>Ga0070675_100000260_pt1 | contig 34640 bp, 27 predicted proteins | sample KBSM43metaG_FD_65343 | JGI IMG/M metagenome (GOLD analysis project Ga0070675, IMG submission 65343) | Miscanthus rhizosphere microbial communities from Kellogg Biological Station, Michigan, USA - KBS M4-3 metaG | ecosystem: Host-associated > Plants > Roots > Rhizosphere > Soil ... | reverse complement strand
CTTTGAGGCGTAGACTACACTCGGATTTTGTGTGCGCCCGTAGCTCAGTTGGATAGAGCGGCAGGCTTCGAACCTGTAGGCCGGGGGTTCGAGTCCCTCCGGGCGCACCACTTTGCATTGCGGATTGGGATTTCGTTGTTGCGAGTCACCGAGCACCGGAACTCGGTAACTCAATCATCAATCACTCGATCACTAATCAATCCGAAATCCGCAATCGACGATCTGGAGTTTTCTGGATTGCGTCAACGCGCCCGTAGCTCAGCTGGATAGAGCGACGGCCTCCGGAGCCGTAGGCCGCAGGTTCGAATCCTGCCGGGCGCACCAAACTTCACTCGCGCTTTTGTGAAACTCGCGAGCTACGTTTGGCAAGCCATGCGAAGTTTCTTGCCCGAGCGCGCCGTAGCGCCTAACGCGAAGGCCCGGCCCGAGACTGATCGCACACCGAATGAATCCGCCGCCGCCTGGCGGTCCCACAACTCTTATGGACGGACGGCGCAACCGCTGCGCGAGCCCGGGCCTTAAATGTCTTGAGGCCATAACCTTACCGATCGCGCGCACCAGACGCGGCGTATTCCACCGCGCCAAGGCTCGGTGCGTCCGCAAAGCAGTGCCCGTAGACATCGCCGCCCGATGCAACTCGCCCACGCCCTGCCGCCCTCGCCGCACTCGCGGCCTTCAACCGAAAGTTACCGGCTCGCGCATCTTCAAAATCAGGATTCGTACCGACGATCGATTCGCGCTCCGGTACCAGGAACGAAGAAAGGCGAGGACTTGACGCTGACGGCTGATCGTGCGCGTACCAGAGATTTCGGAACAGCGAAAAGGTCTGCGTATCGGTGCCCGCGCCAACGTTGATATCCTCGCCCGCGTTCAGATCAGAGCGGCGGAAATAGAAAATATTGCCGGCAATCTGTCCGTACGACGCCGGCGCAAACGCATGGCGCGCATCGGTGACGCGCTCCTGCAGAACCCGCAGCACCCATTTCGTCGGATCGACGACGGTGTTGTGGACGAACTGGCAGTCGACGCAACCGGTGAACGCGGCGGCTGCCTCGCCGCCGGCAAACACGTTCGCAACCACGCGGACGTTAGCCGCTTCCGCGTTGAGCCCCGATTCGCGCAGCGGCGGCCGGTAAAACGTGTCGCCAGTGCTGCCGCCCATCGCCACGCCTCGCCATCCGGCATTCAAGAACCAGTTACCTCGGATTTCGATGTCGTCACTGCCGCCCTTGAACTGCACGCCGCCAAACCCGGTGGACTCGAACCGGTTGAAGCGGACGACCGCGCGATGCACGCCGACGCCGTCGACTCCAAGGGAACCGCTGTCGGCTCCGTTGCCGCAGCGCGCAAAACTGCTGCGCGTCACCACCACATCGTTCACGCCGGCCAGCTTCAAACAGTTGGCCACGCCCGATGGGTGTTTGCCGGTGTCGTGAATATCCAGGTCGCGAAACAGCACGAACCTCGCCGCCTCCGGGTTTGCGACATCGTCTCCATCGTCGACGTTGATGCCGTTGTCCGCGGTGTCGCGAATTTCGAGATTCTCAATGGCTACATAGCGCGGCTTGATGAGATGCAGGCCCTCGGCGCCCCCGTGGATGACGGGGCGCGGCTCGCCGGGCGCGCCGATGATCCAGATTGGGGCGTCCGCTGTGCCGTGAAGGTCGGTCAGGAGGGTTCGGCCTTCGTAGCTGCCCGCATGAATGTGAATCGCGGTTCCCGGGCGAGCGTCGCGCGCCGCGCGCTCGATCGTGCGAAATGGGCGCAGCGCCGAACCGTCACCATGCTCCTCGTCACCCGACGTGGAGACGTGACGCACGACGGTCGGAGCGCGCTCGTCCACAAAAGTTGGCTCCGGACTGCAAGCGCGGGTATCAGATTCGCCGGCGGCCGCCGCTGATTGCTCGGCCGAGCCAACACTCTGCCGACATGCGGCGGACCCAACCACCGCGACTGCGAATGCCGAAACGACGAAGCGCGACAGCACGTTGACAAGCTAACACGGCGGAGCGAGACTCTCGCCAGCGCGCGCTGGGGCGCCTCCTGTCCGCGGCAAGGGAGCATGCTCCCACCCACCCAGGTTCGCACGACGTTGACGAACCTTCTTCCGGCCCTTATTCAGCGGACTTCGGGCGACTTCCGCTTCGACCCAGGTCGGGGCACACGGAAAGAAGGTTGCCATGCCGCGCTCCATTTCGTCCGCGACGTCGATCGACAATCTAAAAAAGGAAGCGAAACGCTGGCTCGCCGCCCTGCGCAACGGCGATTCCGATGCCCGCGTACGATTCGAACGCGCCTACGAGGGGGGACCGCGCAATCCCGTCCTGCGCGACGTGCAGTACGCGCTCGCGCGCGAGTATGGCCATGAGGGCTGGGCGGCGCTGACACGCGCCGTTGCGGCGCGACGCGAGACCACGGCAGCATCGCTTAGGACCGAAGTGGAGTACGAGCGTCTGGCCGACGATCTGGTTGCGGCCTACGACCGGAAAGACACGAACGCCTTGCAGCGGATCAACGCGCACTACGGTCGCAATTTCTCGTTGGACGACATCGCTGCGATTATCTGGCGCCGCGTCTACGCTTTCCGGCAGCGATCGTCCAAGGTCTCCGAAAACTTTCTCCTGCTCGCCGAGGCCCGGATGCTCGTCGCACAAGACGTCGGCTTTGCCAGCTGGGACGCGCTGCTTCGCGCCATCGTCAGCGGCACGCCGCCGATACCGCCGTATGCCGTCGATCTCGCCGACCGCAAAGCGGAACCGCGTCGCCTGATGAACGAACGGGAGTGGGATCAGCTACTGGCCACGATGCGCGAGCACCGATTGACGTCGCTTGCCTGCCCGATGATGACTGACGCCCTCCTGACGAAGGTCGCGACACTCGATCAGGTGACGCATCTATCTCTGGGCGGTTCGCGCGAACTGACCGACGCCGGGATGCAACACCTGGCGAAGATGCCGAAGCTTGAATATCTGAATCTCAGCGAGTATCCGGGCGGCAACCTTACCGACCGTGGGCTTGAAGTACTTCGCCATCTGCCGAACCTTCGCACCTTCGAAATGACGTGGCAGCGCGGCATCACTGATGAGGGTGCCGCATGCCTGCGCTTCTGCGATCAGTTAGAACGCGTCGATCTGATGGGCACGTTGACCGGCGACGGTACAATCGCCGCGCTACAAGGCAAACCCAGGCTGCGCTCGTTCAGCACCGGCCGTCTGGTGACTGATGAAGGACTGCGCTTGCTCCACCATTTCCCGTTGCTGACCGCCCGGGTTGACGATCGGGAAACGAAGCTGCTCATCGACGGGCCGTTCACGAATGCCGGATTGGCGAGCCTCACCGGACTCGACGGCGTCACCAACCTCGACCTGTTCTGGCACGTCACCGGCGTGACGGCTGACGGCTTCGCGCACTTGGCATCATTGCCGAATCTCGCGACGCTTGGTGCCGACGGCACACTCAGCGACGATGTGGCGATGCGCCACATCGCGGCGATGCCCGGCCTGCGCAGCCTGCGCGCGCAGGGGTCGGTAGCCACTGACGCGGGTTTTGAAGCGCTCAGCGCGTCGCGCACGCTGGAAAATTTCTGGGGCCGCGAGTGTCCCAACTTTGGCAATCGCGGGTTCCTCGCCCTGGCGACGATGCCGAAGCTTCGACGATTCGGCGTCAGCTGTAAGAACGTCACCGACGACACGCTGTCGGCGCTGCCGGCCTTCCCGGCGCTGCGCGAGATCACGCCGATCGATTTTACGGATGCCGGGTTCCGCCACATCGGTCGCTGCGAGCGGCTCGAGGCGTTGCAATGCATGTATTGCCGCTCGACCACCGATGCCGCAACCGAACACATCGCCGCGCTCCGGTTGCGAACCTACTATGCCGGCCTGACCCTGATCACGGATCGGAGTCTGGCAATTCTTGGCGCGATGGACTCGCTCGAGCAGATCGAATTGTACGAATGTGCCCACATCACCGACGCGGGCCTTGCGTCGCTGGCCACACTTCCACGTCTGCGCGAACTGAACGTCTCAGGCTCACCAGGAGTCTCACTCGATGGCACCCGCGTACTTCCAGCACAGGTGCGAGTGCGATACGAAACCTAAGCGGTCGTCGGTTCGCCGAATGCGAGGTTGGTAATCGCACTGTTCCAAATTGGAGCAACGGATTCGAAGAGGGGCAGCGAAAGGGAGGAGAGTCTGGCCGAGCATCGAGCGCTAAAGTACTGAGCTATCTATCGAAATCGTTCTACGTGGTGCGATAGTAAGCACGAGGTATAAAAATTGCTCACATCGCGCTCGTTGGACTTAAATGTCGTCTATTGTCGTATACAGTCCTATCTATAATGAGGCCGGCCGACCGGCCAACAGCACAGTGATCGATGCCCTGTCGCGCGCGCTGTACGCGCGGGATCGACAGACGCACGAGCATGCCGAACGCGTGCGCCAGTACGCGCTGGAACTCTCCGCCGAAGTCGGCGTCCGCGACGACGCAACGCTCGCGGCAATCCGTTCAGCGGCGATCCTTCATGACGTTGGGAAGCTCGGAATCCCCGATAGCGTCCTGCAAAAACCTGGTCCGCTGACCGACGAGGAGTACGACCTCGTCAAGCAGCACGCGACGATTGGCGCCGATCTGGTGGCCGCCGCCGGCGGCCCCGGCTTGCTGCCGGATATCGTTCGTCACCACCACGAAAACTGGGACGGTTCGGGCTATCCGGATCGACTGGCCGGATTGGACATTCCCGTCGGCGCGCGTGTGATCGCGATCGTCGACTGTTACGATGCGCTGACCTCTGACCGGCCCTACCGGCGCGCGCTCTCGCACGATTCTGCGCTGGCAATGATTCACCAGCGCCGCGCCGTAATGTACGACCCGCACATGACCGACGCGTTCATGCGCGTGCTGTGGCAGATGCGAGCGATGACGACTAGCAGCCGCTTTTCACAGGATCGCAGCGCGGGAAGATTTCAGGCAAGCGGTCGAGGTGGCCGATGAATCGCGCCCTTCCAACCTTTGTCGCGCTGCCGCTGAAAGCACGCACCTACGTCGCGACGGTGATCGCACTGGGTGCGCTCAGCCTGGTTGCGGCGCTGCCGGGTCTGCGGCTCGAACGCCATCCGATTCTGTTCATCGTGCTGCTGGCGCTCGGCGTCGCGACCGCGGCGGCGAAAATCGAGTTGCCGCTGGGCCGCAGCGCTTCGAACCTCTCGTTTTCACACGCAATCAACTTCTGGGCACTGTTCGCGGTCGGACCGGCGGAGGCGACATGTATCGCGGCGGTCAGCGCATGGGCGCAGTGCGTGCTCCGCGCCGGTCAGCCCAACGCGCCCCATCGCCTGCTCTTCAGCATTACTTCGCTGACGCTGACGGTCGCATTATCGGGCTTGGCGCTTGCCATGGTCGACGTGGGACTGGCGGATGCGACTGGATTGGCACGGGGCGCTGCCGTCGTCGCACCGCTCTACTTCTTCGTCAATACCGGGCTGGTCGCGGCGGCGATCGCTCTCTCGACCAATCAATCGATCGCCCAAGTGTGGTCGCGAAACTTCATCTGGAGTGCGCCGAGCTATCTGACCGGAGCGGCGCTGGCAGCGGTTGCCACAGTCGCCTCGGCCCGCGGCTGGTCCGGCTGGCTCGGACTGCTGGCGATTCCGGTCTACCTGGTGTTCCGCAGCTATCACAGCGTGGTGTCACGACTGAGGGAAGAACAGGATCAAACGCATCGCGCGATGGAAGTGCAGCTGGCAACCATCGAGGCACTGGCGCTGGCGATTGAAGCGAAAGCCGGTTGTACGCCGGAGCACATTCGCTCGATCCAGCAGTATGCGGCGCTGCTCGCGGAAGCGGTGGGTTTGCCGGAAGAAGAGATCCAGGCGATCAGGACCGCAGCGCTGCTCCACGACATCGGCAATATGGCTGTGCCCGAGCACATCCTGGCGAAGCCCGACGCGCTGACGCCGCAGGAGTTCGAGCGCGTCAAGATTCACACGCGGGTCGGCGCCAACATCTTGCGGCGCGTCCCGTTTACCGGAGCGGTCGCCGACCTGGTGTTCAGCCATCACGAACGCTGGGACGGGCTTGGTTATCCGAGCGAAACGCGCGGCGAGGACATTCCAATCGGAGCGCGGATTCTGGCGATTGCCGACTGCTTCAGCACGTTGCAGGCGCATCGTCCTTATCGCGCGGCACGAAGCGAACAGGATTCAATCGGCGTGCTGCGTGAATTCGCTGGAACGGCTTTCGATCCAACGCTGGTCGAGCTGTTCATCGAACGGTTGCATGCGGCACCGGCGGCAGTCGAACCGACCGCCGACAGTGCATGGTCGGATCCGCAGCCGCTCGCGCTTCGCGATATTGCGGGCGCGCATCACGAAGAGCAGACGCTGTACGAGATCGCCCAGGCGCTCGGATCGCGGCTGGGCGTTTCCGAAGCGATGGCGCTGATCCGCGACAAAGTCAGCCGGCTGGTGCCGTTCACCACCTGCGCGTTGTTCCTCGGAGACGACGAATCGGGTTATCTCTGCCGCTGGGCCGACGGTCCCGGAACGGAAGCGCTCCTGAAGTGGCCGCCGAAAAGCTGGAGCGAAATCTCGCTGCGCTGCCCGCCCTGCGCTGATGGACGCAGCGCGCACGGTGACGAACTGGAGGCGTTGCTGCCCTGCCCGTTGAACTTCGAAGGCCGCCTGGTCGGCGGGTTGGTGATCTACCACACCGTTCCGGGTGGATTTACCGACGAACATCGGCGTGTTCTTGGCCGCGTCAGCGAACAGGCGGCGGCGGTCATCTACAACTCGACGCGCTTCGAGCAGAGCGAACAGGATTCACACACCGATCCGCTGACCGGCATGGCGAATCGCCGCTCGCTCGATCGGCAATTCGAAGTCGGTCTGGCGCGCGTGCGTGCCGGCGACGGAATCGCCGCCAGCGTCGTCGTGCTCGACCTCGATCGTCTGAAGGAAATCAACGACACCTACGGCCACGAAGCGGGCGATCGCGCGCTGCGCGCGGTCGGGACGGTGCTGCGCGCGACAGTGCGCCACGACGACATCTGTGCCCGCTTTGCCGGCGACGAGTTCGTCGTCGTGATGTGGAATTCCAGCCCGGAACGCCAGGCCAGGCGGGTTGCGGAATTGCAGCAGGCGGTCGCGGCGCATCCGTTCGAGCCTCGGCCCGGCGTACGGCTGTCGCTCTCAATCAGCGCCGGTGCGGCGCGCTTCCCGGAGGACGGCCAGACGTTCGACGAGCTGCTCGCAGCCGGCGACGAGCGGATGTATCACGACAAGGCGGGACGCCGCTCGCGCAATTCCGGGCGGCAGGCGCGGATGGCGCTGGAACGAGCGTAGGAAACCGATCCGTCATTAGCGTTCAAAACGGAGTGCGACAAGCCTTCACCTGACGTGCAGGCGCATGCAGTGGTGAGAGGCACCGGTTTTGCGCATTAGCCGGGCAGCCAAGGACCTATGAGGAGAATCGGACTGGTCTTGATGCTCGTGCTGTGCGCCTCTCGAGCCTCGGCTCAGAACCGCCGAACGGCTATTCATATCGCCCCCACTGGCGATGGCTTCGACACCTACCTCGCCGCCGCGATGACCAAGAAGCACGTCCCGGCCGAATTGGTCGACAAACCGGATCGTGCAACGTTGACGCTGAAAGCCTCGCCGCTGCAGGGCCGTAAAGACCGCGCCGGCACCAAAGTGATGAAGTGCGTGATGAACGGCTGCGACGGCATCGACGGCCGCGCCAGCACCTCGGTCAAATTGATCGACCGCGAGGGGACGATCGTCTGGTCGTACTCAGTGAGCGGGGATCAGGACGAGAAGGATCGCATCGCGGAAGCGATTGCGAAGCACCTGAAGAGCGAGTATTTCCGCCAGTAGTCATTGGGACGCAGCCCTGGTGGGCTGCGTCGCCTTATCCGCTAAAGTGGACGCCGAGGATGGTCAGGTCGTCGCTTTGCGTGGCCTCTCCGCAGAACGCCCGGACATCTTTAATCACGCCGTCAATCAGTTCCTGCGGTGGCCGGCCGCGATTCGCCGCCAGCGACGCAATCAACCGATCGTCGGTGAATTCGTCGCCGGCCTCGTTCATCGCTTCGGTCACACCGTCGCTGAACGCGATGATCACGTCGCCCGGGTGCAGCTGCACGGTCTCTTCCTCGAACGACGCCAGTTCGAACAACCCGAGGACCATTCCGCCCGTCTCGAGCCGGCGAACCGTGGTGCCCGAGATGAGAATCGGCGCGTTGTGTCCCGCGTTGCAGTAAGTGAACGAACCATCCTTCGCGAGCATGCCGTAAAAGGTCGTCAAGAACTTGTTTTCGATCGCGCGGCGGAACAGGCCGTGGTTCAGCCGGTCGATCACCGCACACGCGCTGCTGTGATACGTCGCTTCAGCGCTGAACATCCCAAGTACTGCGGCGGCGAGCAATGCCGCCGGCGACCCTTTTCCGGCCACGTCGCCGACGATGAAACCGAACTGGCCGCTTTCGAGGTCGACGTAGTCGAAAAAATCGCCGCCGACCGCGCGGCAGGCGACCGATGCCGCCGCCGTCGAGTAGAACGCGCCGTCGCGAGCGGCGGGCGGCAGCAGCGACTGTTGAATGGCCGCCGCGACGCGCAGCTCCTGTTCGAACTTGGCCTTGTCGAGCGCCGCGCGGTAGAGGCGCGCGTTCTCGATCGCCAGCGCCGCTTCCGCCGAGAGGGTGTCGAGCGCCTGCTGCGCCGGAGCGGACCGCAACGCGCCGCGCTCGCGGCTATCGAGATACAGCACACCGATGATTTCGTCGGCGCCCTTTTGATCGGCGCGCTCGACGTAGCGAACCAGCCGCAACGGCGTACACAACACGTGACGGATGCCGAGCGCCACGGTGCCGTGATGCAACTGCGCGAGATCGCCGTCGAGCAGGTCGTCGACGATCGTCTGCTGGCCGGTGGCGAACACCGATTCGGGAATCTTCCGCGAGGTTTCAAAGGTGCGGCCGGACAGCGTGACCTTGCCGCGCGCCCGCGCCAGCTTGAATTCGAGCTGGTGCGTCTCGCGGTTGGCCATCATGATGAATCCGCGCTCCGCCCCGGTGACTTCGATTGCCGAGTCGAGCACCAGCGCCAGCACGTCGTCGAGCACGCGGCCTGAACCAAGCGCCCGCAGTCCTTCGAGCAGCGCCGCCATCTGCCGCAGCTCGGTCGCCGCCAGCACCGCGCTCTTCTCGACCGACGGCGCTTCGTCGTTGATGAAGAAGACGATGTCGGTGTCGCCCGCCTGGCCGAACCGGATCGCGTCGGCATGCGCCAGCACCCGCTCGGCGACTTTTTCGCCGTTGACGAACGTGCCGAACCGCGACTCTTTGTCGCGCAGCACGCACGCGCCGTTTTCGATCGCGATCTCGGCGTGCAGCCGCGAAATGTCTGCGCCCGGCAGTCGCAGGTCGGTTTCGGTACGGCGTCCGATTGTGAACAGCGGCTTGTCGAGGGTGACGATCCGCCGGCCCAGAGAATCGGTTACGACCAGCCTTGGGGCAAACGCTTCAGCCATCAGCGGTGATTATAATTTCGTCATGCGAAAGTTCATCTATTCGGTCGTCGGGGTCCTCGCGATGCTCACCACCGCGTCCCGGCTGGCCGAAAGCCCGCAGGCGCAAACCGCCGCCGCGCCGGGGACCGGACCGTCGACGGTCCCGTTCTGGACCGGAATGGCGGCCCCAGGCGCGTTCGAACGCGCGATGGACGCCCGCCTGGCCCGCGCCCGCCAGCTGCTCGAACAGATTTCGTCGGCCAAAGGGTCCCCCAGCATCGACAGCACTTTGCGGCCATTTGACGACATTCAACTCGAATTGGACGCCGTCGGCAACCAGGCACAGTTGATTCAGTCGGTCCATCCCGACGCCGCAATGCGCGCGACCGCCGAAAAGCTCTCGCAGAAGGTCAGCGCCCTCGGCACCGAGCTGTCGCTGAACCGGGGCGTCTACGACGCGATCGCCGCGCTCGATATCGGCGGCAGCGACGCGGAAACGCGGCACTACGTCACGCGTCTACTGCGCGACTTTCGGCTCGCCGGCGTCGACAAAGACGACGCCACGCGCAAGCGGATTCAGGCGCTGCGCGAGGAGTTGACGCAAATCAGCCAGGACTGGGACCGGAACATCCGGACGGACCTGCGAACCGTGAAAACCGACGCCGGAGAGCTCGAAGGGCTGCCGCGCGATTACGTCGCCCGCCATAAACCCGACGCGGACGGCAAAATCACGCTGACCATCGACTACCCCGACTCGCTGCCGATTTTTTCCTACGCGCAGAACGAAGACCTCCGTAAGCGGATGTACATGGAATACAACAACCGCGCGTACCCGAAAAACGTCGAGGTGCTCGACAAGATGATGGCGCGCCGCGCCGAGCTCGCGAAGCTGCTCGGCTTCGCGAACTGGGCCGACTACATCACCGCCGACAAAATGGTCGGCTCGGCCGCCAACGCATCGTCGTTCATCGATCGGGTGGTTGCCGCATCGCGACCGATGTCCGAGCGCGAATACAGCGCGATCCTCAAGCGGAAGCAGCAGGACGTGCCGAAGGCCACGGTCGTCAACAGCTGGGAACGCACTTACTACGCCGAGCTGGTGCGGAAGGCCGACTACTCGTTTGATTCGCAAAACGTCCGGCCGTACTTCGCATTCGATCGCGTCAAGCAGGGGCTGCTCGATGTGACGAGCAAACTGTTCGGCGTCACCTATCGCCGCATCGCCGACGCCCCGGTCTGGGACCCATCGGTCGAAGCGTACGAGATGAGCGAGGACGGAAAACTCCTCGGACGCTTCTACCTGGACATGCACCCACGGCCCAACAAGTACAACCATGCGGCGCAGTTCGGCATCCGTTCGGGCGTCACCGGGCGACAGGTTCCGGAAGCTGCGCTGGTCTGTAACCTGCCTGGTGGTCAGCCGGGCGACCCGGGATTGATGACCCACGACGATGTCGTCACGTTTTTCCACGAGTTCGGCCATTTGGTGCACGGGTTGCTGAGCGGCCGACATGCCTGGATCGGCATCAGCGGTATCACCACCGAGCAGGACTTTGTCGAAGCGCCGTCGCAGATGCTCGAGGAGTGGACCTGGGATCCGGCGACGCTGGCGACGTTCGCCAGGCACCATGAAACGAACCAGCCGATTCCAGCAACGCTCGTCGCGCAGATGCGCCGCGCCAGCGAGTTCGGCAAGGCGCTGAACGTCGGGCAGCAGATGCTCTACGCACGGCTATCCCTGTCGGTCTACGATCGCGATCCGAAATCCGTGGACACCACCGCTCTGGTCAAGGAACTGACCAACAAGGTCACGCCATACCCCTATGTCGAGGGCACGCACTTTCAGACGTCGTTCGGCCATCTCGACGGCTACTCCGCGGTCTACTACACCTACATGTGGTCACTGGTGATCGCGAAAGATCTGTTCGCGCAGTTCGACCGCGCGAACCTGCTGGCGCCGGCGGTGGCCCGGAGATATCGCGACCTGGTGCTGGCGCCAGGCGGTTCGAAGCCCGCGGCAACACTGGTTCGCGATTTTCTCGGCCGGCCGTTCGAATTCAAGGCATGGGAAGCGTGGTTGAATCAAGAGTAGAGAAAGTGAAATTAGGAAGTATGAATTAGGAATTAGGAATGAAGACTGAAAGCGCGACCAGCGACGAGTGACGAGCAACAAGCCTAAGCTTGGTGTCATCGAACCGGCAGCGACCTTGCTAGCGGAGTGAGCGCGCCGATGGTGTCGTCCGGCGCATCCGGCCCGTAGCGAACGCGCGCGAGGAACAGACCGGAGGGCGGAGCAGTCAGCCGCGCCGGCGCATTCGACGCTTCCGCCAGATAGCGCCCGACCGCATCGGCCTCGATGCCTCCTCGACCGACCTCGACCAGAACGCCGACGACGCGGCGGACCATTTTCCACAAAAAGTGCGAGCCCTCGACGACCACTAGCAACAGGTCTCCGTCTTCAACGATCTCGAGCCGTTCAACCAGCACCCTGGTCGACTTCCCCGACGTCGCCTCGTCGGAATCCGCAAACGACGCGAAGTCGCGCATGCCAACGAAGGCAGCGGCCGCCGAGCGCATCCGCTGAACCTCGAGCCGCTCTTTGACCCACCACACATATGCCTTGTGAAACGCCGTCCGCCGCAGGGCAATCTGGTAGACGTAGCGCCGCGCTATGGCGTCGTGCCGCGCATGGAAACGATGCGACACGACGACCGCATCCAGAATGTTGATGTCGTGAGGCAATTCGTCATTGATGCGCGCACGCAACGTGTCGGGCGGCAGGTTCGTGCTGACGTCGAGGTGCGCCACTTGCCCTGACGCGTGCACGCCGGCGTCGGTCCGGCCCGACCCATAGAGTTCGAAATCCTTTCGACCGGTGACCGTTTTCACGGCGCGATCGATTTCGCCTTGAACGGTGCGTGCGTTCTTCTGAATCTGCCAGCCGCTGTATCGCGTTCCGACGTATTCGATCGTCAGCTTGAATCGGGGCACGCTCAGAATTGTAAATTAACGAAACGCTCGCGCCGCTTCGAGACCCAAGGCAAGGCGAACCACCTCCGAGTAACTATGCGTGCCCGATTCGACGCGGTTGGCCTTGAGGTACGAATCGTACAAGCGCCAGCCGGCCGCTGAGAGTCGCGGGTTCACATGCTTCAGCGAGCGATCACGGATCGCATTGAGATCGGCGCGCGGCCCCTCGCCCAGCCCTCTGATGAGCGGGACGCGATCGTTCGGCGGCAGCGCCTGAAGCGCCTCGTCGTACATGAACAGCCAGCCGCTGTATTGATCGGCGAATGAGCCGCGCGCACAGGTTAACCAGCCGGCAAGGTTGGCTTCACCTTCATTCGCCAGGCCGGCGAGGTGCGCCCACTCGTGCGCGATGATCATTGGCCGCTCGAATGGCAGCAGATCACCGGCGACGAGCGTTTCGAGAAACAACGGATCGGTCATGCCGGCGACGCCGGCACGCTGGAAATACCAGTCAATCAGCGATCGTTTCGGACGCCCGACCACGACACCGCGTGGCATCGCGCCGATTTCGCGGCTGACGCGATCAAACGCGCCGGCCAGCGCCGGATCGATCGCGGTGCCAGTCATCCACCCTTCCGAGTGTGCTGCCGAGTGCAGGCGGTTGACGCGATCGAGCGCCAGCGTCGCGAGCCGCGTTGCCGCAACTGGCGTCACCGCAGAGGCATCGAAAGCCAGACGTCCGGGCAGCCGTTCACGCTGGTAGTTGAGCCCCCACAGCAACGCGAAGGCGATGTAAATCGCAGCGCTGACAACGACGACCCGGATGGCGGCGCGTCCCAGGCCGGACCAACCGCCGCGCGCAATGTCGCGCGTGGAAAGAACGATCAGCACGGCGACGACTGCCCCTGCCAGCACATCCAGCCACGCAAACGGCGCGAGGTTCGAGGTGAACGTGATCGCGGGCTGCAAAAAGCCGTAAAGGCCGCGTGAATAGAACTGCTCCACCAGCGGTGCGGGCAACGGCAGGGTCGCGAGCGCGAAAGCCCCGAGGACCATGGCGAAGCGCCACCGCTTCACGCTCTTTTTCGTGCCTGCACGCCTTTTGGTCATGAGCCTGATATACCGCTAAACTTCACAATCTAAAACCCTTGCCAGACTTGACCGGCCCGGTCGCGGTTTCGACGGGATCTTGGTTGGATCTGCCGATATTAAGGACAGCACTGGTATGAGACGAGTCTCGATTTTGACCGTCGCGATGTTGATTGCTGCGGCGCCGCTGCGCACCATTGCACAGTCACGCATTCCAGCGACGCCGACTGCAACCAGCCCCGCGCCTGACTTGTTGCCCGGAACGCACAGCGGGGTCTTCGGCACGGTTCGGGGATCCGCGTTGAACGTCGACGCGAGCGCGCTCTCCGGCAGCGTGGTCCGCTTGCGCAACGTGCGATCGGGGCGAACTGTTGCCAGCACCGCTACCGATAAGTCCGGTTCGTTCATCTTCCGCTCCCTTGATCCCGGCAGCTACATCGTCGAACTCCTCGGAGTTGACAACAACGTCATCGCTGCCAGCGAGATTCTGAATATCAACGCCGGCGACGACGCTTCGACAATTGTCAGGCTGCCCTTCCGGACGCGGCCGTATTCAGGAGTGCTCGGACACACGATGACGTCGGCGATTCTCGTAACGACTGCCGCAGCAACCTCTGGAATCCTCGCGACCGAAATCGTCGGCGAGCAAAAGAGCCCGCGCCAATAATGCCTGAACCCGGGGCGAAACCACCGTCGTTTGGACCAGCGCTCTCCGCCGGCGGCGGCGTTCCTCCGACGTTCACACCGCCGACTGACGTCCATTTGCTGGATCGCGTCGCGGTGTTGTATCGCTACCGCCGCATCGCGTTCACCGTGTTCGTGCTGGCATCGGCTGCGATAATGATCCAGGGCTACTCGACCGTGAAGTTGTACAAGGCCGAAGCGCAAATCATGATCGAGGACGAGCGTGCAGTGGCCGTCCCCGGCCTGAACAACACCGACAATACCTACTATGAAGACCCCGAGCCGTACTACAACACGCAGTATCGCATTCTGCGTGGCCGCGATCTCACTCGGCGAGTCGTCAAGAAGCTGAATCTCGGCAGCATTCCGGAATTCAATGGAACCGCGACGCCGCCGACCACGCCGGCGACGATGGTCCAGGACGCGCAAAAGAAGCTCGTTGGCCTGTTCACGCCGTCGGCGTCCGAGCCGATCAGCGAAGCACCGCGGGTTGACGAAAGCCCCGACGAATCAACCCTGGTCAGCGCTTTTGTATCTCGCGTCGAAGTGAATCCGGTGCGCGGCAGCCGCCTGGTGTATGTCACCTTCACCGCGATGGAGCCGAAGTTTGCCGCCGAGGCCGTCAATACCCTGGTCGACGAATACGTCGAGCAAAACCTGCAAGTTCGGGTGCAGTCGTCGCAGAACATGCTCGAATGGCTGGCGAACGAGATTCAGAAGCAGCAAACCAAAGTTCGGCAGAGCGAGCAGGCGCTCAGCGATTATCGCGACAAGCAGAACGCGTTGTCTCTCGATGACAAGCAGAACATCGTCACGCAGCGGCTGACGCAGTTGAACGATGCGATGATCGCGGCCAAGACGAAGAAGGTTCAGCGCGAAGCCCTCTACAACCAGGTCCGCGCGATGGCGGGAACCACGACGCCCGACGCGATCCCGGCAATCGCCCAGAATCCGCAAATCGCCAGCCTCAAGAATCAGATTGCCGACCTGCAGCAACAGCGCGCGACGCTGGCCGAAAAATACGGCGACAAATGGCCGGCGGTGCAAACGGTCAACACCAAATTGGTAGAAGCCCGCAGCCAGCTCGACGCCGAAACCGCACGCGCGCTGCAGTCGATCAAGAACGACTACGACACCGCGGTCCTCGAAGAGCGCACGCTGATTGCGAATCTCGAGGCGGCGAAGACCGACGCGCAGGAACTGAGCCGCAAGAGCGTTGGCTACAACGTGATGGAGCGCGAGGCGAAGAGCAACCGCCAGGTTTACGAATCGCTGCTCGCCCGCGACAAAGAATTGAGCGTCGCCAGCAATAGCCGCGCGAACAACGTTCGCGTGATCGACCGCGCCGAGGTCCCGAAGTCGCCGATCACACCCGGTGGCCGGCGGACCTGGTTGATGTCGCTGGCGGTCGGCCTGGCGCTCGCGGTTTTCGTCGCGTTCGGCCTCGACTACATGAACGACACGATCAAGACTCCGGAAGATGTCACGGTTCGTCTGAAACTGCCTTTCCTCGGGCTAGTGCCGGCGGTGCGCGGCGACAAACATCCGGTCCTGACCTCGTCGCACGTGCCGCACGATTTCGGCGAAGCGTTCCGTTCGCTGCGCACGTCGTTGATCGCTCGTTATCCGGGTGAGGGCACGAAGATCATTACCGTGACCAGCGCGCAGCCGCTCGAAGGCAAAACGACGACCGCAGCAAACATCGGGATGGCGCTCGCCTACGGTGGATCGCGGGTTCTGCTGCTCGACGCGGATATGCGCCGTCCGGGCCTGCACCGTCCGCTGCGGCTGACCAACGAACGGGGATTATCGCAGGTGTTGATTGGCCAGGCGCGGGTGCGCGACGTGATTCAGCGCACCGTCGATCCCAATCTTCTGGCGATCACGGCCGGCAAGACGCCGCCCAACCCTTCAGAACTGCTGGCGTCCGAACGGATGAAGACGCTGCTGGCCAATTTGTCGCACGGCCCGTTCGACTGGATCATCATCGATACGCCACCGGTGCTTGCCGTGACGGATGCGGTCATTCTTGCGCCGGTGGTTTCGGGCGTCACTTTCGTCGTCGGTGCTGAAATGACGCGGCGGCGTCTCGCGGAGCGCGCACTCGAAACGATCACCAACAGCCATCCCAAGATGACGGCTGTCGTCCTGAACAAAGTCGATTTTGAGCGGAACAAGTACTATTATTCGCGCTACTACGGTCATCAGTACAAGAACTACTACGCCGAAGCCGCGGTCTGATTCGAGCGCCGGCATCCTCGCGCTCGTCATCGGCTGGTCCTTGTTCGCGTTCGGCGGCGCTTACCCGTGGACAACCGTGCCGATGCTGATCGGGGCATTGATGTTGGCGTTCGCAGTGCGTCCGGGTGTCATGCCGCGCGGGATGCGCGTCGGCGATGCGGCGCTGCTCGCGATTCTGCTGATCGGCGCCGCCCAGCTCGTTCCGTTGCCGCGGGCGGCGCGGTTGGCCGTCGCTCCCACACTGACCCGCGTCGACCGCCTTCTGTACCTTGATGCGGAAAATCCCGAGTCGCGACGCTGGGCGCCACTCAGCATCGATGGCACCGGAACGGCCAGCGCCGTCGCACTGGCTGCGTCAGGACTATTAATTTTCTTCTCGGCTCGGACGCTGTTCGCCGGCCACGCGCTACGCCTGTTGCTTCGGACCGTCGCAATTTGCGGATTGATCGCATCGGGGCTGGCGATCGTCCAGCACGCGGTTGCGCCGTCGCTCCTCTACGGGCTATGGCCGCCGGCGAATCGCGGCGCCTCACCGTACACGCCGTTTGTGAACCGGAACGATCTGGCCGCCTGGCTGATCCTGGCAATTCCTCTTACCGCCGGCTACCTGCTGGCGCGGATCGAATCGCAGCGTCTCGGCCGCGGGCCGGCGCCGACGGCCGCATTGCTCGACGACACGACGGTCTGGTTGCTTGGCGGGCTGACCGCGATGACCGCCGCACTGATGATGTCGACATCCCGCGCCGGCCTGACGGGAGCTGCAGCGTCGGTCGTGTTGTTCACCGGGTTGTCGGGCGACCGCATTTCACGGCGCAATCGCGTCGCATTGCTGGCGGGCATGGGGCTGATCGTGCTCATCGGATTTTTCTACGCGAGCAGCGGCGCGTTGATGATGCGTTTCCAGGAAACGCTGGCAACCGGCGTCGGCGGGCGTCGCGAGATTTGGGATACGACGCGCCAGATGATTCGCGACTTCCCATTGACTGGCGTCGGCATCGGCGCCTATGCGCGGGCAGTCAGCGTCTATCAGGCACCGCACGAATTCTCGTTCAACCACGCGCACAACGAGTACCTGCAGATCCTGGCGGAAGGTGGCATCCCGCTGGCCGCGATTGTCGGTATTGCCGGCGTCGCTGGCGTGATTCGTGCCCGAGAATTACTCCATTCCGATCGCTCGGCCTCTTACTGGATTCGTGCAGGCGCGGTCAGCGGGATATTCGCAATCGCCGTGCAAAGCATCTGGGAAACCGGACTGCGCATGCCGGCGAATAGCATGCTGTTCGCCGCATGCTGTGCGGCCGCGCTGACGCCGTTGAGCGGAGACTCACCGCAGCCGTACCCCGCTCCCTAAAAACGGCTGTTCAGCGATTTGAGTGCAGCGATTTGAGGTAATTACCCGGCCGCCTGCGCGGACCGCTGTTGGGTGGGCGGTCTGCTCGACGGCCTAGACGCTTGGGTTCGCCGCGAATCGACGCCGGTTCAAAGCGTATGTGTTGCGTGAGCAACTCGATCGACTGTGGACCTACAAAACACGACCCGGTGTGCTCAACTTCGTGCGACTTCCTCTTCCACCATGTCGAGGGGATCGCCGCCTACTGCGATCATCCCGTACGGTTGGGGTCGTCGAATCGATCAACACCACCATCAAAGCGGTACTGCGCCGTGCGAGAGGGATGCGGGATGAACAGCTGTTGCTGCTGAAATTGAAATGGACCACCGCTCACCCAATTCGGTCCGCTCGTGATCTGGCGCGCTTCCTCAGCCCCCAGGGGATGTACTCCAATCAGTGAAGAACCCTAAAAACAAATGGCCGGGTTCATCACCCGGCCCACGACGCGCCCACCGTGCAGCAATCAGCCGGTGTGATCGGAACGCCGCAACCAGCGCGGCGCGCCGGCAACAATGCGCCATGCATAAAACGCCGGGAGGAGGAACGCCGACTGCACACGATACTTACCGCGAATGTAACTGACCGGCGGGAACAGATGCTCGCGGACGAGACGCCGGCGCTCCCCCCATGTTGATAAGGCATGCAGATCGTGACGAACGATGTCGGCCTGCGCCCACTGCCCGGGGATGACTGCAGCCGTGTCGGCTGGAGACGCAGCGTTCCGCAGGGTCGTCATCATCACGTCGAGACCCGGAGTCGCGAACCAATCGCGCGACAACTGCAACCCTTCGTTCACCAAAGGAGCGAGACCTTTCGAGGCCGCCCGCGCGCTCGCCTTCTGCCGCTCCGCTGTCGTCAGCCGACCGGAGACGAGGTGAAGGTCGTAGACCCAGAGCAGGTTCGTCGATCCCGGATGGTGGCCGGCCCGATGCATCAGGGCGAGCAGCAGCGCGTCCACCGCGCTAACTGTCGCCGCCGACCGTCCGAGGGCGGCGACCGGCACGCGGTCGTCCCACAGTTCGCCGAAACCGATTCGATCCGCAAGCGCGTGACGATTCGATACCTTCCAGTGGATATCGAGGGCATGAAAGACACCATGGCGATCGCGCTTGCCGTAGTGGCTCTGGTACGACACCAGCCGTCCCGTGGTTTCGTGCTGCGGCGTGTAACCGAGCAACGTGAGCTGGCGCTCGACAATCTCGAGATCATCGCGAGCGATCAATAGGTCGGTATCGGTGCGTTCGCGCAGGTGTGAAGCCGGGTAATGCGTGTAGGCCAGTGCGGCGCCTTTGAAGATCAGCGTCTGAACAGCGGCGGCCTGCAGCGCGTCGAGAACCCGGATCAGTTCGGCGTGACGGATGCAGTCGATAGCGGCCGCATCGCGTTCGGCGACTGCCGCTGCGCGACGAAAGTCGGAGGGCCATCGGTCGAGCCTGCCTGCGGCGCCCAACATGGCAGCGAGGAGCGCGAGCACGCGGTGCGCGGTGGCTGATTCTACAACGGCGAAGATGTTGGCGGCTTCGACGCTGGTCAGCGTGTAGTGCGGGTCGCGCAGCACGCGCCTGACAACAGCCGTCGCCTCGGCTGAATTGTCGCGCGCGGCAAGTCGGTGGGCTGTCACCGCTCGGCGCGCGACGAATGCCGAATGGCTATCAGGTTTTCGCTGACGAGCATGCCGAGCAGGAACCGGACCGACGACTCGTCGAGGTGGGCAGAGACGGCATCCACGAGTTGGCTGAAAGGCCATGCGGCGCTGTCGGCCAACGCCGTCACGATCCATCGCATCGATCGCGGAAATCGGCAGACCCGTGCGCCACAGCGCCATTCGAGGGTGGCGACCTCGGAACCGCTGACGATCGTCGGAATCGGCGGATTCAACCGCACGACAAAATCTCGTCCGGGCGGCAGACCTTCATCCGTTGCGCTGAAAGGAAGGCTGAACGAAGGGCGCGGCTTGGAATTCGATCCGCTCTCTGTCAAATACTGCTCGACGAGGTCGTCGCTCAGTCCTGCCGCGGCGGACTCGCGAAGGTCGGTACTAAACCGCCTCCGCTCCGCCACATCGCCGACCGTCGGCACATTTCGATTCGCGACCGACTCCGCGCGTCCGCTCAGCCAATCGAGAATATCGCGCCCCCGCGGCAGCTTGACTCCGATCGTCAGATGCAGCGTCGGTTCGTTCATCGGCAGGGCGACGTGATAGCAGCCGCGGGGAATGTAGAGGACGTCGCCAGGCGCCAGCACCTGGTCGAGCAACGCTCCTGCCGGCGGCACCGATCGACTGCGCAGTTCACCAAGATCGACGTCGTCGAACGTCAACCCGTAAATCAGCCAGCGCTTTCGGCCATCGAGCTGAAAAATGAAGATTTCCTGCCTATCACGATGCAGATCCAGTCCGTGGAGTGCTCGCCAACCGGCGTAGATGTTGATTTTGGTGCCGCCCCGGAAGCAGGCTTCGAACGATTCGGCGAGACGGGTCAGCGGCGGGTGAAGTTCGTCGATCGCATCGAACGACAGGGTCGCGCCGCGGCGCAAATGGTCGGTGACGTCTCTGGCGCGGACGCGCGGGGTGTAGCCACCGAGATCGGCGTACGACGCCGGTTCGAGATCACGGCCTTGGCGCGCCAGGCGGAATCGATAAACCTCGCGCCAGTGATGCTCGAGAATTTCGTTCAGCTCGCCCCACGACAGCAGATGTGCGAACCGGTTCGACTCGCCACGACAATACAGATGTTGCGCCGTCCAATAGGACCGGATGAAGTCGTCGGGCGAGACCGGCGCAATCAGCGGCGCCAGCCATGATGAGTCCCGTTGAGTAATTGTCAAAAACACTACGAGGTAAAGTGCCTGTTCGGGTGCCCACTCCCGTCGTTCGTCTTCGTACCGAGTTTTCCCAGCGTGATCGCACTCAGGTCGCCGTAAACCTGCAGGCGCGGTTTTTCGTACGCCTTGCGCGTCGCGGTTGGTGCGCGCTGTTCAGGCGGGGACGGCGCTTTCGATTCCATGACGGAGCTCCTTTGACTCGACGGTTGAATAACGCTGCAGCCAGTAGCCGAGACCGAGCGGCCGGAGTGCGGCACGCATCGCCAGCTCACTGTTGATGGTCGATGGAAGTTTGGCCGGATCGACGAATGCCCGGAGTTCGGGCGTCGGCACGACATGCGGCAGTCCCCGGCTCCGTACCCGCTGCCAATCGGCACTCGTGGTAACGACCGTCTTCTCGCGCGTCAGAACCGTGCGCGGCAGCAACGGTTTCATCGCCCGGCGGATGATCAACTTGTTCCGGCACCAAGGCATTGCGGGCAGCGCCAAAAGGTACTGCAACAGGCGGAGGTCGAGGAAAGGATATCGGAATTCGACGTGGCCGTGCGCGCCGGTGACGTCGCAGTCTTCGAAGAGCGCTTGCCAACGAACCGGTTCGAGTCCGGCGTAGCCGAGCGGCCGGATCGGATGGACCGGTGCCGGCTGACGATTTTGCTCCGCCCAGCGATCGCGGCAGTTGTACCGGTTCGAAAAAGCGGGGTCGAGCCAGGCTGGGAACGGCTCCTCCCATTGGTGGGCGCGGCGACGCATAACCGTCATCTGTCGAATCGAAGACCACAACGGCACCCGTGGGTGTATCAGCGCGTCGTCGGACAGCGCTCGGAACAAACGTCGGAATTGCCGTGAACGTCCCAGGTACGACAGAAATGGGCGCCATTCATATCGCAGCGCGTTGTCAGGACCCTCGCCGTAGAAAAACACTCGCGCACCTCGCGCGGTGGTCTGCAGAAACTGCACGGCGGCTGCAAACGCCGGAGGATTCGCAACCGGCTCGGGCGTGTTCACCGCCACACGATTCCAATCGGCGATCGAAACTTCGTCATCGCGCACGTCGTAGCGGATCGGAATCTCGAGATGGGCGGCGACTATTCCAGCAAAGTGTCGTTCGGGGTCATGGATAAGCCGCTCGTAGGTCGAGGTCACTGCATCCACCTGGCAGCCGCCGAGCCGCCGGCCCAGATCGGACGCCACCGCGGCGAGCGTGGTCGAGTCGACGCCGCCGCTCATCAACACGGTCGCCCGTTCGGAACGCAAGCGGTCGGCAACGGCGTCACGCAACAGTTCGTTGAACCGATCGACGTAATCGCCAGCCCGCGCGAACTGAATGGGCCTCTCAACCGGCATGGTCCAGTATTTGCGCAGTGACACGGTATCGCCGGACCACGTCATGTGGTGCGCTGGCGGCAGCCGTCTGATGTCGCGAAAGATGGTCGTGCCGGGTTCGCGATTTTCGCCGAACATCAGAAAATCGGCGACCGCACAATCGTTCAACGCATTCGACACACCGCGATGGACACGAAGACAATCGAGCGTGTTGCTGACCGCAATCGTCGAGCCGATTCGCGCGTAGTACAGCGGTTTGATGCCGAACTGATCACGCGCACAGAACAGCCGGCGTTGCGTCGCGTCCCAGATCGCAAAAGCAAAATCGCCGAGCAGCCGCGATACACAGTCCTCTCCCCACTTCGCATACGCACGGGCGATCAATTCCGCGTCGGTTGCTGTCGTGGCGGTCGCATTCGGCAGGTCGCCAGCGAGTGCGGCGATCAACTCGCGTCGCGCGTCGATCCGCGCATCGGCGACGATCCAGCACTGTCCGTCAAAGGTCAGCGGTGGCGGTTGGTCAACCAGCGGACGGCCGACGTTCAACCACGCGTAGCCAAGTCCAGCCTGACCGACCACGCGCAGCTTCTGGCTGTCGGGACCACGGAAGCGGAGAAAGCTGGTCATGCGATCGAGCAGGCATGGGTCGGCTGACGAACCGTCCAGGTTTACGAGTGTGACAAATCCGCTCACGACTTGTCGCCGCTGCGGCTCTCCGCGATGATCCGGTCTCGCACCTCCGACAGCCGATCGATCGAACGCGGGTAGCTGAGTCTGCGCACCGCTATCCGATTCGCAATCGTCGTCATCGCCGCGAACTGCCGCGCCAGGCGCGCCTGGCAGACGATCCGGCGGTTGAAGGTCGCACGCAGCAGACGCACGAAAGCTTCGCGCGGTGACAGCGGTTCGATGCTGACGTCGCTCCTGCGGCAGGCGTTGACCGGCGCCGTCAAGGCGTAAATCGCCGTCAACGGTACGGGAACCGGACATCGCTGATGCTCGGCGAGCGGCACGATCAACTTCTGGGTGGCGCCGTTCATCGTCGGCAAATCGCGCGACTGCAAAAAACGTCGCGCCACAGCCGGAAAGAGTTTGATCCGTGGGGGCCCGGGCTGCGCCACCAGATCATCACCGGATTCCTCGAGGACGAGCAGGTCGTCGGTCAACAGCCGATGGCCGCCGGCAAGAAAACACGCGGCCAGGCTCGACTTGCCGTGGCCGCTGTCACCGAGAAACGCAATGGCCTGGCCGTGGACCACGACCATGGTCGCGTGCAGCGGCTCTATCCCTTGATTGACCAGGGCAAACGATAGCGCCTGCCCCAGCATGTACACCTGGAACGATTCCCAGGTGGCGCTGACGGCGCGGCGGCAGCTGATCCTGTGGCCGTCTGCCGATACAGTGAACTCGCCCACCGTATCCCAGCCAAGGTACGTTGATCCGCCCGCGAGAACAGCAAATCGGTGAAACGCGTCCTCGCAGACCGCGTTCTTGCGCGCCTCCACAAACGTGTTTTCGTCAGCGCCGCGACACTCGACGCTCGCCAAAGCCGCGCCCGCGTGATCCGGCAATGCCAGCGGCACGTCGCTGCTGACCACGACGCCGTAGGCGTGGTATCGAAACGGCCGGCAAACGGTGGCCGCGAGTGGTCTCACGCGGACGTTCCGCGCAACTCGACCAAGTGCACATAGTCTTCAGATGTCGCACCGATCAAAACGCCATTCTCGCTTGCGACCCACGCGTGCGCGCGCAAGGAACCGTCGGCAACCCGCTTTACGCCGATCGTGAAGCGAATCGATCGCGCTGAGGAGCTGAGCATCGCTTCAGCCACGACCGCCTGCACCAGGCACGTGTTCAGCCTTCCGATTCGGCGGCCAGTTGCCTCAATCGCCCAGACGACTTTGGCATCTTCGAGCGGCGCACCGACCCGCATCACCCGAGCGAAACGCGCGGCGACAGTCCGGACCACTCGTAGAGGAACGATCCGAACGATGACGGTTGTGGCGATCTGCATCGCCGCCACTCGTGCCAACAGCGACCAATCGGCGACGGTCAACGACCTGCGCGGTACAATCCGTTGCGTGCAGCGGTGGGATGTCATCGGCTTCTGGCTGTCGTTGACCGTTCCGTCGTTAGCGCTACTCATCAATCACACCGGTTGGTCGGGCGCGATCGCCTCGTGTGGTCGTCCCAGATGGCCATCGCTTGCGAATGGTCAGGAAAGAGTGACCAGACCTTTGGCCCGCAGCTCGTCGACCAACTCGATCACGTCCGCCTCTAATGCTTCGGCGGTGACATCGTATTCGGCCTGCATGAACTGATGGACCGTGCGCAACAGCCCGTGTTCCTGACAAAGTTGCCAAATCCGCGTGCCGATCGGATCCAGCCCGAAGTAGGTGCCGCTTTCGAGGTTCAGGATGACCGTCTCGCCTTCCAGCTCGCGGAACACGACACCTTCGGAGACTCGCACTGTTCGATCGAGCGACAGCTTCACCATGCGGTTGGGTTCATCCGGCGAGCGCGCGGAAGAGAATGCGCCGAGCCGGCGGGTGATTGAACAACGCGCGGATCAGGTGACGGTGTTCGTTGAAGCGGGCGGTCTTGCGGACGAGCGGCATCACGCCGTCAGTCTGGGCGAGATCGAACAAGGCGTCGATGTCGGCGTCAGACATTTTGAGGACGGTCTGCCGAAGGGCCTGCTGCGCATCGAATTCGCGATCGAGCCGCTCGCGCCATCGCGTTTGGTAACTGGCGAGGGTGCCGGCGTCAAGGCGATCGGCACGAAGCGCTTCACCGGCCACGTCCGCTGCCAGTGACGCGCTGACGATGCTGTAGTAGATCCCGCCGCCAGTGGTTGGTTTGACCAGTCCGGCGGCATCGCCGACGGCGAGCAAGCGCTCCGAAAACGTCCGGCTAATCGGTGCGAGCGGCAGGATCTTTAACCGGGGACGAGCGTCAACCGCCGACACTCCCCACGGCGCGGCGACACGATCGAGCATGTTTCGGAAGAAGCCAGGTGCGTCGTGTGATGCCATGACGCCAACCCGGACAAACATGCCACCGGCCCGCCGGACCGGCACGGCCCAGGCGAATCCGCCGGGTGCAACAGACTCACCGAAATGAACTTCGACGTCGCGCAGCCGCGACGCGGGCAATTCCTGCTGAGCAGTGTGAAGGTACTGCGCTGGCAAACCGAGCCCCTCGTTCCGCTGTAGCCGATAACTCGCGCCACAGGCGAGCACCGCGAGCCGTGCCCTGACCGGTGCTCCGCCGGCCATCGCCCTCACCCCGTCCGCAACGGCGACGAACTCGGTCACCCGCGTACCGGTCTGCACCGCGGCGCCGAGCGCACGCGCGCGATCGGCGAGCGCGCGATCGAACACTCCTCGATCGACGACCGTCGCCTCGGCTGAATGCGTGCGATAGTCAACCGAAAGTCCAGACGGCGAGACGAACCGGACTCGCGTCAGCGGATTGAGAATCGCCGAGCGCGGCAATTCGAATTCGTCGAAACTGTCGGTCGCGACAATGCCGGTGCAGTGCACCGGATCGCCAATTGTGGCGTGCTCTTCGCAGACCAGGACCTGGTGTCCCTGACGCGCCAGCGATCCGGCGGCATATAACCCGCCCGGCCCCGCTCCAATGATCAGGACATCAACCGCCGACTGCGCCATTTGCGGGCTCATTATACGGGTGAACCCCGTTTCAGACTTTCGGGCCGCGTTGTTCCCAGCGGCCGCGCGCGGTAATCAGGAAGGATTGGAGGATCAATCTCAGGTCGAGAAAGAAACTCGCGCGCTTCAAGTACAGGCGATCGAGTCGAAACTTGGCAGCGCGGGCAATGTCTCGCGGCGCGTAGACCTGTGTGAGTCCGGTGAGGCCGGGACGAACGCTATGGCGTTCACGATAACCGGGAATCGATTCGAGCGATACCAGCCCGCCGTCGCCGCGGACTTCAACCTCCCCGGGCATCAGCGGTCGCGGGCCGACAAAGCTCATGTCGCCGACGAGAATGTTCCAGAGCTGCGGCAATTCGTCCATCGCCGTCGCGCGCAGCACCCGTCCGATGCGCGTGATCCGCGGATCGTTCTCGCGCGCCTGCATCGGTCCGAAGCGCCGATCGGCATCGGTCACCATCGAACGGAACTTGAGCGCTTTGAAGACTCGACCGTCGAGGCCGACTCGCGCTTGAGGAAAGAACACCGGGCCGCCGTCCTCGAGCTTGATCGCGACCGGAATGACGATCCACAACGGAAATGACACCAGCAGGCCAACCCCGGAAAGCGTGGCGTCGAACAGGCGCTTAATCATCCCGCCCGCCGCGTCACACGCGCAAACAGGTCGTGGTACGCCTTGACGGCGACCCGCCGGTCGAACTGGAGCGCCGCTCCGCGCGCATTGCGACCCATGGTGCGTACCGCCACCGGATCGTCGTAGAGCGCTGCAATTGTGGCGGCGAGATCGTCTGGATCGTCGGGCTCGGCCAGAACGCCGCAGTGGTGATCGCGGGCGATCACGGCCGCTTCGGAACTGGCGTCAACCGCGGCCACAAATGGACGCCCCGCCGCGAGAATGCCGTACAGCTTGCTGGGAACGACATAACCCTCGATGCCGCGCTTCAGCGAGACCAGAAAGACATCGGCTGCAGCAAAGGATTCGTGCAGCTGCGCTTTGGGCTGATAGGTCATGAACCTCACGTTGGTCAGTCCGCGCCGCGTCGCTTCGCGCTCGAGCGCCTGCCGTTTCGCGCCTTCACCAACGATCAGAATCGCAAGACGCTCCTTGCTGCGCAGCCGGTCCGCAGCCTCGATCAGCACGTCGAGGTTCTGTGACAGCCCGACGTTGCCGGAGTGCATCAGAACAAAACGATCGGACAGGCCATTGGCTCGGGTGAAGTCGTTGTTCTTGTCTCCCGGCACGATGGCGTCGCAGTCGCTCCAATTCGGAATCACGTGCACCCGCCTCGGATCCGCGCCTTTTTCCTCGACCAGGCGTGCGCGCATTCGATCGCCGAGCGCCACAATCGCATCCGCCTCGCCAAGCAGGTAGCGATTGATGCGGTCGAGCGTGCGGTTGACCAGCGGGTTGTGAAAATCCTCGAGCAGCGTCGCCACCTCGGGAAAAATGTCTTCGCACAAGAAGACGAACGGCACGCCGGACCGCCGCGCCGTTCGAAGCGCGGCGAGGCCGATGATTGGCGGATCGGTCAGCGACACAACGACGTCGGGATCAACCACGCGCCCAGTGGCGCAGGCCGCCGACGCAAAATAGCTGACGTAGTTGGTCGCTCGGCCGGCGAAGCGACGGGGAGCGAATTGGGTGCCGTTCGCGCGCAGGATGTCGACGCCGTGGCGAGATTCAAGCGCCACCGGCCACCGCGTCCGAGTGGCGGTCGCGGCAGTCCCGTTCAGTGCCCGGCCAGCGACCACCGTCACGCGGCAGCCGTGGCGGCCGCGCAGGTCTTCGGCCAGCTCGGTTAAGAGCTGACCGGTCGCGGCCTGGTCTGGCCAGTAGGAGCGGTTGAAGAAGCAGACGTGCACGCGCGATACCAATCGATGGTGCGCTTCAAGCCTGAGTGAAAGTCGGTGGTTGCGTGAAAGCCGAAACGATCGCGTGCCCGGTTGACCGCGAGCGAGCGCCGTGGCTGGCCGTCGGGCTTGGTTCGGTCGAACACCAGGCGTCCTTCGAAACCGCACAATTGCGCGATCAACTCGGCGAGCTCGCGAATGCTGATCTCGAATCCGGCGCCGATGTTGACCGGTTCCGGCGAATCGTAGCTGTGCGTCGCCTGAACGATTGCTCGCGCACAATCCTCTACGAACAGGAATTCGCGCGTCGCGTTGCCGGTTCCCCAGATCACGACTTCGCGCGCATCGGTATCGACCGCCTCAAGACACTTACGAATCAACGCCGGAATGACGTGCGATGATGCCGGGTCGAAGTTGTCGTGTGGCCCGTAGAGATTGACTGGCAGGAGATGGATCGCGTTCAGGCCGTACTCCTGGCGATACGCCTGCCCCTGAACCAGCAGCATCTTCTTGGCGATGCCGTACGGAGCGTTCGTTTCCTCCGGGTATCCGTTCCACAGATCGCGTTCCTGAAACGGAACCGGCGCCAGTTTCGGATACGCGCAAATCGTCCCGACGCCGACGAACTTTTCGACCGCGGTGCGCCGCGCCTGTTCGAGAACGAGCGCGCCCATCATCACGTTTTCGTAGAAAAATCTGCCGGGGAATTCACGGTTGGCGCCAATGCCGCCGACCACCGCCGCCAGATGGACCACGACGTGCGGCCGCTCATCGTCAAACAGTCGAATGACGTCGGCTTCGCGGGTCAGGTCGTATTCGCGCCTGCGCGGAACCGCAATACGCTCGCAGCCGCAACCGCCGAGTGCGCTCACGACATGGCGACCAAGAAAGCCGCTGCCCCCGGTGACCATGACTCGTTTGCCCGCGAGATCCACCGTCAGTTCCTTAACCTTTCGCCGTCACGCCGCCGGTCACCGTTCGAACTGACGCGCTGCAGCGCGTGGCGCCCCATCACCAGGACGTCCATCTGCGTGCGCAGAAAACAGTCGAGGGCCTGTTCCGGTCGCAGCACGATCGGCTCGTTTTCGTTGAACGAAGTATTCAGCAGCATCGGGACCCCGGTCAGCTGCTCAAACGCTTTGATCAGCCGGTAGTAACGCGGGTTTGATGAACCGCTGACCGTCTGCAGCCGGCCGGATCCGTCGACATGCGTGATCGCCGGTACCACCGATCGCTTCTCGGCCCGAACCGGATATACCTGCAACATGAACGGATCCGGCACCGCATTGTCGAAGTAGTCGTCCAGCGCCTCTTCCGCGACCGACGGCGCGAACGGCCGGAAGCGCTCGCGAAATTTGATGCGGGTGTTGATGATGTCGCGCATGTCGGCGCGGCGCGGATCGGCGACGATGCTGCGGTTGCCGAGGGCACGGGCGCCCCACTCCATGCGGCCGTGGTACCAGCCGACGACCTGTCCATCGGCAATTTGCGCGGCCGTCCATGCATCGAGCGGACCTTCGTCGCTGAAAGTCTGGCGCGTGCATGCCGTGGCCGAAATGTCTGTACTGCGAGCGTCGAGCGCGCTGCGAATCTCGGTGTCGCTGAATTCGGGGCCCCAATAGCCGTGATGCATGACGAAATCACGTCGGCTGCCGGAAGTGTCGTGCCAGGCGTGAAACGCAGCACCGAGTGCGGTGCCGTTGTCGCCGGCGGCGGGTTGGATGAAGACGTCCGTGAAATCGGTGGCCTCGCGGATTTTTCCGTTGGCGACGCTGTTCATCGCGCAGCCACCAGCGAGACAGATCGCCCTGGCGCGGGTCTGCCGCTGGACGTGCCGCAGAATGTGCATCAACGCCGCTTCGAATACGGCCTGCAGCGACGCAGCGATCGCTTCGTGCTGCGCGGTCAGCGGCTCGTTCGGCTTTCGCGCTGGCCCGAGCAGCGATTCGAGTTTCGATGTGAACACCCGCCCCACCGCCGGCGCGCCGTCGTCCCAGGTCATCTGCACGCCATCGGACCAGTGACTGAAATACGAGAGATCCAGCTCGAAACGGCCCGCGTCGACGAGGCGCACCAGCGATTCCAGTTCTTTGACAAAGCTGCGCTCGCCGTACGGCGCCAGGCCCATCACTTTGAATTCGTCGCCGTAATTCGGAAAGCCGAGGTACTGGGTCACCGCCAGATACAGCAAGCCGAGCGAGTGAGGAAAAAACACCCGCTCGTCGACATGCAGTGCGGTGCCTTCGAGCCGGCCCCACGACGTGCTGACGAAATCACCAAAGCCGTCGATCGCACACACCGCTGCGGTGTCGAACGGACTGACAAATGCGGAGCTGGCAAGGTGGGCGGGATGGTGTTCGACGAATCGCGTGCGCGCCCTGACGCGTTCGACCGGCAGGTCGACGGCTGCCGCCAGCGTTTCGGGCAATGCGTTGATGCAGGCTGCGTTGCGCGCACGGTCGGCGACGGTTCCGCGCGGACGGCGGCGCAATACAAAAAGCGCCTTTCGCCAGAGATGCGCGCGCGGATCGCGCGACACCGCGAACTGATCCACGTCCGCCGCAGTCATTCCGCCGAGGCGCAGGCACTCGGCGATCGCCAGCGATGGAAAACCGGCTACGTGCTTGATGCGCCGAAATCGTTCTTCCTCGAGCGCAGCGACCAGTTGGCCGTCGCGCACCAGCGCCGCGGATACATCGCCGTGATAGGCGTTCAACCCGAGAATGTTCATGCTGGCGTGCCGACCAGTCCGGTTCGTCCCAGCAGGCCGGACAACCGCTCGTCGAAGTGTGCTGCGGTGAAGGTCGACAGAAACCGGTCGCGACCGCGACGACCCATCGCCGATGCGCGCGACGGATCAGCGAGCAGCGACAGAATCGCGCGCGCGAGCTCGGAGCGGTTGGCGTCGCGCGGCAACACCAGGCCGGTGTGCGCGTGGTCGATGATCTCGGACGCCGATCCTTCCATCGCGATACACGCACGGCCGGCTCGCATCGCTTCGAGGAACACGAAGCCAAATCCTTCGTCCCGGCTCGGCATTGCAAACGCAGTACAGCGCTCGAAACATCGCTCGCGTTCGTCGTCGGTCACGGCGCCGAGAAAATCGACGCAGCCGTCGACGCCGAGTGCGGTCGATTTGGCCTCGAGCCGGGCACGATCGTCGCCGGCGCCGGCAATCTCGAGCCGTGCCGTGGGAAGTGTACGGACGACCTCGGGCAAGGCCTCGAGCAGTGCGTCGTGCCCCTTGTATTGCTCGTCGCTGGCCATGCGTCCAAGAATCAGCACGGTCGGGTGGCCGTTGAGCGGCGTCGCCGAAGCATCCGCTTCGATGCCAGGATGGCAGATCGAGATCTCGCGTTCAGCAGCCCTTAGATTCGCCGCTGCAAACCGCCGTCGCGTGTGTTCGGAGATCGCCACCACCTGGCGGCTGCACTGCACGGCGGCTCGTTGCGGCCAGGTCAGGGGATTCCACGACTCGATGCCGCACAGCATTGTCACGATCGGCACGCCGCGCGCCGCAAAAACCAGTGCCGCGGGCGCGAGATGAATGTGAACCAGTATCACCGTCGTGTCAGGTGCGACGCGCGCCGCCTGTTGCAGCGCCAAGGCGGCAAATCGGGCCGGCACACCGCCGGCGCCGTGAACCGCCGCGTCTTCGAACCGTTCGGATGCCGACGACTCGTGCAGCGCGATCACCCGTTCGGCATGGCGGGCCCGCACCATCAGCCGCGCCAGCCGTGAGATGCCGTCGCGGCCAGTAAGGTTTGGCGTGAGAACGATCGTCGGCATCAGCTGGCTCGCGCCGTCGCGGCGTCGGCGACCAGCCGCCCGTAGCCGTCCGCAATCGTGCGCGCGGATGTCGTCCAGGTAAACAGCCGCGTCGCGAGCAGCTGGCCTCGTTGTCCCATCGCACGCGCCTTGTCCGGATCCGCCAGAAGCTCCGCCAGGGCGGCGGCGATCGCCTGCGGCGTCTGCTCGACCCAACGGCCAGCGCCGCTCGGCTCGAGGTGTTCCCAGGCGAGCGTCCGGGTGGCGATTACCGGTGTTCCCGCGGCGAGCGCTTCCGCTGCGGCGAGGCCGAAGCTTTCAGAATCTGAGCACAGCACCAACGCTCGTGCCGCAGTCAGCAAGTCAGCTTTCGCGGCGCCGTCAACCGGACCGGTCCAGACAACCTCCACACCCGATTGCGCAAACAGCGGCTCGAGTTGCGCGCGATGACCGCCTTCGTCGGGACCGGCAACCACCAGGCGAAACGCGCGGTTGCGGAGCCGAGCGATTGCGTGCGCCAGCAGGTCGAGACGTTTGATCGGATGGACGCGGCCCAAAAAGAGGACGTAAGGCCGGTCGGCGAGATTCCACGCGTTCAACGTCGGGGTCGGATCGGCCGATGGCAGGCCATCGACATCGACGCCATTCGCCGCCAGCACCACCGGTGGTCCCAGCGAGCGCGCCTCGAGCGTTTCGCACTCGCGCGACGACGTCGCGTGCAGCCACGCGGCGCGTGTGAGATTCTGGCGCTCGATCGCAGCGAAGGCGACAGCCTTTCGGCCGGCACGGATTGCGAGGGCCTCGGGTTCGAGCATGCCTCTTGGCGACACGACATACGGAACCTCGTGGCGTCGCGCCAGACGTGCCGCATGCCAACCGGGTAGGTGCCACAAGCCATGGATATGAACGACGTCGTAGGCGGCGATTTCCCGCTTGAGCCAACGCCGAAGGCCAGTCGCGTGCCACAACCATCGAGGCTCTGACCAGGGAAAGTAGCGCACCGCCACGGCTTCTCGCGTCACCGGCACTGCCGTCGCGGATGGCAGCGGCGCCCCAGAGCCGTTCGCCGTCGTCGTCGCCACATCGACGGCGACGCCAAGCCGCGCAAGCGCGGCACACAGGCCGGCAATGCTCCGCGGCGGTCCGCCGTAAACATAGGCGGGCGCGTAGTACGGCGTCACGTGAAGAACGCGCATCCGGTCGATGGAATCAGTGGGCGTCGTAAAGCAAGCCTTGTGCGTCGCGCTGCTGACGTTCGAACCGGACCAGCAGCGTCCGATCGAGCAAGATCACCGGCAGGCCGAGGTAGACCATCATCCCGACCGTTGCACCGAGCATCGTCGCCCACGATCGTTCGAACAAATAAATCGACAGCCAAAAGGTGATCGTCGCGAATGCGACGAACAGCTCGTGATGCCAAATCAGCCGACCAAACAAGCGGTAGGCACCGCCGAGCGCGAGACCGAATACGAAAATCGGGACGAACATGAACGGGTAACCGAAATCGATGTAGCTCTCAGCCGCGTAGCCAAACGCGATGCTGGTGTTCTGATCGGCGCCTGCGACGTTGATGCCCGAGTACTTCCGGACCTTTTCGCTGTCAGACTGCAGCGCCGCCTTGCCCGGGAACAGAACGCGCGGCGTGACTGCGTGGAGCATCGCGCCGGTGATGAAGCTGCCGTTGGTGTGTGGCAGCATGCTCGGGACGCGCTCGATCGCCAGCGACGGATAGTAGACGGCCCACAAACGGTCGACCAGTTTGTCGGTTGACGCCAGCACCGTTTCCATGTCCGTCCCGAAGAACGCCGAACTGAGGGCGGACACCTCGCGCAATCGGGCCGACCGTGAAGTGGCGAACGCATCCACCTCGGTGTACTCGCGCCGATACTGTGTCCGGATGCCCATCCACAACACTGCAAGCACGGTGGCCAGTACCGCGCCAGTGGCGAGCGCGAGCCAGTGCCTGGTGATTCGGCGATCGAAGATTTCATACAGCGCCAGACCGGCAAGCACCACCGGCTCACGAAAACCAGCGAAAAATCCGGTGACGCCCAGAACGCACTCGACAATCAAGACGGCCGCGAACATCGACCAGCGCGGCTCGGGGATCAGCAGCCGTCTCAGGATCAGGTAGAGGACGCCAAGCCTCGCCGTGTCCGCGGTGACGATAATCTGTCGCAGCGATGGATACTGCCCAGAGACCAGCAATAACGATCCTTCGAAAAAGACGGTGATGATGTAGACCGTGGCGAGAAGTTGCAGCGAAAACGCGAACGTCGGACGTTCCTCGTGCGGATTGGCGCCCTTCAAGAACATCAATCCGAGCCTGAGGCCAATTGCCAGCGCCAGGCAGCAACCCAGGCCGATCCACACCATTGGGCGGTAATTGCTGCTGTAAACCGTCGCGACTTCGCGAGCAAAAAGCCCCTTGTAAAGGATGCCGAGGCTGGTTTGCATCCAGTGAAAGGAAAACGCCGCCGGTAACACAAACAAGTTGTCGTCGGTCTCTGTCAATTTCAGGCCGACGAACAGCACGACAAGACTCCATCCGACCAGCGCATCATCGGCAACCCAGCCGAGCGTGATGGCCGTAGCAGTGCCGGCGATGATTTCAGCGAGCGTAACTGGCATGAACATTGGCCACATCGACCGCGAACACGCTCCGCCACGCGTTGTCGAAGCGCGCTTGCGAATAGGCCGCCGCAGATTCGCGCGCGAGGCGGCCGGCATTTCGGAGTCGATCCGGTTCGCTGAGAAAGACATCGAGGCCTTCGGCGAGTGTCGCGACGGCAAGCGGATCGCAGACCCAGCCGGTACGGCCGTGGTCGATCAATTCTGGAAGGGCACCGCTGCGGCCGACCACCGAAGGCAGCCCGGCGAGTTTTGCTTCGAGGACCACCAGTCCGAAGCCTTCACGCATTTCCGGACGGCTTGGACAACAGTGAAGGCTGGCGCGATTCATCAGGCTGGGCACGTCTTCGCGATGCCCGAGAAAGGCGACTGCGCCCCGCAGATCGGGTGCGGCGGCGCGATCGCGAAGCCGCTGCCGATAGCCGCGATCGGCCGGAGTCTCCCATCCGTCGAGTGCCCCGACCACATCGAGGGTGACGTCGCGGCCGCGTCCGCGTAACGCCGCCACCGCTTCGAGCAGCAAATCGACGCCTTTGACCGGGATGATTTGGCCGACATAAATGATCCGGCCCGCCACGCGATCGACATCGCTGTCCCACGCGGCGCTTCGGGGCGGTGCGGCGTTCGAAATCGTGATGATTTTCTCGATGGGAACTCCGTGCGCCGCCAGTTCGTTCTCCGTGAACTGC
>Ga0070675_100000256_pt1 | contig 34835 bp, 39 predicted proteins | sample KBSM43metaG_FD_65343 | JGI IMG/M metagenome (GOLD analysis project Ga0070675, IMG submission 65343) | Miscanthus rhizosphere microbial communities from Kellogg Biological Station, Michigan, USA - KBS M4-3 metaG | ecosystem: Host-associated > Plants > Roots > Rhizosphere > Soil ... | reverse complement strand
CGCCGCATCGAGCGGTGAACTCGTTGCTCGTTGCTCGTTGCTCGTTGCTCGTTGCTCGTTGCTCGTTGCTCGTTGCTCGTCGCTCGTTGCTCGTTGCTCGTCGCTCGTTGCTCGTTGCTTACTGCTTTCTTACGCGCTGCAGCGGCCTCGCCGCAGTAACGGTGAGTGCCGGCTTGCCGGCGGCCTCCCACGCGCCAATGACAGTGCTCGCGGTCGCGGTAATCGCCTCGCTCAGCCGCTTTTCGAGGATCGGCTTGACCGCCGTGAAGAATTTCTCGTAGTAGTCGTCGTCGTAAAACTCTTTGCCGGCGACCGCGGCAGTGTCGGCTTTCAGAATCGCGTCGACCAGGGCGTTGCTGGCCAGCAGCGTATCGAACGCGAAGTCGCGCGGGTTGGTCACCGCTTTGGGCGGCGCCGGCGTTAACGTCAGGCGCGATTCGAAGCGTTCGACGAGATCGCGCTCGAATCGTGCGTGGATGCCGCTGTTGCCGGTCAGTTGCCCGTCGTAGTTATTGCTGGCGTGGAACGGCTGATGCGCGTCCTGAATATAGTGCGAGACAACCGGTGCGAACAGCACGACATCGGTCGTCGCGTAGGCAGCGCCGCTGCGGAAACCTTCGAAGGCGCGACGCAAGCTGCCGAACATTTCGGCCTCGCGCCACGGCAGGTAGCCGATGCGATCCATCACCCGGACGCCGAATTTTTCCAGCGCTCGATCGCGTTCGCGCGGCAGCGCGGCGAATGGGTAGGGCCCCAGTTCGGGCATGCCGAAATCGACGAAGTGATTCGGATCGTCGTCCCAGCCGACGTTGCGCCACAGGTCCGGATCGACGGCGCGAATCACGACTTCGTCACGAAAGGTCTGAAAGAACGGCTTCAGTTCGGCGGGCAGCAGATCGAGCGCGCGCGCCATGATCAATCGATGACCGGCGAAGCCCCACGCGTCGGCGCGCGCGGGCGTCAAGCAGGCCGTCAATGCGAGCGCTGCGGTCAAGAACGCTTTTCGCATGCTGTTATATTAGTGGCTCTTGGATAACGTGACGCACACGCTGTTCGGAGCGACGCTCGGCCGCACGTCGCTCGGCCGCGCCGGGCGCGGCGTCACCGCGGCGCTGATTCTCGCATCCAACGCCCCCGACATCGACATCGTCGCGACCGCCGGCGGCAGCATCAAATACCTCGAATGGCACCGCGGCATGACGCACGGCCCGCTCGGCGTCGTGCTGCTGGCCGCGGCATCGGCGGCGATCGTTCACGTCGGCCGGCGGGTTCTCGCTAAGCATCTGTCGGAAGTGACGCTGGTCGGACCGCGATCGCCCGCGGCTGACGCGCCATTTCACATGCTGTTTGCCGCGGCGCTGGTCGGCGTGATCTTTCACGTGCTGATGGATCTGCCGACCTCCTACGGGACACGCCCGTTCAGTCCGTTCAGCTGGCGCTGGTACGGTCTCGACTGGCTGCCGATTATCGACATCTATCTGCTGATTGCGCTCGGATCCGGATTGTTCCTCGGACGTTTGTCGCAGGAAGCGCGTCGCCGCAACGCGACGATCGTGTTGACCTTCGTCGCGGCGATCTACGGCGTTCGCGCGTACATGCACCACCAGGCGATGGATCTCGCGCCCCGGCTGTTCGGACCGGCGCTGCCGCCGCGCTGCGATGCCCCGCCAGAAAGCGATCCGGTGGTCGACTCGTGGCCGAAAGCGGTGCCCTCGCCCGCCGTGGCCGGACGACGTTGCCTGGTCGAAATCGCCGCGATTCCGACGTTCATGTCACCGTTCGATTGGCGCATCGTGGCGCAGATGTCCAATTCGTACGAGATTCACGACGTCAACATCCTCGACGGGCGGCTTCGCGACGCCGACGGCGACGCCGTGTTCTGGCGGCAGACGATCCGCTATCCGAACATCTGGACGCCCGATGTGCAGCGGGCCGCCACCACCCGGCTCGGCCAGGTGTTTCTCGGCTTCTCGCGCTTTCCTGCGGCGCGCACCGCACGCGACGCCGCCGGTGCGGCAACCGTGCGATTCACCGACATGCGCTTTGTCGGAGGGCCGCTGCTGAACGATGCGCGCGGCCGGGTTCAGCCGTTTACCGCGACGATCCGTTTCGACCAGAGCGGCGATCTCGTCTCGGAAAGGCTCGGTCAGTAGGACGTGGCCCGTCTCGGGGCGCACATGTCGGTGGCGGGCGGCCTGCCGCGCGCCGTCGATCGCGCCGTCGTGCATCGTTGCGACGCGCTGCAGGTGTTTGCCAAGAACGCCAGCCAGTGGCGCGGCCGCCTGATACCCAGGGAAGAGATTCGCGAGTTCCGCAGGAAATTGCGGGCGGCAGGCATCTGGCCGGCCGTGTCGCATGCCAGCTATCTGATCAATCTTGCAACCACCGATCGCGCATTGCGACATCAATCGATCGCGGCGATGGCCGACGAGATCGATCGCGCCGAATCGCTCGGCCTGCTCGGCGTCGTGTTACATCCCGGGTGCTATACGCTCGGCAACGAAGCGGACGGACTGTCGCTGATTGCCGACGCGCTGTTGGGGCTGCTGCGCGAACGGCGGCGCGGCAAGACGATGATTCTGCTCGAACAAACGGCGGGCCAGGGGACCGCGCTCGGTGCGACCTTCGAACAACTCGCATCGATCATCGGCAAAATGCAAGACCACCGGCGGGTCGGCGTCTGCCTCGATACCTGCCATTTGATCGCGGCGGGCTACGACATCGTCTCGCCCGAGGGGTACGCTTCGACGTTCAAGCAATTCGGGCGCCTGGTTGGCTTCGAGCGGTTGAAGGCGTTTCACTTGAACGATTCGAAGAAGCCGCTCGGGAGTCGGGTCGACCGTCACGAGCACATCGGCCAGGGACACCTCGGACTCGAACCGTTTCGACGTCTCGTCAACGATCGGCGCTTCGGCGATCTGCCGATGCTGCTCGAAACACCCAAGGGCGAAGGCAAAGCGTCCGGACCGATCACCGTCGATCCGATGGATGAGAGAAATCTGAACCTGCTGCGAAGGCTGGTGGTTCACTGAAGACTTCCGCCTGGAATCGCCAGATCCTCGCGCCGTGTTTCCAGGCGTCCACCGGCAGGCCAGCCTTGTGACAGGTCTGCCCAAGAAACGTTTCAGCGTTCCAGTTCCACTCGGTCGCTACTTGCGGAAGCAACAGGCCGCGATGCCGGCCCGACTCGACGACCAGACCGTGCCGTCCGACTTCGATCTCGTCCGGACCGTTGATCGGTTCCAGTGGCGTCAGTACCGACACTTCGATCGACAGCCGGGGTATCTCGTCCGCGGTAACAGCCGGAAAGCGCGGATCTTCGCTGCTCGCAGCCGCAGCGCAGTGCGGGATGACGTCGGAGAACGGTTCGTCGACGCCGAGGTGACCGATGCAGCCGCGCAGTTGCTCGCCGTGATGCAGCGTCACGAACACCGCGGCCTTGTGAGACAGGATTCCGGCGTCGGGAACGGGTGGAGCGTGTCCACCGGTGGCGCGCGCGACGATCGTATCGCGCGCGAGTTTCAGCAGCACGGTTCGATCGGTCGCGCTAATCACGCGCCGCTCCGAATCGGCCCAGCGCCGCGGCCAAATAGCCGACGACCGACGACTTGTCGCCCGAAACGTCGCCCGAATCGGCGTACTGCAAGATTCGCGAATCAGTCGCGCCAAGCATCGCCGCCGCGCGCAAGACTGCGACCGTCGGGCCGCCGCCGCACGCGTGGTCGGGACGGCTGTTCAGAGCCTGCTGCAAGGCGTCGGCATCGATGCGGTCGACGCACTCGATTACGACGCGATCCATCTGTGCGGCAGTCGCTGCATTCTGGTAGTGCGAAAGGTCGGTGCTGGCAACCAGAAGCGCACGTCGTCCCCGGAGCGCCGCGGCCAACGCGTCAGCAAGCGACCGCGCGGTCGTCGCGGTCTGGTGGCCCATCAACAGCGGCACGATCGGGATTCCAGGCGCGAGACGCTGAACAAACGGCAATTGCATCTCGAGTGAATGCTCGCGGCCGTGGACTGCGGGGTTCGCTCGAACAATCGGGGAGGCCGCCACCAGATCCGCGACGCAGGCATCATCGATCGGTAGGACGCCGAACGGCGTTTCGAAGCCGCCCGACGGGAATGCCGCGACACCGTCGAACCCGACGAAATGCGACGGCCCCACCAGCACCGCCACCTCAAACTGACGATCACGGAGCAGTCGGTAGGCATGCGCGGCGACCGGGCCCGAATACATCAGCCCAGCGTGCGGCGCAATCAGGGCGACGAGATCGCCGTCGACGTCGGTGCGAGCGGTCTTGAGATGCGCGTCAACCGCAGCGGCAAGCGCCGTCGATGTCCCTGGGTACCATGTGCCGGCCACCGCGGCTTTCCTGATCGTGGCCATAGGGATGGTTAATGGCTAATGGCTGATGACTGATGGTTAATGGCTGATGGTTAATGGCCGCTGCGATCAGTCATTTTCAGCATGTTAGCATCTGACGTGCCTTCTCCTTTGTCGCGCGAACGCGTCGCTGCCATCGCGGCGCTCGCGAATCTCGAGCTTGATGATTCCGAACTCGACCTGTTCGCACGGCAACTCGCCGAGATCCTGGCCTATGCAGAGGAGATCCAGACTGCCGACACGACTGGCGTCGCGCCGACTGCCGCGGTGGTCGCGCGCCATCCCGCGGACCGCCCCGACGTCGTCGTCCCATCGCTCGACACAGCCGACGCGCTAATGAACGCGCCGGAGGCGACCGCACCGTTTTTCCGCGTGCCCCGGGTCATCGGATGAGCAACGTAGCGACGGCTCGGGAAACGCGCGACGCCGTGCGTGCCGGCGCAGCCTCGGCTGTGGAAGCGTGCCGTTCCGCTCTGGCGCGTCTCGACGCGGCTGAGCCCGAGCTGCACGCGTTCAATACGGTGGCGGCCGATCGAGCGCTCGCCCGCGCCGCGGCCATCGATCGCGATCGCGCGGCGTGGCGCGATGCGCCGCTGGCCGGAGTGCCGGTGGCGGTGAAGGACAACATCTGCACTCGGGGCGTCCGGACGACCGCCTCGTCGCGAGCGCTCGAGCGGTTCATCCCGCCTTACGACGCGACGGTCATTCAACGCCTGGAAGCGGCCGGCGCCGTCGTCATCGGCAAAACCAACTGCGACGAATTTGCGATGGGCTCGTCTACTGAGAATTCAGCGTTCGGCCCGGCGCGGAACCCGTGGGCGCTGGATCGAACGCCCGGCGGATCGAGTGGTGGCTCGGCAGCAGCGGTCGCGGCTCGTATTACACCATTGGCGCTCGGCTCGGACACCGGCGGTTCGATTCGCCAGCCTGCGGCTATGTGCGGGGTGGTCGGCCTCAAACCGACATATGGCCGCGTATCGCGCTACGGCCTGATCGCGTTCGGCTCGTCACTCGATCAAGTCGGTCCGATAGCGACGTGCGTCGCCGATGCGGCGATGGTGTTGCGGGTGCTCGCCGGGCACGACCCGGCGGATGCGACCAGCGCGCCGGATGGGGTCAGCGATTACGAAGCGGCACTAACCGGTGATATACGGGGAATCCGAATCGGTGTGCCGCGTCAAATGCTCGCGGAGGGGGTGGACCCTGGCGTTGCCCTGGCGTTCAACGCAGCACTCGACGTGCTCGAGGCACGCGGCGCGGCGCTGATCGACATCGAGCTGGCGCACGCGCGATTCGCGATTCCGGTGTATTACCTGGTGGCGACAGCCGAAGCGAGTTCGAACCTGGCGCGCTACGACGGCGTCCGATACGGCTTGCGGGCCGGCGGCCACGATCTCCACACAATGTACTCGAGCAGCCGCGAGGCCGGCTTCGGACCGGAAGTGAAACGACGCATCATGCTTGGCACCTATGTGCTGAGTGCCGGGTATTACGACGCGTACTATTTGAAAGCGCAGCAAGTGCGGACCCTGATCCTGCGTGATTATGAAAACGCGTTTACGCGCGTCGACGCCGTGGCGATGCCGACCGCGCCGGCGCCGGCGTTTCGGATCGGCGAAAAAACCTCGGACCCGTTGCAGATGTATCTGACCGATGTGTTCACGGTCAGCGCAAATCTGGCCGGGCTGCCGGCCATCAGCATCCCGTGTGGCTTCAGCAATGCCGTACCCGGCGAAGCTCGATTGCCGGTTGGTCTGCAACTGACTGGCCGTCGCTTCGACGAGGCGACGCTGCTGAGGATCGGCGATGCCTACGAACGAGACACTCCATGGTCGAAGCACCTGCCGCCCCACCCGAGCCGCTAACGCCGGCTGATTGGGCGTCGTGGACCGACGAGCAGTTGCTCCGCGTGCGGATGTGCGACCTGGGCCTGTCGATCGAGGGAACCCCTCTCGAACCGCGCATTGCGCAGCTCAATAGCGAACTGCAGGCGCGCGGTCTGGCGTGTCCGAATTACTACCTGTCGGATGAATGGTTCACGCCAGACGGCATTCCGGGCATCGCCATACCGTTTTATCTGGCGCATCCGCGGCTCGAGAAGCTCGAACTGGCGCAAATGCTCGAAGTGGAAGGCGCCGACTACGAAGGCTGCATGAGAATTCTGCGCCACGAAGCGGGCCACGCGCTCGACAACGCCTACCGGCTTCGACGCAAACCGACGCGGCGTCGCCTGTTCGGTAATCCGAATACCGAGTACCCCGAGTACTACCTGCCGAAACCGTACAGCCGCAGCTACGTTCACCACCTCGACCACTGGTACGCACAAAGCCACCCGGACGAGGACTTCGCGGAAACCTTCGCGGTGTGGCTCGATCCCGATTCGATGTGGTCCACGCGCTATGCGGGCTGGCCGGCGTATCGCAAGCTCGAATACATGGATCGCCTGATGCGGTCGGCGGCGCGGATCCGTCCCAAAATCCGCACTAAACGGCAGGTTGATCCGGTGCGGAAACTGCGCAAAACGTTGGGGGAGCACTATAAGAAAAAACGCGAGCACTATGGACTCGATCATCCCGAGTTCCACGACAGCGACTTGCACAATCTGTTTTCGAACGCCGCTGATTACGCGAAGAATCCGTCGGCCGCAAAATTCGTGCGCAAGATCCGGAAGGAGGTGCGCAGCACGGTGGCCAGCTACACCGACAGTTATCAGTACACCATCGATCAGCTGCTCGAGAAGATCATTGAACGCTGCCGCGAAGAGAATCTGCGCATGACCGAGCCGGAAGCCGAAACCAAAGCCGACTTCATGGTCTTCCTGACCGTACAGACGATGAACTATCTGCATGGCGGACGGCACCGGGTGGCGTTGTGAGCAGCAAATTCCGTGTCCTCGCGCTGATGCATCGCCACCTCATTCCGCCGGCGAAGGTGGAAGACGGCACCGACATCACGGCGGCGCCGTGGCGCACTGAATACGACGTAGTCTCGACGCTGACCGCCGCTGGACACGAGGTGCAGCCACTGGCAGTGCACGATGACCTCGGCGAGATCCGCCGCGCGGTGACCGAGTGGAAGCCGCACATTGCGTTCAATCTCCTCGAGGGATTCGACGACATCACGATCTTCGACCAAAACGTCGTTTCGCATCTCGAGCTGCTGAAGCTCCCGTACACCGGCTGCAATCCACGCGGGCTGCTGCTGGCCCGCGACAAGTCGCTGTCGAAGAAGTTGCTCGCCTACCACCGGATTGCCGTCCCCGAGTTCGAAGTGTTTCGCACCGGCCGGCCGGTGAAGCGCGCGAAGCGACTCACCTATCCATTGATTGTGAAGTCGCTGACCCAGGAGGCCTCGATCGGTATTTCTCAGGCCTCGGTCGTCGACAGCGACGAGAAGCTGAAAGAGCGGGTCGCGTTCATCCACGACAGCATCGGCACGGCGGCGCTCGTCGAGCAATACATCGAAGGCCGCGAAATCTACGTGGGGATTCTCGGAAACCAGCAATTACAGGCGCTGCCGGTGTGGGAGCTGTTCTTCACCAACATGCCCGAGGGCGCGAAGCGGATCGCCACCGACCGGGTGAAGTGGAGCGTGAAATACCAGAAGAAGTACGGCATCGACAGCGGACCGGCGAAGGATCTGCCGGAAGAAACCGCGGCGAGGATTCAACACGTCTGCAAACGCGCCTATCGCGCCCTCGAGTTGAGCGGCTACGCACGGATCGACCTGCGCATCGACGCCGCCGGAATACCCTGGGTGATCGAAGCCAACCCGAATCCGCAGATTGCCAAGGGAGAAGACTTTGCCGCGTCGGCGGAAAAAATCGGCATCGGCTACGACGCCGTATTGCAGCGGATTCTCAACCTGGGGCTGCGCTGGCAACCGGAAAGCGTTGCCTGAATTCGAGGTTCGCGGAGTTCGCGGGGTTCGCGAGGTTCGCGGCGTTCCGGGGTTCGCGGGGTTCGCGAGGTTCCGGGGTTCGCGAGGTTCGCGGGGTTCGCGAGGTTCGCGGGGTTCCGGGGTTCCGGGGTTCAGCGTGCGAGGGCGGGCCTGGATGCTAGCCGCACAATGGCCCAAATACAGAAGACGAGAAACGCGATCGGTAGCAGGGGCGCGGCCAACGCCAGGGCGACGGCGGTAAACGCGACCGCAATGCCAATGGCAGCGACGACAAATGCGACCGGCAGAATCACCACCGCTACGGCCAGCTTCAGGACGAAACGCAGAAGCAGGAACGGAATGGCGAGCAGGGCAAATGGCAGCGCGAGGATCGCCAGCGGAAGCAGCAGCAGCCCAAACAACGCGCAGAACACGATGCGAAACGGCAACGTCAGCAACCAGAACATCGTCGGCGCCTCCGGGAGCGCACGAGAAGGTTGTGTGCTCCTAAACGCTATTTACGAGCGGCTGCCTCAACAAGTTCCGGGGCCCTGAGCTGGTCGGCTGGACCGCGCGGCGCATTTGGCGGAAGGTAGTCGATCGACCGGTTCGTCATCCGCTCGTCGAGGCTTCGCACCACCAGCACCTTGCCGAACGTCCGCTTGGTTTTGGTAAAGCCCACGAAGACGCAAAAGCCGATGAACAAAATCAGGACGAACACTGCCCCGAGGGTCAGCCCTTGAACGGCGCCGATCGCAATCTGAATCGCGTCGCTCATGCTTCGTCCTTGTTCTGCGCGGCCTTGGCTTTCGGATCGGGGATGTCGTAATAGACCAGGCCGCGGCGCACTTCTTCCATCGCCAGCCGCTCGGCCTTGTGCGCGAGCGGCACTTCTTCGCCGAGTCGAACCCGCGCCCCCCGACGCAACTGCTTGGCTCGAAGGGCGGCGACGTCAACGAATAGAAACCGGCTGGCAATCGGAGGAGCCGGCTCCGACGGCAACTGGGGTTGATCGTCGGAAGCCGATTCCAAGGTACTGAATTCAGTCATCTCGTCCATGACGGACGTTTAGCGTAACACAGACTTTTCTCGTGTCGGGGCGAGGCGCCCGCGACGTTACGCCGCGACGTTGACCTTGACGGTTCGCGGCCGGGCTTCCTCACGCAGCGGGACCCGCACCGTCAATACGCCGTTCTTATATTCGGCGGCGACCTTCGCCGTGTCGACCGTCTGCGGCAAGGAGAACGAACGGCTGAAGGCGCCAAAGCGGCGCTCCACATGATGGAACTGCTCTTCCTTGACCTCGTTCGACACCTTCTTCTCGCCCTTGATCGTCAGGACGAAGTTCTCGATGTTGATATCGATCGCCTCGCGGTCCATGTCGGGAAGCTCCGCCTTTAGCACGACTTCGTGGTCGTTGCTCTGGTAGATGTCAACGGCGGGCATCCACGCGTTGCTGGTTGCAAAACCGAAATCACGGAACGGGTCCCAGCGTACGATTGTCATGATTTGTATCTCCTCAATTAAGCGACGTCGACGACTTCCGCGTCCTTGACGTCAGTGTTGTGCGTGTTCGAGCCCTGCGACTGAGCGGCTTGCTCCTGCGCCGCCCGCTGCGTTTGGTAAGCCTGCGCCTCGGCCTGGTTCCGCGCTTCGATTTCGTCGCGCTTCGACTTGTCGTCGGCCTCGTGGGCCTGCGCGTCTTTGACCATCCGGTCGACCTCGTCCTTCGCCAGACCACTCGAGCCGCTGATGGTGATTTTCTGCTCCTTGCCGGTCGCCATATCCTTCGCCGTCACGTTGACGATGCCGTTGGCGTCGATGTCGAAGGCGACTTCGATCTGCGGCACGCCGCGCGGCGCCGACGGCAAACCAACCAGCTGGAACTTGCCGAGCGTCCGGTTGTCGCGCGCCAGCGAGCGTTCCCCTTGCAGCACGTGCACGTCGACGCTCGGCTGGTTGTCCGTCGCGGTCGAGAAAACTTCGCTCTTGCGCGTCGGAATGGTGGTGTTGCGCGGGATCAGCGTCGTCATGACGCCGCCCAGCGTTTCGACACCGAGTGACAGCGGCGTCACGTCGAGCAGCAGGATGTCTTTGACTTCGCCAGTCAGCACGCCGCCCTGGACGGCCGCGCCGACCGCGACGACTTCGTCAGGGTTCACGCCCTTATGCGGTTCCTTGCCGAAGAAGTCCTTCACCATCTGCTGCACTTTCGGCATGCGCGTGGAACCACCGACCAGCACGACTTCATCGACCTTGTTCGGATCGATGCCGGCGTCGGCCAGCGCCTGCTTCACCGGGCCCATCGTCCGCTGCAGCAGATCGTCGACCAGCTGTTCGAGCTTCGCGCGCGACAGCTTGATCTGCAGATGCTTCGGGCCGTTGGCATCCGCCGTGATGAACGGCAGGTTGATGTCGGTTTCGAGCGCCGTGGACAACTCGATCTTGGCTTTCTCCGCGCCTTCCTTGAGGCGCTGGAGCGCCATCCGATCCTTCGCCAGGTCGATGCCGTCCGTCTTCTTGAACTCGGCCGCGAGCCATTCGATGATGCGATCGTCGAGATCGTCGCCACCGAGGTGCGTATCGCCGTTGGTCGCCTTGACCTCGACGACGCCTTCGCCGACTTCGAGCACTGAGATGTCGAACGTTCCGCCACCGAAGTCGTAGACGGCGATGGTTTCGTCCTTCTTCTTATCGAGGCCGTAGGCCAGCGCCGCGGCGGTCGGCTCGTTGATGATGCGCTTGACGTCGAGGCCGGCGATCTTACCGGCGTCTTTCGTCGCTTGCCGCTGCGCGTCGTTGAAATAGGCAGGAACGGTGATGACCGCGTCGGTCACTTTTTCGCCCAGATAGTCCTCGGCGGACTGCTTCAGCTTCTGCAAGACCATCGCGGAGATTTCTGGCGGCGAGTATTTCTTGTCGCGCGCGTCCACCCAGGCGTCGCCATTCTGCGAACGGACAACTTTGTAAGGCACGCGGCTCGACTCGCTCTGGACCTCATCAAATTTCCGACCCATAAAGCGCTTGATCGAGAAGACGGTGTTCTGTGCGTTCGTCACTGCCTGCCGTTTGGCTACCTGGCCAACCAGCCGCTCGCCTTCCTTGGTGAGCGCCACGACTGACGGGGTGATGCGGGAACCTTCCTGATTGACGATGACGGTGGGCTGACCACCTTCCATCACGGCAACAACGGAGTTCGTCGTGCCGAGGTCGATACCAATGACTTTGTTTGCCATGGGAGAAAGTATACGAGTCTGATGAGTCTATGTCAAGCATGTTATATGAGTCTAATTAACTAATAGTTAACCGACTGAGGTAACAGCTCTACCGCCAGTCGCCAGCGCGAGCTCTTGTATGAAGGCGGCCGAAGTTGGATGATTTCGGGATGCGTCCGCGGCAGCACGTCATCGCAGTCACGTCCGATCTTGGCGACTTCAAAGAGGAGGTCCGCCGGATTTTTGCGGAATTCGGCCAGCAGTTCGGCGCCGAATCGCTCGCCGGCGAGTGCACGCCGACACTGGACGTCTATGAAACCGACGACACGGTAGAAGTCGCCGTGGACTTGCCGGGTGTTGATGTCGCCGCAGTTCGCGTGATTGGCAAAGGTGATTCAATCCTGGTCGCGGGGCAGAAACCACCACGGCGCGTACGCGGCGAATCGAGTTTTCACCTGGTCGAGCGCGGCTACGGCCGCTTCGCGCGGGCCGTCCGCATTGCTCACCCATGCGATATCTCACGCGGTTCGGCCTCGATGGTTGACGGTGAGTTGCGCATCTCGCTGCCGAAAGTAAAAGACCGCCGCGGCACCACAATCGCAATAGCCGTGACCCAGCGAGGCATGGCTGATGGCTAAAGGCTGATGGCATATGGCACCATGGACCCTTATGCCATCAGCGCTTCGCCATTGACCATGTCCTCGATCCGCATTCTCTTCATCGGCGATATCGTCGGCCGCCCCGGGCGCGACCTCGTCAAGCAGGGGCTCGCCGCGATCGTCGAGCAACATTCAATCGATTTCGTCATCGCCAACGCCGAGAACTCCGCCGCTGGCTTCGGCATCACGCGCGAAATCGGCGAACAACTGCTCGACCTCGGCGTCGAGGTGATGACCTCGGGCAACCACATCTGGGACAAGAAAGAGGCGCTGGATTACATCGGCATCGAGCCGCGCCTGCTGCGGCCCGCCAACTACCCCGCCGCCGCACCGGGAAACGGCAGCTATCTCGCGCGGACCTCGACCGGCGTCAGTGTGGGCGTGATCAACGTCATGGGCCGCGTCTTCATGGTCAACATCGACGACCCATTTCGTGTGGTGCTCCAGCAGATCGAGGCGCTGAAGCCGCGGACGCGGATCATTTTCGTGGACTTTCACGCCGAGGCCACCTCTGAAAAAATTGCGATGGGATGGCACCTCGATGGGAAAGTGACCGCGGTCGTCGGCACCCATACGCACGTGCAGACCGCCGACGATCGCATCCTGCCGAAAGGCACGGCCTACTTGACCGACGTCGGCATGACCGGGCCGCACGATTCGATCATCGGCGTCGAGGTGGAACCTGCCCTGAACCGCTTTCTCACTGCGCTGCCGCAGAAATTCGAGACCGCCACTGGCAACCCGCGCCTCAACGCGGTCATCGTCGAGGCCGACGAAGCGACCGGCCGCGCCGTCGACATCGAACGACTCAGCTACAGCCTTGACGAACTGAAAGAACTGGCGGATGTCGGATCTATTCGATCTTCCGTTTGAAGAGGACGACAGTCGTGAGCCGTCCGGCGACGGCCGTGAGTCGGTAGACTCGCGACCCAGCGCCGACCCACGGCGGATCCTCTCGGTGACCGAGCTGACGATCCGCGTTCGCGACGCCCTCGAGCAGCAGATCGGCCAGGTCTGGGTCGAAGGCGAATTGTCGAATTGCCGCGTCTGGAATACGGGACACCTCTTCTTCACGCTCAAGGATGAAAGCTCGCAGCTGCGTGGCTTCATGTTCAAGTCGACGCTTCGTTACCTGCGATTCAAGCCGACCGACGGCACGCGGGTGGTCGCGCGCGGACGCTTGTCGGTGTACGAACCGAAGGGCGAATATCAGCTGGTCTGCGAACATCTCGAGCCGCAAGGTCTTGGTGCGCTCCAGCTGGCATTCGAACAGCTGAAGAAGCGTCTGCAGGCAGAAGGATTATTCGATCCGGCGCGCAAGCGGCCGCTGCCGGCGCTGCCGCGCAAGATTGGCATCGTCACCTCGCTGGAAGGCGCGGCCATCCGCGACATCATCAAAGTGCTGCGGCGGCGATACGCGAACGCGCATCTGGTGATTTGTCCGGCACGAGTACAAGGCGCGGACGCCGCTCCTGAGGTGGCGCGCGGGCTTCGGCAAATCGGCCGTGTGCCCGGCGTCGATGTGGTTATTGTCGGCCGTGGCGGCGGCTCTATTGAAGACCTCTGGGCGTTCAACGAAGAAATGGTCGCGCGCGCGATCTCGCGTGTTCGGGTGCCGGTGATCTCCGCTATTGGCCACGAAACCGATGTGACGATCGCGGACTTCGTCGCCGACGTCCGGGCGCCAACGCCGTCGGCGGCCGCCGAACTGGTCGTGTCCCGCAAGGACGAATTCTGCAGTCGGATCGATCGGCTGAGAGATCGGCTTCGTTCCGCGGCGCGCGGGCGCGTTCAAGCGCTGAGCCGCCGCATCCACATCGCCGGTTCACGTCCAGCGTTCGCCGCGTATCCGGCACGGCTGGCGATGCGCGGGCGCCACGTCGGCGACTTGACGCACGCCGTGGCCCGCGTGCTGCGCGCCTCGATTGCCGTGCGCGCGCGGCGACTGCAGCTGCTCGATCGCCAGCTGGCCGGGTTCGACGCCGGTCGACGGCTGGCCGCTCTGCGCACACGGCTGGTTGCAGCCGAGGGGCGCATCAGTGGCGGCATCGCGCGACGCCAGGACCGCGCGCGTGGGCGGCTGCGGACGGCGATCGGCCGGCTCGAGTCATTGAGCCCGCTGGCAGTACTGGGACGCGGCTATGCGGTCGCGTGGAACGCCGACAAAACACGCATACTGCGAGAAGCGTCCAGCGTTGCCGCCGGCGAAAGGGTCAACGTCACGTTGGAACGCGGAGAACTGCATTGCGAAGTAGTGGATGTCACCGATCGATCAGTGCCACGGACACGAAGCTAGTGTTCTCCGAGTTGATCCATGGCTGATGCAACGATTCAAGACTTCGAAGCCGCGATCGCCGAGCTCGAAGCGATCGTCAAAAAGCTCGAGGAAGGCGACCTGGCGCTCGAGCAGTCGCTGGCGCTCTACGAGCGCGGCGTCCAGCTGTCGCGGTTCTGCCACGCGCGGCTCGAAGAAGCCGAGCACCGCATCGAAATCCTCAACGAACGGGGCGAGCTGAAACCGGCGCCCGCCTCGCTGACCTCGGACGATGCCTCGACGTCGCTCGGCATCGGCCCGGGCAAGTCGAAGGCCGATCCCGGCCGCTGACGTGGCACGCGGCACCCTGTCCGAATTCCTCGAGCGCGCCCGCGGCGAAGTCGACGAGGCGTTGGATCGCTGGCTGCCGAAGCCGCCGGTGTCGCCGGCCGTCGTCGCGGAGGCGATGCGCTACAGCGTGTTTGCAGGCGGCAAGCGTCTCCGCCCATGCCTCACCATTGCGGCAGCGGAGGCGGTCGACAGCGTTGGCGCGCGCCGCAGTGGCAGCCCGCTGGCTCTTCCCGCCGCATGCGCCATCGAGATGCTCCACACCTACTCGCTGATTCACGACGATCTGCCGGCAATGGACAATGACACGCTGCGACGTGGCCGCGCGACGCTTCATGTGGTGCATGGAGAAGGCATCGCGATCCTGGCCGGCGATGGTCTTCACGCGGAAGCGTTCACTCTGCTGGCCCGCGAGCCGGCAGACGCCGACGCAGAGATCAGCCGTCGCAAGCTCGAAGTGCTGCGGGTGATCGGTACTGCGGCAGGACCGGCGGGGATGGTCGGTGGTCAAGCGATCGACCTGGTGGCCGCCGGTCAGACCCCTGCTCCGCGTGTGACGCTCGACGCGGAGGCGCTGCAGCAAATGCACGCGCGGAAAACCGGTGCGCTGATCCGCGCGGCGGCAGTCAGCGGCGCGATTATGGCCGGCGGATCGCCGCCGCAAGTCGCTGCCGCCGACGCATTTGCGATCGAAATTGGCCTGGCCTTTCAGATCGTCGACGACATCCTCGACGTGGAAGGCGATGCGGCGTCGCTCGGTAAATCCGCCGGCAAGGACGCCGCCGGCGACAAGCCCACCTATCCGAGGTTGTTTGGCCTGGAGCGATCGCGTCAGCTCGCCGACGAGTGCCTCGTCCGCGCGCATCGCGCGCTGCGCGACGGCGGGTTGAGCGATAGTCATCTGCCGGCCATCGCCGAATGGGTGGTGACGCGCAAGAATTGATGAAGTCGCGCCTCGACCTGTTGATCGTGGAACGCGGGCTCGCGCCGACGCGCGAGCGTGCCCGTGCCATCATCCTCGCTGGCCAGGTGACCGTGAATGGTCAAGTCGTCTCGAAGGCCGGTACGCCGGTGGCAGCCGACGCCGAGATCGACTTGCTCAAACCTGACCATCCCTACGTCAGCCGCGGTGGTGTCAAGCTGGCGCATGCGCTCGACGCCTTTCAAATCGAGCCGAGGGGTCGGGCGGCACTTGACGTCGGCGCTTCAACCGGCGGCTTCACCGATGTCTTGCTGCGCCGTGGCGCGGCGCAAGTGATCGCCCTCGACGTCGGACATGGCCAGCTCGATTGGACGCTGCGCAACGACCCGCGAGTGCTGGTTCGCGAAGGGGTAAATGCGCGATCGTTGACCACTGCCGATGTCCCGCATCCGGTGACGTTGGTCACCATCGACGTGGCGTTCATCTCGCTGAAGCACATTCTGCCGGCGCTGCCGCCCTTTCTCGAGCGGCCGTCGGACGTTGTCGCGCTGGTCAAACCGCAATTCGAGGCGGGTCGTGATGAAGTGGGCAAGCGCGGGCTGGTGACTGACCCCGCGGTGCACGACGCGGTGATCGCCCGCATCACCCAGGCAGCCGAGAACCTGGGATTTCATCGCGCGGCAATGACCCCTTCGCCGATCACCGGGGCGACCGGCAACCGCGAGTTCTTTCTTCACCTGATGCATGGCGATTGACCGTGTCATTGTCGTCGGGGCCGGCGCAATCGGCAGTCTCTATGCCGCGAAACTGGCGTCGCATGCCGACGTGATGGTCGTGGCCCGCCGCGCACACGCCGACGCGATCAATCGCGGCGGCCTCAAGGTGGTCGGCGTCGAATCGTTCAACGCTCGTATCGCGGCGACAACCGCGGTCGAACGCATCGCGCCAGGCACGTTGATCCTGCTCACCACGAAAGTCAACGACAACCGTGCGGCGGTGGATCCGCTCGTCGAGCGTCTCCAGGACGACACGACGATTCTGTGCCTCCAGAATGGCTACGGCGGTGAACAGATCGTTCGCGACGCGATCGGCGGTCGCAAGCCGAAGGTGGTCGTGCTGCGGGCGATCACCCAATTCGGCGCCATCTTCGAGGAGCCGGGCGTCGTCGATTACAAGGTGGCCGGCCACACGCTGATCGAAGGTCATCCACGAAGCGACGCGATCGCCGCACTCTTTACCGCGTGCGGGCTGAAGGCAACGGTCACCGAAGCAATCGCGGCTCAGGTGTGGTGGAAGTTGATCTTCAACTGCGTGATCAACCCAATCACTTCGATCACCGGCACCGAAGTCGGCGGCATCGCCGATCCGCGGCTCGATCCATTGAAACAGCGCGTCGTCGATGAATGCCTGGCGGTGGCGCGCGCCGAAGGGATCACCTTCGCGATCGACTTCATGCAGACGATTACCGAGGTATTCGGCGCATCGCGAAACATCGCGTCGATGCGGCAGGACCTGTTGAAGCGGAAGCCGACTGAGATCGAGCACATGAACGGCGCGGTCGTCCGGCTGGGTGCCCGGCACGGCATCGCCTGCCCGGTCAACGAGGCATTGGTCGCGATGATCAAAGCGCTCGAAAGGTAAGATACCAACCCGTGAGCCCCTCGGTTTCGCGCGTCGGGATCGTCGCCAAGTCGCATCTTCGCGCCGCTGCGCCGCATCTCGCCGACATCGTCGCCTGGCTCGACCAGCGCGGCATCAAACCGGTCTTCGAAACAGCGACTTCCGCGCTCTGCGCGACCGCGGGTGCATCGCAAGTCCCGGGTTCGCTCGACAAACTGGCGCTGGTCAGTGCCGTCGATATGGTGCTGGTGCTGGGCGGGGATGGAACACTGCTGTCGATGGCGGACGCAATCGCCACCGCCGGCGTTGACGTCCCGATTCTCGGCGTCAACTTCGGCAGTCTCGGATTTTTGACCGAGGTGACCCTGCCGGAACTCTACCCGGCGCTCGAAGCGGCCGTCTCGGGCAACATCTCGATTGAAAATCGAATCATGCTGCGATCGACGACGCAGCGAAACGGCGAGACGATGCCCGAACACCTGGCGTTGAACGATGTCGTGATCACCAAGGCTGCGCGGGCACGAATGACTGACCTGTCCGTGTCGCTTGGTGACGAATTCGTGACGCGGGTGAAGGCCGACGGCCTGATCGTGGCGACGCCAACCGGTTCGACCGCCTACAACCTCGCCGCCGGCGGACCGATCGTGCAGCCGGTGGTCGATGCGCTGGTGCTGACACCGATCGCACCGCACATGTTGACCAACCGGCCGATCGTCATTCCCGCCGCGTCGATGGTCCGCGTCAAGCCGATGATGGACGAACGCGATGAACTCTACGTCACGTTCGACGGACAGGCCGGCTACCAGTTGAGGGCCGGCGACGAAGTGCAGATTCAGAAGGCGTCCCGTCCGCTCCGGCTGCTCCGTCCGTCGAATCGCAGCTACTTCGAGGTGCTGCGGCAGAAACTGAAGTGGAACGAACGGTAGCCGACAGCGCCATCCCCGAGTGGATCGAACCGATGAAGGCGACGCTGACCCAGGAGCGTTTCGCCAATGCCGACTGGATTTTCCAACGCAAATTCGACGGCATCCGCCTGATCGCCTTCAAGCGTGGCAGCGACGTAAAGCTTTACTCCCGGAACCGACTGCCCCAGAACCTGCCGCAGGTGGCTGAGGCGATTGCGCGGTTGCCGGTCGAGTCGTTGATTCTGGACGGCGAAGCTGACTGGCACTCTTCGAGCTACCACGTCTTCGACGGGCTCTGGTTCGACGGCGACGTGCGCGCGCGGCCGCTCGAAGAACGATTGCAGTTGCTCGATCGGCTTCCGTTGCGGCCGCCGTTACTCCGCGTCAAAAGCCTCGCCGACGAGAAGCCCTGGGAGCGTGCCTGCCGCGAGGGTTGGGAGGGTGTGATCGCCAAGCGCCGCGGATCGATCTACGAGTCGCGACGCTCGCCGCACTGGTTGAAGATGAAGTGCGAATCGTCCGCCGAACTGACGGTTGGCGGTTTCACCGACCCGCAGGGCAGCCGCGTCGGGCTTGGCGCGTTGCTGGTCGGGCAGTTCACGGGCGATGATTTTGTGTTCGCCGGTAAGGTCGGGACCGGCTTCGATACGCGGCTGTTGCTGACGCTTCGCCAGCGGCTCGAGGCGCTCGAGATTCCGAAAGCGCCGTTCACGAAGGCGACAGGTTTGCCGCGGCTACGCGCCCACTGGGTCCGTCCCGAGATCGTCGTCCGGGTTGCCTTCATCGAATGGACGGTGCACGGCAAACTCCGCCACTCGCGGCTGCTGGGCCTCGTGTGATCACTCACCCGGAGAAGGTGCTGTTCCCGGACGACGGCATCACGAAGGGTGATTTGGCGGCGTATTACGAGATGATCGCGCCGGTGATGCTTCCGCACATGGCTCGACGCCCGGTGACGATGGAGCGGTATCCGTCGGGCATCGGCAAGAAGGGCTTTTGGCAGAAGGACGTGTCGAAAGGCTTCCCGGACTGGCTGGAGCGGATCGCCGTTCCGAAAAAAGATGGCACTGTCCACCATCCGCTCGTCACGGATCGGCGATCGCTGCTGTGGATCACCAATCAAAATACCATCACCCAACATGTCTGGGTTTCGCGCGCGCCAAAGCTGTACTACCCCGACGTTTGCGTCTTCGATCTCGATCCGCCGCCCGATCACAACCCGGACATTCTTCGTGCAGTTACCCTGGCGTTGCGCGACCATCTCGCAGCGCTCGGTTACGAAAGTTGGGTGAAGACCTCGGGGTCGAAGGGGTTTCACATTCTGCTGTCACTCGATGGTACGGCGCGGATGGGAGAAGTGGCGCGGTTCGCCAACGCTATCGGCACGGAGATGGTGAAGCGCGATCCGAAACGCCTGACCCGGGAATTCAGCAAGGCCGATCGCAACGGACGGATTTATATGGATATCGGCCGCAACGGCTACAGCGCCACCTTCGCGGCGGCGTACACCGTCCGCGCCAGGCCTGGTGCTCCTGTTTCGGCGCCGTGCACCTGGGAAGAAATCGAATCCGGCGCGGTGTCGCCACAGTCGTTCACGTTGCGGACAATGGCGAAGCGGATTGACGCGGTCGGTGACCTGTGGGCTGACTTCGGCAAACACACCATCAGACTGCGGGAGGTTCGATGAATCCCTTGAACCGTGTCACGCGACGGCATTTCGGGTTGATGGCGGGTGGCACACTGGCAACGTTTGCGTTTGCGGACGGATGTCGCGACACCGCCGCGGCGCCGGGCAATGATGGTCGGTTGCCGGCGCGGCCACGCAAAGGCGTGACGACGACCGCGAAGTCCGATCGTCTCGGGCTGGACAGCGAGCGCGACGCGATCCTGCATCTTCCGCCGGACGCCGTGGCCCCCCTGCCGTTGCTGGTGTATCTGCACGGGGCGACGCAGCGGGCAGAGGGCATGCTGCGGCGGCTCGGCGCCGCGACCGATGCGGCCGGCGTCGCGGTGCTGGCGCCCGATTCGCGCGCCACCACCTGGGATGCGATCCGCGACGATTTCGGACCGGACGTCCTGTTCCTGAACCGCGCGCTCGAACGCGTTTTCGAGACGGTGGCGATCGATCCCGCGCGCATCGCGATTGGCGGATTTTCGGACGGCGCGTCTTACGCGCTGTCGCTCGGCATGATCAACGGCGATTTGTTCACGCACGTCATCGCAAATTCGCCCGGTTTCGTGATCAACGGATCGGCGCACGGCACGCCGAAGATCTTCGTGTCGCATGGAACGGCCGATCCGATCCTGCCGATCGATCAATGCAGCCGGATGATCGTGCCGGCGTTACGCGGCCGTCACTACGATGTGATGTTCAAGGAATTTCCAGGCCGCCACGAAATCCCGGCCGAGATCGCCGCTGAAGGACTGCGTTGGTTCGTTGACACGTCGCGCTAAACGTGCGATAAGCGTGGACCTGTTCTTTCGAAAGGATGCATATGCGAAAGCTCTTCTGTAGTTTGACCGCCGCCGCTCTCGTCCTCGCGCTTGCCGCGCCCGCGTTCGCCAAGACCGAAACCGTCACAGGCCAGGTCGTCGATGCGGGCTGTTACAAGATGGACAAGTCGAACACCGGCGCCGACCACAAAATGCCGAAAGGCGACACCAAGGACTGCGCCGCGATGTGCGCCAAGGGCGGCAAACCGATGGCGTTGCTGACCAGCGACGGCAAGGTTTACGAAATCGCCGGCGGCCTGGCCGCCGAGAAGAACGCCAAGATCATTCCGCACATCGGCCACACTGTAGAAATTACCGGTGACGTGATGGATCACGGCGGCTCGATGATGATCACCGCCGATTCGCTGAAGATGATCAGCAAGTAACACCGCGAAAAAAGCTGGTAAAAGAAGAAACCGCCGGCGTTCTCGGCGGTTTTTTCTTTTGACCGCTATTGCTTTTGGCGCCGCTCTCGAAAGTACTGCACCTGGTATTTCTGAACGTTTCGCGAGTGTTCATCGAGCGTCCGCGCGAACTCGTGCGAACCGTCATTGCGGCTCACGAAGTACAGGTAGTCGGCATCCGCCGGGCGCGCCGCCGCCTCGATCGATGCGCGACCAGGGTTGGCGATCGGTCCCGGCGGCAGACCCGGATTGCGATACGTGTTGTAGGGTGAGTCGAACGACAAATCGTTGCGGTGGATGTTCCCATCGTAACGACCGGCCTTGGTCAGCGCGTAAATCACCGTCGGGTCGCACTGCAGCGGCATGCCGATTCGCAAACGCGTTTGATAGACCGCCGATACCATCGACCGCTCCTCGGCCCTGGCGGTTTCCTTTTCGACGATCGAGGCTAGTGTCACCAGCTGCCGTATCGACAATTGGCGCGCGCCGGCCGCATCGCGAATGTCCGGCGTCAGGGCGTGACGAAAGCCGGCGACCATTTGTTTGACGAGTGAGGGCGCATCCGATTTTCGGGGCAACGCATAGGTTTCGGGAAACAGGTATCCCTCGAGATCGACCGCCGCCGGATCCACGTCGCGGATCGCGGTCACATCCTTGGCTGCGTCGACGAATGCCCTGGCGGTGCCGAGACCATGCGATTCGTAGATCTTCGCCAGTTCCAGAATCGTCAGCCCCTCGGGAAAAGTAACCGATACGGTGTAGACGTCGCCACGCGCGATCTTGTCGATCACTTCCGTGACGGTCATCGCGTGGTCGAAACGATACTCCCCCGCCTTGAGCTGCCGCGCCTTGCCGCTCTTCCACAGTGCGAGCCGGAATGTGAGATGGTCCTTGACGATTCCGCCCGCGACCAGACGCTCGCCAATCGCGCGACTTCCCGAGCCCTGGGGAATCTCGACGAATTGTTCGGTCCCGTCGTAGGCGCGATAAGGCTCGCCGAGGCGGGAGAAGAGCACGGCCGCCGCGGCGCCCGCGATGATGACGATAACCAGCACGAAGACGGAAAGGGTTTTCATCAAGACCGGTCCAAGTAGTCTTGCAAGATAATCGCCGCCGCCGCGGCATCGAGTTTTTCTTTCCGCTTCCGCCAGTCTTTCTCGCGAACGGCGAGCCGGCTTTCCGCCTCCCGACTCGACAGGCGTTCGTCTGCGGTGGCGATCGGAAGCGCGGTGCGAGCTTTGAGCGCGGCGATGAACGCGACCGCGCGCGCGGTGCCATCGTTCGGCGTCCCGTCGAGCCTGGCCGGCATGCCGACCACCACCTGCGATAGTCCATCGTCTTCGGCAGACAGTGACGCGATCGCTTCCGCGACGCGCGCGACTGCATCCGACTCGTCCGCAACGGCCAGTGTCGCCAACGGTCGCGCCAACGTGCGTGTGGCATCGCTGATCGCAAGCCCGACGCGCCGTGCACCGACATCTACCCCCAGTACGCGCATTACCCAGATGTTATAATTTCTGTCCCCGCACATTGCCTGTGAAACATCTTGCCTCATTGCTGCTCGTCGTATGCCTCGGTGCCGCGGCGGCGTGCAGCGGCAGACATCCACCCGAAAAGTTCAAGCAGAAGCTCGTGATTCTTGGTTTCGACGGGATGGACCCGCGACTCGTGCAGCGTTGGATGGATCAAGGCCGGCTCCCCAATATGCAGAAGTTGGCGAAGCTCGGGAGCGGCGTTCAGCCGCTTGGGACGACGCACTCTCCCGAATCGCCGACCGCGTGGGCTTCCTTTGCGACCGGCGTGAATGCGGGCAAGCACAACATCTACGATTTCCTGGTCCGCGACACGAACACCTATCTGCCGGATCTCGGCATGGTGACGCGCCAGCCGCCACGGTTCGTTCTGAATTTCATTCCGGTATCGAAGCCGGTGATCACCTCAATCCGCGGCGGCACATCGTTCTGGGTCACGGCTGGTCGGGCCGGCGTGCGTTCGAGCATGCTGACGGTTCCGGTCACCTATCCGCCGGAGGATGTCCCGAACGGCGAAATGCTCTCGGGGCTGCCCTTGCCGGACATCCGCGGCACGATGGGTACCTTCTATTACTTCGGTACTGATTTGAGCCGCTACGAAGAGGGCAACACCGAATTTGGCGGCATCCTGAAGCGGCTGGTGTTTGACGGAGATGTTGCCCAAACCGAACTGGTCGGACCGCCCAATCCGATCGTCCGGCAGCAGCTGCGCGCGGCACGGTCCGCGACGCTGATCGACGAATCGGGCAAGATGCGGATCGCCGAGCTCGAGGCGCGCGAAGACATCCGCATCCCGGTCACGATTCACTGGAACAAGGCCGGTAAGGCGGCCACCGTTGACGTTGGCGGCGCCACGATTCGCCTCGGCGAGCACGAATGGAGCAAGTGGATCAACCTGGATTTCAGCATCAACGTGCTGCTACGCGTTCATGGCATGGCGCAGCTCTACTTGATCAACGCCGGTCAGGAACTGCAGCTTTACATCTCCCCCGTCAACTGGCGCCCCGACAGTCCGCCGGCGCCGATGTCGTCGCCGGCAGCGTTCGCAGGCGATATCTACGAGCGGCTTGGTCCGTACCGCACGCTCGGCTGGGCAGAAGCCACCTGGCCGCTAAACGAGGACCGGATCGACGAGAAAGTCTTCATGGACGATCTCGACCGCGCGTTCGACGATCGCGCGCAGGTGATTCTCCAGCGGCTCGAAGCGAAGCAGTGGGATTTGCTGGTCGGAGTGATCGAGGCAACCGACCGCGTGCAGCACATGATGTGGCGGCTGATCGACCCTCAACACCCGATGTACGACAAGGCGCTCGCCGCGAAATTCGGCGACTCGATCGAGCGTGTCTATCGCAAATGCGACCAATTCGTCGGCGAGGTGATCGCGCGCGTTGGCCCCGACACGCCGATTTTGATCGTGTCCGATCACGGGTTTCACTCATTCCGGCAGTCCGTGAATCTGAACACCTGGCTCGTGCAGAACGGCTTCATGGCGCTGCAAGGTCAAGCGCCAGGCGAAAAGAAGCTGCAGGATTTGTTTGGCGGCGGGACATTCTGGGAGAACGTCGATTGGTCGCGCACGAAGGCGTACGCGATGGGCCTCGGGCAGATTTACGTGAACCTCAAGGGACGCGAAGGCCGCGGCATCGTTGAACCGGGTCAACAATCGCGCGAGGTGCAGGACGCCCTGGCCGCCCAAATGATGACGATGACCGATCCGAAGACGGGCGAGAAGATGGTCGAAGCGGTCTACAAATCAGCCGACGTGTATTCGGGTGAATACGTCAAGAATGCGGCGGAACTGCAGGTCGGCCTGGCTGACGGCTACCGTGTTTCGTGGCAGTCGACGCTCGGCGGTTCACCGCCCGGGCTGGTCTATCCCAACATGAAAAAGTGGTCCGGGGACCACGGTTCGTACGACTACAAGCAAACGGCCGGTGTGCTGATTTCCAATCGTACCGTGGCCGTCGGTGGTCTGCAAATCATCGATATCGCGCCAACCGTATTGAAGTTCTTCGGGTTGCCGATACCTTCCGATATAGATGGAAAGCCACTCTTCTAGCCAAACGCAAAGTTCGCCAAGGTCGCAAAGCCACCGTGTTTTCCTTTTCTTCTTGGCGTTCTTAGCGTCCTTTGCGTTCATCCCTGCGGCGTTGCAGGCGCAGAATCCGGACCGCACCCGCACCGAAGCGATGGCCAAGCGGGCTGGCGAGCGGCTGGTTGCACTCCAGCGCGAGGCGGATCGGCTGGCGACCGACGAAAGCACCCTGCTGAATAACCTCCGCAGGCTCGAAGTCGAGCGGCAGATCCGCGCCGAAGAGCTGAAACAGGCCGACCGTGCCGTCGTCGGCATTCAGGCCGACATTCAGGCAGCGGGTACCAAGATCGAAGAGCTGGAAGCGATCGACACGAAACAGCGTCCGGAGTTGCATGCGCGACTCGTCGAAATGTACAAGATGGGGACGGCGCGTTACGCGCGCGTGCTCCTGTCGGCGCCCGACTTGCGCCGCGTCGGCCAGGCGTCGCGAACGGTCGCCGTGCTGGCGAAACTGGACCGCGAGCGCATCGAACAGCATCAGCGAACGCTCGACGCCCTGAAACACGAACGCCAAACGCTCGAGACACGTCAGGGGGATGCTGTCACCGCGCGAGCCGCGGCCGAGAAAGCGCAGGTTGCCTCGGCACGCGCCACGCAGGCACAGGACGCGTTGATCCGCGACGTCGATCGTCGTCGCGACCTGAACGCACAACTTGCCGGGGAACTGCAAGCCGCCCAGCAAAAACTGCAGCTCGCGCTAAGGGACGCCGGCGGCGTGACCGACGTGTCGCTGCCGCTCAAGTCGTTTCGCGGCGGCCTCGACTGGCCGGTGAACGGCCCAGCCTCGACCAAATTCGGCAGGACGACCGCCGCCGCCGGCAGCTCGTCCAGTGGCATCGAAATCCGCGCTGCCGACGCGACCGGGGTCCGTGCCGTGCACGAAGGAGTCGTGGCGTTCGCGGGAAACTTTGCCGGTTTCGGGAATCTCGTCATTCTGGACCACGGATCGCAAAGCTTCAGCCTCTACGGGGATTTGCTCGAAACGGCCGTGGCGAAAGGCGCCCGGGTCGACCATGGCCAGCCGGTCGGTTCCGTCGGTCCGCTGCCGTCGGGAGGCACAGGAATGTACTTCGAGCTTCGCATCGACGGTAAGCCGGTAGACCCTTTACAATGGCTTAAGAAACGTTAGTCCCCTAGTCCCCAGTCCCCTAGTCCCCTCTGTCACTGAGAGGGGACTAGGGGACTAGGGGACTAGGGGACTCAGGGACTAGAGACATTTATGAGTTCTCGTACTCGACTGATCGTCATGACGATTTCCGCGCCAGTGATTGCGTTTGCAATCGTCGGCGGTTTGCTGGGTAAAGTCATCGCTCGCGAAGACACCTACCAGTACCTGAAGGTGTTCGACGATGTCGTCAGCCTCGTGACGAGTCATTACGTCGAGGACATCAACGTCGACAAGGTGATGAAAGGCGCGATGCATGGATTGGCCGACGGCCTCGATCCGGATAGCGCGTATCTCACCGTCGATGAAGTGAAGCAGGTCGAAAGCGGCGTGCCATTGCCGCCGGCGGGTATCGGCCTCGAGCTGACGCGTCAGTACTACCTGCGTGTGATCGCCGCGCGCGACAACTCGCCCGCGGCAAAAGCGGGTCTCCGCACCGGTGATTACATTCGGGCGATCAACAACGTGCCGACGCGCGACATGTCGGTGTGGGAAGGTGTTCGAGCGCTCCGCGGGGCGCCGGGCAGCAAAGTCACCTTGACGGTGATTCGCGGCAACGCCGCCGATCCGCATGTCGTCGAACTGACGCGGGAAGCCGATGCGCCGGCTGCCGTGACGTCGAAGATCGCTGCCGCCGGCATCGGGTATCTGCGCATCCCTGGCATTGGCGCGAACACCGCCTCGCAAGTGAAGTCGCACGTCGCCGAACTGACCAAGGGCGGCGCTGGCAAGCTGGTCATCGATATCCGGCGGACGACCTCCGGAAGCTTCGACGAAGGGCTCGCGCTGGCGCGGCTGTTCGTCGGCAAGGGCACGCTTGCGGTTCGCGAAACCAAAGGCGGTCCGCGCGAAACCATCACCGCGGGATCAAATGACGGCTCGATCGCGGCGCCAGCGGTTTTGCTAATCGACACCGGGACGTCAGGCGCGGCTGAACTGTTCGCGTCGGCCCTCACTGGGAATCAGCGAGCCGACCTCATCGGCGAGCACACCATTGGCCGCGCTGCCCAGCAAAAACTGATCAAGCTGCCCGACGGGGCCGGCTTATGGCTCTCGACCTCGCGTTTCCTCACACCGTCGGGTGCACAGTTACACGAAAAGGGTCTCGAGCCGACGGTCGCCGTCGAGGAACCCGACGTCGCCGAATTCGGCGGGCAACCCCCGCCCGGGGACCCGATCCTGGAGAAGGCGTTGGAGCGGCTGGCGGAAAAAAAGGCAGCGTAGCCGACGCCGATTCCCAATTTCTCAATCCAATTCTTCGGTTACTCGATTACCCAATTACCAGATTTCTGTTTTATACTGGAGTTTCGTCTAAGGCCTGTATTTTCAAGGTGTAGGCGCGTAGCTCAGAGGTTAGAGCGCCTGCTTGACACGCAGGAGGTCGGTGGTTCGAGTCCACCCGTGCCTACCAGCCTTCGCTCACGCAATCCAGGCCGAAGCGTGAGTTTTCGGCTCGGCAAGCCAGGCGAAGGCTGCCGCGCCGTAGCGGCGAAGCCGCGAAGGCGGGCCCGAAGGACCAAGCTTTTCTTCCATGAGTCAGATCAACGTCACGATCCCGGATGGAACGAGTCGCAGTGTGCCGTCCGGTTCCACAGTCCGCGACGTCGCCGCCGTGATCTCGCCCGGGCTCGCCAAGGCGGCGCTCGCTGGCATCGTCGACGGCAAGCTCGTCGACCTGACGTATCCAATTGAAAGCGACGCGAAACTGACCATCGTCACGGACCGCAATCCCGAGGCGCTGGCGCTGTACCGGCATAGCACGGCACACCTCCTGGCAGCGGCAGTCACGAACCTCTACCCAGGCGTGCAGTGCGGCATCGGTCCGGCGACCGACGAAGGCTTTTTCTACGACTTCGTTGTGCCGCGTCCGTTCGTGCCCGAGGATCTCGAGGCGATCGAGAACAAGATGCGCGAGTTGGCCGCGCAGGATCTGGTCTACGAGCGGCAGATGTGGCCGCGTGAGGAAGCGAAGGCGTTCTTCGCCGGGCGTGGCGAGCCGCTGAAGGTGCAGCTGATCGAGGAAAAGACGGAAGGCCAGAAGGAAGTGTCCTGCTACACGATTAAGGACAAGGACACCTTCATCGACTTCTGTGTCGGACCGCACGTGCCGACGACCGGACGGCTGAAGGCATTCAAGCTGCTCAATACGTCGAACGCCTACTGGAAGGGCGATGCGAAAAACGCGCCGATGCAGCGCATTTACGGCACGGCATTCTTCACCGACAAGGAACTGAAGCAATACCTGACGCAGATCGAGGAAGCCAAGAAGCGCGATCACCGCAAGCTTGGTCGCGAACTCGGTCTGTTCACGTTCCATCCCTGGGCGCCCGGCGAGGCATTCTGGATGGATAAGGGGACGACGCTCTACAACACGCTCGCGAATTACATGCGTGAGGTGCTGTTCCCGGCCGGCTACGTCGAGGTGAAGACGCCGCTGATCTACAACAAGGCGTTGTGGGAGCGATCCGGCCACTGGTCCTACTACCGCCAGAACATGTTTCTCATCGATCCGGCGCTGGCCCGTCCCGAGCTGAAAGACGCCGAGGACGTGATGAGCGTGAAGCCGATGAACTGCCCCGGCCACTTTCTGCTCTACGCGAGCGAGGTCCACAGCTACAAGGAACTGCCGATCCGCTTCCACGAACAGACGCCGCTGCACCGTAACGAACTCGCCGGCGTTCTGTCGGGCCTGACGCGCGTCCGCCAGTTCTCGCAGGACGACGCGCACTGCTTCATCACGCCGGAGCAGATCGGCGAAGAAGTCGAGCGGCTGATCCGGCTGGTGCAGCGCGTTTACGGCGATTTTGGGCTGCCCTACACGGCGAAGCTGTCCACGATGCCGGACGAGCATCTCGGCGAGGAAGCGACATGGCGCGATGCGGAAGATCAGCTCCGGACGGCGCTCGCCCGCGCCGGCCTGCCGTACGACGTCAACGAAAAAGACGGCGCGTTCTACGGACCGAAGATCGACTTCGACGTCACCGACGCGATCGGCCGCAAGTGGCAGTGCGCGACGATTCAGCTCGATTATCAGCAGCCCGAGAACTTCGACCTGAAGTACATCGGCGCCGACAACACGGAGCACCGCCCGGTGGTGATTCACCGCGCGATCGTCGGCAGCTTCGAGCGCTTCATCGCTCTCCTGCTCGAGCATTTCGCCGGGGCGTTCCCGCTGTGGCTGGCTCCGGTTCAGGCCGTCGTGCTGCCGATTTCCGACCGGCATCTCGACTACGCGCAGTCAGTTACCGACCGTCTCAAGGCCGGCTTGCTGCGCGCCGAACTCGACGACCGGCAGGAAAAGATCGGATATAAGATTCGAGAGGCTCAGCTGCAGAAGATTCCCTACATGCTGGTGGTCGGTGATCGCGAAGCGGCGGAACGCACAGTGTCGGTGCGCGAACGATCGGGCGGCGACAAGGGATCGAGCTCGGTCGACGCGTTTATCGCGGCGGCGCGCGAAGAAATCGCGCACAAGAGCAAGGCAACGGTAACCACGTAAGTAGGAGGCTTTATCGCATTCTCGAGTGGCCCCCGCCGCGATGATCGCGTGCGGGTCAACGAACGAATCCGCGTCCGGGAAATCCGCGTCATCGACGACACTGGCCAGCAGCTCGGCATCATGCCGCCGCCGCAGGCGCTGGCGATCGCGAAGCAGAAGGGACTCGACCTGGTCGAGATTTCGCCGACGGCTGTCCCGCCGGTCTGCCGCATCATGGATTTCGGGAAGTACCAGTACCAGGAACAGAAGCGCAGTCGCGAGGCGAAGCGTCATCAGAAAGTGATCCTGGTCAAAGAGATCAAGTTCCGGCCGAAGGTCGACGAACACGATTATCAGTTCAAGAAGAAGCACATCGAACGCTTCCTCGAGGACGGTGACAAGGTGAAGGCGACGATCTTCTTCCGTGGCCGTGAAATGGCGCACCCGGAAATCGGCCGCCGCATCCTGGAGCGGCTGGTACAGGAGCTGGCGGAGGTGGCCATCGCGGAAACGATGCCGCGGATGGAAGGCAACCAGATGCACACCATCCTGAGCCGCAAGCCATCGAGCGGCGGCGGCAAGGCCAAGCCGGCGAAGCAGGCGGCGGCGACGACGTAAGAGATCGAACGCCGAGACCGCCGGGATCGCCGAGAAACATGTTTTCTCGACGCGCTTTGCGAACTCTGCGTTCTAACTGAGAGAGAGACGGATGCCGAAGAAAATAAAAATCAAAACGCACCGCGGTGCCGCCAAGCGCTTCAAGCGGACCAAGGGTGGCAAGTTCCTGCGGAGCAAGGCGTTCAAGCAGCACATTCTGAGCAGCAAGACGACCAAGCGAAAGCGCAACCTGCGCGGGACGACGACCGTGGCGGATGTTGACGCCGCGAAGCTCGCGCGGATGTTGCCGTATAAATAACAAGAAATAGAACGCAGAGCACGCCAAGAACGCCGAGAAAATGTTCGCTCGGCGAGCTCGGCGGCCTCGGCGTTTCTCTGGAGATCGAAATGCCGAGAGTGAAACGAGGAACAGTCCGTCGCGCCAAGCGGAAGAAGTTGTTGGGCCTGGCGAAGGGTTATTACGCCAACAAGAGCAAGCTGTATCGCGCCGCAAAAGAGTCGGTCGATACCGCACTGAAGTACGCCTTCGTCGGCCGCCGCCGCAAGAAGCGCGATTTCCGACGGCTGTGGGTGGTCCGCATCAACGCCGCCGCGCGCGAGCACGGCCTCACTTACGGTCAGTTGATTCACGGGTTGAAGAACGCCGGTGTCACGCTCGACCGCAAGAGCCTGTCGGAACTCGCGGTGTCGAGTCCGGCGGCATTCGCGTCGCTGGCGAAGCAGGCGAAGAGCGCGGCGAAAACGGCGCGCGCATAGCCGGTTCGACCGCTCTCAACACGAAGCCACGAAGCCGCGAAGACACGAAGCAGCTTTTGACCGGATGGTCTTCGTGGCTTCATGACTTCGTGGCTTCGTGATGTACAGTCGCGTCAATGATTCTTCCCGATCAGCAGGCCGTCACCGACCAGATCGCCGCTTTCGAAGCCGAGCTCGCGCAAGCAAAGGCGCCGCGCGAGGCGCAAACCGTCCGCGATCGCTTCCTCGGCCGCAAACACAGCATCGTCGCCGGGTGGATGCAGCTGATTGCCACCGCTCCAGCCGATCAAAAGAAAAGCATCGGCCGCTACGCGAACGAACTGAAACATGCGATTGAAGCGCGCTGGACGCAATACCTCGAACACGCGCAGGACGCGCTGCCGCCGGGCGGCATCGACGTAACGCTACCTGGCCGGTCGCTCGCGCCGGGCCATCGCCATCCCTTGACGGTCGTGCGCGACCGGATGGAGGAAATCTTCACGCGCATGGGCTTCGCCATCGTCGAAGGACCGGAAGTTGAGGACGAGTGGCATTGCTTCGACGCGCTGAACATGCCCGCGGAACATCCGGCGCGCGACATGCAAGACACCTTGTACCTCGCGCCGCCGCTGCCGCCGCTCGGAACGGACCTGGCCGGCACGGCGCGGCCGCGGACGGTCCTGCGCACGCACACCTCCTCGATGCAAATTCGCTACATGCAGGCGCACCAGCCGCCGATTCGGATCGTCGTGCCGGGACGGGTCTATCGTAAGGACGATCTCGACCTCACCCACACGCCGATGTTTTCGCAGCTCGAAGGCCTGGTGGTCGGCGAAGGCATTTCGCTAGCCGATCTCAAGGGCACGCTGCTGGCCTTCGGGCAACAAATGTTCGGCGAGCGATCGCGGCTGCGGGTCCGCCCAAGCTTCTTCCCGTACACCGAACCGAGCGCCGAAGTCGACATCAGCTGCTGGTCGTGCAACGGCACCGGCTGTGCGATGTGCAAGCAGACCGGATGGATCGAAATTCTCGGCTGCGGCATGGTGCACCCGGCGGTGTTCGAAGCGGTCGGCTACGATGCGGAAAAGTACACCGGCTTCGCCTGGGGCATGGGGATCGAACGCGTGGCGATTCTGCGGTATCAGGTCGAGGACATCCGACAGTTCTACGAAAACGATCTGCGGTTCCTCGAGCAGTTCCCTATCTAGTCATCTGATCAGATGCGCTTAGTCCTTTCCTGGCTTCGCGAATTCGTCGACATCAATGCGCCGGCCGAGGAGATTGCCGCCACGATCGGCTTGCGCGGATTCGAGGTCGCGGCCATCGAGAAGCTGGCCGGCGGCGACGCGGTCATTGACTTCGAAATCACCGCGAACCGGCCCGACTGCCTGAGCGTTCTCGGCCTGGCGCGAGAGGTGGCCACTGCTTTCGTCCTGCCGTTGACGCTGCCGTCCTACGACAGCGACGCAAAGGTTCGACTGGCCCGATTGCCGACCGGGCGATCCGATCGGATCGCCATTTCGCTGGACGACGAAGAGCTCTGTCCGCGGTACGCCGGGGCAGTTGCCGATATCACGACCGGTTCATCTCCGGCCTGGCTCGCGCAGCGGCTGCAGGCCGCCGGCGTCCGGCCGATCAGCAATGTCGTCGACATCACGAACTATGTGAACCTGGAACTCGGCCAGCCGATGCACGCGTTCGACCTGGCCAGGCTGGCGGGTCCGGAAATCCATGCCCGTCGCGCCAGACCGGGCGAAACGATCCGCACGCTCGACGGCGTTGAACGAAAACTCGACGGCGACATGCTGGTGATAGCGGATCGCGATCGCGCGCAGGCGGTGGCTGGGGTGATGGGCGGCGCCGACTCGGAAGTCACGGCCGCGACGAAAACCATCGTTCTCGAAAGTGCTTATTTCAAGGCCACCGCCGTACGTCGGACCAGCAAACTGCTAGGCCTGAAGACCGAGGCCTCGTCGCGCTTCGAGCGCGGTGCCGACCTCAGGGCACAGGTGGTCGCCATCGAACGGGCAGTCGCCTTGATGGAACAGTTCGGCGCCGGGCGCATCGTCGGACCGGTCATCGACTGCGACGCCGGGGCCTACGCCGAGCGCACGCTTCACTTGCGCCGCGCGCGGCTGGCGCACCTGCTGGGCGCGTCGGTTGCCGACCCCGACGTGGCTCGCATTCTTGCCAGCCTCGGCATGACCGTGACTGTAACGGCCGACGGTTGGGACGTGATCGTGCCATCCTTTCGCGTCGATCTCCTGCGTGAGGCAGACCTCATCGAGGAAGTCGGTCGGCACTACGGATTTGATCGGCTGGAAGCCACCTTCCCAGCGATGCTGGCACCTGCCCCACCGGCGGATGCCGGGACGACCCGCGATCATTTCGTCCGCCGGATTCTGACGGGGGCTGGCCTTTCGGAAGCGATTACCTTCGGCTTCATCGAAGAAAAGGTGGCCCAGCAGTTCGCCACCGAGACCGAACGCGAGCGGATAGTCCGAGTCGCGAACCCGTTGTCCGCGAAGTTCGATACGCTCCGACCGCGGTTGGTTGGGGGTGTCGTCGACGTTGTCGCAAATAACCGCCGCCATGGGCGTCGCGACGTGCGCGTTTTCGAAATCGGCACGCGATTCACGACCGATGGGGAAACTCGCGCCGTAGCCATGGCCTGGACCGGCATTGGCAGCAGTGAACACTGGTCTGGCTCGACGCGGGAGGTGGACTTCTTCGATGCGAAGGGCGCGGTCGAAAGCCTTTGCTCGGCGTTCGGCGTCCGCGCGACGTTTGCCCCCAGGGTCGCTGAGCCGTTTCTGGTGCCTGGCCAAAGCGCGTCGATCGCGTCGGGCGACATGCCGCTCGGCTCGGTCGGCCAATTGCTCCCGGCCGTCGCCGATCAGCGCGGCTTACCACGCCAGGATCGCGTGTTCGTCGCCGAATTGAGCCTCGACGCGCTGGTCAAAGCGCGTGGCGCGACGTTCGATGCGGCACGGCCGCTACCGCGCTATCCATTCGTGGTGCGCGACCTGTCGATCGTCGTCGCGAACGCCTTGCCTGCCGAAATCATTCGTGGCACCATTCAAGCGGCCGCGAACAACCTGCCGGCGCCGTTGACGGCGACGACGATTTTCGATCGCTATCAAGGGAAAGGCGTGCCGGAGGGATCGGTAAGCCTGTCGCTGCGGCTGACGTTTCAGTCGGAGGATCGAACCCTGACCGACGCCGAAGTCCAACAAAGTTTCGACACGATTCTCGCCGCCCTGGTGAAAACCCACGGCGCCGTTCAGCGATAGGCGTTGCGAGCGACGACCCGCAACGGGCAACGACAGACGAGAAACGAGCAACGAGGGGCGAGCACGAGCGACCAGCAACGAGAGGCGAGCAACGAGCATGGTTATGGCGAAAACGGCAATGCGGAGCGTGGAATTGGAGCCGATTGATCGGCTGGAAGAGAAGATCAAGGCGCTGGTTGCGATGGTCGACCGGCTGAAAACCGAGCAGGCGCGGACCGCCGACGACAACCAGCGGCTGGCCCGCGAACTGGACACGATGCGTTCGCGGCTCGCGTCAGCCGACGGACTGTCGTCGGAACTGTCGGCGCTGAAGGACGAGCGCGACGTCATCCGCAGCCGCGTCAGCGACATGCTGCAGCAGCTCGAGGCACTAAACCTGTAGGAATGCATTCCTGCAAAGGCCCATGGCTGACCGCAGCGGGTTAATGGGAGAGGGTGCGCGCGTGATCCCTGTGGAAATCCACGGGCAGCGCTACCCCATCCGCACAGATCTGGACCAGGACTACGTCGCCCGGCTGGCGACGTACGTCGATCTGAAGATGCGAACCGCGGCCGACGCCACCCCCACCGGCGATTCGCTGCGGCTCGCCGTCCTGACCGCGTTGAACATCGCCGACGAATTGTTCCGGTGCCGCGACATCACGCAGGCGCGCGACGGCGAACTGGCCGAGCGCGCCGGCGAACTGGAACGGCTGCTCGACCGCGTCCTGCTTGCCTAAGAACCGGGGTTCACGGGGTTCACAAGGTTCGAGGGGTTCACGAGGTTCAAAAGGGGTTCGCGCGGTTCAAAAGGGGTTCGCGCGGTTCAAAAGGGGTTCGCGCGGTTCAAAAGGGGTTCG
>Ga0070675_100000253_pt1 | contig 34898 bp, 28 predicted proteins | sample KBSM43metaG_FD_65343 | JGI IMG/M metagenome (GOLD analysis project Ga0070675, IMG submission 65343) | Miscanthus rhizosphere microbial communities from Kellogg Biological Station, Michigan, USA - KBS M4-3 metaG | ecosystem: Host-associated > Plants > Roots > Rhizosphere > Soil ... | reverse complement strand
TGTGAGGCGCGAAATAACGCGGCCACGTCGTGGTTGACATCGCCCAGCGGCAGGTCGAGCACTGACGCCGCGCCGATGGTTGCGAACGTGTTGGGCCAGGGACGAGGCGGCTCGAACATCGGAATGTCTTTGGACCAGACTTCGAGTGTGATGCTGATCGCGGCGATTGCGAGCACCGCCTGCCGCACCCGAGCGCGCTCGGTCAAACGCGTATAGGCGATGGCACCGGCAATCGCCAACGACAAGAATGCGGGCATCGCGAAACGCGACGGGACGCGGATGCTCTCTCCGAACACCGCGATCCGCATTAACCAGGCGTAGGGCGGTTCGTAGAGGAACTGGTGTCCGAGAAACGATGGCTTCGGGCCCAGGCTGCAGAGTCCGAGGATCAGCGCGGCCGTCAAATAGAAAGCAAACGGCGAGCGGCGGCGAAAGGCCTCGCGCATCGTCGTCGACGCCGCGACGGCGACGACCAGCGCGGCAGCGGCTAACGACAGCGGTTTGAAAAAAGTGCGCGATGACACGGCCAACGGGCCGTCGCCGATTTGCCACGGGCCATAGGTGCTGGTGAAAATCGCCAGAACCCCGAAGGCCGCTGCGACGGCAAGGGCAGCGATCGACAACGCGCCGGCCCTCGCGGGAACCGCTCGGGCTCGGCGCACCGACGTCACCAGGCCGGCGATCACCAGCGCGACCACGCCAGCCCCGGGCATCAGTTGTCGCTCCGGTCCGTTGAGCGAAGACGTCCACCCCCATAACCACACCAGCGGCGACGCGGTCACGTAGGAGGTGACGTCCGCGCTCAACGTGATGATGTCGTTGAATCCCCGCGAGAAGCCGTAATGTTGGTGAATCGATCGATACGCCCATCCGATCGGCGCCAATGCGATCATCACCGCCCCGCCGGCGAGCGCGGCGTTGCGAATTGCCAGCGAGTCGCCGCGTCGAAAAAACCACCCAGCCCACAACGCGAGCATCACGAGAAAAAACAGCAGGTAGTAGCTGCAGCTCAGGGCCTGGAGCAGTAACGCGAGAGCAAACAGGATTGGCCATCGAGCGCGGCGATCTTCAAGCGATTGATGGAGTGCGAGCAGCGCGATCGGCATGCCGTAGGCCGCGAGCAGTTCGAGATGTTCGATGTGCGCGAATCGATACGGACTAAAGCCAAACGCCAGGCCGGCGAGGATTGCCGCGTCGTGACGCCGGGTTACAACGAGTGCCAGCCCGTGCGCGGCGATCGCACACAGCGGGAACGTCAGCAACAGCGTGATGTTGTAGGCGGCAATCGGTGAAGCGCCGAGCCAGATGATCGGTGACGCGATCAGACTCTCGCCGAGGCGATGATCCGAGAACGCAATCGTGCCGGTTGCCGGCGCGAAAAAAAAGCCGTCCCACCAGCGGGCAGTCAGCGGCGTGGTGTGGGCGTTCCACCACAGGAGTGTGGTGCTGAGCAGTGGATCACCGAGGTCATGGGGCACCTGCGTCGCAAAATGCGACGTAATCGGATGCAACAGAACCAGAGTCAAGCCCAAATACCCGAGAAACGCGACCGCAAGTCGAGTCGAGGTTTGGATACCGTTTGACCGTGCAAGCGAAGTGCCCGGAAAGATGATCCTGAAGATGGTGCTATAGTCGGAATTTATCAACCGCCAGGGGTATCCGCCTTCGCACGGGTCGTGCTTCGGCGAGATTGAGACCACACCCTTGGAACCTGGTCACGCCGTAGTCTGCCTCCGTTCGCTGTCGGCCTTGCGCCGGCGAACTTCGGCAAGACGAAGGCGGACGGAGGGAGTGCGGAATGTCAGATTTCACCTCAGCGTTTCCCAATTCTGAAAAAGTCTTCGTCGACGGCGCGCCCGGCAAGCCTGGGGTCCCGGGGGTCCCGGGGGGCCCGGGGGTCAAAGTCCCGATGCGCGAAATCGCCCTCGAAAACGGGGCATCGTCGATCCGTGTTTACGACACCAGCGGACCGCAGGGCTACGATGTGAAGGGCGGTTTGCCGAAGCTGCGCGAACCATGGGTCGCGCCTCGCCGGCCTTCGGCAAGCTCAAGCCAAGCCGCTTCGACAGGCTCAGGGCAAGCTCCTTCGAGAGGCTCAGGCCGAAGCGGGCACTGCGTCACGCAGTTGTCCTACGCGCGCAAACGCGAAATCACGCCGGAGATGGAATTCGTTGCGATTCGCGAAGGTCTTCCCGCGGATTTCGTCCGCGACGAGGTGGCACGAGGGCGCGCGATTATTCCGGCGAACGTGAACCATCTCGAGCTCGAGCCGATGATCATCGGCCGCAATTTCCTCGTGAAGATCAACGCCAACATCGGCAACTCGGCGGTGTCGTCGTCGATCGAAGAGGAAGTCGAAAAGCTGCGATGGGCCACGCTCTGGGGCGCCGACACCGTCATGGACTTGTCGACCGGAAAGAACATTCACGAGACTCGCGAGTGGATCATCCGGAACAGCGCCGTGCCGATTGGGACGGTGCCGATCTACCAGGCGCTCGAAAAAGCCGGCGGACGCCCCGAAGATCTGACCTGGGAAATCTATCGCGATACCCTGATCGAACAGTGCGAGCAGGGCGTGGATTACTTCACAGTCCACGCCGGCGTCTTGCTGCGTTACATCCCGATGACCGCCAGGCGCGTCACCGGGATCGTGTCGCGCGGCGGCTCGATTATGGCTAAGTGGTGCCTGTCCCATCATCAGGAAAACTTCACCTACACGCACTTCCGGGAAATCTGCGAGATCATGCGCGCCTACGACGTGTCGTTTTCGCTCGGCGATGGACTTCGACCCGGCTCGATCGCGGATGCGAACGACGACGCCCAGTTCGCCGAACTGAAAACGCAGGGCGAGCTGAATCGCGTCGCCTGGGAATTCGACGTTCAGGTGATGAACGAAGGACCTGGCCACATTCCGATGCATCTCATCAAAGAGAACATGGAGAAGCAGCTGGAATGGTGTCAGGAGGCGCCGTTTTACACTCTGGGTCCGCTGACGACCGATATCGCTCCCGGATACGATCACATTACGTCAGCGATTGGCGCGGCGATGATCGGCTGGTACGGCACCGCGATGCTCTGCTACGTGACGCCGAAAGAGCATCTCGGGCTGCCGAATCGAGACGATGTGAAGGCCGGGGTGATTGCCTACAAGATCGCCGCGCACGCCGCCGATCTCGCCAAAGGCCACCCCCGCGCCCGCGAGTGGGACGACGCACTGTCGAAGGCGCGGTTTGAATTCCGCTGGGACGACCAGTTCAACCTGGCGCTCGACCCGGCCACCGCGCGTGCCTATCACGACGAAACGCTGCCGGCAGACGGCGCGAAAGTGGCGCACTTCTGCTCGATGTGCGGGCCGAAGTTCTGCTCGATGGAGTTGACGCAGCAGGTGCGCGATTATGCGAACCAGGGCATGAAAGAGATGTCGGTGGAGTTCAGAAAGAAAGGGGAGTTGTACGTCGAACAGACGGCATCTGAGAAACTGGGGATCTGAGGATCTGATCGGCTAACGGGCTACGACCGGCACAATCTGGATAATCGTCGGGAATCGTGCCGGTTGCCCACCGGGGTTCGGGTTGGGGAATCCCCGCGACACGTCCGACTGAAAATCCTTGATCGTCACTCCTGGCGGGAACGCCATGGTGGTTTCGTTGTATTTGCCGACGTCGAATTCATGCGTCGCCGGCACGTCGTAAACCAGCTCGCCTTTGTCCTTCAACACGTTCCGGTAGAATCCGACCAGATCGACGAACGACGCGGCCGATCCGAAGATGTAATAACGCTGCCCGCGGCCGGCGTCGTACGATCGAATGAACTGCGCTCCGGGATAAATCGGCACACCGAGCATCGCTTCGGTCGGTGCCGCTTCGGGTGGTCCGAGCGGTGAGGTGGTTGGCGCTGGCGCAGAAGGCGCGGGCGTCGCCGGCGGTGGTGCGGGCCGCGCTGGTTGTCCCGGGCGTGGAAATGGCTGCGGGACCGGTTGTCCCTGTGCCAATATTTCGCCACCGAACGCGCACAGGCCGCACACGAGTAGAAGAGGTACGCTGCCTCTCACGGACATGATTATAGCCCTGCGCGATTTCTGCCGCGCCCAGCAACCCTGGCTGATCGACACCATCGAGTCGCTCATACGGCTGGAGTCGCCGACCACCGACAAAGACGCGGTCGATCGCTGCGGCGCCGAACTGCAGAAGCGGCTCGAATCGATCGGCGGCCGCGTGTCGAAGCTCCCGCGGCAGGATCGAGGCGACCACCTGCTCGCGGAATTTGGCTGTGGTGCGAATCAACTTCTCCTGCTCGGACATTTCGACACGGTCTGGCCGGTTGGTCAGCTGTCGCGGATGCCGCTGAAAACCGAGAACGGGAGGCTTTACGGACCGGGTGTGTTCGACATGAAGGCCGGTATCGCCATCGCCATGCTGGCGACGCGCGCCTTGCTCGAAACCGGCACCTCAATCGCGCACCGCATCACCATGCTGTGGACGACCGATGAAGAAGTTGGCAGCGACACGTCACGCGGCGCGATTGAAGACGAAGCGCGGCGGAGCGCTGCTGTGCTGGTACTGGAGCCGTCGCTCCCGGGTGGCGCACTGAAAACGGCGCGGAAAGGATGTGGCGGCTACGAAGTGGTGGTGCATGGCGTGTCGGCCCACGCTGGCATCGAACCGCAAAAGGGTGCCAGCGCCGTTCAGGAATTGGCACGGCAAATCCTGACCATCAACGCACTGCAGGATCTCGACCGAGGACGCCTGGTCAACGTCGTTCAGGTGCAGGGTGGCCTGCGGTCCAACGTTATTCCGGAGGAAGCCCGGGCGGTCGTAGACGTCCGTGTTCCCACGGTTGACGATGGCGCGGATCTCGAACGGGCGATGCTCGGGCTGCAAACCGCGGATCCGCGAACCCGGATAAGCGTATCTGGCGGGTTGAATCGGCCGCCTCTGGAACGCACTGCGGCCGTCGCGCGTCTGTACGATCAGGCGCGAACCGTCGCGAAAGAGATAGGGATTGATTTGGCCGAAGGTTCGACCGGCGGAGGGTCCGACGGCAACTTCACGGCCGCGCTCGGCGTCCCAACATTAGACGGGCTTGGCGCCGTCGGTGACGGCGCCCACGCGCTCCATGAACACGTGGAGATTGGCGCCCTGGCCGACCGGGCCGCGCTCGTCGCCGGACTGATGGAGCGCATAGAATAACGATATGTCGAATGTAGTGAAGACGACGATTCTGCTCGGCGCGATGAGCGCGCTGTTCCTGATCTTCGGCGAGATGCTCGGCGGCGCGCAGGGCATGATGCTCGGCCTGTTCTTTGCCGCCGCGATGAACTTCGGGTCTTACTGGTTCTCGGACAAGATTGTGCTCAGCATGTACCGGGCGAAGGAAGTGGGGCCGGGCGATCGGTTGTACGAGTTGGTCGGCCGACTGGCACAGCGCGCCGGCCTGCCGATGCCGCGCGTCTACGTGATCCCGGATATGTCGCCGAACGCGTTCGCCACCGGCCGCAGCCCGGATCACGCGGCGGTTGCGGCCACCGAGGGCATCCTGAGCATCCTGACGAATGACGAACTGGAAGGGGTCATCGCGCACGAGTTGACGCACGTCAAGCATCGAGACATCCTGATTAGCTCGGTCGCGGCGACGCTTGCGGCGGCGATCATGACCATTTCGCGCTTCGCGATGTTCTTTGGTGGGGGCGGAAGCCGCGACAACGAGCGCGGCGCGAATCCATTTGCGCTGTTGGCGACGATCATCCTGGCGCCGATTGCCGCGATGCTGATTCAGGCCGCCATCTCGCGTTCCCGGGAATACGATGCTGACGCTGGCGGGTCGGCCATCGCCGGCGGACCGAACGGTCTTGTCAGTGCACTGACGAAGATCGAAGCGGGGTCCAAATCCATCCCGATGGATGCGAATCCCGCGACTGCTCACATGTTCATCATCAAGCCGTTTTCTGCGCAGAGTCTCTTTGGCCTGTTTTCGACACACCCCCCGACCGCCGAACGGATCAAGGCGCTCCTACAGAAGGGTTAGTGATTACATCTGTGGCCGAAAGGCCACAGATTCGACTGGCGTACGAATTGCTGTTTCCCTCGACAGCGGAGGGCAGCAAGTGATAGTAGACGACCTCGACATCTCGCCAAGCAAGATCGGAGAAACGGCGCAACGCATCGTTGATCGCGCTGTCGAAGAGGCGCGTCGGCGGGAGCACGCGCTGCTCACCAACGAACATATTTTCCTCGCCTTCGCCCAGGTGGAATGGGACATGTTCGCCGAGGTCATGCGCGACATCGAACTGAACCCGCACACCATCCTTCAGGCGGTCGAGGAGCATCTGCACATGATGCCGTCGTTCGCCGGGCGCGACGTCCGCGTCTCGCCCGCGACGAAACTGGTTTTCAAGCTCGGGTTGCACCACGCCAGCCGGGCCGGTCGCCAGACGATTGAATCCGCGGACCTGTTCTCGGCCGTGTTCGAGGAAACTCAGGGTGTTCCCGTGTCGATCCTGCGGCGCCACGGCGTCGAACCGGAAGCGTTGGTCAACCGTCTGACCGCGCGGATGCGCGACATGGAACTGCGCGACGAACGGCTCAAAAAGCGCTTCGAGCTGCCGCCGTTCCTCAAGCACTTCGCCACCAACCTCAACCTGCTGGCACGTCAGGATAAAGTGCCGCCGGTCTTCGGACGCGACAAAGAAATCCAGCAAGTCCTGGAAATCCTTTGCCACCGCGAACGCGCCAACTCGGTGATGCTGGTCGGCGAACCGGGCGTCGGAAAAACCGCGATCGTCGAGGGGCTTGCTCGCCGCGTCGAATTTGAACCGGAAAGCGTTCCGGTGCGGCTGCGCGACTGCCAGCTGGTGAATCTCCAGATGAATACGATGGTCGCGGGCACGATGCTGCGCGGCATGTTCGAGGATCGCATTCAGAACGTAATCCGTGAATTGAAGGAACGTCCCAATCTCGTGCTGTTCGTCGACGAGGCGCATACCATGGTTGGCGCCGGTTCGGCGTTGGGAGCGCCATCGGACGCCGCCAATGTCCTGAAGTCGGTCCTGGCGCGCGGCGAGATCCGGATGATTGCCGCCACCACACTCAGCGAATACAAAGAGTACATCCAGGAAGATGAAGCGCTGGCCCGCCGGTTCCGATGCGTCAACGTCGGCGAACCGACGATCGAGGAAACCCGCCGGATTCTCTACAGCCTGCGGCCCAGGCTCGAACGCAACTATTCGGTGCGGATGCTCGATGAAGCGATCGAAACCGCGCTCGACCTGTCGCCACGCTACATGCGTCATCTGCATTTGCCCGACAAAGTGATCGGCTGGCTCGATACCGCGGCGGTTCGCGCGGAAATCGATCGGCGTTGGGAAGTGAAGACCGACGACGTGGTGTCGGTGATTTCACACGCGGCTTCGATTCCGGAAGACATGGTCTATCGCGACGTCACCGACCGCTTCAAGGACATCGAAGTCCGCCTGCAGAAACGCGTCGTTGGCCAACAAAACGCCGTCCGTTCGGTGGCGCAGCGGCTGGTGTTGAACAAAGGCCCGCTCAAGGACGGATTCGATCGTCCTGACGGCGTGTTGTTGTTCCTCGGTCCGACCGGCGTCGGCAAGACCGAGCTCGCCAAGGCGGTGGCGGAATTCCTGTTCGGCGACGAGAAGAAAATGGTTCGCGTCGACATGTCCGAGTACCAGGATGGGTCGGTCGCGGTCGACAAACTGATCGGCATGCCGCGCGGCATCGTCGGCAGCGAGCGCGGCGGCATCCTGACCAATCAGCTGAAGGACAATCCGTACACCGTCGTCCTGCTCGACGAAGTGGAAAAAGCCAGTCCGAACCTGCTCAATCTGTTCCTGCAGGCCTTTGACGAGGGCTGGTTGACCGACGGCCGCGGCAAGCGGGTCTATCTGAGCGACGCCGTGATCATCATGACCTCGAACATCGGCTCGGAAAACTTCCGCAAGCTGACCAGCCCGCTCGGCTTCCTCAATCGGACCGCCGGGGTCGAGCAGGTGCAGGGCGAAGTGCTCCGGGAACTGGAACGCCGCTTCCCGCCGGAGTTCCGCAACCGCATCGACGAAGTCGTGCTGTTCGCGCCGCTGACGCACGATGAAGTTCGCGCCATCGCCCGCAACTACATGCAGAAGGTGACGCTGACCCTCGGCCGCGCCGGCAAGACCATCGACGTATCGGACGACGCGCTCGAAGTGATTGTCGCCAAGGGCTACAACATCGCATTCGGGGCGCGCTTCCTGAAGCGCTTCATCGACGAACACATCAAGCTGCCGATCAGCGCGCAGTGGAAAGAGGGCTCGCATTTCGAAGTGCGCGCCAAGAACGGCGATCTTCACGTCGAAGCGGCGCCGGCGAAATTGATGTCGGCCGATCGGACGATCGCCGACGTCGCCTAAAAGGCGAATCCAACCTGCTCAACCTCCCCGGCGAATGGCGCCGGGGAGTTCTTCGCCTCGCTCGGACGTTCGCGACGGCTGACTCCGTATCGGTCCTGAAGCACCCGAACCATCCCTTGCACCTGTTTCCGATAGTCCTCGGGTGCGTACTTCCTGGCGTAGAGGCGTTCGTAACGCGGCACCCACGACGGAAAGTCGCGCGCCAGGAACTTCATGAAATGGTCGCGGGTCCCACCTTCGAGGAACATCACGTTGCAGCCGATGAAGCGCGCGCCATGGTCGGCAATCGCCTTGATCGTCCGCTCGATCTTCGCGCGTGACGAGGAGAAGCCCGGGACGATCGGATTCATCAGAACGCCGGCGCTGATGCCGGCGTCAACCAGTTCTCGAACCGCTCGCAGGCGCTGCAGCGGATGTGCCGTGCCAGGTTCCAGCGTCTCCCAGGCTTGCTCGTCTACCGTCGGCACGCTGATGTAGACGGTGCAGCCGGCCGCACTGGTCAAGTCCGACAGCACGTCGCGATCGCGCACCACCATCGGGCCTTTGGTGATCAGGCCGGCCGGATTCCGCGCACGGACCAGCGCCTTCAGCGATTCGCGCGTCAATTTGTAATGGCCTTCGATCGGCTGGTAACAGTCGGTCGCGGTGCCGATTGCGATGTACTCGCCGGTCCACGAGGGCCTGGCCAATTCTCGTTCGAGCACCTCGACGAAGTTTTTCTTCACCAGAATCACCGACGCGAATTCGTCGTCGGCGTTCATTTCGAATTGGCGGTGATAGCGCCGGGCATAGCAGTAATGGCAGCCGTGGGTGCAGCCGCGATAGGGGTTGAGCGTCCAGTCGAACGGCAGTCCTTTGACGTGGTTGATTGCCGAACGGCAGGTCACTTCCTGATAGGTCGCCTGATCGGTGCGGCGTTCTGCTTCGGTGAGCGCTTCCGTTCCGCCGTGCTTGACGGTATTCGCGACGTCGCGGACGGTAGGCTTGGCTCCACGCGGCTCGAGGTCGAAGAGTAAAGGAAAGACCGACATACGCTTTTTCTTCGCCACATGATTCCGCTCTTCCAGTAGTACTGTCAAGCCCATGCCGCCGGAGGTAACGGAGAACAATAAAAACGCAGAGTTCGCGAAGGACGCAAAGTGAACAGGTTATCTTTGCGAACTTGGCGAACTTTGCGTTTGATCGTAGTGGCTGTTGAACAGCGCCTTCTGGAAACTGAGGTAACGGCGAGAGATCAAAACGCAGAGTTCGCAAAGTTCGCAAAGTAGACTCGTACATCTTTCTTTGCGAACTTCGCGACCTTTGCGTTTGATCTTGCTGTTGTGACCCTACAAAAGGTACGCGATCGCGAATCCGATCTGCGCGACGAACATCATCCGGTACATGTGAGCCCACGAGACGTGGTTTTCCTCGACTGCGAGCTCTTCGGGCCGCCGCAACATCAGATAACAGACGTAGACCCCGTAAATCGTCATCACCACGCCGAGCGCCTGTAACAACCAGAAGCTGCCGGTCAGAATTCCGATCCACGATCCGATCGGAATCATCGTGAACGGCACGACGAACGATGGTGAAATCATCCACGCCGCCCGCTGTACGCCGTACTGGATCGGCAGCGTCCGGCAACCGCCGCGTCGGTCGCCTTCCATGTCAGCGAAGTCTTTGGTAGTGGTGGCGCCGAGAAGGAACAATCCAAAAATGGCGCCGATGTACCACGGCTCGACGCCGAAAATCGTTTTCACCGATGACCATCCCGCCACCTTCAGCAGCGTGCCGCGCGGAATCGCAATCGTGATGTTCGCCCAGATGCCGAGCCGCTTGGTCCGCAACGGTGGCACCGAGTAGATAAAAGTACACACCACCGCGACTGCGACCAGCCAGAAGCATTCATGCCGACCGCCGGGCGCGACCAACCAGGCGAGCACGAGCGCGGCGAGGTAGGTAATCGCCGTGAAGATCCACGCCTGGGTAATGTTCAACCGCCCGCTAGGCAGCGGCCGCTTCGGCTTGTTGACGCGGTCGATCTCCAGGTCGTAAATCTGATTCAGCGCGTTGTTGCCGGCGTTGAGGGTAGCCGCCATCAACGATCCGAGAATCGGCGGGCCGATCAGTCCCGGGCTCCAGGTTTCGGGAGGGGCGGCGCCAACCGCCGTCAACGCACCGGACAAAAAACCGAGGGCTGGAGCGACGAGCGTGAACGGTCGTCCGAGCTCGAAATAGGGCTTCATCCGATCGCCAGCACCGCTGCCGCCGCGACAGCGGTGTTGAGAAAGTTGAGCATGTCGTTGTTCAGGATACCCGGTCCTTCGAGCGTCGCGCCCAGCGCGCTCTCGACCAGCGCGCCGATGGTGGCCGCCACGCTGACTGCGACCACTGCCGGCGACGGAATCAGTTGCAGCACGACGGCAAGCGCGGCGAGCGCTACCGCCGACAACAGGCCGGCCGCCGTTCCTTCCAGCGACATCGCGCCGGGCGTGCCGGCGGGCGCACGGCGCAATGTCGTCACGAGAAACGTGGCTTTGCCAAAAGCCTTGCCGATCTCGCTGGCAACCGTGTCGCTCCCACCCGCTGTCAACGCGGCGACGAATACCAGCAGGGCCGCCTCGTGATGCGGCGTCGTGACCGCGGCGATTGCCGCTGCCGCGGCGAGACCACAGTTCGCCATCGCATTGCCGGCACCGCGGCGCCCCCCACGATCCTCCGCGATACCGAGCAGCAGTTTTCGTTTCAGCCCAAGCCGCGAGGTGACCGATGCGACCACAAACGTCGCGAAGAGAAAGAGCCAGGCTCCGCCGCCAAGGCAGGCGTAGATGACGAGTCCGATCACGGCGCCGCCAATCCCGCCCGCCAGGCTGACGGTCTTCGCGCGATACCCAAGGTACGAGACCGGAATGTTGACGGCTAACGCCAACGGCAGCGTCGCGAAGATCGATGGCCACTCGTCGTGCAGCACGGCGGCTGAACCGATGCTGCCCAACCACAGGACTGCGGCCGCGGTCGCCGGCACCGAGATGTTGTCGTCCAACCGCACGGGGATTGTTTCGACGAACGCGGCCACGACCGCCGCGACGACCGGCGCCAGAATCGTAAATGTCATCGAGGGTTGGGGATCGATGGCGGTTCGCGTCCACCAGGCCATCGCGACGCCGCCAATTGCCCCGAGTCCGATGAACGCCGCAGTTCCCGCAATGCTCTTGTCGCGGTTCCACGGCAGCGGCGAACTGCGAACTGCCTGACCGACCAGCGTCGCGGCACCGTCGCCAAGCGCCAGAATCGCCCACGCCGCGGCGGCGATGTCGAGCCGCGACGGAAACATCAGGATCAACATGAGCACCGCGAGCGGATACAACAGGATGCCGAGCGGAAAGCCGCGCGCCTGATCGACCGGACGGTACAAGCGTCGTCCACCGACGTGCGGCAACACGAGCGCATTGAAGACCAGCGCAAACGCAGCCAGCAGCGCCGCCTGCCACCAGGTGAGAAATCGCAGCGCGACCGCGAAAGCGCCGGATCCAGCATGGACCCATTGCCGCGCCCGCTCGTTGTGACCGGTCACAACGACGCTACGGTTCTACGGATGCCCTCGGCGAGCGGCGTGATGGTGTAGCCGAGATCGCGAACGGCGTCAGTGCTGTCGAGCGGCCAATCGTGCCGGAGGATTTCGACGGTCCCAGGAGTGACGAGCGGCGTACCGCCGAACAGGCGAGCGCGGCTTTGTTCAATCACGCCAAGCCCGACGGCAACCGAAAACGGCATTCGAAGCGGCGGCCGGCGGCCGGTCAACTGCTGCACGATTTCGAAGGCTCGGCGCTGCGGCGCATTGTCGCCGCCGAGCGCGTAGCGTCCGCCGAGTGCGCCGCATTCGACCGCGGCGGAATGGCCGGCGGCAACGTCGTCGACGTAGGCGAAGGACCAAATCTTTTCCGGCCCGACGATCGCGGGAAGCCGCCAACGCAAATGGTCGGCGATCAACCGGCCCAGCAGATTGCCTTCGGTCCGCGCGCCAGGTCCGTAGATCACGCCGGGGTAGAGACGGATGATCGGCGCTCCGCGTTGCACGGCATCGTCAGCCAGCCGCTCCGCGGCGATCTTCGTTCGCGCATAGTCGTTGGCGTCGATGGGTGTGGGCGAATCAGCAGGCGGCCGCGCGAGAAACGACGACGTATACACGATGCGGCCGATGCCATTGGCGGCGGCGACATCAATCACGTTTCGTAAGCCGCCGACGTTGACGTTGTCGAAAATCGTGCCGCCACCACGCTGCCAGATGCTGACCAGCGCTGCGGTGTGGACAATCGCCTCACAACCGGCGGCGGCCTGCTCGAGTGCGCGTCGGTCTCGGATGTCGCCATTGAGTGCGCGTCCGGGAAGGCCGGCCTGCTCCGCGGAGCGCGCAAACACTGTCAACTGGTGACCGCGAGCCGCCAGGGCCTGCGCGATGCGTTGGCCGAGATATCCGGTGCCGCCGGTGAGTAACACTCTCATTGCAGATTGCCAATTGCTGATTGAAAATTTCAGACTTCAGACTTCAGACTTCTGACTTCCGATTTCGCCAGTAATCGAGCAGGTCGTCAACCGTCTCTTCGAGTGGAATCCGTGGCACCCAGCCAAGCGTTTCCCGGATCCGGGTCGGGTCGCCGAGCAGCAGTGGCGTGTCGTTCGGACGCATGCGCGCCGGATCGACCACAATGGTGACCGGAACCTTCGCCCGGGCAATCAGCTGATCGAGCAGCTCCCGGATCGTGATTGCAGTGCCGGTGCAGACGTTGAAGATGTCGCCCGGCATGGCCCGCTCCAGCATCAAGCGATAGGCGCGCACCGTGTCGCGCACGTCCATCAGGTCGCGGCGCGCGTCGAGGTTGCCCACGGAGATCGTCGGTTCCCACTGGCCGCGTTCGATGTCGGCGATCCGCTGCGCAAATCCCGAGGCGGCGAACAGCGGATCCTGGCGGGGACCGAAGTGATTGAACGCCCGTGCAACGACGACCGCCAGGTGATCACCAGCATGTGCAGCGAGCATCTCCTGCGCCAGCTTACTGACGCCGTACGGACTCGACGGAACCAGCGGGTCGTGCTCGGTCAACGCGCGGTCAGCCGGCGTATAGACGAGCGCGGAGCCGGGAATCAGCACACGACAGGTCTGATCGACCCGCGACAACGCATCGAGCAGGTAGTGCGTGCCGCGGACGTTGATCGCAAACGTCGATTCGGTCTTGTCCCACGCGCGTCCGACATGCGCAGCGCCCGCGCAATGGTAGACCATCGATGGGCTGATTCTCGCGACCGCCGCTCGCACCGCGTCGCGGTCGAGGACGTCCACCTCGTCCCAGACGATGCCGCTGGCGTCAATCTGCCGCCGATTGCTGCCGGGGCGTTGCCACGCGACGATGCGATCCGAGGCGCTGCCCGGATTGGCAGCAAGCAGGTCCAGTAAATGGCTGCCGGCAAATCCGGCAGCGCCAGTGACGAGAGTGGTGGCCATCGGTGAACGACTACCGCGGCACGCCGCTCATCGCGCCATTGAATGGAGAGAAGTTGCCGAGGCCTGCGAGCGTGAAGGACAGGAAAAAGCGGCGATCCGGCGGATAGCTGGAATTCGCGCCGTAATTCAAGGTCTGATACTCCATCGCCAGGCCGCAGCACTGGGCGTTGTAAAAGCCGGTGAGGCGCTGTTGCAGGACCGCGTCGTGCAACACGTCGTAGTTGAATGTGAAGGTCGTGCCGTACTTGTTGTCGCGCGTCCGCACCGTCGTCGACGAGTTGATGAAGTGGTCGAGAAAATCCTTGTTGTTGAAATTCGACAGCGATTCGACGAAGGCCCGCTTGCTCCAACCGGCCTGGGTTTGAACGAACGAGCCAATGGTCACCGTGCCCGACGCTGAAATCGTCATCAGTTCGTGCGAGCGACTGTCGAATTCCGCGCGAACGGTGGTGTTTACCTGGGTTCCAGGTGTCGTGCGAAAGCTCAGCGCGATCGGTGAAAAGTGCGATGGCGCGGTGTCGCCGTAGGTCGTTGACTGATACTGCCGGTCGTAAATCGACTGGGCCTGGTTCGTGTAATACGACTGCGAAATCTCGACGGCGGCAATTTCGCGCGCTTGCGACGGCTGCCCCGGTTGGATTTTTCGCTTCGCATATATGCGATTGGCCAAGCCGTACTGATAGGTCGTGCCGCCGACGAAGCTATCGATGCCGTCGAACACGATTACGCGGTCGTAGTTCTCGACATCCGCCGTCTTGGTGATGTTGAGAAACGGCTCGATCGAGTGCTTGAACTTCTCCGCATACCCGTTATTCGGCGTATCCCAGATGCGGTTGAACAGCGGTCCGGTAATTTGCGATTGGATGGAAAAGACCTGTCGGTTGAGTGGTTCGTCAGTGACGACTGAAGGACGAACGTTCGGATCGCCGGTCGGCGCGTAACTACGCGTGTAATACGTCTCGCGCGCGCTGACGGTCGTGTTCGCGGTCAGCCACAGCCATTTCTTGAACGGAAATCGAAGCTGGGGCGCCACGTCGAACCGGCTGAGCGACTGGCTGGTCGTCTCGATCTCACCGTCGGCGTTGAGGGCATTGGTGTCGCGCAGTTGCCGCGCGATCTCGCTGGTCACTGACAGGTAGAGCGGTGTACCAGCAATAGGCCGTTCGTTACGGTTGAGCGCCAGCCGCGGCCAGACGCCCGACAGGACCGATTCGTCCGCGTTGTAGAAGTATTCGCTGTGGTCGAGCGTGGCGTTCATCGAGTAGGTGCCCCAGGCGCCGACGATGTTGCCGCCATAACGGCGTGAGTTGCGCGAAAAGTCGTAAATGTTGGTATTGAACGTTTGCGACGTCTGCAAATTCGAGAAGTAGTCGATGTTCGCGCGAGCGATCAGATTTCCAGGCAGGCGCTGGTTCGCGCCGCCACGGAACTCGTAACTTCGAGTGGCCGGAATCGGATCGCCGAGCGAGCCGTCGGACAAGACGTATTGGACCTCTTTCTGATCGAGCACGTAGGCCCGCAAATTTCCATCAATGCCGCGACCGTAGTTATAGCGGTATTCGGTACCGACGCCCTGGCCGGTTTTCGAGAACCAGTCGTGAAATATCGTCGCGTCCTGACTGCGGTTGACCGCCCAGAAGAACGCGTTGTGAAGCGCTTGGCCGCGCAGCGAGGTAATGCCGTAGGTGGGCAAGAGGAAGCCGGTGGCGCGGTCTTCGCGCTTCGTCGGGTAATACAGCACCGGCAGGTAAAGCATCGGCACACCCTTGACCGTCATCACCGCGTTCTTCAACAGCGTGTAGTGATCGACGTTCAACACCACCGTGCTGGCGCTCATTTCCCAACGAGGCGTCGGCTGCACACACGTCGAAAACCCGCCCTTCGTGATCCGATACTTCTTGGGGCCAATCTTTTCGACCGTCTCGCCGAAGAAATACACCAGCACGTCGCCGGTTGGCGGCGGGGCGAGACCTCCGGGGCGGGTCTGCCGCGGCGGTGTGATCGTGGCGATGCCGCTGGCGTTGTAGAACGTACCCAGCCCGCTCTTGGTGTTGAACTCGGCGCGCTCCGCGGAAATCCGATTGGTGCCTTGCGACATCACGAAATTTCCGGTGGCGATTGCTCGATCCTCGTCCTCGAAAAACTCAACCAGGTCGGCGTAAATGTCGGTCTTGTTCTTGGCGTCGTGGATCTCGACTTTCCCCTGGCGGATGTAATGGCTCGGTCCAATCCGCATCAACGATTCGCTCAGCGACACCGGATCGGAAGCGCCCGATGACGCGTCGGCAGGCTGAGATGTTGCCGCTGCCGGTGGAGGGGTTGCGGGGGAAGCTGGGGGCGCTGCTGGCGTCGCGGGTGGTGTCGCTGGCGTTGTCGAAGGTGGCGTGGCTGGCGTCGGCGTTGGCGGCGGCTGCTGAACGCTCTGCGCGTGATTACGCGCCGACGCCACCACAATCACCACAGCCATACAAGCGGCACCGAAAGACCTCGACACGTTCACCAGTGTAAACCGAGGTGCTGCATCACGTCGCCCAACAGAAAGATCGAACCGGCCACCAGCACCAGCGGCGCGTTGTTCCACGCGCGCTCCAACGCGTGCGGAAGGGATGGCTCGATGTCGATCGGCACTGACGTCGTGATGGCGCCAGCCACGTGCGCCAGTTGCGCGGGCTCAGCCGATCGCGGATTCGTTGCGCGCGTGACGATCAAGCGATCCACTTCGCGCAATAAGGGCCGCAGCATCCCGTCGATATCTTTATCGCGCATTGCCGCGAACACGAGCGGCGGCCGAATCGCCGCCTGGCGAAGATACAAGGCCAGGGCCTCCGCACCGGCGGAATTGTGCGCGGCATCCATCAACAATCGCCGGCCATCCTGCAGCGTCCGGAGGTCGATGCGGCCGGGCCACTCGGTGTCGGCCAGCGCTGCGCGCCTCGCAGCGTCTGGAATCGGAAAGCCCTGCCGGTCGATCGTCGCAAGCAGTCGCAACGCGACCGCGGCGTTGATCCGCTGATGTTCACCGCGGAGCGCGATGGCTTTGCCGGCAATGTCCGAGAGCGACGCCTGAACCACGGGAGCAGTTCGAGTGCGAGCCACCTCGGCTATTGCCGCGAGCGCCTCGGCGGGCAGCGTTCCCACCACCACCGGCACGCCCGGTTTGATGATGCCCGCCTTTTCGAGCGCGATTTCCCGCAGCGTCGACCCAAGATACAACTGATGGTCGAACGCGATTGAGGTGATCGCACAGGCCACGGGAGATAGGACGTTGGTTGCGTCAAGGCGGCCTCCGAGGCCGACTTCAACGACGGCGAAGCCGATTTGCGATCGTCGAAACAGCTCGAACGCGACCGCTGTGGTTACTTCGAAGAACGTTGGCTGCACTTCGAGAACGCCGTTTCGCAACAGCGACTCGACGACCCGGCGCACCTCGCCGATCGCCGCGACCATGGTGTCGTCGTCAATCGCACGGCCGTCGATCGCAAAACGTTCGTGCAGGTTGATCAGGTGCGGCGAGGTGTAACGTCCGGTGCGGTAGCCCGCGGCGCGAAGGCCGGTTTCCACCATCGCGGTGACGGATCCCTTGCCGTTGGTACCGGCGACATGAATCGACCGAAAGTCGCGCTCCGGATGGTCGAGACCCTCCAGGATCGCGCGGATGTTGTCGAGACCGAACTTGATGCCGAATTGTTCGAGGCCGAAAAGGTAGTCGAGATGGTTCACGCCTGCGGCACGATTTCGGCGGCGGTCTGCGGCAATGGAATCGGCGCGGCTGGCGGCGTCGGCAGCATGAAGCGGAGCGCGCCGGCGATTGTCGACTTCAGATCGCGGCGGTCCACCACCAGATCGACCATGCCTTTTTCGAGCAGGAATTCGCTGCGCTGGAAACCATCCGGCAGCTTCTGGCGGATCGTCTGCTCGATCACGCGAGGGCCGGCGAAGCCGATTTGCGCCTTCGGCTCGGCGATATTCAGGTCCCCGAGCATTGCGAAACTGGCGGTCACGCCGCCGGTGGTGGGATCGGTGAGGACCGCGATGTAGGGCAGCCGCGCCTTGTCGAGGCGCGCCAGCGCGCCGCAGATTTTGGCCATCTGCATCAACGACCGCGCTCCCTCCATCATGCGCGCGCCGCCGGAGCAGCAGACGATCACGACCGGCAGTTTCCGTTCGAGCGCGCGCTCGATCGCCCGCGTGATTTTTTCACCGACCACGACGCCCATGCTGCCGCCGATGAAGCCGTACTCCATCGACGCGACGATCGCGCGGAGCCCTTCAATCTCGCCTTCGGCAACGATGATGGCGTCCTTGAGCCCGGTCGCTTCTTTGCTGGCCAGCAGGCGTGCTCGATATGGCTTGGTGTCGGTGAACTGCAGCGGGTCGGTCGAGGCCAGGTCTTTGTCGTACTCGGTCCATTCGCCGTCGAACAGGACGCGCAGCCGTTCAATCGCGTTGATTTTGAAGTGATGGGCGCACTTCGGGCAGACGTTCAGCGTGGTGATCAGGTCTTTGTTGTAGATGATCTGATCGCAGTCAGGACATTTCACCCACAGCCCTTCCGGGACGCGGCTGGGTTTTTCCTTCGTCGCCGCGGCGATCGGCTTCTTGGTCTTTTTGAACCACGCCATAACGTTCAGCTTATAACGGTCAAGTCTGAAGTCGGAAGTCTGAATCTGCCACGTTCGATTAGCCGGATTGCTGCTCGCCATCCGACGGCTCGATTGAGGCAGACTTTCTACTTCAGCCTTCCTACTTCAGACTTCAGACTTCAGACTTCATTTCGTCCTCGGCACGTAATACCGCGTTCCCGGGCCCATCGCGCGGATCTGCTTGATCAAGTCATCGAGCGCTTCATCGCTGGCGTCCGAGTCGAACTGCGACGTTTCGACCACCAGCAGCGGCGTCGCGTTGTAATGAAAGAAGAAGTGGTGGTACGCCTCGTTCAACTCCCGCAGGTAATCATCGTCGGGTTGAAAGGCGACCGCTTCCGGATCCATGCGGCGGCTGTGCACACGCCGCAGCAGGACGTCGGTCGGCGCCTGCAGGTAGACGACGAGATCGGGTGGCGGTACGTCGCGCGCGAGCAGTTCGTAGAGCCGTTGATAGATGAAGAGTTCGTTGTCGTCGAGATTGAGGTACGCGAAGATCTTGTCCTTGTCGAACAAGTAATCGCAGATCGTCGTCTGGCTGAAGAGATCGGTCTGCCGCAAACTGGTTTGCTGGCGGTGACGGTTCAGCAGGTAAAACAGCTGCGTCTGCAGCGCGGCACCGGGACGCTCGGCATAAAAATCAGCAAGGAACGGATTTTCGGTTTCTTCCAGCACGACCGTGGCGTCGAGCCGCGTGCCAAGCCGCTCGGCCAGCGCAGTTTTGCCGGCACCGATGGGCCCTTCGATGGCGAGGCTGCGGAACGGCAAGGCGGCCTCGATGATATCATCCGGCGGTGCGGATCGACCGACTGGAGCTGCGCCTCCTGAAGCTCCCGCTCGTTCATTTCTTCGAGACCAGCTTCGGCCGAATCGACGACAAACATTTCATCGTGGTCCGCGCGTTCGGGGATGGCGTGGTCGGCTACGGCGAGTGCGTCGCCGAAGAGGATCCGTACTACAGTTCCGAGACCAACCAGACCTGTTGGCACATCATCCGCGATTTCATCGCGCCGCGCGTCATCGGTGCGACTTTTTCGCACCCACGCGAAGTGTTTCCGGCGTTCAAGGCGATTCGCGGTCACAACATGGCCAAGGCCGCCGTTGAAATGGCGGCGTGGGACCTCTACGCGCGCCAGCAGGGTCAGCCGTTGTATCGCGTGCTCGGTGGGACGCGCGAGCGAATCGCTTCGGGCGTTTCGATTGGCATCCAGCAATCGCTCGACCAGCTTGCCAGCAAAGTCGAACACGAACTGGCGGCCGGTTATCAGCGGATCAAAATCAAGATCAAACCCGGTTGGGATGTTGCCGCAGTCGAACGCGTTCGCGCGACGTTCGGAACGATTCCGTTGATGGTCGATGCCAACGCGGCCTATACGATCAAGGACGCCGACCATCTGGCGCAGCTCGATGCGTTCGACTTGATGATGATCGAGCAGCCGCTCGATTACGACGACATCGCCGATCACGCCTGCCTGCAGCGCCGGCTGAAGACTGCGATTTGCCTCGATGAATCGATCAAGACGCTCGGTCTGGCGCGCGACGCCATCACCGCGAACGCCTGCCGCATCATCAATATCAAGCCTGGCCGGGTCGGTGGCTTCGCCGAGTCGATCCGACTTCACGATCTCTGCGCCGAGCACGGCATTCCGGTGTGGCACGGCGGCATGCTCGAGTCGGGCATCGGCCGCGCGGCAAATATCCACCTGGCGACGCTGCCGAATTTTTCGCTGCCCGGCGATATCGCAGCCAGTAAACGCTATTTCGTTCCCGACCTGATCGAGCCAGGTATTGAAGTGGATTCGACTGGCAGTGTGGCGGTGCCACAGCGGCCTGGGTTGGGCGTCGATATTCGCGACGATCGCGTTGCCGCGGCGACGCTCCGTTCCGAAACGCTATGACCTGCTGGCGCGCGATCCCCATTGCGATGGTTGCCCTGGTCGGGGCGGCATGCGCCAGCGCGCCGCCCCCCGCCAAGGGCCCGCAGCTTCCGGAACCGCCGTCGTTCCAACAGAAGATGGCCTGGATGCTCCGGCTCGAAGACCAGCGCCTGCTCAAGGACAATTCGCCGGTGGTCGCCCCCGAACCGCCGCCCCTGCCGGTGAAAGGGCAGCAGCCGCCGGTGGTCGTTCCACCGCCGCCACCACCAGACTTGACGCGACTCCTTACCGACGGCGAGGCGAGAGTGCGCCGTCGTGCGGCGCTTGCCATCGGCCGGGTTGGTTTGGCCGACGGTATACAACCGTTGCTGCCGATCCTGGCGTCCGATCCCGAAGCGGAAGTGCGACAGATGGCGGCCTTCGCGCTCGGTCTGATCGGCGATGCAAGGGCCAAAGACGCGCTGCTCACCGCGCTCGGTGATCAGTCGCCGCTCGTCCAGGGAAGCGCCGCGGAAGCCTTGGGTCTGATCGGCGATGCGAGCGCCGCGGACGCGGTCGGTCGATTGGTCGCGCAGATCGTTCAATCCGGCGCGCTGACGCAGCCGCCGGGAGAGGACGACGACGTCCGTCGCGATACGCCAACGGCCGCGGCGAGGCTCGGGATCTTTGCGCTGGTGCGGCTCAAAGGTTTCACGGAGCTCGCCTCGGCGGTTCTCGATGCGAACGGCCAGCCGCGAATCCACTGGTGGCCGATCGCTTATGCACTGCAGCGCCTCGAGGACAAGCGTGCGCTGCCCGCGCTGCTGACTCTGGCAAAGGACGGCAACCCGTACGCGCGCGCGTTCGCGGTGAAAGGACTCGGCGCCCTGAAGGATCGGTCAGCGCTGCCGCTGCTGCTGCCGCTGCTGACCAGCGGCGATCGAAGCGTCCTCGTCGAAACGATTCGCTCGCTCGGCAAGATTGGTGATCCATCTGCAGCCGCGCCACTGCAGAAGCTGTTGCACGATCAGAGCGTCGATCCGATCGTCAAGCTCGAAACCGTTGGCGCAATCGGCGGCATTCACCCATTCGCGGGCGCCATGCCTCCCGGGGTCGTTGACGATCTGCTCGATCTGCTGACCGACTCCAGTCCGCCACTGCGCGCGGCTGCGCTGCGATCGCTGGCCGCTCTCGATGCCGATAATTTCCTGGTCGTGCTCTCTGGCCTCGATCCCGATCCGCACTGGAGTGCTCGCGCATCGATGGCGACGCTGCTCGGCACGCTGAACCAGGAAGTGGCGCTGCCGCGCTTGAACGCGATGCTCGGCGATCAGGATCAGCGCGTCATTCCAGCCGTTCTGGGCGCGCTGACGCGATTGAAAGCGCCCAACGCCGCCGCCGTGTTGTTGGAGCACCTCAAGGCCGACGATGCGGTGGTGCGCACTGCCGCCGCGAACGGGCTGGCCGAACTGAAGCCGTCGGAGGGTCCGGCCGCGTTATCGGAGGCCTACACCTTCGGTCAGCGCGATACGACCTACATCGCGCGGGCGGCCGCGCTGAGCGCCCTGGCCAAGTACGGCGCCGCAGTCGCGATGCCGCCGCTGGGGACCGCGTTGACCGACAAGGATTGGGCGGTTCGAGTCCGAGCGGTGGCGTTGATGCGCGAACTCGATCGCGACGCCGCGGATCAGGCCGAAACCACGATCCGTCCCGCGCCGACGACGGTTACCACCGCTGTTTATTCCAACCCCGGCGTGACCAACCCCAACGTATCGCTGCAGGTGTACATCGACACCGATCGCGGCACCATCCAGGTCGAGCTGGCGATGCTTGACGCGCCGTTGACCGTCGACAGTTTCATTACGCTGGCGCGCAAGGGCTACTTCAACGGGCTCAGCATTCATCGCGTGGTGCCGAACTTCGTCGTCCAGGATGGCGATCCACGAGGCGACGGCGAAGGCGGGCCGGGCTATACCATCCGCGACGAGTTGAACCAGCGGTCGTATCTGCGCGGCACGATCGGCATGGCGCTCGATTGGCGCGACACTGGCGGGAGCCAATTCTTCATCACGCACTCACCGCAACCGCATCTCGACGCGAAGTACACCGTCTTCGGCCGCGTCGTCGCGGGCATGGACGTGGTCGACAAGATTCAGCAGTGGGATGTGATTCGGCGGATCCGGGTGTGGGACGGACAGCAAATGACGCACGAGCGGTAAGGCAGGATGTTGAAAGGGGGGCCGCGGTGGCCCCCCTTTTTCTTGTACGGGAGAGGTCGGTTACCGTTTCTTGCCGGCCTTCTTCTTCCCGCCCTTGGCTTTCTTCGCCATTGTGTCTTATCCCCCCCTTCAGTTGGGATCGTTCCGAGAACGCTCTCGGCCCCGCGATGGCTGCCGCCTGGCACGCACATCCGGAACCGGCGCTCTCAGGCATCAGCGTCGAACATCAGCCCAACGTGTGGGCTCATGTGGATCGCCTCATACCAGATGTAGATTATGGACGAGAAATTCCGAGTGTCAAGCACAAACGCGTGCTTTTTGTCAAAAATTTCTCACGCGATTCGTCGTCACATGCTGGTTCGTAGTTGCTGTTTTGCGGCGTGACGTTCGATCGCGAGCGCGATCAGGCGATCGAGCAACTGCGGGTACGACAGTCCACTCGCTTCCCACATCTTCGAGTACATGCTGATCGTCGTGAAGCCGGGGATGGTGTTCACTTCGTTGAGATACAGCACGCCAGTGTCGCGCGCGAGCAAAAAATCGACGCGCGCCATGCCGGCGCAGTCGATCGCCTTGAAGGCATCGATCGCCAGCGCGCGAATGTCGGAGGCTTGCTGCTCGCTGAGCTTCGCCGGCACTTCGGTGCGTGACCCTTCGTCGAGGTACTTCGCTTCGTAGTCGTAGAACTCGCGCGACGGGATCACTTCGCCCGGGGCTGACGCCTCGGGCTCGTCGTTGCCGAGCACCGCACACTCGATCTCGCGTGCGTTCGGCACGGCGGCCTCGACGACAATCTTGCGGTCGAACTGGGCGGCAAAGGTGATCGCCGCGCGCAGTTCGACGGAGTGCTTCGCCTTCGAAATCCCGACGCTGGAGCCAAGGTTCGCCGGCTTGACGAACACCGGAAAGCCGAGTCGCGAGGCGACGCGATGCATGATGGCGTGCTCGTCGCGCTGCCAGTCGTGCTTGAGCACGACCTCGTAATCGCAGATCGATAAACCCTTCGCGGCGAACACCAGCTTCATCGCGGCTTTGTCCATGCCAACCGCGGAAGCGAGCACGCCAGCGCCGACATACGGCACGTTTGCCAGTTCGAGCAGGCCCTGAACCGTCCCGTCCTCGCCGTAAGGTCCGTGCAAGACTGGAAACACGACGTCGAGATCGACGCCGGAAATCAACGTCTGCGTCGCCGGCCTGGCGGCAAGCTGGATGTCTTTCGCCGATGGTTCGTCGACCTGCTTCGCTTGAATGACGTCGGCGGCCTTCATCACTTTCGGCGCCCGATCGGGCAGCGCCCAGCGGCCGTCCTTTTCGATGCGAATCGGCACTGCTTCGTACTTGTCGGGATCGAGGTTCTGAAAAACCGCGGCAGCCGACGCCAGCGATACTTCGTGCTCGCCCGATCGACCGCCGTAAATCACGCCAACGCGAGTTTTCTTCACAGGATTCACCGAGTACTATTCTGTTCGTGTCGATTCCGTGCGACGCCCCGAATTGTAATCCCTCACAGGCATGACGGCGTTCGCCTTCCGCATCACACATACCGACGGCGACGCGCGTTGCGGCGTGCTGTCGACGCCGCATGGCGATGTTCAGACACCGGCGTTCATGCCGGTCGGCACGCATGGCGCGGTCAAGGGCGTGACCGGGCGCGATCTCGAATCGCTCGGCGCCGAAATTCTGCTCAGCAACACCTACCACCTGTACCTGAGGCCCGGCGACGGTTTGATCGCGCGTCGTGGCGGTCTGCATCGGTTCATGCACTGGAACAAGCCGATCCTGACCGACAGCGGCGGCTACCAGGTGTTCAGCCTGTCGGAACGACGAACGATCAATGAGGAAGGCGCGCGGTTTCGTTCGCATCTCGACGGCTCGGCGCATTTGCTGACACCCGAAAAAGCCGCCGACATTCAGGCGCAGCTCGGATCCGACATCTCCATGGTGCTGGACGAATGCCTCGCCCATCCCGACGATCCGCGGGCCGCCCGCGAATCGATGGAGCGCACACTGCGGTGGGCTGCACGAGCGCGGCAACGGTTTTTGGCGATTGCCGAGGGCGGCGTGCCCGACGTGGTCGTCACCAACCCGGGGCAGGCACAGTTTGGGATCGTGCAGGGGAGCGTGTTCAAGGATCTACGCGTCGAAAGCGCCCGCCGGACCGTCGAGGTCGGATTCGAGTCGTACGCGATCGGTGGCTTGAGCGTCGGCGAGCCGGCCCACGTCATGTACGAAGTCGTCGGCCACACGACTCCGCATTTACCCGCCGACCGGCCCCGCTACCTGATGGGCACTGGCACACCCGAGGATCTGGTGGAATCGGTTGCGCGGGGCGTGGACTTGTTCGATTGCGTCCTCCCCACGCGCAACGCGCGAAACGGTCAGCTATTTACCAGCGAGGGCCGTATCAATATCAAGAACGCCCGTTATGCCGAAGACGACGGTCCGCTCGACCCGGCTTGCAGCTGCTACACCTGTCGGACGTATTCCCGGGCCTACTTGCGGCATCTGTTCGCCGCCGGCGAGATCGGTGCATCGACCCTTAACACGTTGCATAATTTACACTTTTACCTTGACACCCTCCGCCGTATCAGAGAGGCTATAGTGTTTGGGCGGTTTGAAAGTTTCAGAGTAGGTTATGTTGGACGGCGCCAGTAGCTCCCTTATACAAATCGTTCCGTTCGTTCTGATCCTGGGGATCTTCTATTTCATCATTCTGCTGCCCACCCGGCGGAAGCAGCAGAAGGTGCAGGAGTTCCTGGAGAGCCTGAAGGAGAACGACAAAGTCATCACGACGGGCGGGATTTACGGGCAAATCGCCAAGATCAACGGCGATCGCGTGTCACTGCAGGTCGCCGACAAGGTGCGCATCGAAGTATCGCGGGCGGCAATCGGCGGACTGCAAGGGCAGCCGCCGGTCGTGGAATCGCAACAGTCTTAAGCAGGTAGCGGAACATGTCGTCAAACGTTCGGTGGAAGTTCATCACGATCCTCGCCGTCTTCATCATTTTTGGAGGCGTCGGCGTTTACCCGATCGCGGCGCAGCGCTACCACCTGCCGGCCCCTTCCTGGCTGCTCGAGAAGCAGCTCAAGCTTGGGTTGGACCTGAAAGGCGGCGTCCACCTGGTGTTGCGCGTCCAGACGGACGATGCGCTGAAGAGCGAGACGCAGACCGAGATGGAGCGGGTGCGTGAAGAGCTGACGAACCGGAAGATTCCGTTTACCAACGTCACGCTGGTGTCGCCGACCCAGTTTCGTGTCGAAGGCATTCCGCAGGACCAGGACGCGACGTTCCGTTCCGCGATGCAGGAAACGATTACGAATTTTGACCGCGGCTCGGGGGCGAGTGGGAACTATCCATTCACGATGAAACCGAATATCGCGGTGAACCTGCGCGATGAATCGGTGGTGCAGGCGCGGCAGACGATCGAGCGGCGGGTCAACGAACTGGGCGTCGCCGAGCCGCAGATCGCGCAGCAGGGTGCCAACGGCGACCAGATCATGGTGCAGCTGCCGGGCGTCAGCGATGTCGAGCGCGCGAAGGGCATCATCCAGTCCACCGGCAAGCTCGATCTCAAGATCGTCGAGCAGGGACCGTCGCCGACGCGCGAGTCGCTGCTCGTCAACGGTCAAGTGCCGTCGGGCATGGAAATCGTCCCCGGCTCCAGCGGCTCGGCAGGCGATTCCGGTACGTCCTTCTACATGGTGCGCGCCGCGGCGGCGGTGACGGGCCGCGACCTCCGGACCGCGCGGCCGTCGCTCGACGAAAACAACCAGCCGGCGGTCAGCTTCTCCTTGAACTCCGACGGTGGCCGCCGTTTCGGCAAAGTCACCGGCGAGAACATCGGACGGCAACTGGCGATCGTCCTCGACGGGCGCGTGCAATCGGCGCCGCGAATCGACGGCCGCATCAACACCGACGGCCGCATCTACGGCAGCTTCACGCAGCAGGAAGCGGCCGACCTCGCTCTGATCCTGCGCTCCGGCTCGTTGTCGGCCGGCCTGACGTATCTCGAAGAGCAGGTGATCGGCCCGACTCTCGGTGCCGACTCGATCCGCTCCGGCGTGATCGCCTCGATGATTGGCCTGATTTCGATCATCGTCTTCATGCTGATCTATTACAAGCTGTCGGGCGTCAACGCGGTGGTGGCGCTGGTTGCGAACCTGGTGATCCTGCTCGGGCTGATGGCTTACATCGGCGCGGTGATGACGCTGCCCGGCATCGCCGGCTTCGTGCTGACGATGGGCATCGGCGTCGACTCGAACGTGCTGATCTTCGAGCGGATCAAGGAAGAACTGGAAGCGCAGCGCGGGGTCCGCGCTGCGATCAACGCCGGCTTCGGCCGCGTGTTCTGGACGCTGTTCGATACCCACATCGCGGCGCTGATCTCGGTGGCATTTCTTTTCCAGTTCGGCACCGGCCCGATTCGCGGCTTTGCCGTGACGCTGTTCTACGGACTGATGTCGAACCTGTTTACCTCGATCTTTGTCTCGAAGACGCTGTTTGAACTGGTGCTGGGCAACCGCCAGCAGCCGCAGACCGCGACCCTGAGCATCTAGTCATGCACATTTTCAAGAATACGAATTTCGATTTTCTCAAGTGGCGCCTCCACGCGATCGCGCTGTCGTGGCTGATCATCATTGCCGGCGGCTGGGTCTTTTTCACCCGAGGGATCCCGCTCGGCATCGAATTCGCCGGCGGCACGTCGGTGCTCGAAACCTTCGAGCGGCCGGTCTCGATTCAGCAGGTCCGTCAGGCGATCGACAAGGGGTTCCCGGGCGGCGGCAGCGAGGCCGTGATCAACTCGTTCGGCGACGCGGCGAAGAATCAGGTGATGATTCGCGTGCCAACCGTCGGCGCGGAGTCGGGCGATGCGCTCAGTTCGACGGCGTCGCAGGTCGAGCAGGCGTTGCGGCAGGCCAACCTGCCACCGTTCAAGCGTGAAGGAACGCAGATTGTCGGTCCGGCGGTCGGCCAGGAGCTGCGCGGCAAGGCCTTGCTGGCGACGGTGTTTTCACTGATCGGCATCCTCGCTTATATCGGTTTCCGCTTCCAGTTCAGCTTCGGACTCGGCGCCGTCGTCGCGACCGTGCACGACCTGCTGATCACGCTGGCGTTCCTGGCGTTTTTCCGTTACGACATGACGCTCAACGTGATCGCGGCGATTCTGACGATCACCGGCTTCTCGACCAACGACACGATCGTGATCTTCGACCGGATTCGCGAGAACCTGCGGTCGATGCGGCGCGATTCGATGATGCACATCCTCAACGTGTCGATCAATCAAACGCTCGGCCGGACGATCATTACGTCGGGCACCGCCCTGCTGACCGCGCTGGCGCTGTTCTTCTTCGGCGGCGAAGTGTTGCACGGATTTGCCTTCACGATGATCATCGGTATCATCACCGGCACCTATTCGAGCGTCTTCATCGCCGCGGCGATCGTCAGCTTCTGGCGCGGCGACGCGCCGACCCGCGCCGCGGCGCACGCCCCGTCGTCGGTGGCGTCCGCGCCGCAGCAGCAGGTGCAGAGGAAGCAGAAGACTGCGAAAAAGGCGCGCGCTTCCTAAAGTCTGAAGTCACACTTCAGACTTGCCTCCAGCGATGCCACCATTAGCCCAGGCGGCTCTTCTCGGCATCGTCCAGGGGCTGACCGAGTTTCTGCCGATTTCATCGACCGCCCAGCTGCTGATTGTTGAAAAGCTGATCGGCTTCGATGATCCGGGCGGGCTGTTCACCGTGATGATCCAGCTGGGATCGATCCTCGCGGTGGTCTGGCTGTATCGCGCGAAGATTCTCGAGGTGCTTGCCGGCCTGCCGTCAGATCCCGAGGCGCGGCGATTCGCATTCAAGGTGATTCTCGCCACTGTTCCATCACTGGTCGCCGGCGCGTTGTTCTCGTCCTATGTGAAACGGGTGCTCTACACGACGCTGACCGTCGCCGCGGTGGCCTTCATCATCGGCGGCATCATCATGCTGATCGTCGAGCGCTTCCGGCCGGTTCCCGACGTGCAGACCGTCGACGAACTGCCGCTCGGCCGCGCGCTTGCGGTCGGCGCCTTTCAGGCGCTGGCGCTGATCCCCGGGGTGTCGCGTTCCGGCGGAACGATCGTCGCGGCAATGGCGATGAAAGTCGAACGCGCCGCCGCTGCGGAGTTCACATTTTTTCTCGCGATGCCGACGATGGCTGCGGCGTTCGCGCACGACCTGCTCGAATTGCGGCACGGTGTCGGGCCATCACGCGCCCCGGAAATCGCCGTCGGTTTTGTCATGGCGTTTCTCGGCGCGCTGCTCGTGGTCAAACCGTTTCTGAATTACGTCAGGCGCCGCGGCTTTGCGCCGTTTGCCTGGTACCGAATCGTTCTCGGCGCGATCCTCATCGCGACCGGCCTATGATCTCCTGGCTGCGGCGAAGCTTCATCACTGGCTTCTTCGTGGTCGTGCCGCTGTTCATCAGTGCGGCGGCGTTTATCTGGCTGTTCAACATCGTCGACGGCGCGACGACGCCGTTTTACGACCAGTTGATCGGCCGGCGCGTTCCCGGACTGGGCGTGGTGACCACGGCGGTGGTGGTGGTGGTGGTCGGCGCGTTCGCGCGCAACGTCATCGGCCGTCGCGTGCTGCAGCTGTTCGAGGCGATGCTGTTGCGGGTGCCGCTGTTCGGCAAAATCTATTCGCCGATCAGGCAGCTGGTGGCGGCGTTCAATCCCGACAGCGAGTCGGGCTTCAAACGCGTCGTGATGATCGCGAATCAGCACGGCGGCTACACGCTCGGGTTCCTGACGCGCGAGTTCACCGCCGATCGCGGCAGCGGTCCCGAGCTGCTGCTCGCGATCTTTGTGCCGACTAATAACCTCTATCTGGGCGACATCCTCATTTGCGAGCGCAGCCGGGCGATCTTTCCCGACATTTCAGTCGAAGACGGGATTCGCATCTTCCTCACAGGCGGCATGGCGCTGCCGCCCAAGGTACGTCTATAATTTGCGTTTTGTCCGGCTGAGGCTGGACGCTGCCGAGGATATTTATTGTGACCGTTGAGAGATTGGTGCGGCGAGCTGCCGTCGTTGTTGTGATTGTGGCCGGTCTGTTGGCCGTCGGGCGGCCGTTGCTCGCGGCAAGCCTCGATCAGCCAGCGGCGACTGGACAAACAACCGAGCGAGCGGCGGGCGGCGAGGCCAATCTGGTGCTGCCGGATCTGTCAACCGTGGATTTCCGCGGCGTCAACGGACGGACGCTGCTGATGAGCGGCCTGATCGTCTGCGTGTTCGGTCTCGGCTTCGGCGTGTTCGCACTGACGGGGCTGAAAAACCTGCCCGTCCACTCGTCGATGCGCGAGGTCTCGGAGCTGATTTACGCGACCTGCAAGACCTATCTGACGACGCAGGGGAAGTTCATTCTGATCCTCGAGATCTTCATCGGGGTCATCATGATCTTCTATTTCGGCGTCCTCAGCGCGATGGAGCCGTTCCGCGTCGCGATCATCCTGATCTTCAGCCTGATCGGCATTGCCGGCAGCTACGGCGTCGCGTGGTTCGGCATTCGCGTCAACACCTACGCGAACTCGCGGGCGGCGTTCGCCAGCCTCAGGGGAAAGCCGTTTCCGATTTACGCCATCCCGCTTCGCGCCGGCATGAGCATCGGCATGCTGCTGATCAGCGTCGAGCTGTTTCTGATGCTGTGCATTCTGCTCTTCATTCCGGCCACCCTGGCCGGGCCCTGTTTCATCGGTTTCGCAATCGGTGAATCGCTTGGCGCAGCCGCGCTGCGGATCGCCGGCGGCATCTTCACGAAGATCGCGGACATCGGGTCGGACCTGATGAAGATCGTCTTCAACATCAAGGAAGACGACGCGCGCAACCCCGGCGTCATCGCGGACTGCACCGGCGACAACGCCGGCGACTCGGTCGGTCCGAGCGCGGATGGATTCGAGACCTACGGCGTCACCGGCGTCGCGCTGATCACGTTCATCCTCGAAGCGGTGCGCGATCCCAGCGTGCAGGTCCAGCTGCTGGTCTGGCTGTTCGTCATGCGCATCATGATGATCGTCGCGAGCGGCCTGTCGTACTTCATCAACGAAGCGATCGCCAAGGCCCGCTACAGCACCGTCGACAAGATGAATTTCGAGGCGCCGCTGACGTCGCTGGTGTGGCTCACGTCGATCGTGTCGGTGGTGATCACCTATATCGTGTCGTACTTCCTGATTCCGGACCTCGGTGACGGCACGATCTGGTGGAAGCTTTCCACCATTATCACCTGCGGCACGCTGGCCGGCGCGATCATCCCCGAGGGTGTCAAAGTCTTTACGTCCACCGAGTCGAGTCACGTCAAGGAAGTCGTGACGTCGTCGCGGGAGGGCGGGGCGTCGCTGAACATTCTGTCGGGATTCGTCGCCGGCAACTTCAGCGCCTACTGGCTCGGGCTCAGCATCGTGTCGCTGATGGGGATCGCGTACTTGATCAGCAACCTGGGGCTGCAGAACCTGATGATCGCGCACGCGGTGTTCGCGTTCGGTCTCGTGGCGTTCGGCTTCCTCGGCATGGGTCCGGTGACAATCGCCGTCGATTCGTATGGGCCGGTGACCGACAACGCGCAGTCGGTGTTCGAGCTGTCAATAATCGAGGGCATTCCTGGAATCAAAGATCAGCTCAAGCGCGAATTTGGCTTCGACGTGAAGTTCGAACGCGCCAAGGAGCTGCTCGAGGAAAACGACGGCGCCGGCAACACGTTCAAGGCGACCGCCAAGCCGGTGCTGATCGGCACCGCGGTGGTCGGCGCGACGACGATGATTTTCTCGATTATCGTCGCGCTCACGAACAAGCTGACCACCGATCTCGACAAGCTGTCGCTGCTCCACCCGCCCTTCCTGCTGGGACTGATTACGGGAGGTGCGGTGATTTACTGGTTCACCGGCGCGTCGGCGCAAGCCGTCACTACCGGCGCGTACCGCGCCGTCGAGTTCATCAAGGCGAATATCAAGCTCGAGGGTGTCGAAAAAGCTTCAGTCGAAGACAGCAAGAAAGTGGTTGAGATCTGCACGAAATACGCGCAGAAGGGAATGTTCAACATCTTCCTGACCGTGTTTTTCTCGACGCTGGCGTTTGCCTTCCTCGAACCGTTCTTCTTCATCGGTTATCTGATGTCGATTGCGCTGTTCGGCTTGTTCCAAGCGATTTTCATGGCCAACGCCGGAGGCGCATGGGACAACGCGAAGAAGATCGTCGAAGTCGAACTGAAAGCGAAAGGCACCCCGTTGCACGCGGCAACGGTCGTGGGCGACACCGTCGGCGACCCATTCAAGGACACGTCGTCGGTGGCGATGAACCCGGTGATCAAGTTCACGACGTTGTTCGGGTTATTGGCGGTCCAGCTGGCGGTCCAGTTGACGCGTCAGTCGGGCTCGGGACTCAGCCTGATGCTGTCGGCGGCGTTCTTTGCCGTGTCTTTGTTTTTTGTTCACCGATCGTTTTACGGTATGCGGATCGGTCAGTAACGCCTCCGAAAACGTGGAGCTTGCGCAGGCGCAAAGACGGGTGCGAAGGCTGGCCATTTGCAGGTTTTTGGTGTCTAAGCATGGGAGTCTTCGTTGACTCTCTGTTTTTGACCTGACTATAATCGGCGCCTTTCCTTAACGGTGGTCGCCGGACTGTAAGCACATCGGCTTGTAAGTAGTAGAGGAGGAACAACCCCGTGCCACGTGACATGTTCGGCGATGTCGTCGACCCATCGATCAAGGTCGGCAGCCGCAGCTGGTATACGGTTCCGCTGTCCATCCTTGCGCACACGGTGCTCATTGGGGCGATCGTCATCATCCCGTTGATGGCCGCGGATGTTCTGCCGACGCCTCCGTCGATGATGGCATTCGTCGCCGCGCCGCCGCCGCCGCCCCCTCCACCGCCGCCACCGCCGCCCCCTCCGTCCGCAGCGCCGCCCAAGCCGGTGATGGACGTGAATCCTGCGGCCGCGCCGGTTGAAGCACCGAAGGAAATCAAACCAGAGACCGGAATCGAACAAGGCGTGAAGGGTGTCGTCGGCGGCGTCGAAGGTGGCGTCGTCGGTGGCGTTAGCGGCGGTATCGTCGGCGGACTTGCTGAAGCGCCGCCACCACCTCCGCCACCGCCGCCTGCCGCGCCGGTCCGTGTCGGTGGCAACATCAAGACCCCAACCAAGGTGAAGGACGTCAAGCCGGTGTATCCGGCGATCGCGCAATCAGCGCGCGTCCAGGGCGTCGTCATCATCGAAGCGACGATTGGACCGAACGGCGCCGTGCAAGACGCGAAGGTGCTCCGTTCGATTCCGCTGCTCGACGCCGCCGCGCTCGATGCGGTGCGTCAGTGGCAATTCACGCCGACGCTGCTCAACGGCGTGCCGGTGCCGGTGATCATGACGGTCACGGTCAATTTCACGTTGCAATAAGGCAATCAATCACTCGATTACCGTTTACTCGATTACCAAGATTCGTTGTTAGTTAGGAGGATGGACCGTGGATTTGATGGCGATGTACCAGTCGATGGGCTATGTGGCCAAGGCAGTGGCCGTCATTCTGTTGATCATGTCGATGTGGTCGCTCGGCGTCGGGATCGAGCGCTTCTTTACGTATCAGCAGGCGCGTAACCAGTCGAAAGTCTACGCACCGCAGGTAGCCAAGCATCTCAAGGAAGGCCGCCTGAAGGACGCGATTGCGCTTTCGACCTCGAAGAACTACCGCTATAGCCACCTGGCAAAAGTGGTGCTCGCCGGTTTACAGGAATATCAATTCCAGCAGGAAAGCGGCGGCGGCATGAACCGCGAAGACCTGATGGACACCGTCCGCCGCGCGATTCAGCGCGCCTCGGCACTGACCGCGTCCGACCTGAAGAAGGGCGTTTCGGCGCTGGCGACGATCGGTTCCACGGCACCGTTCGTCGGACTGCTTGGCACGGTGGTCGGCGTCATCAACGCGTTCCAGGGCATCGGCGCGAGCGGTTCGGCCGGTATCGGCGCCGTCTCGGTCGGTATTTCGGAAGCGCTGGTCGAAACCGCGCTCGGTCTGGTCGTCGCGATTCCGGCGGTCTGGATCTACAACTACCTGACGTCGCGCATCGAGTACTTCAACGTGGAGATGGACAACTCCTCGTCGGAGCTGGTCGACTACTTTATTAAGAAGACCGCGTAAGGTGCCAAGGGGCCAGGGGGCCAATGTGCCATGGTGCACGCGCACCGGCACTGGCCCACTCTGGCACCGTGGCAATTTTGGCACCCTGGCACCTCAGGAGATTTAAGTCATGGCAATGGATCTTGGCGGCGCAAAAGGCGGAGTCAAAGCTGACATCAACGTCACTCCGCTGGTCGACGTCATGCTGGTGCTGCTGATCATCATGATGCTGGTCGCGCCGATGTTGCAGCAGGGCGTCGCGGTGAAGCTGCCGACGGCGACCAACACGACAGACAAGCCCGAGACGCAAGAGCAGACGGTGCTCGCCGTCTCGAAGGATGGCTCGTTCTTTCTCAACGCCAAGCCGGTGGTCGAGCAGGACCTGACGAACAAGCTGAACGAGATTCTCGAGAACAAGAAAGAGAAAATCGTTCTGATCAAGGCCGACGAAGAGGCAGCCTATAGCGCCGTGATGGCAGCAATGGATCAACTGCGCAACGCCGGGGTTGAGGACATCGGCCTCATCACCGAGCGTAAAAAGGGCGCCGAAGGCGCGGGAGGCAAGTAATGGCTCACGCCCATCATCATCTCGGCGCCGACAAAGTCGTCAAAGGCGAAGTACCGCATTCTAATGCGGACATGAACGTGACGCCGCTGATCGACGTGCTGCTGGTGTTGCTCGTCATCTTCATGGCGGCGCTGCCGCTAACCCAGAAGGGCGTCGACATCAACCTGCCCGCGGAAAGCAAGAAGACCACGGACGCGACGCCCGACGTCAGCCAGATCGTCGTCAACTACTCGGCCGACAAGAAGATCTCGGTCAACAACAACGACGTGACGATCGCTGAACTCGAAACCCGCCTGCGCAACATCTTCGACCAGCGCAAAGACAAGACGATGTTCATCATCGGCGCCGGGACACTGCGTTATCGCGAGATCGTCGAAGTGATCGACGCGGCGAAGGGCGCCGGCGTCGAAAAAGTCGGCATCGTCACCGATGGAATGCGGCGCGCGGGCGGAGCTAACGTCTCGAACTGAGAACTGAGAACTGAGAAAACGGCCGCTTCGGAAACGGGGCGGCCGTTCCTTTTTTGCGGAGGTGATTGGGGATTGGGGATTAGGGATTTGTGATGACAGTAACTGCTCCCTGACCGCCACTAATC
>Ga0070675_100000252_pt1 | contig 34898 bp, 28 predicted proteins | sample KBSM43metaG_FD_65343 | JGI IMG/M metagenome (GOLD analysis project Ga0070675, IMG submission 65343) | Miscanthus rhizosphere microbial communities from Kellogg Biological Station, Michigan, USA - KBS M4-3 metaG | ecosystem: Host-associated > Plants > Roots > Rhizosphere > Soil ... | reverse complement strand
CCTCCGCGAATATCGTTGCCGACCGCATTCCTCGGTTTCGGATTGAACACCGTGCTCCCATTCAGGCTTGGCGAAATTGCGAAACTCTATTATGCCAAACGGTATTTTCTTATTCCAACCAGCAGACTGTTTGCCGCCACTTTAGTGGAGAAGCTATTCGATCTGGGTGCATTGGCCGCACTTTCCGCCTTCCTCGTGATGTCCACCGGTATTAACCTCATCCAGAAGAGCTTCGTCATCGCCTTGATCGCGGTGGTCGTTGCTGGGTTTGCGGCCATGGTAGGCTATCGCAGGTTTGCGCACCGCATCGCGGAGGCGTTGGGGACGTCGGTACGCAGGCGAGCGTTGATTACTGCCCTGCATGAACAAAGCCGGCTGCATCACCTGCACCGGCTTGTGTACTACACGATTGCAATTTGGGCTCTGAATATATTAGTCATCTACGCCGGATTCTCCGGTTCCCTGCCCGACTATTCGATTGGCGCCCTGGATGCCGTCGCTTTACTGTTAATTTCAGCGCTGGCTATAGCTGTCCCAACTGCGCCTGCGGGCGTCGGACTGTTCGAGGCAGGCATTGTCGCTTACCTCACTCAAGTACGCGGAGTTCCAAACGAGCTGGCTTTGGCCGTGGCAGTCGTGTTTCACATTGGGGTGAGCTTGCCAATTTTCATAGGTCTCGCATGGATTATGCTAAGTCCGAAGCGAACTTCAGGCGATGATTTAGTCAAAAGGTAAATTTGCGGAACTCTTCCGGTTCGATTGAACGGCTTGATTGAATAGGTTCTCCCCGCTTCGTGAGCGCTTCATTTGGGCAACTGGCGCCTCCTGCCCCGTGATATAAACCTCAGAAAATAATGCGAATTTACGCGCACATAAGCATGAACCGAAGTCGAGCGCAATAGAAAAACTACACCGAAGTTGTCGCGCTAATCTTCTATGTATTACGACAGTATTACCTTTTTTCGCGACGACTCATCTCACGAGAAGTGATCATGTCCGGCAACACGCAGCTCAACTGGTCGCTGGAGTACCTCGCTCTCGACTCAACGGTGCCGCTAGCGGTTCGGGTGCGGGTGCGAGCTTTCGCTGTCGTGGACGATGGCAAAGGCAGAGAAATGAGACAATGGCTACCCATTCGCTACGGCAGAAAAGCGCCCGCTCGAAACGCAAGCGACTGCCGCTGGCCCCATATACCCGATGAAATATTGGTACGCAACGCCCAATCACATTGAACAAGGTCAAGGCGAAGGTGAAGGTAAAGGTCACTATGCCAGAGGATGAGTTAATGACCTTTCTCGACAACTATCACCCTCATTAGCGCGCCAAACTGGACGGAAAGGAAACTCCTATTTATCAGGGAAATTTTACGTTCGAGGTCGCTCATGTGCCGGCCGGAGCGCATGGAATTCATGGATATTTGATCCCTATCCCGTGAAGCGGGCGTGCCTGTTTTTTCTACGCCGCACTCTCGGCGTTCGTACATTGCGTGGCGCTCCCGGGGAAATATTTTCGAACAAAGCTTCGGCCACGTGAAAATCTAAAATCGCTTACAAGGCACTTCTGCTTTCTATGTGCTAGGCGGGCGATGAATCGAACCACAACTATCACGCACAGAACCATTCGGGCAAGCAAATCTATGACGAAAAATAATTTGTGTCTCGCGATATTATTCGGGGCGTCAAATCTGTTTTTTTATTTGGTTACCGTCGTAGGTTGGCATTTAATACCAAACAGAATATGGGGGCTTTACACGCTATCGGACGGCGCGTGGTCTGTCTGGCACGCGACTTCGATTTTTGAATGGGGCAAACCATTTGACCTAAGCCCCTACAGCTTCCTACAAGGATTAGGGTCGCTCTATCCGCCCAATACGCCTTGGCTAAACCCTGGAGCGCTTGCCTTGTCCCTGCCTGGAGAGCTAGCGACGCGTTACTACCTCTCCTACTCTATTTATTTTTTTGAGTTACTAATATCGACAATTATACTTGGCCGCTCGCTAGGCTTATCGCGCGTAAGGTCGACGGTATTTGCGCAGTTGTTATGCCTCATTATTTTTCCGCCTTACTCGGGATACTTCGTCACCTTGCCCTACATCAGCCTGGGGCCTTCTTATGCTCATTTGATTTCCATGTTCATGCTGCTGCTCGTAGCGTTTAATGCACTAGGAAGAACGGGAACGAGAAACAATATCCTGATATTATTTGCGATGCTTGCCGCCATTGCGAGTGCCGTATATACCGCAGCGGTCACCTTCACAACGCTGGTGCCGGTCTACGCGATCTTTGGTGTCGCCATACTGACTCACGAGCCGAATCCGAAGTCCATGAGTTGGAAGTTAGGAACAATAGTAGGCCTCTTACTATTAAGCTACATTCTTGGATTTCGTGAGTACTACGTCGGAACCGCACAGGTCAGCTCGAGCGACCTTCTTACGCCGGGAATTTCGGCAACGGTCGGGATCAAAACACTGCTATTGGACCTCATCCAAAAATTAAAGGTCTATAACTGGTGTTATTGGCCGCAAGCGTTTATTTGTTCCGATTATCCAATAGTGTTTTTTCATGCGGCCGCTTACACCGGTGCTATCGTCAGCATCATCATAAGCCGAGGCTTGGAGCGACGTCTTGCCATTGCAATGGTGCTTTTCATAGTCGCGCTATATATATGGCCAGTAGCCGCCTCGGCTGGGCTTTTGGGAAAATTATCTAGGATCAGCCCACATTATTTTCACTTTGCTGCATACCCCTTCTATGCATATTTTGTGGTTTCCGTAGCGGTGCACCTCATCCGATGCTTGAAATTTGTATATGAACGATTATTTTCGCCGTACTTGGGTGTACCTTTGTGTTGGCTCGTTAGAGAATGGAAAAAAGTACGAAATACCACGGTGCCTCGGGCGCGCATCAGAGATGCATTTGCATCATGTCTCGATCGCAGTGCTCAATTACTTAGAAGGAGCGTATCAGTTGGCGCCTGGATCTCATTGCTAGCAGTACCTGTTGCTTCGATAGCGATGTATTCGACCGACCAACTGCGATTGAATGCAATCAGAATGAACTGGCCACCGAATCCCATAGCGGTGATCAAGCACCTGATCAGTTCCGATCTTGTTGAAAAAGACGGGCAGACCATATTAAAAGTTAACGACAAGAAGTATTTGGTACTTCCCGGCCTTACTGGCTATGTCGAGCATGTTAGCAGTATCGGTAACCTGACAAAATTTACCGGATGGGCAATCGATGAAGAGGCCAAGTCACCATCGGAGACTATTGCTGTCTACATTGGAACGCAAATTTGGGCTACCGCGATATCCGGAGCAGTACGAACTGACGTCGCAGCAATGGATCCTAATTATTTAAGGAGCGGCTTTGAAGTTCTGGCGGATTCGGAACACATTCCCCCATGGTATCGCGAAGAAGTGCGGGCTTTTGCAATTATGAAAAACGGCACGGCGAGGGAACTTAATTATAGTGATGGATATCCGTTCTCAACAAAACCCCATCCGCGTAATTTTTTCCCGAAAGCCGATATTGACCAACCTATCGAAAACACCATCACTGCAACCCTGGAACGGGAAGTGGGGCTAAAACACGGCGGAGCATTCAAAGGATTTGTAACGACCTATTTTGGCGGCCCCGAAGGTAAGTTGCGAGAAAAGCTTGGTTACGGACGAGAGAGCCCGTTTAATCCTGAAATGTACTTTGACAGTCGCTTTTATATGCAGGCTGTATACGGGAATAGTTTCATGACCACAGACTTATGGCGGCTTAACATTCCGACGCTAAACGAATATGGCCAATGGATTACCAAGCCGTTTTACGTCTTCGCGAAGGAGATGCTCGCATCTAACCGAGATACGCTAGCTTTGCACGAAATCAATGTCTATCGTCTCAACCTGAAAGCACTGCAAGCTCTTGGAGTTCGCTTTGTCATAACGGATGCAGAACTGGATGATCCGCGATTGCATCTGCGAGTAACGTTGCGCTCGGATCCTGGCACCGCAGCGGTCCGACCGGAGATCGCGAACTTTGCGAAATTGCAAGGAGCAATCCTCTCGCCCCCTCGGTTGTCGGCATATCTTTATGAAGTAAAGGGCAGCAACCTCGGCTCCTTTAGTCCTACGAAAGTCCAAATTGCTGCATCCGCCGTGGATATACTTAGTAAGTTGCGAGATGAACGCTTCGATTTCCGCGTTCATGTCGTTTTGAATGAGCAAATTCCAGATTCGACGTATTCCGCGGTGTTGGAATCGAACATGACCGTTCATCGGGGAAAATTGCGGGTAAAGGCCCGTTCTGATGGAAGGTCGCTCTTACTGCTTCCCATACAGTTTTCGCGCTGCCTATCAATTGATTCGCATTTTCAGAACGCGTCCCCGCGTTTGCTGCGGGCTAACCTTATTCAATCAGTAGTACTCTTTGAGCGCGAACTGGATGCAGATATTTCGTTCGTATTTGGACCAGGTAGAAACGTTAATTGTAGACACGCGGACATCGACGACTATAAAAAGCTGGACCTAGCCAGATGGAACTCCGATTACTTCATGACTATTCTGCCGCATTGACCGACGTAGATATGAGGCCTGTTCCTCAATCGTTGAAGGAATTCTTTCAGGACGCATTAGAGTGCGCGAGTTGAACTAATCTCTTTGAGGCTGGTTTCCAATCGCGCCACTCCGACATACTTTTGAATTTCGGATACGCGAATGTGCACGCATGACTGGCGAATATCGCATAAGTTCGTCTGTCCTTCAGCGATACCAATCGTAAAGAAAACGTCACCGGGACCTAGCTGCAATTTGAGCGACATGCGGTACACTCGGATTTCGCCTGCCTTTGCGGCGTTCGCAATCATTCCTTCAAGCTCGGTATTCGTACCAAACAAAACCAAACCATCCGTCGTAGTGATTGTGAACCCGTAGACCGGATTGGTAACCGCTTCGCGATACCAGGCCCTCATGTAGATATCCAGCGCCGTTCCGGCAGGGACGCTGTCCGGGTTAATACTTTCTTTGCCGACAACCAGATAATCCACCACGAGGGCGCGTTTGTCGCCGTAGCGGTGTTCGTGTTTGTTGTAGGTCGGATTTAGTGCGCATCGATCATCCCACGAAGTGTCGGCAACAAAATCGATCACCGCCTGCTCTGCATCCGCCGGCGATAACGATTGCCGTGTCGATGAATGTTTGCTTCGGTCCGGGGCGGTCCCGAGGGGATTTGCCGCACTGGTCTCAATGCTATTTTCAGCCAGGGCCGTTACGTTTCCGGTCCTTTGGGCTTTGGTCGGAACGCGATCGAATGCAAGAATCTCGGCGTAAAGATTAACGATCTCGTTAGGATCGCCGACCTGAACGAGTTCGCCTTTATGAAGGACCACTCCCAGACTGCACAAACGAGGGATCGTGAATCGATCGTGCGTAACCAGGAGTATCGTTTTGCCGGCATTTTGGAAATCGCGAAATTTCTTAAAGCACTTTTCCTGAAAGCGCGCGTCGCCTACCGACAGCGCTTCGTCAATTACAAGAATGTCTGGATCGACGGTGACCGCGGTAGCAAATGCGACGCGCATGAACATTCCCGACGAATAGATTTTCACCGGCTGATCGAAAAATTCACCGATATCGGCGAAAGCCTCGATCTCGGGCAGGCGCGCTCTGGCTTCCCTGGTGCTGAGCCCCATAATCATCGAGTTGAGTTCGGCGTTCTCCCGTCCGCTGAGCTCAGGGTTAAATCCGGCGCCAAGTTCGATTAGCGCGGCCACCCTGCCACGGACTTCAACCGCGCCGCCGGTCGGCTGCAAAATTGAGCATATGATCTGAAGCAAGGTCGACTTGCCGGATCCGTTGACGCCGAGTATCCCTACCGTTGCGCCCCGCGGAATGTCGAGGTCAATATCACGCAGCGCCCAGAACTCGCGATGGTAAGTGCGCTTGAACGGGTGCAGGGCCTCGTATAACCGATGGCGGAGCGACTCGTAAAGCTGGTATTTCTTCGAAACACCCTTAAGCGAAATCGCCGGAATAGCCGCCATCGACGTTTCGTTCACAATACGTCCGCGAAGCTCGGTTTGAGCCGTTGGAATACATTGCTGCCGACAATCCACAAGCCAATCGTGAGCGCCCAGAAAAAAACTGTCAGTCTCAGGTCGGGAAGTACTATATCGGGCGTCAAAAACACATTGCGGTAACCCGTGACAATGTAATACATCGGGTTAAAATCCAGCATTGGCGCAAATCGCGATGGCAGCATCTCGGCTGGCCACACAATCGGCGTGGCCCAGAACCAGACGTTGATGATGATCGCAAGCCCCTGCGACACATCGCGATAGAACACATTCACGGCCGAAAAGAGCACCGAAAGACTTGCAGCGAAACATCCCATCGCAAACAGGTAATAGGGAAAGAGCAATAGTCCCGGGCCCGGCCACACCCGATACCACGCTAGCATGCCGACAAGCACCACCAACATCACCGCATGAGTCGCCATTGCTGCGACTATGTGCGTCATCGGAAGTATCTCGACCGGAAAAGCGATTTTCTTAATCAGATAAGCGCGGCCCGTAATCGCATTTACCGATCCCGATACTGCATCAGAAAACGCTGTCCACGATATGAGGCCGCAGAAGAGCACCAGAATAAATGCTTGACCGCTCGTGACCTGAATTCTGAAACCTTGAGAGAAAACCACCCAGAACACGAGGAGGAGCAAGAGAGGCTGTAACACTACCCAGATTGCACCCCCCATGGTTCCCAGATAGCGATCGCGAACCTGTTGCATTGCCAAATACAAAATGGTACGGCGATGTCGAATTATCTGTCTGAGCATTGCGAAACGGATTTTTCAACAGCGGTCACGAAAATGCCCCTCGGCCCCTCCCGGCGATTTATTCTTCAAAACTACATTGTTTCTACCGGCCGGATGATACTACATAAACGCGGGACTCGCCGACGGAATTGACGCTTTTGCCTGAGACAGATCCACAATATATTCTGGTGTATGTAAAAGCTTTTCGATCGAGCCCCACTAGCGACTCAGGTAGTTGCAAAGTGATACTCGGTATTATGCCGACTCCATTCCGTCAGCATACGCCGTATTTCAGGGTCGTTAAACAAGCCCGGATATGCCAAGTTCGTTGTGCTTCGGAGATAAGCGAATACTGCCCCTAGGCCAATTTGGGGCAACGGACGCGAGGTACAGCGCTCGCACTTTGAGGTCTGGTCGCGATCCTGAAGCTTATTCGCGTGATATGCCTTTTCGTCAGCGAATAGCAGCCGCGCCTGCTGGTATTTCTCGCTGTTGAATAGATCACCGCCATTGGTTTGAAGAGCTCCAAACACAAAGGATCCCTGACTTTTATAGTCAGGAAGACAGCACGGATGAATTCGTCCCAAGGCATCCGACACGATCCCGAGATGAAGCCAATCGCAATAACCTTGCGCCGGCTGTGCCTTAATCTGGGAGCCTAACTTCGCATATCTGCCCAAGAGACTCTCATGGAATGCACCCTCAATCTCTTGACTAATCGGCTCCAGGTTTTGTTTCCATACTGTGGGCTTGGTTTCCGGCCTAAAGACGACATTCGCTCCCGCCTGCGGGTGAACCGAGACGCGTATTGAGGGATCATCGCCGGACACATCATAGGGCGTTGCTACGTTGAATGTGTCGTATCCAAGTTTTTCCGCAAGAGCAATCGCGTCATCCACTTGGTGGACGTTGTGCTCGAAGGTGAGAAACTGCCACTTGAGGCGAGGTGTTGCGCTTTGCAGTCGCTTCTTCGCCTCGACAATGCGTCGCACGTTCTCAAACACCACGTCCAGATGTCCTCCTCTCCGATATTTTTGATATACCTCTTGGGTTGTTCCATCGATCGCTGTCATCAAATGGTCCAAGCCTGACTCGACAATAGCTTCCGCATCCAGCTTTGGAATGGACATATTCGAGCTGACCATCGTCTGGATACGATAGAGGTTGGCGGTGCGCAGATACTGCGGCGTCTTCTTATTAAGGAACGGTTCGCTGTTGTTGTAAAAGTGCCCGACGTAACTGCGAAGTCCTACGGAATGCAAAAAGCTCTCGTAGGTGTCCGGCTTCATCGTTCCCTTGGGCATCGGGACGAACGCCATCGCGGTCCATTCTTTGTTGAAACTGTGCTGGCACGTTGCGCAACCGAGTTGACAAGCATTAACGGTATCGAGCATGAAGCCCGAGGGCCGACCGACTTTTTGGACGCGGAAGTGGAGATACTCATGCTTATTCACCATGAGGTTGATGGCTTTGACAATGTCGAGCTTCAAGCTAAGGTCCGGCCGCTCGGTCTTGGCGAACTCAGCTCGAGCCCGCTCCAGTTCGCCTAAAAAGACCTCAGCGGGCTGGTTGATATTTTTCTGGCCGATCCTGAGCAGGCGCCGAACCGCGCGGTTTACGGAAGGCTCGGGAGGTAGCGATAGTCTGTGAAGCGCGCTCTGATAGCTCAGCCGTAAGTCATTTCTGATGGCGACCAGCGGCATTACCCCAGGGATCTTCTTGATCGAGGCCTTGAGCTTAGCGTTCATATTATTTCGACTATCCCGCTAGAATAAAAACGTGCTCGCCGTTCTCGTAAAAAAGAATCGGTTAAGCACCCAGATTAACCATACTACAGTTTTGGCTCTGCCGCTAACCTCAACATTGGCGATACTAAAAAAGGCTCTGCTAGCAACTTAAAGCCATACCGAGCATCGGCATTACCTCATGTTGGCTAAGACTTTTAGGGCCATCAAACACAAAACAGGCGCAATGCGCGACAATAAAGCTGTAAGCATGCCCAGAAGGCTCAAACCTTGCTTTTGATTCCATTAACCGTCGATCCATACTCACAGACGGATCTTAATAATTTCGATTTCATCTTAATAACGGTAAATTGTGCGCTTAACGGCGTCTCGCCTCGACGTTGCCGGATTCCCGATGCTTGAAACCCTCGCACGATCCTATACGTTATTGATCCCTACTTTTAACCGTCCCGACCTGCTCGGCCGATTGCTCACATATCTTGAGAAGCAATCGGCAGGTTTTGCCGTAGTCGTTCTCGACTCCAGCTTTCCCGACAACAAAGCAAAAAACGCCGACGTGGTGTCTTCCGTTACCTTAAATATAAAGCGTATTGAGTTTGACGAAAGAATTTCACCATTCGACAAGTTTCGCGCTGGAATTGAAGCGATAGAGACCCAGTTCGTATCTTTGTGTGCCGATGACGATATCGTCGTGGTACCCGCTCTGGCCGATATGGTCGAGTTCCTGCAGTGTCACAATAACTACAGTGTTGCACACGGTTTTTATTTTAACTTTCTTGGACCTGGCGGTGACGGAAACCAACCTGCCGCTGGCGACGACTTCGGCGATCGCAAGCCGGAAACCCGCATTACCTCGTTGTTTTATCACAGCCCGTCAGTAGATGACTCCGATCCCTGCATGCGATTGATTCAGCTGTTCCGCCGCTACGAAGCCCTGACTTACGGTGTGTACCGCACCGAGGTTGCGAAGGAAGTCCATCGGTTGGTGCAACCCATGGAGAGCATACTCGCGCGCGAACTACTCGCTGGTGCGCTGTCAATCGTTGCGGGCAAGGTGGCCCGGATCAAAAAGATTTACTACGGCAGGAACACCAGACCGTCGGCCGGCTACGAGAATTGGCATCCGCTCGAATGGCTGGCAACTGAGCCCCATGGGTTGTTTCGGGAATATCTTGCCTATCGTGCTTTGCTGACGGATTATCTCGCCACGCACAACGGTCGATCGCTCTCGGCGGAAGAAGCGTCGCGAATCGTTGATCTTGTTCATTTGCGGTATATCAGCCCGTTTTTACGCCCCGACTTCCTGGATTTCGCCCTCGTCAAGAATCTCGAACGACTCCCACCGTCACAACTGATCTCTGAAATGTGGCAATTCTGGAATAGCCGCGGTAAGCATGGATGGCGAGCGTTGAGAAACAAGTTCTTTGCCAATCGAGTAATTCATACCTCGAGAAACCGTTACTGCTTCGATCGTGAGTTCTTGCGAGCCGGACCGCCAGATGAAGTGCGGGTCACCGACGAGGAGATTACCGCGGTGACTCAGTGTCTGGACGCATACTCGGGCAAGTAGTGAGCCAATTGAGCACGACGACGGCATCTATCGCTAGGACGTCGTATTGGCTGCCTGCTCATTTAAGCGCCGTTGGCACGCCTGGCGCGTTTGCATTAACTGCCGCAGAGCCGACGCGCATAGCTCGGGCTCTAGGTAATCGCAGATCAACTGCATCTTTTGCGCAAACTCTATGATTTGCGGACGCCTGGTAGACATCCCGCTCGACGATCGATCGACAGACAGCTCTGCCGCATATATGCCTGGTCGGCCCTCGAGAAACGCGGTATGCCCAAAGTCGTCGAGCACGCCACAATACAGGTCTGCGGACCGCGCGAGCGTCAACAGGTCGTCCCGTGATGAACCGAAGGAAGCCGTGGTCCATATTTGTGGTCCGGCGTGCAGTGCGGATTCGTTGGTTAACGGATTCAAGAGGCATATCACGGCATGGGGACACTCGTGCACAATCTGATTCACAATATCAATTGCATACCGCAGCTCTGCAGGATTCATCTGGGACACCCGGCTGGCGAAGTTGAGCGCGACAACGACATCGCGCTGGTCCCATAGTTTGATGAATTCGTGAGCCGAAGGGGAATCTACCGCGGACCCTTCCATGGGATTCATAAAGCGTCGAAGATATCGCGGCAAAACCTGCTCAATTGCTTCCATGCCTTCGACGAAAGTAGCAGCCTCGGTCAGCAAGATTTGGCAATCGACCGCGAGCGCGTGTGGATTCCGTTGAGTCGCGTCATTTGCAGAAAAGTAAACTCCCGTACGCCCGGCGCTCCATGCCATGGCACCAAAGACGTCCAGCATGCCAATGTAAACGCCCGATTGCTGCGCGATCGCCAAAGCTTCAGAAAACCCGAACCCGACGTCGTTGAGAAGGCGAATATGGTGAGGATACCGATCGGTAGCGGCGACGCCTGTAGAATTCAGAACTACAATAAGTGCTTCCGGATGCCGTTCGTGAATTGCTTCAAACAGTGGAATCCATTTAGCGTTGCCTTTTGCATCTGCGTGAACTGGGTCGTCGCCGATGCTTGTAGCGATAATCGGGTGATATCGACTGAATTGACTCAGATATCGCCGTGCCGCAGCGTGCGCGGGTTCTGGGATATGCAACAACGCTGCGGAATCGGCAAGTGACAGTTGCGCCTGCGGCAATTGATCGAATAGCGATCCGCCCCTGGTGACAATACGGCGTTCTTCGGAGGTCAACAAAGGGCCGAGTTGCCCGGCAGGATCTTGTTTACCCGAGAGCAAATGGAAATTAGGCGCGCTTTGATGCATGCATAAAATTCCGAAAAGGCTGTTTTCTTCCGTCCCGCTGATATCCGCTTCGCTGAAAACTGTAAGGTGTAAGGTCGCCGACCCGCAGCCGCCGCTTTTGACGCAAATACCGCTCACCCAGGCAAGAAACTCTCTCGCCATATTCGGATGAATCCGTTCCCGTTGCCAAAAGTAATTAGTCCGCAAATTGCGCCGCATTTTCGCGCGCTCCGTCATCGCTGACCCTGCCAACATCACAATTTCCGCGGGCATTGCGGTGATGCGCCACAGAGATCGCGAGGTCGCCCGGATTGCTTGTTTATACGGGATGCACAGCAGTAACAATTCATAGGCCGACAGGTAAAGTTGCCGCATTCTCAGATTCACAATGGCGTTGTCCTTCAGCACGCGCCGAACAGCCGTTTTTATGCGCGAAAAGATGTACTTGGCCATGATGCGTGAATAGGTTGACAAGCGCTCACGACACTATTCGCCTTAGCGCCCTTGGGTAACCTGATGCGGCTGAGTGCCGCGCGTCTTCAACCTGTGATATGCGCCCGCGAACAACTCAAGTAGCAATTCAGCGTTCTCTTTTTGCCAATAAATTGATTGGTTTTCGAGCGCAAACGGGTAACGAGATTCACCGACCGGTATTTCATTGTACTTAGAAAAGTCGTGCTCCATGTCTACAATGACATAAGGCACAGCGCTGAACGTTGCCATCGCTGAAAACCCGCTCGATGCACCGATAAAAAGATCTGATTGATGCAAAAAGGCGAGGTCGTGCGCCAATCCGAAACCTTGGGCGCGCGGGATTATGACATTGTCTAAAAACATGATTGGCCGCTCCCATTCTTGGTAACCGCCGAGAATTACAAACATAACTTCCGGCCAGCGCAGTTGTGTCGCCTTGAAGAAATTATCCCATTCAGACAGCATCGAATCGCGATGCAATGCCGCGGCACTCGCACTCAGTCGGCTTTGCCGCATGTGAACCGTCACGATTCGCTTGCCTGTGGCGTAGCGTCTGAGAAAGGTGCGTGCCGCTTCTTCGTAGCCTCGAGGCGCAGCGAGTCGAGGCAAATAACCATGCTTGGCATTGAAAGCGTTTATCAGCGAATGATTCAGGGGAAACCCACCGTTGCTCGAGTTGATAATGCCGCCTGCCCGCATCCGACGAAGCAGGTGATTGGCGAACGATGGGTATGTTTTGTGACCACCCGCAACGCGAGACAAAAGAAACAAATTGAACGCGGCACGTGTACGAAAAAGCCGTATTCCGCGCAGCAAGGGACTACAGAGAAAAGCAGGGAAAATGTTTTGAAGGGCAAGCGTGTAATTTGCGGCATTAATGTGTGGCTGCATCCGACACGCCGGGTTATTCGGGTCTACGACAAGGATATGGTCAATAGCGCCGGCACCGGCCTCGATTGCTGAAATCAGAACGTTCATCTGCCAAGTAACGGTGTCTCCTAAGGAATAAGGCGCGTACCGATAGTCGTAGATTCCCAGGAAGGACCGATCCGGCTCTGTATCGTCAGAATATTGGGCGGGTTGATTCACGGTCGTATTCTGACTTGAATTATCCGCCTATAAGCGGTCGAATCCGAACTGCCATACTGTTGCGACAGAGACGGTCAGCTGGTCGCAACTCGTCGACGTAGTTTTCTGTAAGCTTTCTTTACCGGCTCCGGCGCGATCGCCCTCATCATTGACCAAACGATTTTTCTGATCATGCGCAAAACCCAACTCACCAAATAATGCAGCCAGCCAATCTGGCGCCTGGTACGTTCAGCATCGTGCAGCCAAAGCGAGTAACACAAATACAAGTCCCAGTCTCTGCGCGATGCCAGCAGCGCTTTCCTCATCGGCGCGCCGAACACGGACAGTAACGCGGGGTAACGGTAAAAAGCGGGGAGGATGTCCCGGTTTTCCGGACTCTTGAGAGCATCCACAATCGCATGAAGGACCGCCTGCTGCCTCGAAGGCACATGCATACCGACACTTGAATACGAATCGGGCTTTGCGCGCATCACCGCCAGCGACTCATTTACAATACAAGCGCCGTGGCGCAGCACAATCGTGCAATACGTAAACCAATCCGCGTGCCATTCGAGCGATTTTACAAACCCGCCAGCCTTTAAAACAAATTCACGCCGCGCGACAACTGTGTTGCCAGAAATACTAAGATAACCGCGCGCAACACGCAGCCGATAATCCTGTGGCGAAAGATACTCAGGTAGGTCGTTCAGCGTGAAAGTGGCTGCCACTTCTGGATATCCGTTGAATATCGACGGATTGCGTGCGAAATGTACGACTGCCGGCGGGTCCCCCATTAACACGGACAGCTCGGAGAAGCACAGACCACTGTGCGGATATCTCTCAAGAACAGCCATCGACTTCTCGAGGAACGCCGGTAGTAACCAATCGTCCGCGGCAGTCCAGACAATGTAATCGCAACAAGTATGTTCGAGCGCCTTCGCGATAGAATATTGGACGCCCAAATTTCGTTCATTTTTGATTAGCCGAAGGTTGGGCAAATCCGCGCTGTAAGCGGCAATGATCTCCAAACTGTTGTCAGTTGAGCCGTCATCAACGATGATCACCTCATCCGCTACCCGCGTCTGATCACGAATACCCTCGAGCGCCTGCGGCAGGAACCCGGCGTGATTGTAGTTTGCGAGGAGAATTGCGACGGTGGGTTTCAAGATGACTTAAAATCGCTGGTTTTCGAGGCGCAATGTCATTCAGCAAGCGGGGGCGTCAGGTTTGAGCGCGGCCTGACATATAGGCCATGATACAAGATATTATTTGTTCTCTGAATAAAACCGCCGCATGCGCGTAGCCGAGGTAAACAAATCAGTGTCAGAAACTAGCCGTGACCGTCAGGACTTTGTGCTATGCGCCGTGATCGGTAAACTTGACCGATTACTATTGCTGCACCGGAGCGGCGCGCTCGGTGATGGCTCAGAGGCTTGCATATTGGCTGCGGCAAACGGGCAATTGCCGGTAATTAAATATTTTTTGAGCGCGGGTTGCGCAATTGCCAATATCGCCTCGAGAGCTCTGCTTGCGGCAGCCGCTAATGGCCGCCTGGATGTCGTCAAATATCTTCGCGAGCAAGACTGCACGGCCCACATAGTCAACAATGCCGCGCTCAAAGCGGCCGCGTCGAAAGGCCACATCGAAGTCGTCAAATATCTGCATGAACTAGGAGCAGACCTTCACGCTTGTGAAACGATTGCGCGCGAACTGCCATTGCTCCCTACACATCGAACCACGACCGAATATCTCGCCGCCAACGGCATATTTCCAGAGGGCCCGAAAGTTGCGGACCTCATCCGGGCGATCCGAAGTCGGGATCTTCCGGTGATAAAAAGGAATTCCTGGGGGATCGAATTCGCATGGTACAGCGACATTTTGATTCAAGCAGCATCCGAAACAGAAGAGATCGAGTTGATCCAGGTATTGTATGAGCGCGGACTGGACGTTCACGCTGAAAAAGATCTGTTGCTGAAAGTCGCCAGTGAACGGGACAACTTTGCGCTACTTAAGTACCTGCATCAAATCGGTACAAATCTTGATGTGGCAGGGAGAGAATCCCTCAAGTCCGCGGCCGTGGCCGGGCACTTAGCGATTGTTACTTATCTTGTAACAAATGGCGCAGACGTATCGTGCATCGATAGCGAGACATTGTCTCTGGTGCGACTAAACGGGCATTTTTCCGTATTCAATTATCTTACCGATTGCGGAGTCGATGCCATTGCGGAAAGCCAGGCGACGATAACCGCAATGCGCGAAGAACTTTACAATGCTCCTGCCATTTATCGTCCGTCCAAGCTCTGGGAATTCTTCAACGATGTAAACATGACGCAATTGGCGCGTGACGGCATCGCTAATTTCAAACGCAGCATTAACCAGAATTACTTTAACTTCGTACCGCAAAGTCTCGCCGATCCCCAACTTCTCAGGCTCTTCAGATCATGGTGCCTGCGACCTACGATAAGCCCTTTCAAAGTAAAGCTGGTGGATCCCGATTTGATGCCTACCGGTCGGGCCCTCGTCCGGAACGATAGAAGAATCTTCAAATTCGACAACCGCTTGCGGTACCTGCCTCGTGTGTTACAAGACCTGCAGGCACAAATCGGCCGTAGCGTGCAGCTAACTTACTATCGCGGCCTGATCGCCATGCTGTGGGATTTCGCGTTGGTCAATGACAAACTTGGGCTGGCGTCCCGCTTGGCCGAACCTCGCGCTGGCGCACCAATTGAAACCTATTTTGAGGGTCGTGTCATATCGCAGGATCTTGCTCATTCCATCGTTGAGACCAATTCAATACTGAACGACACCTGGAACTTACTTGATGGCTCTCGACCGCACATTGTAGAAGTCGGAGCCGGTTACGGACGGCTAGGTTACGTATTGCTAAATGCACTTGAGTGCCAATATGTGGTGTTCGATATTCCGCCGAGTCTTTATGTATCGCAATGGTATCTGAGTGAGCTGTTTCCAAATAAGCGAATTTTCCGTTTCCGGCACTTCGACCTCTTCGAAGAAATTGCGGAAGAACTGGCGCAATCTGACATTGCCTTCTTTTCTGCGAACCAGATAGAACTCATTCCGGAAGGTTATTTTGATATTGGCGTTAACATAAGCTCGCTGCATGAATTGAAGCCGGATCAAATCGACAACATGCTTCATCAGATATACCGTGTCACGCGCAGCTTCGTCTATCTTAAGCAGTACAAGGAATATGTTAATCCGCATGATGGATTGCTCATACGAGAGAACGCCTATCATGTACCGAGCGGGTGGAGACACAAGTATTACCGTGATGACCCCGTGGATATGCGCTTTTTTGAGACGCTTATCGAGAACGTATCGCATCGTTCGCGCGTTCCCGCGGCTAATATTTCATTGCATGCTCAGTCGGTCAATGCCTCTAGCGAACGCAGCGAACCCACTGTTTCTATTCTGCTTGCGAATTACAATCATGCGCAATATTTGCCAACCGCGCTTGCCGGGATCTGTGGACAGACGCGTCCCGCAAGTGAAATCATCGTCATAGACGACGGTTCAACGGATGACAGCGTAGCAATAATCGAAGAATTCGCAACGCGTTTTCCGACCATCCGGTTGCTCAAAAACGGGAAAAATCGAGGTCAGCATTACTCTATTCAGCGTGCTCTTATAGCGGCACGTGGAGACTATGTCGTTTGGGCCTCCGCCGATGATTTACTCCTGCCGAAATTTTTAGAGTGCTCACTCGATGCCTTGCATAAACATCCTGAAGCGGGACTCTGCTTTTCACAATTGGGGGTTTTCGTCGACGGTACCTCCGAACGCCGCGATTTCACGGGCGAAAATCAGGGTGTCGCATTCGAGTACCGGCGGTTCGGCGGCTATCTGTCGCAGAAACAACTCGCGGCAACATTGCGCAAGCATTACGTCTGGATATCTGGAAATACGGTTGTCGCTCGCCGTACCGCATTACTTGAAATCGGAGGATTTGAAAAATCGTTGCGGTGGCACGCCGACTGGTTTGGCTTTTATGCCGTGGCGCTGCGGTACGGCGTATGCGTGATACCTGAAACCCTGGCGTTAATGCGCGAGCGGCGCGAGACTTACTCGGCGCAAGGCATTGCTGATCAGGTTGAACAGGCTCGTGTGCTAACGGCGATCCTCGATACGATCAAATCACCCAAGCATTTTGATCTCGTACCATTTTTCCGCGCTTGTCCTTCACTGCTATCACCATTCGGCAAAAAGACACTGTTCGTTGCCATTCGCAATCCACGTCATTGGGGCTTTGTGTGGCCGTTGGCACGGTGGTATGCCAAGCGAGCCTGGCTTCACATCGCAGCGCGGAGGTTCAACGGAGTCTTAGTAATCCCTACACACAATGCTTGCAGTGGGTTCTACGCATACTGCAGGCGCAGTGTAGTCCGCGGAATAGAGTTGACGGTTGGGCCCAGGATAAGCGGGAATCTCCGCGCGAAACTTTCGGCACGGCGAACTGCTTTGCGCGGAAAGAAGTAAAACAATCCGCATCTACCGCGCTTCTGAGCTTTTAGCCGGCTATTCGTAGCAATTCAGTGCGAGGACTATTGCGTCGATCTCTTTTTCAAGGGCAGGATCAGCTTTAAGGGAGGCAAGAAAGTCGCTGTAAAAGAGATAATCGCGTGGTCGACCACCAGGGGTATGTGAATTTACCGTTCGATGCTGCGAGGCCGCGGCATGCCGTTTTAAATGATGAGCCCTGATCTTCGGAAAAAATCGATCTCGAATTCGTCGAATCCACCAGCTACCGCCTGCAATACCGCTCACTGACTTGTCATTTTCCCTCGCGAGTACTGACCACATGCCTTGCATGGTCTCCAACCGTGGTGTGCGTGCAATCGCTTGCTCCACCAAAAATTCCATCACCGCGGGTTTTACGTAATCAGCAAGATAGCGAAAATGGATCAGGTCAACAATGGTGGCTAACTCTGCTTGCGAAAACCTGGTATACCCGGTCGAACTGAAACAGGCTAACAGGATCCTCCGATACTGACCGTAATCGCTATATAGCTTTTCGGGGGACGAAATCAAAAAATCCAGCGGATGCCAATGCATATAAGCGTGCGACGGCGCGTGCGAACGACCGTAATAAAAAATCGGCAACCGCGCAGTCTTACCGTGAACGACAGACAACGCGCCGCCAAGCAATTCTTTGCCGAGCATGCTACCTACATCTTGAACATCGCCCAGAGCACTACGCATGACGGCTGTACGGTAGACACCGTAAGTCACGGCCTCGTAATTTTTGAACAGTTCAAACAGGCGCTCCACAGGATCTTCCTGATTCAAGGATCCGGCCCGGTACACTGAAGCAGTAATACCAATGTGGACGTTGTCATAGAATGTGAAATACCATCCATGCGCCACGGCATGGTCGGCATTTGCTTCGAGAAACTGTACGATCTGATCCAAAGACCCCGGCATGATGAGGTCGTCATCTGCGCACAAGGAACAGTAGTCCGTTTCTACGAGCTTGCTCCCCTGCCAAAACTTCTCCCACGGCGACACGCTGGAGTCAAAGCATTTTAGCGTGATGTTGCAGGCGTTTGCCTCGACAGCCACGCGATTCGCGTGTTGTACGTCAGGCGTACTCGAATCAAGAACCAGGATCGGAAAACTCACACGATGGCCGGCAAGGTAGGCGAGGAGCCGCGCCAGTTCGGCCGGACGATTGAATGTCGGAACGATGAGTGTGAATTTGTCCGCGACAAATGGCGACGAGCTCAATTCAATGCTTCCCGCAATCGCCGCGTATCATCCACGCTTTTTGAGCCATGCACTGGGCCAAGCGGTTATGTTCTCTTGAAGGCCGCTTTCATTAAAGCGCCATTGCGGCGGCGTGATCACGAAGTCTCTATGCGCAGCGGCAAAATCTTCGGCCGCCTGCGCGGGATTGTCCAGTCGCCATTCGGCACGGCCAAGGGGGACATCACACACGTCGCGCATGATACCGTCGGTTGCGACCAAGTACGACCCTGGTGTAACCAAGTGGTGGTATGCCTCGAGTTCCGCCGCTACATGGGCTCGAGTATGGTTTGAGTCGAGAATGACCAAGACTGTATCACCGGGCCTTATCTCCTGCGCGGCGCGGGCCACAATCTCCGGAGCTACTGAATTGCCCTCGACAAGCCGGATCATCGGCGCGAGTTCGTGCGCTTCTATCGCTTTACGGTTATGCGGACGTATTTCAATATCGACGCCGACGACGCACCGTCCCTTGCCCATTGCCTTCATCAGCGATGCAGAGAGAATCAGCGAACCGCCGTGGGCAACGCCGGTTTCAATGATTACGTCTGGCTTAAGGGTGTAAATTACTTCCTGCAGGCGCACCAGATCCTCGGGATGCTGGATGATCGGCCGCCCCATCCACGTAAATGTATATGAGTACTTTTGGTTCCAGCTGGTTTTAAGCCACACTCCGGAAATCAGTTCGAATGATTCGCGGCCGTAAAGATCGAGTTTTCGTTCTCCTTCCTTACCGTCAACCGCCAGCGTCTTGTTATCCGTATCTATGATTATTTTCATTCATTGCTCCCTAGCTGAGACCTTTGCGCCACCATGTGATTGTACGTTCGATACCGGTTGCAATGTCGATTGAAGGCCGCCATCCCACTTCCCGTTTCAATTTGCTAACATCAGCCACCACGCGCGCGGGGTCACCAACGGGCGATTTACGTGCGCCAAACGTTACGAGTTCCGGATTACCGAGCCGCGCGGTAATAATCGCCACGATTTCACGCAACGAAATGCCGGTTCCCGAGCCGACGTTAAACGTGCCCTGCGCCGGGCTGTCAAGCAATGCTGTAAGCGCAGAAGCCACATCGTCCACGAAGACGAAATCCCGTATTTGATTTCCATGCGTGCACTTCACTGGCTCATTTCGCAATAATCCGCGAATTACCGCCGGTATAAGGCGCTCGGGGGATTCGCCTGGCCCATAGGGGAAAAACAACCTGGCCCACGCTGCGCTGCCCCCATTAACCGCGGCTGCAGCTTCGAATGCGATGCCCATTGCGAGCTTGCACCGGCCATAAATCGTATCCGGTTTAAGTTCACTCAAGTCCTCGTCGTTGTCAGCCGCGTCCCAGGCGTATTCCGCGCAAGTGCCAACGCCGATGGCCCGCTTACCGCCGCACCGATAGAACTCGTCGATCAATACGACACCGCTCGCAAGCCAGCGCAAATTCTCTGCGCTGCTCCAGAATCGACCCGGCGTCGCGATCCACGCCAGATGCAGTAAGTGAGTAGGCGATATCGTGGCGACCGTTTTGGCGCAAGCGGCTGGATCGAGCAGATCGCAAGTATGCCAAGTTACGTGCGCTTCGGCCGGTTCTGCGCGCACATGCGCGGCGATGGCATGTATATCGTAGCCTGCTGCGGCCAGCAATGGCAGACAGCGACGGCCGATGAATCCTCCGGCACCCGTTACCATGACCTTCTTCCCGGAATGTGTCATTGCGATTCCAGGCGGAAACGATCAACGCACAGACATATCACAACGCGTCGGAAGACTCGCGAGCGTCCGCGCGGCATTTCGTCGATTGCAGCATCATTCGAATTGCGCCAGCACTTGGTTTACTATCGTCGTTTCATCAGGATAGTAAATTTGCTCAAGCGCCGAACTCATCGGTGTATGGCTGTCGGGCAGACAAACCCGGGCCGGATTCGCTTTCAAATCGCGGCCCACACGTTCACAAACGGCAGCCATGATTTCAGCCGCCACGCTGCCGGTGCGCCATGCCGGATCAGCGACAATCAGTCTGCCGGTTTTAACCACCGACTCGCAGACGGTCGCGCTATCGAGCGGCGACACGGTGCGCATATCGACCACTTCGACGTCAATTGATTTCTCACTGAGTTGCGCGGCCGCGCGCAGGGCCAGAGGCACCATGATACCTATCGCGGCAATCGTTGCGCTCTTGCCGGTTCTGCGCACAATCGCCTTGCCGAACCGCACGCGATATGGCTCGGTCGGCACGTTGTCGCTCAAGCCGAAAAGCGAACGGTGTTCGATAATGATGGTCGGGTCCTCGCTGAAGATGCTTTCAAGGAGTAGTCCCTTGGCATCAAATGCTGTGGCTGGCATCGCCACTTTGATGCCCGGCAGATGAGCGAACCACGCGTGCAGGCTCTTGGAATGCTGAGGGCCCTGCCCCCAGCCCTTGCCTACGATGGCGCGTATCGTCACCGGAAGGCCGGACTGATTGTCGGATTTGAAGCGCCACAGCGACAGCCAGTTTACGATGGCATCCATCGAGTAAATCATGAAGTCGAGGCGGTGGTGAATAAGCACCGGCCGCATGCCGGCCAGTGCCGCTCCGATCGCCGCCGATGTCATCACACTTTCGGAAACGGGAAAATCTTGTACCCGATCGGCACCGAATTTTTCCACCAGGCCGGTCGTGGTGCCGAACACACCCGGCTTGTAGTCGACGAGTTGCCCCAGGACGAATACCCGATCATCTAGCTCCATGGCTTGGCTCAAGCCTTGTTGCAGCGCATCCGCATACGAACACTTCGGTGCCACGGGCGTTGATTCAACCGGAGCAGAGACTTGCTTCGCACGTGCGCCGGCAATTTTCGTTTGTGCCTTTACCAACCTACCCTCCGCCTTCACTTTCATTCACCTTCAATAACCTTTTGCCTGCACAACTGTCTGATTCTCGTCGAACGAATGCAACTCGATATCTGACAGCAATTTATCAGCGACAGGACTGTCTGCCCTGCGATTCATGGGCGCCCACTCCGCCGCTTTCGGAAAGGAGCTGCTTTTCGCGAAGCGGAACGCGTCGTCTATCTCCTCGTCTATTTCCTTCAAGGCTGCCGCTTTTTGACGATCGGTTAACAAGCCGTCGGCTTGCATCGCTGCTTCTAGCAGGCCAAGCGGGCAGTTTTCCTTCCAGGCCGCAAGGTCTGCTTCCGAACGATAACCAACAAGGTCGTCACTGTCCGGACCGTAGTGTCCGCTCCACCGATATGTATAAGCTTCGATGAAGGTTGGTCCTCTGCCAGCGCGCGCATCGTCAATCGCAGCTGTTACGGCCGCGTGCACCTTGACTACGTCATTGCCAAACAAAGGAACGCTCTTCACGCCAAACGTGGCGACCCGTTCACTTAGGTTGTCGGAGTGCTGCCGCTTAAGCTGCGGCGAGAAGACTGAGTAATTATTGTTTTCACAGAGGAACACGATAGGAAGTTTGCGGAGACCCGCATAATTGACTGCTTCCCAAAAGATGCCTTCATCGGTCGCTGATTCGCCAAAACCCGCCACTGCAACGTGTGCTTCATTTCGCAATTGGAAGCCAAGCGCCGCTCCCACGCCAATCGCCGTTGCTCCAGCGAGGATCGCGCCACTAAAAAAATTATTTGGTGTATACGAAATGTCTTGAGAACCAGCCTTGCCTCCATTCGCGCCGGTTTCCTTCCCATACAATTCCGCAAACATTGCGCGCATCGGCGCCCCCTTCGCAAGGTAATATCCATGCGATCGGTGATGGCAGAATAGATAATCATCCATTTTTAACGAAACGCTCAATGCAGCCGGAACAGCTTCCTGACCGATACAAAAATGCACGGGACATCGCATCTCATCCGCTGGGTGATATTCCTGCGCTAAAGCGCTTTCACATCGCCGCAACCGCAACATGAAACGGTGAAGTTTCGTGAGAATCCCCGTGTCCATACCGCGCAGCGTGAGGTCGCTATAACGACCCGCATCAAGAATCGATTGATGGTTAATACTGCTCATGATTGGCTTCCGATCTGGACCTAAATTTTAGCACAGCACCGCTTAGGCACATGCTTTTTCGTCCACACTCGCAACTCGCCGCATAGTGCCGAACACAGTCTTATTTCCGATAATCCGTTGAACTCACTTTCACTTCAAACATCGGCCACACTACTGATTGTGGTGTCCGCGGTATTGCATGCCACTGTCAATACCCTCATTAAAGTGAGTGACGACGCGCTGATTACGCGAGGATGCATGAATGCGGTCGCATTCATTGTCGCGATTCCGATCATGACAATCATGCCATTGCCCGACCCCGACTTGTGGCCGCTGCTCGTAGTGTCAACATTGATTCATGCGCTTTATCCTTTTTTTCTTGCCGAAGCCTACCGCTCCGGGGATCTAAGCGCTACGTTTTCCGCTGGGGTAGTGCCTCGTTATTTGTCGCCCTTTTTGCGTCGTTCGCGCTTGGACAACGACCAAGTCCTTTCAGCTCGCTCGGAATTGTTCTCGTGTCCATGGCAATTTCGAGTATCGCGTTCACTTGGCCGACAAACGGCAAAGGCCCCAAGCGCAGCATCGCAGCTGCATTGATTACCGGGCTAATTATCGCCGCCTATACTGCAGTCGATGCAATTGGATTGCGACTGGCGCCAACACCTTTTACTTATATAGTTTGGTTGTTTATTCTCGATGGCTCGTTTGTCATGCTAATGGTTGTGCTCGCAAGGCGCCGCACAATATTGCCGTTCATTAACCATCACTGGAGGCCGGCCTTGATCGCGGGGCTTCTAGGCGTCCTGACCTATGGATTGGCGCTGATCGCGTTAAGCATGGGGCCCGTCGCTCAGATAGCCGCTTTGCGCGAAACAAGCATTCTCTTCGCCGCGCTGATCGGCACGCTAATCCTTGGCGAGCCATTTGGCGCGAAACGCGTCATCGCCGGGGTCCTTGCCGTGGTTGGCATCGGCCCGAATCAGCTGGGGTGATGAACTGGAGCGCAAGGGCCGCAACTGGACAGGCATCATGGCGCGCCGCGCCTATGGGCCAGCATGCGCAGTCTGACGATCAGCCAGCCCGAAAATCGGTACCATACCGTCGGTAGGATGTCGAAAGGCCGCATGATCAGATAACCGAGCGCAACGCGTGCCAAAGCCGACTTCGACGGCAACACGCGGTCCGCGCAGATCAATGCAAGGCGTTTCAACCCTGATGCGCGCGTCCCCATCTGCGACAGATGGGCGCCTCCGGATGCCCGAACAACCGCAAAGCGAAAGCGCCATGCGGTATGCCGCAGAAATTTGGCATTAAAAAGTTCCGGCGACTGCACTGGCCCGCGGGCATTTAACCGTCCGAGCATTGCTTCCATTCCTCCAACGTCATTAAGCGCGCGTGCGGAAAAGCTATCCTCGTGAATACGAATTGCGGCAAATGGCTCCGGCGAGTACGCGGCTCCGCCCTGACTTGCCACCACCAAAGCCGTTATGAGATCGGCGGGAGCTCCGTAGGCTGCGTCAAAACCGCCTGCTGCACGCAAAGTCGCTACATGGTAAATGAGGGTTGTGCCGGTGAACCAATGGCCGATACGATGAGCAAGCTTGATGCATTCCTTGGGCGGGAAAAATGCGTCGTTCAATGCAATGACGGCAGATGGATGAAGTCGGACTGGCTGGTCTTCCTCGTCCACCAGCCATGCCATCGCCGACCATACTGCTGCCCCGGGAGACCTGGCGAGACTCTGCTTTGCGCGCGCGAAGATGCCCGGTAACAAGAAATCGTTGGCGGCCAAAAACAAAACGTAGTCGCTTTGTACGCGACGGAGGCCTTCATTTAATACGCCATTGGTTCCCAAATTGACCGGGTTCACGATCAGTTGCGCACAGGAATGGCCTGCAATCAGCGACCTTATGACCGCTGGGCTACCATCGGCCGACTGATCATCGAAGATCAAGAGTTCCTCGGGACCGATTTTTTGGTCAAATACCGATTTCAGACAACGTGGCAAATAGCGAGCGTCATTACGGTTGGGAACAATGACCGCAATGGTTGGCCCATTCATGTCCGACTTACGCTATGGTTATCAAAGGTATGCAGGATCATCGAACGAACCTGGGGTGCGGCTAGTGCAGATGCCATTGCAGTTAATAGTGATACAGCGGTCAGCTTGAGCACGAGCCATCCGTCCGGACTGGACATATTGATCATTTGTCTGCAGATTGTCGCCACTGTAACCGCCGCCACGAGAGGCAAACCGACGTCGACAATAAACCAGTCACGCAAATGACCCGGCAGCAACCTGCGGTGCATTATTTGCAACATGAACACCACGTATCCCGCATTAAGGACAATCCAGATACACGCCGCCCCTTCACCGCCGAACCGTAGTGACATGACGTAAATCATAGGCGCCAGCAAGCAGACTGCCGCGACATTCATGACAAACACCAAGCGCGTCCAACCATAAGCCAGCTGCAGCGTCAGCGGCAAGTTCATCAATCCGTTGAGTGCAGTACCAATCACCAATAACGTTAGTAAGTTGCTGGTTCGTGCGGTTATCTGCGGATCTCTAATCCAGAGGGCGAGAAACTCGGCAGAGAACATGGCGAGAACAACGGTTACCGGAATCACAACGACTGACGTCAATTGGCACCCTCGATGGTACAGCCGCGCCAATTCGTCTTTGTCATCCACCGCAGCAAGCTGCGCAAACCGCGGAAAGAATGCAGTGTTTATGGGACTCACGAGGTAGTACAAGCCGGACGCTACGCGCCACGCGAGATTGTAGTAAGCAAAAGCCTCCAGTGAGAGCACCTTGCTAAGTATGACTTTGTCGAGCTGAGTCAGAATTACGGATAAAAGCGAAATACCGGTGATTCCTGCAGCGAATCGCCACAAATCATTTAACAGCCGCACCCGAAAACGCGGACTTTGGGGGGCAATGGGCAGATAGCGCCTCAGCAGGAAACGGGTCAGCACCGTTTCGGCAAGACTCACGGCAAGCTGCCACGCGAAAAACGCTTCGATGGTCGACGAAACCTGCCATATGACTACGACGGCGCCAAAATTGCGCACGGTAGCGATCAACGATGTAATTGTGTTAGATACAACCTGTTTCTGCAAACCCATTAAACCACCCGAATAAAGTGCGAGCGGCCAGTGGCAGGCAATTGCGACTCCCATCATGGCTACCGCATGCGTTACGGTAGCCACCGGCAGTTGCTCTGATTTAATCCAGTGATTTGCGATGAAAGGCGCGAGCGCGGCGATGGTTCCGCCGATGACAATTCCGATTATCAAATATATGAGTTCTAGCGTGCGCAAGAGATCGCACATTTCCTGAGCCGCGTTTTTCTCTATCGAAAGCTGAGCGAGCCTTCGGTTAAGTGTGGTGCCCAATCCAAGATCGAGTAACGAAAGAATGGCCACTAGCGTCAAAAAAAATCCGATCAGGCCGTAGGCTTCAATGCCGAGGAGTTTGATGTAGACCGGGACGAACGCGAGAGACATCAGTACTGCCCACGCCTTGCCGGCGAAATTGGCGATGACGTTGCGCCTGATCACTGACATACGGTTGCCCGCAGATTCGGGCGGCGGTCAGAGTGGGTTGCATGGCCGGCCGACACGGCAATCACACGAAATCAGGATATGCGGCATCCCGTGGAGAAATAATCGGATCCGGCAAAGGCCATGCGATATTGAACGCAGGGTCATTCCAACGGATGCCTCTGGCATACTCGGACTTGTACATTTCGGCCATTTGGTAAAAGACCTCGCTGTCGTCCTCCACAGTCTGGAAGCCATGCGCAAACCCTTCCGGTACGTATAACATCCGGCGATTTTCAGCGGTCAACTCGATGCCGAACCATTGCCCGTAGGTAACGGATTTTTTACGGATATCGACAATCACGTCGAAGATCGCGCCGCGCGTGCATCGCACCAGCTTCGCTTCTTCGTACGGTTTGTCCTGATAATGCATCCCGCGCAAAGTCCCTTTCCTGCTGTTGAGGGAAATATTGCACTGGACGAAATTTAGCCGCAGGCCATGCGCCGCAAATTCGTCACGGCAGAAGGTCCGCGCAAAAAAACCTCTCTCATCGTCCAGCCTTTGCGGGTCAATGATGAAGGCGCCGCTCAGGCGCGACGCTTGAAAGATCATTTCAGAACACGAACTTCGGGTATGGGCAGCACAAATTGTGCGCCCCAAACCCGGATATGCGCCATCTGCGCCATGACCTCATCCTTAAGATTCCAAGGCAAGATCAATAAATAATCGGGCTTCGTTTGGCGCACCTTGTCTGGATGGAAAATGGGAATATGAGTACCAGGCAGGAAACGGCCATGTTTGTGGGGACTTAAATCAACTGTGTAGTCGAGAAAATCAGTGCGGACGCCGCAATAGTTGAGCAACGTATTGCCTTTCGCTGGCGCTCCATAACCAACGATCGTTTTGCCAGCTTGTTTTGCTTCAATCAGAAAGTTGAGCAAAAGGTGTTTGGTCTGCTTAACTTTTTCCGCAAAATCACAATACGTTTGCAACTTAGTCAACCCGAATTCTTGTTCTTCTTCTTTTAATTGTTCGACTCGCACCCCGGTCGGCTTGGTTGCATCGGCGGCATGCGCGGCAAAGATACGCAGCGACCCGCCATGAGTTGGAAGTTGTTCAACATCGAACAGTCTCAGCTCATGGCGTGCGAAAACTTTTTCTACAGTAAGAAAAGAAAAATAAGAGAAATGCTCGTGGTAAATCGTATCAAACTGATTGTCCATTATCAGCCGCAGAAGATGGGGAAACTCCATCGTGATGACACCGCCGTCGCGCAGGGCGAGCTTCAAGCCCTGCACAAAATCATTCAAATCCGGCACGTGAGCCAGCACATTGTTGCCCAGGAGCAGGTCTGCCTGAATACCCTCATCGCGTAATGCCAACGCGCTCGACCGGCCAAAAAACTCGGTGCGCGTCGTAATGCCAGCCTGCTGGGCAACCTTCGCTACGTTGGCCGCAGGCTCGATGCCGAGTACGGGAATGTCGCGCTGTTTGAAATATTGAAGAAGATAGCCATCGTTGCTCGCAATCTCGATTACCTGGCTCTTCGAACCTAGGCCGAACCGCGTCGTCACATATTCCGTATAGGCTTTCGCATGCTCCAACCACGTCTGCGAATACGACGAGAAGTACGCGTAATCGCTAAAGATATGCTCGGGACTTTCGAATTCCTGCAATTGCACCAGGTAGCATGAAGAGCACACGTACGCATGGAGTGGGTAAAACCGCTCCATTTTAATAAGTTGCTCTGGCTTCAGGAATGAATTCGACAGTGGCGACATTCCCAAATCGCAGAACGAATGCTCAACGGAATCGCCGCAAAACCTGCACTTGCCGACCATCGTTAAGCGCTCCTGTCCTGATAACGTTCGATTTGCGCTTCCGTGACTTGGCGCATATTTTTTCCATCAAGGTACCCGCGGTACCATTCCACCGTCCACTTAAGCGCGATTTCCAGATTCAGCACCGGCGCCCAGTTGAGAAGGGCGCGCGCTTTTGAACAATCGAGCTTTAGATAAGCTGCTTCATGTGGGCGCGGCCCGACATCGAGCTGCCATTCACTTCCCTCTCCCCAGTCGTTCTTAAGGCGTTCGACGATCCACGACACCGGCTTGACATCGTCCTCACCAGGCCCAAAATTCCACGAACCGGCAAATTTATCGGCGTCGCTCCAAAGCTTTTCCGCAAGTTCGAGATATCCGGCGAGTGGTTCCAGCACATGCTGCCACGGCCGTACGGCCTTGGGACTGCGAATTAGCACCGGACGTCGTTCGGAAAATGATTTCAGGATATCGGGAATGAGCCGGTCTGTGGCCCAGTCGCCGCCACCGATTACATTGCCGGCGCGTGCGCTCGCCAATCCAGAAAGCGTATTCCCTCCACTGGCGCCAGAGAAGAAAGATTTGCGATAAGCGGCGGTCACCAGTTCCGCACAACCTTTGCTGCTCGAATAGGGATCGCTGCCTCCCATCGGCTCATCCTCACGATAGGCCCAAAACCATTCTTTGTTTTCGTAGCATTTGTCACTGGTGACGACGATCGTCGATTTAACCGATGGACATTGGCGCACCGATTCCAGCAGATTGACGGTGCCCATGATATTTGTGGCGTAGGTTTCGACCGGCTCTTGATAAGACTGGCGAACAAGAGACTGTGCCGCCAAGTGGAACACCACGTCAGGTTGTGAGCGTTGAATTTCCAAGCTGAGCTGTCCCAGATCGCGCACGTCGGCTTCAAGCGAAGTCGTTGTCTGAGCAATACCCGCGAGCGAGAAGAGGCTCGGGCTGGTCGGTGGTTGCAATGCGTAACCAGTTACCCGTGCACCGAGTCTGTTAAGCCAAAGCACGAGCCAACTGCCCTTAAAGCCTGTGTGCCCTGTTACGAAAACCGTTTTGCCCTTCCAAAAATCGCGGGTCATTTCCATTTCTTCCAGGGCGCCGCGCCGGATTCCCAAAGTTCCTCTAAGTAGTTCTTGTCGCGCAATGTGTCCATTGCATGCCAAAAGCCGCGTTGATAGTAAGCGGACAGCTTGCCTTCCCGAGCAAGCGTCTCCATTGGACCGCGCTCCCAGATGGTGTCATCGCCCTCAATGTAATCGAGCACCTTAGGTGAAAGCACAAAGTATCCGCCATTTATCCATCCGCCATCACCCGGCTTTTCCTCAAAGGTGGTGACCTTATCGCCTTTGACGTTTAGCGCGCCGAATCGTCCGGGGGGTTGTACCGCGGTCACGGTAGCTAACGTTTTGCTCTTTTGGTGAAACGATATCAGTTTCTCAAGATCAAGATCGGTGAGGCCGTCACCATAAGTAAAACAGAAATCTTCACCTCCTATGTACGGGCTTACACGCCTGAGGCGGCCACCCGTCATCGTGCCTTCTCCCGTATCGACCAGTGTCACGCGCCATGGTTCAGCACTCGCTTGATGAACTTCCATTTTGTTGTTTTCCATGTCAAAGGTGACGTCCGACATGTGCAGGAAATAATTGGCAAAGTATTCCTTTACGATGTATCCCTTATAGCCGAGGCAAATTATGAAGTCATGAATACCGCAAGCAGAATAAATCTTCATGATGTGCCATAAGATCGGTTTGCCGCCTATATCTATCATTGGTTTGGGCTTTAGATGGGATTCTTCGCTAATCCGCGTGCCAAATCCCCCTGCAAGAATGACTGCTTTCATCTTAGTTCCTTAACGCTGTCACAATAAATGCTAGCCATCCCCGGGCGCGGGCCCAGAACGTCGTAAGCCTCCACTTCCATAACGACGCGCTGCCGCAATCTGACATATCTCGCCAATATCTTTAAATTCTCGACCTATTGCTGCATAAAGCTTGCGCGGTGACATAGAGACATTACAAGGGCGCGGCTCTACTACGGAAACATCACGAATGCTGCAAGCAACAATTTGCGATGACACGGTGCGATACCGGCGCACTTTTGATTCCAGTGTAAGCGCGAAGTCAAAACGTGAAATTGGCTGCGGACCGCACACGTGGAAGACACCAGAGTTATTGTTTTTTACGAGCTCACGCATTGCAATTACCACGTCGTCGACGTCCGACGGTGAAAAAATTTGATCGTATGCGCAGTTAATTTTATTTCCTTGCTCCATCGCCTGCATCCATTCATTGAGCAAATTATCGACGCCCGGTAAGGTGCAGACGACTTTGGATAACCGCAGTATCTGCGCTGAATTCGAGTTTTCCATCAAATATTTTTCGATTTGAACTTTATGGCGACCATAAGTAAGAACCGGGTTAACGTTGTCATCCTCATTCCACATTCCACGCGTTCCGTCAAATACTGCGTCGCTTGATGCGTAGACCGGAACAATGCCGGCGCCTATCAGCTCATCGATAATTCGCTTTTGACTTTCTACGTTTACAGTGAAAGCGCGCTCAGCATCTATCGCGCATGCATCGATATTACTCATCGCAAATAGCACAAACGCGTGCGTTAGGCCGGGCGAATCGCGCAAAATGGCATCCGCCAGCGTCATAGTGGCGGGATCGAAATATATACCGTCAGAAATTGGTCTGGATTTGTAAGTTGCAATGGCGCGATCATGACCTAACGCCAGGCGCAAATGCGATCCAATAAGTCCGGATCCACCAATGATCAGGTATCTCGCTCGTTTCATGAATTCCAGTATTATCAGGCTTGCAAAGCTAAGGCGCTAGAATCGATTCGAACGAGTCGGAGATGCGATTGAAGTGAACAAACCGCTCCGGAAAAAAATTGGGTCAGATCATGCAATGATTGACGTTACCGGCCGTTTGTCCGCTTGAAAGCAGCAATTCAAAGCGCGTCATTTTACTACACCTGCGCCATTGGTCCCGGACGGTTAGCTTTACGTTGGAACGCGCTGTTGCAACTTCATGGCTTTTTTTGACGTGAGCGAGGCGATTTTTCTACTTAGGGTCGCCTTAACTGACGAAGGCACTGTATGGATGATCGCATCGGCCTATTGTCGAAGCGAAAGCTTGCAGCTATGACACGCGCGCAAGCTCCAGCGGGAGCCTACGCGTGATGAAAATACTGATCGTTACCCAATATTTTTGGCCCGAGACCTTTCGCATCAACGATCTCGCGCAGGGGCTCATTGAGCGCGGACACCGGGTCACGGTATTAACGGGCTTGCCGAATTACCCGGGCGGGAAGTTTTTCGAAGGCTATGGCTACCGTGGACCCTATCGCCAGGACTATGGGGGCGTCGACGTGATCCGGGTGCCATTAATACCGCGTGGTAATGGCGGCGGTTTCCAACTCGCCCTTAACTATTTTGCGTTCGCGGTTTCCGGAGCTGTTCTCGCGCCACTGCGCTGCCGGGGCAGTTTTGATGCAATCCTCGTATACGAACCATCGCCAATAACGGTCGGGGTTCCCGCAATTGTATTGCGTGCATTGAAGCGAGTGCCGCTTCTTTTCTGGGTTCAGGACCTGTGGCCTGAAAGCCTGTCCGCGACCGGCGCCGTAAAGTCGCAGTGGGTGATGCGGCTGGTCGCAACGCTCGTGCGCTTTTTGTACCGACGCAGCGATCGCATCCTAATTCAGTCACGCGCATTCTCGGCGCCGATTGAGGCGCTGGGAGCAGACGCCTCGTGCATCCGCTACTTCCCGAACAGTGCGGAGGAGATCTACCAACCCGGCAAGCTCAAAGCGGGTCTCGAACCGGGATTGCCGCCGGGATTTCGCGTGATGTTCGCCGGCAACATTGGCGCAGCCCAGGATTTCGAGACAATCTTGGCCGCCGCTACATTGCTGAAGCAGGAATCGGAAATTCATTGGCTCGTACTTGGCGACGGCAGGCAGCGCGCTTGGGTGGCGCGCGAAATCGAAGCACGCGGCTTGCAGGCAACGTTTCACTTGCTCGGGCATTATCCGCCGGAAGCCATGCCTCGGTTTTTTGCGCGCGCGGATGCGATGCTCGTAACGCTCAGGAAGGAGCCGATATTCGCGCTGACCTTACCCTCGAAGGTACAATCGTATCTCGCTTGCGCGAAGCCGATCATCGCGGCTATGGACGGCGAAGGCGCGCGGGTAGTGACGGAAGCGGGCGCGGGCTTGGCAGTGCCCGCAGAAAATCCGGTAGCACTCGCCGATGCAGTGCTCCGGCTGGCACGTATGGGCTTGGACGCCCGGCAGGCCATGGGTGAACGAGGGCGAGCTTATTTTGAACAGCACTTCGAGCGCGAAATGTTGTTGACCAGACTGGAGGGCTGGATGAATGAATTGAAACTGTCAGCAGGTCAATGCGCGTCCTGATACTCGGCGGCACCGGCATGCTCGGCCATAAGCTGTGGCAGCGGCTCGGCGCTCGCTTCGCCGATTGCCAAACGACCGTCCGCGGCAAGCGCGCCGATTACGAGCGCTTCGGCTTGTTCGATGATCCACGCGTGATCGAAAAAGTAGACGTCACCGATCCCAGGCGACTTGCGGCCTCGCTCGACGCCGCTGCGGCGAATGTCGTCGTGAATTGCATTGCCGTAACCAAAAGGCGGGAAGCACCTGCGGGACCGACTGCTAGCATACTGCTGAATGCATGGCTGCCGCATCGTCTCGCGGAATGGACGGCAGCGCATGATGCGCGCTTGATAACGCTCAGCACGGATTGTGTATTCGATGGGGCGAGGGGCGGCTACACCGAAGACGACGAACCCAATGCGCGCGACGTTTATGGCAGGACCAAGGCGCTGGGTGAGGTGGCCTACGGCAATGCACTCACGCTGCGCACATCCTTCGTCGGCCGCGAGCTCGAGCACGGTACTGAACTGCTCGAGTGGTTTCTCGCCCAGGACGGCAAAACGGTGCGCGGATTCCGCGGCGCGTTATATACGGGTATTTCGAGCCTGTATTGCGCCGATTTGATCGGCGATATTATCGAGCGTTTTCCGCGCTTGCATGGGCTTTATCAGGTTACTTCGGAAGTCATTACCAAGCACGATCTGCTATGCTTGGCGCGCGCGGCATTTAAACTCAACATAACATTGGAGCCGGATGACAGCATAATAATCCGGCGCAATCTTGAAGGCGGCCGGTTCTTGCAAGCCACCGGTCTGGCGACGCCGGCGTGGAGCATTATGATGAACGACCTTGCGGCCGATTCCACACCCTATGGCAAATGGAGCTCACGCCGTGCTGTTTGATCGTAAATCGATCCTGATTACGGGGGGAACCGGGTCCCTCGGAAAAGTGCTGGTTCGCCGCATTCTCGGCGGCGAAATGGGCACGCCGAAAAAAGTCATCGTGTTCTCGAGAGACGAGGCAAAGCAGCATGCGATGCGCCTGACTTATCTGCACAAGAAAGTCTCGACCGATGAAGCCATTTACCGCAATTTTTCGAAAGTCCTGGAGTTTCGCATCGGCGATGTGCGCGATTACGCGGCGGTCTGCTCGGCGGTAAAAACTGCGGATATCATCGTCAACGCTGCAGCTCTGAAGCAAGTCCCGTCTTGCGAATATTTCCCCGGCGAAGCCATGCTGACCAACTGCATGGGTGCTGCCAACATCGTGCGCGCCATCAGCGAAAACGGCTATCCGGTCAACACCGTCGTTGCCGTCAGCACCGACAAGGCGTGCAAGCCGGTCAATGTGATGGGCATAACCAAAGCGCTGCAGGAGCGGATTTTCGTCGCGGCCAATATCCTGAATGCGAAAACGCGCTTCATCGGCGTGCGCTACGGCAACGTGCTGGCGTCGCGCGGCTCGGTGGTCCCGCTTTTTCATGATCAGATACGCAACGGCGGACCGGTGACCATCACGGTGCCGGAGATGACTCGCTTTCTGCTGAGCCTGGACCGTGCAGTGGACACCGTATTTGCCGCCTTGGAGACCGCTTTGCCGGGCGAGATATATGTCCCGAATGTAGCGTCCGCCACGGTCATCAATATCGCGCAGGCGTTAATCGGCAAGCGCAAAATCAAGATCAAAAACATCGGCATCAGGCCGGGCGAAAAACTCCACGAGGTGATGGTGTCGGAAGAAGAAGCCAATCACTGCGTCGAGCGCGGCGAGTTCTATGCGATAAAGTCGATGCTTCCCGAGCTGGCCGGCACCCGCAAGGAAGCTAACGCCCTCAAGGGTGAATTCAGTTCGGCGCACAGAATCCTCGACTATGCGAACACGATTGAACTGCTGAAGAGCCATCGTTTGCTGGTAGGCGACAAAATCGAGTTGGACGACGGCGAATTGCTGCGTTGAGGGTTACGAGACATAAACATGCCGCTTAAAGTCATGACGGTCGTCGGCACACGGCCGGAAATCATCCGGCTTTCGCGCGTCATCGCCGAAATGGACAGGCATGTCGACCATGTCCTTGTCCATACGGGCCAGAACTTTGATTATGAGTTGAACGAGATATTTTTCGAACAATTGGGGATACGCAAACCCGATCATTTTTTAAAAGCGGCCAAAGCGACAGCGGCGCAAACGATAGGCAACATCATCGCGACAGCTGACGCCGTCATGGCCAAAGAGAAACCCGACGCACTTCTCTTGCTGGGCGATACAAACTCCAGCCTGTCCGCGATCGCCGCGAAGCGCCTCAAAATACCGGTATTTCATATGGAAGCCGGCAACCGCTGCTTCGACGAGCGGGTGCCTGAAGAGCTCAACCGCCGGATCGTCGATCACATCAGCGACATCAATCTGACTTACACGGAGCACGCGCGGCGTTATTTGCTGCGCGAGGG
>Ga0070675_100000251_pt1 | contig 34921 bp, 25 predicted proteins | sample KBSM43metaG_FD_65343 | JGI IMG/M metagenome (GOLD analysis project Ga0070675, IMG submission 65343) | Miscanthus rhizosphere microbial communities from Kellogg Biological Station, Michigan, USA - KBS M4-3 metaG | ecosystem: Host-associated > Plants > Roots > Rhizosphere > Soil ... | reverse complement strand
TCGAAACGCAGCGATGAGATCTGCTCCGAGATCAGCCCGACCAGGAAAATCACCACACTCAGGACGATCAGTAACACCGACGAATTGGTGACGTGTGACTGCGTCAGGATCGTCCAGACGGCATAGGCGGCGCCGAGCAGGAAGGAGGCGACGCTGATCGGCACAAAAATCCGCAGCGGACTGTAGATCGTGATGACCTTCAGCAGAATCAGGAAGAAGCCGACGCCGTCCGAACCAAGGCGGATCTTCGACGTTCCCTGGCGTTTTGCCGCTTCAATCGGTTCGAACCGCACGCTGTAGCCGGCCTTGATGAATGCCAGCGTCGTCGTGGTCGGCGTCGAGAAGCCGTTCGGCAGCAGGTGCAGGAATTCGACGAGATGCTCGCGGCGCGCGGCGCGAAAACCCGAGGTCAAGTCGGGAATTGGCTGTCGCGTCAAGTAGCTGGCGACGCCGTTCAGCAGGGCGTTGCCGACCCGACGCACCAGACTCGCATGCGTCTGCGGCGCGCGAGCACCGACTACGAGATCGTATTCACCCAGGCGCGAGACCAGATGGACCGCATCGGATGGCCGATGCTGACCGTCGGCGTCGACGATAACGATGAATGGTGTATTGGCGTTCCTGATGCCGCTCTTGACGGCTGCGCCGTTGCCCTTGTTGTAGGGATGGCGTACGACGCGCGCTCCGGCGGCGCGCGCGCGAGCGTCAGTGTCGTCGACCGATCCGTCGTCCACGACGATAATCTCGGGCCATCGCGCCGCCTGGCGAAGTTCGGCGACGACCGAGGCGATCGATCCGGCTTCGTTGAAGGCAGGAATGACGACAGTGGTCTGTTCGGGATCAGCCATCAGCCATCAGCCATCAGACGCTCCACCACGCCTTCCCACGAAATCGCGCTGGCCCGGTCGAAGCCGGCGTCGCCGAGCGCCTGCGCCAGGGATCGGTCAGCAGCCAATCGCGCGATGGCGCCGCCGATTGCTTCCGGAGTCGGTTCCACAACCAGTCCGGTGACGCGATCGGTGACAAACTCGAGCGGGCCGCCGGCATCGGTGGTGGTGATGACGGGCTTCCGTGACAGGAACGCTTCGAGGGTGATGTAGCCGTAGTCCTCGTCATAGGGTGGAAACACGATGCCGAGTGCGCCGGCGTACAACACGATCAGCGCGAGATCGTCGAGCGCGCCGGTGAAGGTGACACGATCGAGAATCCGTTCGCGTTCGGCGAGTTCCGCGAGATCACTGCGCAATGGTCCTTCGCCGACAACCACCAGCCGGGTCGCGCGATCGGCTTGTGCCAGACCGCGGATGATCAGATCGACGCGCTTGTTGGCTTCCAGGCGGCCCACCGACAGGACGTAATCACCGAGCGGGCCCTGGGCCAGCCGGCCGGCCAGCGGAGGCGGGTGGTAGAGCGGTTCGGCGTGCAACCCGTTGTAGCGCTCCAGCCGCGCCGCCGTATTTCGCGCATTGGCGAAGATCCGCTGCGATTCGCCGAGCGCGTCGTTGTCCAGTCCGATCAATCGATCGCGCAGACGCACGTCCGCTTCGGTGTGTTCGAATTCACTGAAGGCGGTACCGCAGAGGTCGTAAATCGCGCGGTATTGATGGAACAGCCACGTCACTTTGTGCGGGTGTCGCACAAAGTAGGTCGGGAATTTTGTGGCAATCACCGTGTCGATCGGCTGGCCGTTCGATTCGCTCAAGTCGATCAACCGCCATGCAGCGGCCTGAGCCAGCAGTTCGCTTTTCGGGTACCACTTGAAGGGAACCGAGACCCGCTCGGCGCGATAGCCGTGGCGCAGCAGTTCGTTGACCAGTCCGGTGACGTGCAACTCGGCGCCGCCGGTTACGAAAGGGACTTTCGCCTCACAGACGGCGACGGTTTTCATGTCGCGAATCGGAAGTTGATGATATCGCCGTCTTGAACGGTGTAGTCCTTGCCTTCGAGCCGGACCTCGCCGTGATCGCGGCACGCCGCCATCGTGCCGCGGGCGATCAACGCGTCGTAACTCACCACTTCGGCGCGGATGAAGCCGCGCGCGATGTCGCTGTGAATTTCGCCGGCGGCAAGCTGGGCCGAGATCCCGCGCGGAATCGACCAGGCGCGGCACTCGTCTTCGCCGACGGTAAAGAACGAAATGTAGCCGAGCAGGTCGTAACTCGCGCGAATCACACGATCGAGCCCGCGCTCATTGAGATGGAGATCGGCGAGAAACGCCGCGGCGTCAGCGGAGTCGAGCTGCGCAATCTCCAGTTCGATCTTGCCGCACACCGCAACCGCAGCCGTAGCGGCGTGCGAGAGAAACGACGTCAGTCCGGCGGCCTGCGCCGCGCGCTCGATGCGCGTGGCGTCTTCACCGGCGCCGCCGCCCGACAGCTGTGATTCATCCAGGTTGATCACGATCAACAGCGGCTTCGCTGAAAGGAACTGGAAACCGCGGAGCCGCTTGAGGTCGTCGCCGGCCAGGGTCAGCGTGCGCAGCGGCTTGCCCGCTTCGAGGGCAGTTTTGCAGACCAGGATCACGTCGCGTTCTTTCTCGAGCTCGCTGGTTTTCGACTTCTTCAGATCCTTCTCAATCCGCTCGAGCCGTTTTTCGACGACGCCCAGGTCCGCCAGAATCAGTTCGTCTTCCATCGCTTGCGCGTCGCGCGCCGGATTCACCGAGCCTGACGGATGCGGAACCGACGGGTCGTCGAAGGCGCGTAAAACGTGCACCAGCGCGTCGGCGTTTTTGTACGCGACGACGTCGACAAGCGCTTTTGCGCCGCCGCTGGCGTTGGCCATATCCGTGAATTCGACCGTCGCCGGCACCCTTTTTTTCGGGTTGTACATCGCGGTCAGCGTGTCGAGTCGCGGATCGGGCACTTTTGAAATGCCTACGCTGGTTTCGCCCTTCCCGTGCGCCGCCCGTGCCGTGCCGGCGGCGCTGGTCATGAGCTGAAAGAGGGTGGACTTGCCGGTGGATGCGAATCCTATGAGGGCTGCCCTGAGCATGTGAGAAATCGGGAATGGTACCACGCGCTTGTCTCAGGTCTGCCCCCAAGACAACGTGTCTTGTGCCCTGTCCGCGCTTAGACCCCATACAATTGCGTACGAGGGCGATTAAAGGGCGAAAATACGGCGTAACTCACGCGGAGACAATCTTTTGCGGTTGACTTCGCCAAGGGCGTCTCCTACTATTCTGTGGACTTCTGTGGAGTTAAGTGGAGTAGTGTCCCGTGTTTAGGGGCAACGCGCCGGCCCGAATCGACGACAAGGGTCGACTCAAAGTACCGAACGCATTCCGTTCGGTGCTCGAGTCGAAGCACGGCCGCGAGCTGTTCCTTACCAGCTTGACCGGCGAGTACGTGCGCATCTACCCGATGCCGGTGTGGCAGCAGATCGAAGAAAAGCTCGGCCAAATGCCGTCCACCCATCCAGCGCGGCTGCGCTTTCTCGATCGCGTCAACTACTTCGGCCAGGCTGGCGAGCTCGACGCGCAGGGTCGCGTCATCATTCCGGTTCGCCTGCGCGACGCCGCGACGATGAGCGGCGACGTGGACGTCCTCGGTCAGTACAACTACCTCGATGTCTGGAATCACGATCGCTTCCTGACCAAACTGCAGCGCGATCCGTACACCGACGATGACGCGCGCTCGCTGTCGGAGTTCGGCATCTGATGACGCACGTGCCCGTCATGTCGGCCGAGGTCCTCGGCTTCCTGCGTCCGAGTCACGGCGGGCTATTCGTCGATTGCACCGTCGGGCTCGGCGGCCACGCTCGTGCATTACTCGAAGCAGGCGCGTCGCGGCTGCTCGGACTCGATCGCGATCGCGACGCGTTGGCGATCGCCCACGCCACGCTCGCGCCCTGGAGCGACCGCGTGGAACTGGTGCATGCCGACTACCGCACCATCGATGACGTCCTGGCGGCGCGCCAGATCGCTGAGGTGGACGGGGTGCTGGCCGATCTCGGTGTGTCGTCCCTGCAGTTCGACGCCGAGGGCCGGGGATTCAGCTTTCAGCGCGACGAACCGCTCGACATGCGGATGGACCGCAGCGGCGGCGAAACCGCTGCCGACCTGGTCGCTCGGTCGAGCGAACGCGAACTCGCCGACGCGATCTTCCAGTACGGCGAAGAACGGTTTTCACGGCGGATTGCGCGGGCGCTGGTACACGAACGCAGCGAAACGCCGATCGTGACGACCGGCCGGCTGGCGACCATCGTCCGGCGCGCGATTCCGCGCCGCGGTTTTGCGCGGATCGATCCGGCGACGCGAACCTTTCAGGCGTTACGAATCTGGGTGAACCGCGAACTGGAGGGCCTCGATCGTTTTCTCGAGGCGGCCGTCAATCGACTACGGATTGGCGCGCGCCTCGCCGTGATCACCTTTCACTCGCTCGAAGACCGCATCGTCAAGCACACGCTGCGCGCGATCGATCAGCGCGGCGGCACGGTGAGAGTGCTGACCAAGAAACCGTTGATTCCGAGCGACGACGAAGTGCAACGCAATCCGCGCGCGCGCAGCGCCAAGCTCCGCGCAGCGGAAAAGGTGGCGTGACCGATGCCTGAGGCCTTCGAGTACGCGATCAAGAAAGACGTTCGCAATAACCCGATCGTCCGCGAAGTGGACGAGCAGCGGCAGCGCGAGCTGTGGAAGTCGGTCAGCATCGCGGCATTCCTGGTGATGGTGCTGCTGTTTTCCGCGTGGCAGCACTTCGAATTGCTGCGCCACGGCTACCAGATCGAAGAGATGCAGCGGCAGAGGGCCGCCGAAGAAGAAGAAGGCCGCCGGTTGCGGCTGGAGATCGAAACGTTGAAGAGTCCCAAGCGGATTGAAGCCCTCGCCACCAAGCAACTGCACCTGATCGCGCCGTCCAAGGACGACGCGATCGTGATCGAACGGGTGCAGCCGAGCGAACCGCCGGCGAAGTCGATCGTCGCCCGCCGGTAAACGGAGATGGCAGTCCCGGCCTGGCGCGCAGTCCTCAAACGGCGAGTGATCGTCGTAACGGCGCTGCTTGGTCTGTGGGTTGCCGCCATCGAATCGCGGCTGGTGTTTCTGCAGGTGTTCAGCCACGCCGAGCTGGTCGCGCGCGCCGAGCGGCAGCAGAGCCGCACCCAGGACGCGCCGGCAGCGCGCGGCGACATTCTCGACCGCCGCGGCCGGATGCTGGCGACCAGCGTTGACGCCGACACCATCTACGCTGTCCCGTCGGAGATTGCCGACCCGGCCGGCGTTGCGGCGCGGTTGTGCAAGGCGTTGCGCGACTGCAATCGCAAAGAGCAGACCCAGATCGCGGAGCGCCTCGGCGCACAGCAGCGTCAGTTCGCCTACATCCGCCGCCAGGTTTCCGAAGACATCAAAAACCGTGTCGCCGAGCTGAATCTCGAAGGCATTGGCTTCATCAAAGAGAGCAAGCGGTTTTATCCCAACGCTGAACTCGCATCGCACTTGTTGGGATGGGTCGGCGTGGATAACGGCGGCCTGAGTGGCATCGAGCACACCTACGACGCACAGATCCGCGGCAAGAAGGGCACGGTTCTGATTCAGACCGACGCCCGCCATCGCGCGTTCAGCCGGGTTGAACGCCCGCCCACTGCCGGTTCGAGCGTCGAACTGACCGTCGATCAGTACCTACAGTACGTCGCCGAGCGCGAGCTCGCGGCCGGGGTCGCCGAAAACCGCGCTCTCGGCGGCAGCGCCATCATCATGAACCCGCACACTGGCGAAATTCTCGCGATGGCCAATGTGCCGACGTTCAATCCGAATGCGTTTCGCGATGCCGACGAAGTCGAGCGGCGCAACCGCGCCATTCAGGACCTCTACGAACCCGGCTCGACGTTCAAGGTCGTGACAGCGTCGGCGGCGATCGAAGAAAAAGTGATGTCGACCGAAGAGCTGATCGACACCAACCCGGGAAGACTCCGCGTCGATTCCGCGCGCGTGATCACGGACGACGGCAATCACAACAACGGCGTGTTGTCGTTCACCAGAGTCATCGTCAAGTCGAGCAATATCGGCGCCGTCAAGATTGGTTTCCGGGTCGGAACGGAACGCTTGAGCCGTTTCGTGTCGCTGTTTGGCTTCGGCAACCGTGTGTCGCCCGATTTCCCCGCCGAGAGCCCGGGAATCGTGTGGAAGCCGGAAAAGTGGACCGACAGTGCGCTCGCGTCCGTGTCGATGGGCTACCAGGTCGCGGTCACGCCGCTGCAGATGGTGGCCGCGGTCAGTTCGGTCGCGAACGGCGGCCTGTTCGTCGAACCGCGGGTGGTTCGGGGCGTCTACCGCAACGGCGTCCGTTACCAATTGCGGCCCAAAGAGTTGCGGCGCGTCATCAGTGCCGATACGGCCGCGACGTTGACGACGATCATGGAGCAGGTCGTCACCGACGGTACCGCCAAACGCGCCCGCATCGACGGGTTCACGATCGCCGGGAAAACCGGCACGTCACAGAAGCTGATCAGCGGCCGCTATTCACACTCCGATCACAACGCATCCTTCATTGGATTTCTCCCGTCACGCAATCCGGCGATCGCCATGGTGGTCGTGATTGATTCGGCGAAAGGGCCCAATGGCGATCACGGCGGCACGGTTGCCGCACCGATCTTTCAGCGGATCGCCGAAGCATCGCTGCGTTATCTCGGCATCGCGCCAACCGTGAACCCAACGCCAGCCGTCGTCGTGGCCCGTCACGATCTCGCCAGCACGCCCGCTCCGACGACCACGTCCGATCAAGGCCCGGAGCGACCGATCGTCCGCGTCGTCGCCGACGGCCCGGACGGAACGGTTCCGGATCTGCGTGGAATGGGCGCACGGGAAGCGGTCCGCAAACTGGTCACGCTCGGAATGACGCCGCGGATCGTCGGCGCTGGAATCGTCGTGTCGCAAACCCCTGCGCCCGGTGAGCCGTTGGAACGCGGCGGCGTATGCCGACTCACGCTCGAACGGGCGTTACCGCGGCCGACCGCGGAATCGGTGCATCAGTGACGTGGGTTGAACTCACCAGCGTGCTGAGTGCGAACGGTCTGCTGCAGTCCGATGTGCTGCCGGTGCCAGGCGGATCGAGCGTGCTCACCGGCGTGATGTACGACTCGCGCGCCGTCACGCCAGGCGCCCTGTTCGTCGCTCTGAAGGGACGTCACGCCGACGGCAGCGGCTTTGTGCGTCAGGCACTCGAGCGCGGCGCATCGGCGATCGTTTCCGAGCAGACGCGTCCGGCCGACATCGCCGCGCCGTGGATTGTCGTTTCAGACGCCCGTCTCGCGCTGGCGTTGTTGTCGACGGCGTTCTACCGCGATCCGAGTCGGGACATGCGGGTGATCGGGATTACCGGGACCAACGGCAAGACCACGACCGCTTACCTGATTGCGTCGATCTTTGAAGCTGCAGGGGTTCGCTGCGGCATTCTCGGCACCGTTGCCTATCGGCTCGGGCCGGCCGACGCAGATGTTCGCGAAGCGACGCGGACGACACCGGAGGCTCCTGACGTTCAGGCGCTGCTGCGCGAAATGGTCGAGCGCGGCTGCGGCGCCTGCGCGATGGAAGTGTCGTCGCACGCTTTGTCGCTGCGGCGGGTGGACGGGATGACTTTCGCCGCCGGCGTCTTCACCAACCTCACCCGCGATCACCTCGACTTCCACGCCGACATGGAGGAGTACTTCCTCGCCAAACGGCGGTTGTTCGAAATGCTGCCGGCGACGGCTCCAAGTCTGCTGAATGCCGACGATCCGCGCGGCGAGACGTTGAGCCGCGCGGGCGGCCGTGCGGTCACCTACGCGATCAACAAGCCAGCCGACATCACTCCGGGACCGTTGTCGTTTTCGCTCGACGGACTGCGATTCGACGTGCGAACGCCACGCGGCACCTTGCATATCACCGCGAAGCTGGTAGGCCGTCCCAACGTCTACAACATTCTGGCGGCGGTTTCCACCGCAACCGCACTCGATCTTCCGTTCGACGCAATCGAACGGGGTATCCAGGCACTCGACGGCGTACCGGGCCGCTTCCAACTGGTGTCGACACCGAAAGACGAAGTGACCGTCGTCGTCGATTACGCGCACACCGACGACGCACTGCGCAACCTGCTGGAAACGGCGCGACCACTGGTGCGAGGCCGACTGATTACCGTGTTCGGCTGCGGCGGCGACCGCGATCGCACCAAGCGCCCGCTGATGGGCGCCGTGGCGGGACGGTTGAGCGACGTCATCGTCATCACATCGGACAACCCGCGCGGCGAGGATCCGGCGCGAATCATCGAGGAAATCCAGCGCGGAATCACGCCCGACACCAGGAAGGCCGGCGAACAGCGCCAGTTGGCGATCGTCGATCGGCGCGCGGCGATTCTGAAAGCGATTGAGTTAGCGAGCCCAGGCGACCTGGTGCTGGTGGCTGGAAAAGGTCACGAGAAATACCAGGTGATTGGTGAGCGGGTCCTGCCGTTCGACGACGTCGAAGTGGCGCATGAGGCGTTGAGCCGTCGGCGCACCAATTCGGGCGTGGTGTGAGTCGGATTCGGCTGACCGCCGCCTTCGTGACAGCGGCGATGCAAGGCAGGCTGGTGGCGGGCGGAGGTGAAACGGCGTTCGAGAACGTGTCGATCGATACGAGGACCATCGGCCCGAACGACCTGTTTGTAGCGATTCGCGGCGAACGATTCGACGGCGCAGATTTCGCGGCGCCGGCGATCGAGAAAGGCGCGGCCGGCGTCGTGGTGCCGCGAGGATGGGCGCAAGAGGCGGCACAGGCGCGGAGAGCGGGAACGGCGGGAACGGCCGAGGCGGTGGTCGTCGAAGTCGACGACACAACCGTCGCGCTGCAACTGCTGGCCAACGCGATTCGGAAAGAGTCGGGAACGAAAGTGGTGGCGATTACGGGTAGCGCCGGCAAGACAACGACCAAGGAAGTGACGAGCGAGTTGCTGGCGACCCGGTATCGCGTGATTCGCAATCGAGGCAATTTCAATAACCACATCGGACTGCCGCTGTCGCTGATTGAACTGCGCGAGCGGCCGGAGATTGCTGTCGTCGAACTGGGTATGAACCACGCCGGTGAAATCAGCACGCTGGTACGCGTCGCCGATCCCGACCTGCGGGTGTGGACCAACGTCGGTGAAGCACACCTGGGATTTTTTGCTTCGGTCGATGCGATCGCCGATGCGAAGGCCGAAGTGATGGAAGGCGCCACCGCGTCCACCGTTCTGGTCGCCAATGCCGACGACGAACGGATTGAGGCGCGAGCGGCACGCTTCATGGGGCGAGTTGTCCGATTTGGAGTGGAACGGCCGGCCGACGTCAGGGCTTCGAACCTGCGTGACGGCGGCACCGAAGGGATGGCCGCCACCGTTGCGACGCCGCACGGGCAATTCGAACTGACGACGCCGTTGATCGGACGGGGCAATCTGCAGAACGTGTTGGCCGCAACCGCGGTTGCGATCGAGTTCGACGTGCCGATCGAAACGATCGCCGAGCGAGCGAAAACGCTGGCGCCGGCGGCGCATCGCGGTGAAGTGGTGCGGTTGTCGAACGGCGTGACCGTCATCGACGACAGCTACAACGCCAATCCGACCGCCACCAAACGCGCCCTCGACGTGCTGGCACAGTCGTCGTCGGATCGCAAAGTTGCGGTGCTTGGTGAGATGCTCGAACTCGGCGATCGATCCGTGGCCTTGCACGAGGAAGTGGGCCGGGCAGCGGCGCGATCGGGCGTGGACGAGTTGGTGACGGTTGGCGGCGCTCCCGCAGCAGCGATGGCCGACGCTGCGATCGCCGCCGGGTTGAAAAAGACCCAGGTGCGTTACATCGCGACCAGCGATGAAGCAGCGGACGCGGTTGCCGCAACCGTGCGGCGCGGTGATGTCGTGTTGGTGAAGGGTTCGCGCGGGGTGAAGACCGATCGGGTAGTGGAGCGGTTGAAAGCGGTTCGGAACTGATGCTGTTCCATCTGCTCTACAACTTCCATAACCAACTGTCGGTGCTGAACGTGACGCAATACATCACGTTTCGCACTGCGGCGTCGAGTTTGTCGGCCCTGCTGATGAGCCTGGTGCTCGGGCCATGGATGGTGCGGAAGCTGCGCGAGTTTCAAATCGGCCAGGTGATCAGGACCGAAGGGCCGCAGACGCATCGGCCCAAGGCCGGAACGCCGACGATGGGCGGGTTGCTGATCTTGACGGCGTCGCTGGTGCCGACGCTGTTGTGGGCGGACTTACGGAATATCTACGTGTGGATTGCCGTGCTGACTACCGCCGGCTTCGGCGGAATCGGTTTCGCGGACGACTATCTCAAGATCGTCCGTCGGTCGCACCACGGGCTGCTGCCGCGTTACAAGATGGGCCTGCAGCTGCTGTTGGGCGCCGCGGTCGGCGTCGCGTTGCTGATTCTGACCAGCGAAGGCCTCTACAACACGAGGCTCGTCTTCCCATTCTTCAAGCGGCTGATTCCCGATCTCGGCTGGGCCTACGTGCTGTTTGCGGCGTTCGTGCTGACTGCCGAATCGAACGCTGTCAACCTGACCGATGGCCTGGACGGCCTGGCGATCAGCGTCTTCGCGATCTCTGCCGGCGCCTATACCGCCCTGTCCTACGTCACCGGTCATCGCGTGTTCGCCGAATACCTGCTGCTGGTGCGTTTTCCGCCAGCCGGCGAACTGACGGTATTTGGTGGCGCTCTGGTCGGCGCGTCGCTGGGATTTCTCTGGTTCAACTCGTACCCGGCCGAGATTTTCATGGGCGACGTCGGTTCGCTGGCGCTCGGTGCGGCGCTCGGCATCGTGGCGATCCTGATCAAACAGGAGCTGTTGCTGCCGATCGTCGGCGGCGTGTTTGTGCTCGAAGCGTTGTCGGTGGTGCTGCAGGTCGGTTACTTCAAGGCAACCAGCGGCAAGCGGCTGTTCAGAATGGCGCCGTTGCATCATCACTTCGAGTTGATTGGCTGGAGCGAACCGAAAGTAATCACCCGTTTCGTGATCGTCGCGATCATCTTTGCCTTGTCGGCGATGGCGACGTTGAAGCTGCGATGAAGAATGGACTTTGATGTGAAACAGAAGCGCGTGACCGTCGCTGGCGCGGCGAGAAGCGGATTGGCCGCCGCCGAGCTGCTGGCGCGTCGTGGTGCGCGCGTCACGCTGTCGGAATCGTCCCCCGACGTGCCGGCGCCGGAGCGATTGACGTCACTCGGCGTGTCCCTGGAAGTCGGCGGACACAAGCCGGCGACCTTCGAGCTTGCCGACCTGATCGTCCTGAGCCCGGGTGTCCCGTCCGAACAGCCAGCAATCGCCGCGGCGCGACGTCGCGGTGTGCCGGTGATCGCTGAGATCGAGCTGGCGTCGCGTTGGCTGCTCGGCCGAGTGATCGCGATCACGGGGACGAAAGGCAAGTCGACGACCACCGCGCTGACTGGACGAATTCTCGAGACGGCCGGCTTTCAAGTAACGGTCGGTGGCAACATCGGCCTTCCGCTGAGCGCCCAGGTCGACGAATCGACCGCTGAAACGCTCCACGTCGTCGAAACGAGCAGCTTTCAGCTCGAACAGATCGACACCTTCCACCCGTGGATCGCGGTGATGATGAACTTCTCGCCCGACCACCTCGATCGCCATCCGACGATCGACGCTTACGCGTCGGCAAAAGCCAGAATCTTCGAGAACCAGCTGACCGGCGACTGGGCGGTGGTCAATGCCGACGACCCGATGGTCCTCGAGATGGCCCGGCGCGGGCGCGCAGCGATTCGGCCGTTCGGCCGGCGTCATCCGCCGCCCGAAGGCACGGCGGTTGAGCACGAATGGATCGTGGATCGCCGCTCTGGCAAATCGGAACGGTTGGTGCCGCTCGACGCCATTCACCTGCTTGGTCCGCACTTGATCGACGACGTCATGGCCGCAGCCACGGTCGGCGTGATCGCTGGTGCGGCGCCGGCGGCGATGACCGCTGCGGTCGAGTCGTTCCGCGGCCTCGAGCATGCGATGGAGTTTGTCACGGCAATCGACAGCGTCCGCTTCGTCAATGACTCGAAAGCGACCAACGTCGAGTCGGCGCTGCGATCGATCGAGAGCTTCGAATCGGATCTCGTACCGATCCTCGGCGGCCGCTTCAAAGGCGGCGATTTACGCCTGCTGCGCGGGCCGCTGTCGGACCGAGCCAAAGCGGTCGTCGCGATCGGTGAAGCGCGGCCGCTGATCCGCGAAGCGCTGGCCGGCGCGGTCGACGTGTATGAGGAAGACAGCTTGCGCGGTGCGGTTCGTCGCGCCTACGCATTGGCGCACCCATCCGGCGTTGTGCTGCTGGCGCCAGCCTGCGCGAGCTTCGACATGTTTCGGGATTACGCGGAACGGGGAACGCGCTTCAAACAGGAGGTAGGCGTGCTCGCACGCCGCAGCGAAATGTAAGCAGAAGCGGTGAGCAGTCGTCAGTCGGCTGCGCGGTGGAGGACTGGCTGCTGGGAACCCAAGCTGCCCCGGCTTGGGAAGCTGGTGCCTCTATCCGGGCCGACTGATGACTGCTGACCGCTCCTGCCGCATGCGGCAGACCGCCGATCTTAGATCCGAACTCGAGGAATGTTTCGGGCGAACAGAGGCAGAACTTTACGGTATGGCGCGAAAGCTCAAATCCGACAAGGTCTTGTTTACCACGACGATCCTGCTCGTCGGGCTGAGCATTGTGATGGTCTACAGCGCTTCAGCCCCGGTCGCGCTCGACCGCTACGGCAAAGCGTCGATGTTCCTCATCAAGCAGGGCCTCTGGGCCGTGCTTGGTCTGGCGATGCTGGCGGTGGTGATGCGCGTCGACTATCACACCTATCGTGAGCCGGTTTTCATCTGGACCTCGCTTGGGCTGGTCACGCTCGCGCTGGTTGCGGTGTTTTTCAGTCCGCCAATCAATGGCGCGCGTCGCTGGTTCGGCGTCGGCGGCATCGGCGTGCAGCCGTCGGAACTGGCCAAGCTCGTCGCCATCGTCTTTATCGCCGCGCTGCTCGAACGCCGGATGCATCGCATTGACGAACTGCGCTACGCGCTCGCGCCAATCATTGTCGTGGTGTTGGGACTGGTCGCGCTGATCTTGCTGGAGCCGGACTTCGGCACGTCGATGTCGCTCGCCCTGATCGCGGCGGTGATGGTGTTCGCAGCTGGACTGAACTGGCGCTACATCGTCGGCGCCACGCTGCTCGCGCTGCCGGCGCTCTATGTGGTCGTCATGGGATCGGCATATCGCCGCCGTCGAACCCTTGCGTTCCTGAATCCGTGGGACGACCCGCTGGGCGATGGCTTCCAGGTAATCCAATCGCTGATCGCGATCGGCACCGGCGGCGTGTGGGGCAAGGGACTGATGAACGGCGTCCAAAAGCTGTTCTACCTGCCCGAGCCGCATACCGACTTCATTTACTCAGTGATCTCCGAGGAACTCGGACTGGTCGGCGCCACGGCGGTACTGCTGTGTTTTTGCATCGTGGCGTGGCGCGGCATGCGGGTCGCGTTGCGGGCACCCGATACGTTCGGTTCGTTTCTCGCGCTCGGCCTGACGACGATGGTGGCGGTGCAGGCGTTCATCAACATCAGCGTCGTCCTCGGATTGATGCCGACCAAGGGGATTCCGTTACCGTTCGTCAGCAATGGGGGATCGTCGCTGCTGATCAACCTGGTTGGCATGGGCATCCTGCTGAACGTTTCACAGCATGCGACGTCGTCAACCGTCTCGACATCGCTGCGCTCTTTCACGGGGCCGACGGCGGCCGGGCATGAATGAGCGAGTTGTTGCGCGTCGTGATCGCCGGTGGCGGCACCGGCGGCCATCTCTATCCCGGCATCGCGGTCGCGCGCGAGTTGCAGCGCCGCGTCCCGGGCGCGGAGATTTCGTTTGCTGGAACGGCGAGGGGAATCGAGGCGCGCGTCGTGCCGCGCGAAGGGTTTCGACTCGACCTGATTCGCAGCGGCGGTCTGAAAGGCAAGTCGCTGGCCGATCGCACACGTGGCGCAGCGCTGCTGCCGCTGAGCCTTGTCGACGCGTGGCGAATCGTTTCGGTGCGGCAGCCGGATCTGGTGATCGGCGTTGGCGGCTACAGCTCGGGGCCGGTCGTGTTGACCGCCTCGCTGCGCGGCGTGCCGACGATGCTGCTCGAACAAAATGCCGTGCCCGGATTGACCAATCGACTGCTGGCGCCGTTCGTCAAGGCGGCAGCCGTGACGTTCGACTCGACTCAGACGTTCTTCGGATCCAAAGCGTTTGTCAGCGGCAACCCGGTCCGGCCGGAGTTTTTCGCGACGGCTGGCCTCATACAGGAGTCGGCGATCGATGACCAGACCTCCGGTGTTCGGGTCCTAGTTTTTGGCGGTTCTCAGGGGGCGCACGCGATCAACGTGGCCATGGTGGAGGCAGCGGCGGGGCTGGCGCAGCATCCGAGTCTTCATATCACCCATCAGACGGGAGAACGAGATGTGGAGATGGTGCGCGCCGGTTATCGGACGGCGGGGATTCAGGCCGACGTCGAGCCGTTCTTCTTTGACATGGGACGGCAACTCGGACAAGCGCAGGTAGTGGTCAGTCGCGCCGGTGCAACCACGCTGGCGGAAATCGCCGCAGCCGGCAAAGCAGCGATTCTGGTGCCGCTGCCGACTGCGACTGACGACCACCAGCGCAAGAACGCGGAAGCGCTGGCGTCGGCCGGCGCCGCCGATCTGCTGCTGCAGTCCGAACTGGACGGCGGCGTTCTGGCGCAACGGATTCTCGCGCTGGCCCGCGATCGTCCGAGGCGCATCGCCATGGCCAGCGCCGCACGAAACCTTGCGCGGCCTGATGCCGCCAGGGTGATTGGCGATCGGGCATTGGAGTTGGCGCGTGCTCGGTAAGACGCGCCATGTGCACTTCGTCGGGATCGGCGGCATCGGGATGAGCGGCATCGCCGAGTTGTTGAAAAACCTTGGCTACGCCGTCAGCGGTTCGGATGAAAAACGATCGGTGGTGACCGATCGGCTGGCGAGTCTGGGAATTACGGTGAGTATCGGCCATCAAAGCGCGAATGTCGGCGACTCGGACGTCGTCGTGGTGTCGTCGGCAGTGCGGACGAGCAACCCGGAAGTGGCCGAGGCGATGCGGCGGCAGGTACCGGTGATCCCGCGCGCCGAAATGCTCGCGGAGCTGATGCGCCTCCGTTTTTCGATCGCCGTTGCCGGCGCGCACGGTAAGACGACGACCACGTCGATGATCGCGCTGGTGCTCGAACGTGCCGGCCTCGATCCGACGGCGGTGATCGGAGGACGGCTGAGTGCGTTCGGCAGCAATGCGCGTCTCGGGCGCGGCGAGCTGATGGTGGCTGAAGCGGACGAAAGCGACCGATCGTTTCTTAAACTGTTTCCGACGATCGCGGTGATGACCAACATCGACTACGAGCATCTCGAGAACTACGGCGGCTTCGACGACCTGAAACAGGCGTTCGTCGACTTCGCCAACAAGGTGCCGTTCTACGGATCGGTAGTGCTGTGCCTCGACGATCCGCATCTATCGAGCGTGATGCCGAAGCTGGCGCGCCGCGTCGTCACCTACGGGCTCGAGGCAGCGGATGCGGACGTTACCGCGACCGACATCCACCTGGCGCCACTCAGTGTGACCGCGACTGTCAAACGGCGTGCCCGTCGCGCCGACGATGGGTCGAAGACGCTGGCAACGCTCGGCGATCTGACCTTGAACGTCCCGGGACGCCACAACCTGCAGAACGCGCTGGCGGCGATCGCCGTTGGCACCGAACTCGGCTTGTCGTTCGACCGCGTCGCCGCCGGATTGCGCGACTTTCAGGGCGCGGAGCGACGGTTCGAGGTGCGTGGCGAACCAAAAGGCATTCTGATCGTCGACGATTACGGCCACCATCCGACCGAGATCGCGGCGGTGCTCGCCGCGGCCCGGACGCTCAGCCGGCGGACGATCGTCGTCTTCCAGCCGCATCGCTACACCAGGACCGCGAACTTGATGGACGCCTTCGGTCCGGCACTGGCCGATGCGGACCACATCGTTTTGACCGACATCTATTCGGCCGGCGAGGAGCCGATTCCCGGCGTCACACTCGATGCGCTGGCAGCGAGCATCCGCAAGCAGATAAGCGTGCCGCTCGATGTCGCGCCGACGCTCGACGACGCCATCGCCGCGGTGAAACGGACAGCGCTCGGCGGCGACATCGTGATCACGCTCGGGGCCGGATCGGTCGGAACACTGCCCGACAGATTGATCGAGGCGCTCGCATGAGTCCGGTGGCTGCACCCGCCGACAAGCGATTCCGGCGTGCGCACGTCAAGCCCGGCCGGCGGCGGCGCAGCTGGCGGGCGGCCCTGAGGCCGGCGACAGCCTGGCTGACGTTGGTCGGGCTGCTGGCGTTCGGGGTGTATCGAACGACCAGCATCGCCGCGCACGCCGGCGTCCTGCGGATCGATCGCATCGCGATCCACGGCAACGAACGCCTGTCGAAAGGCGAGGTTCTGTCGGTGTTGAGCGGGCTGCGCGGCCAGAACCTGTTATGGACGAATCTTGACGCGTGGCGCAGCAAGCTGCTGGCCTCGCCGTGGGTCCGCGACGCGTCATTGCGCCGTTCGCTGCCTTCGACCGTCGAGGTGGTGATCGCCGAGCGCACGCCAATCGGCGTCGGCCGAATGAATGGCGAGATGTATCTGATCGATGAACGTGGCGTCGTGATCGATGCCTACGGCCCGCAGTACTCCGATTTCGATTTGCCGATCGTCGACGGCCTGGCGCTGCACAACGAAAACGAACGCGGCTCGGCCGACGAAGCACGCGGCGAACTCGCCGCACGGGTCATTACCGCGCTGTCGGCCAAGCCGGCGGTGGCCAAGCGGCTGTCGCAAGTCGACGTCAGCGACGCGCATAACGCGACCGTGATTCTGAACGGCGACACCGCGGTGATCCAGCTCGGCGACGACCAGTTTCTGCGGCGCTTGGAGTCGTATCTCGACCTCGCGTCGGCGTTGCGCGATCGCGTCGCGGACATCGATTACGTCGATTTGCGGTTTGAAGATCGGATTTATGTGAGACCCGCACGGAGCAACGGGGACGTTAAACGCAAAGTTCGCGAAGTTCGCTAAGGTCACAAAGTTACTTTGCGAACTTTGCGAACTCTGCGTCGAAACTCGGAGGGTGAGTGGCGCGTAAAGAACGATACCTGGTGGGACTCGACGTCGGCACCTCGAAGGTGACCGCGGTGGTCGGCGAGATTCTCGCCGGCGGTGGTCTTGACGTCGTCGGCATCGGCGTCGCCGAATCGCGCGGCATTCGCCGCGGCGTCGTCGTCAATCTCGAGGCGGCGGTCGATTCGATCAAGAAGGCGATCGAAGAAGCCGAACTGATGGCCGGAGTCGAGATCGACTCGGTCCACCTCGCGCTGTCGGGCCCGCACATCAAGGGTTTCAACAGCCGCGGCGTGATTGCGGTCGCCGGCAAGAATCGCGAGATCACCCGAGAAGATGTCCGAAGAGCAATCGATGCGGCGAAGGCTGTATCGCTGCCAACCGGCCGCGAGATCCTTCATGTGCTGCCGCAGGACTTTGTCGTCGACGAGCAGGACGGGATTGGTGCGCCAGTCGGCATGACTGGGGCTCGGCTCGAGGTGAACGTCCACATCATCACCGGCAGTCAGAGCTCGACCCAGAATATCGTCGCCTGCGTCAACCGCGCCGGCGTCAACGTTGCCGAAACCGTGGTGGAGCAACTCGCCGCGAGCGAATCGGTCCTGACCGACGACGAGAAGGAACTTGGCGTCGCCCTGGTCGATATCGGCGGCGGCACGACCGACATCGCGATCTTCGAGCGCGGCAGTCTCTGGCACACCGCCGTGATCGGCGTCGGCGGCGACCACTTCACCAGTGACATTGCGGTGGGTCTGCGAACGCCGGTGCCGGACGCGGAAAGAATCAAACGCAAGTGCGGCTGCGCGCTGTCGGGAATGGTTGACGAAGACGAGACGATGGAAGTGGCCAGCGTCGGCGGCCGCAAACCGCGGGTGATGGCGCGGCGGATCCTGTCCGAAATCCTTCAGCCCCGAGCCGAAGAGATCTTTCATCTGGTGTGGGACGAGATCCGGCGTGCCGGCTACGAGAAGTGTCTCAACTCCGGCATCGTGCTGACCGGCGGCGGCGCGATCCTCGATGGGATGCCGGAAATCGCCGAGCAGATTTTCGATCTACCGATTCGACGCGGCAGCCCCGGCAACGTCGGCGGTCTCGCCGATCACGTCAACAGTCCGACCTTTGCCACCGGCGTCGGTCTGGCGCTCTACGGATTCCGCAACATGGCTGGGGAACCATCGCGTGCGCCGGTCGGCGCGGGCGCTCTGGTGCGCGTCGCCGGGCGGCTGCGCGGTTTGTTCCGGGAATTTTTTTAAAGGCGGACGTGGTCCGCTTATCCACAGAGGAGAGGGCGAATGGCCGATTACATGGACGATGAGATGAAGCGCCTGAGACTGCGCCTCGAAGACGAGAGCCACGCCGGTGCGCGCATCAAGGTCATCGGCGTCGGCGGCGGCGGCAGCAATGCCGTCAACCGCATGGTGCAGACCGGACTCGACGGCGTCGAGTTCATCGTTGCCAACACCGATTTGCAGGCGCTGCAATACAGCCCGGCGCCGGTCAAGCTGCAGATTGGCGGCAAACTAACGAAGGGCCTTGGCGCCGGCGCCGATCCGAACGTCGGCCGTCAGGCGGCGCTCGAAGACACCGAGAAAATCATTCAGGCGCTCGACGGTGCCGACATGATTTTTGTCACCACCGGTCTCGGCGGCGGGACCGGCACCGGTGCCGCGCCGGTGATTGCCAGCCTCGCCAGCGAACTCGGCGCCTTGACCGTTGCGGTGGTGACCAAACCGTTCAAGTTCGAAGGCAAGAAGCGGCTGACCCAGGCCGAACGCGGCCTGGATTCTTTGCGCGACTGTGTCGACACCATCATCACCATTCCAAACGAGCGGTTGCTGACGATCATCGAACGCACGACGACGCTGACCGACGCATTCCAGACGGCGGACGACGTGCTGCGGCAGGCAATCCAGGGAATTTCGGATTTGATTCTGGTGCCGGGCATGATCAACCTCGACTTCGCGGATGTCAAAACCATCATGGCCGGCATGGGTCTGGCGATGATGGGCACCGGTGTGGCGGAGGGGCAGGACCGCGCGCTCGAGGCGGCGCGCCGCGCGATTTCGAGCCCGTTGCTCGAAGGCGCTTCGGTCAACGGCGCACGCGGCGTGATTATCAACGTCACCGGCGGACCCGATCTGTCGCTGGTAGAGGTCAGCGAAGCGTCTGCGATTGTCCAGGAAGCCGCGGACGAAGAGGCCAACATCATCTTCGGTGCGGTGGTCGATCCGGGGCTGAAGGGAAAAGTGAAGATCACCGTGATCGCCACCGGATTTGGTCAGCATGCAGCGACGCAGCCGATTGGCGCGCCAGCCGCGACCCCGACTGACCTGTCAATTTACGCAGATGCGATCCGCGTTCAGAGCGAACCGCTGCCGATACCGGTTGCGCCGGCGCGATTGTCGATCGCCCGGCGTCCGCTGATGGACTTGCCGTTGACCGGCACCGCAGGGGTAGCGCCGCCGCCACGAATGGCGCTACCTGCGGCGCCGCCGCCTGCTGAAACAACCGAGCGCAACGCGGTTCGCAACACCGCCGCCAACGACTCCGAATTCGACCTGAGCAGCACATTTGACGTGCCGGCGTTTTTGAGACGGCAGGAAAGCTAGGGGTTCGGGGTTCAGGGTTCGGGGTTCAGGGTTCTTTGGGTTCGCGGTGATACAGTAAGTAGATCCACGGAACGCGAGAGCGCCGCCGTCTGAGCGTCAACGCCCGGACGGATTCGCGTGACGCCCCGGCTACCAATGAACTCCTGGGAACAGAAGGAACGCGCACTTGTTACCCTCGCCAAAGAGGTCGGCTACATCACCAAGCCGCACGGTAGTCGTCTGCGCATCGCCCTGGCATTTCCCAACACCTATTGGGTCGGGATGTCGAATCTCGGCTTCCAGACGATCTATCGGTTGTTCAATGCCGAGCCCGACATCGTCTGCGAGCGGTTCTTTCTGCCGCCCAAGCAGGAACTCGCGTCGATGGTGCAGGCGCGCACGCCGCTGCTGACGCTCGAGTCGCAAACGCCGGTTGGCGAGTTCGACATCGTGGCGTTTTCGGTGTCGTTCGAGTGGGATTACACCAACGTGCTCACCCTGCTGCGAATGGCGGGAATCCCGCGTTATGCCGCCGAACGAAATGCGCACCACCCATTGATCGTGGTCGGCGGTGCGGTGACATTCGTCAATCCCGAACCGCTGGCGCCGTTCGCCGATGTCATCGCCGCAGGGGAAGGTGAAGCGCTGATTCCCGGCTTGCGTGGCGCTTTCAGCGCCGCGACCGATCGCGCCGACTTGTTGCGGCTGCTTGCGAACGAACGCGGATTCTACGTGCCGTCGTTTTATCGGCCCGAGTATGCCGGCGATGGAACGCTCGCCGGCTACACGCCGACCGCGTCGTTCGATGTGCCGATGCCGGTGCGCAAGGCGGCGCTGAAGACCACCGAGGCGGTGGATCCGCCGGTGACGAGCATTTTCACGCCCGACACCGAATTCGGCTCGCGCTTCCTCGTGGAAGTGGTCCGGGGCTGCGCCAACCTGTGCCGGTTCTGCTGGGCCGGATACAACTACCTTCCGGTCCGCGCATTTCCGGCCGACCGCATCCTCGAACTCGCCGGCCAGGCGCGCCAGTACGCCAGCCGTGCCGGCCTGGTGTCGATCGCGCTCTGCGACCATCCCGAGATCGAACGGATACTGGCGCGGCTGCTCGAACTCGGTTACGCGATCAGCCCGGCCTCGTTGCGGCTTGACGACCTGACAGAACCGATCGTCCGAATGCTGCGGGCCAGCGGCGAACGGTCGATCACCATCGCGCCGGAAACCGGCTCGGATCGGTTGCGCCGGGTGATCAACAAAACGGTCACGAACGACGAAATCCTCGACAGCGCCGAGCTGATCTTTGCGAGCGGCATCGAGAGTCTGAAACTGTATTACATGATCGGCCTCCCGACCGAAACGGACGACGACCTGGTCGCAATCCGGGACCTCACCCTTCAGCTCCGCGAACGGATGCTGAAGTATGCGAAACCGCGCGGACGTATCGGATCGATCACCGCCAGTGTCAACGCGTTAATCCCGAAACCTGGTACCGCCTACCAGTGGATCGCGATGGAAGACGCGGCGATCACCTCGCGAAAAATGAAGCGCCTGCGCTCGCTGACGGCGGACATCGACAACGTTTACTTCAACATCAAGTCCGAACGACACTCCTACTACCAGGCGCTGCTGTCGCTCGGTGATCGGCGCGTCGCACCGGCGATCGAAGCGGCCGAGCGAAACGGCCAGAACTGGCGCGCTGCCGTCGCCGAAACGAAGATCGACGGCGACTTCTACATTTTCCGCGACCGCAGCCGCGACGCTTTCCTGCCCTGGGACGTGATCGACGGCGGCATGAAGCGTCCGTTTTTCGAGTCGGAGTACGAAAAGGGACTCCGCGAGGAGTGGACGCTGCCGCCGAAGCGGGCCAAGGAAAACGCGCGGCTGCTGCCGGTGATTCAATAATCCTGGCGCGATCGCAGAGCCGGCTAGTTGGCTACCGCTGCACGCTCTTCGAATTCCGCAAAGGCGTCCAGAATCATCTCGCGGAGTGTGTTTTGCGCGGTCGTATCGGCGATTGGCCGCAGCAGCGCGAAGCTGCGACGATCGCCGTTGACCGAGTACGAGCGCGCCGGAAACGTGACGTTTCGTCCGCCGCCGCCGCGCCTTTCCCAGATGGTGAAGCCAATCAGCTTGAGGCCGCTCAGCGGACCGTCGGCGAAGTGCAACTCGGCATCGGCGAGCTTGCCGGCAGGCGCCGCGGCTTTGTTGTCGTTCGGCGTGATTCTGATCGTCATCGCAATTCTCCTTTAACCGCCCGCAGCGGGCGATTGCGGTTGGCGACGACGGGAGAGTCAAGAGCGATGCCTGGCAATGGCACCGGAGGCGTGACGACAAGTTGCTGAACAGCTGCGGATTACGGCGCGAGCCCCGCGCGGTGCGATCGCAGCACCGATCGAGGCTGCCCCGCGTCAACCGCTGTTTCCGTCAAGCGCCGAGAATCATCACCTGCGCGAATGCCAGCGCGTCCGAGTGGGTGATGGTCACCAGCGACGACCGGCCGCCGATTGCGGCAAAACGCCGGCCGGCACCTCCGTGCAACTCCAACTGCGGCGGCCCGCCGCGGCGGACGACCTCGACGTCGCGCCACAGCACGCCTTGTGAGTGACCGGTACCCAGCGCCTTCATCGCGGCTTCTTTCGCCGCGAACCGGCCCGCGAAATGGATCGCCGGTTGCCGACGCCGCATGCAGTAGGCAATCTCGCGCTCCGTGAAAATCCGCTGCGTGAAGCGGTCGCCGTGACGGACGATCGTCGCTGCAATTCGGGGAATGTCGGTGGCGTCGATGCCGAGGCCGATGATGTTTGGCATGATTAGCGTTGCGTCCCACTCATTTTATGAAACCACAGCCCGCCGGGCAGTTCGAATGGATTGAAACCGCCGCCGGAGTGGCGCTGGTATGCCGTGCGCTCGAGCCATTTGCCGCTCACGTCTTTTCGACGCGTCAGTGGACCCTCGGGTCCCCCACACTGACCGATGACCGGCGCCGGGCGGCGTGGCGAGAGCTCGCCGAAGTGATGGGCCGGGACGCCCATCACCTGGCTCGGCTGCAGCAGGTGCACGGCTCGGCGGTCGTCGTACGGCGCGGCGGCGAGGCCTTCAACGGCGACCTGTTGCCTCAGGCCGATATTGTCGTTTCAACCGATCCGGACGCAGTCGTGGCGATTCAAACCGCCGACTGCACGCCGATTCTGCTGGTCGATCGGCAGAGCGGCGCTGTGGCCGCCGCCCACGCCGGATGGCGAGGACTTGCCGCCCGTGTCCCATCAGTCGCGGTGCGCGCCTTGCTCGAGCAGAGTGGATCGCGCCCGCAGGACCTGGTTGCGGCAGTCGGTCCGGCGATCAGCGCCGCTCGCTACGAGGTGGGCGACGACGTCCGCGCGCGTTTCGAGCAGGCCGGGTTCAGCGGCGATCAACTGCGACGCTGGTTTCCCACGCAGACCCGAGCGCAGCACTGGCTGTTTGATGGCTGGGAGTCCGCACGCGGGCAGTTGGAAGAGGCGGGCGTGCCGGCGCCACAGATTCACATCGCCGCGCTGTGCACCGCATCCCATCCGGACGTCTTCTGTTCGTATCGCCGCGACGGAAAACTGGCGGGAAGGATGGCGGCGGCGATTCGAACGAAGAAGTTAGAACTGAGAACTGAGAACTGAGAACTGAGAACTGAGAACTGAGAACTGAGAACCGCACCCGCTACCGAAACCGCATTCGGAAATGCACAGCGTTGTGCGATTCGTTGGTGGCCTGCGTGGTCTCGTATTCGACGGTGTACTCGAGTCCGGACATGGACCGCATCGTCAGGCCGAACAGTCCGTGGAACATGTCGCGTGGGATTGGCAGGCCGGTTACCTGGAACTGGCTCTCGGGCCGCTCCTTGAAGTTCACGTCTGCGCTGGTTGCGTCGTCGCCGAACTCGCGCATGTAGTTCAGCAGAACGCGCGGCCGCCAGCCGCCGGTTTTCTTGAAGGCATGGAAGTCGAACCGCAGCTCACGCGATTGCAAAACCTCTTCGGCGCCATCGAGCGAGATCGATGCACCGCCGGTTTCGGTGAAGGCACGGCGCACGTATCGAGTCGCGCGCAGTCCGACTTTTGAATCCATCAGCCATGACGGCTTTTTGTAGGTGTGCTGCAGATCACCCCACAGGTCCTCGGTATAGCCGTCCTGATCGCTATCGGCTTCCCGGTCGACGCCGTTCGACATCGGCACCAGATTGCCGTTCGCGTCCGGCACTTGCGCATGAATCTTGACGTCGCGCTTGGTGCCGTTGTTGTTCTTCGCCACGCTGCTGCCGGCGTGCACATGAAACGCTCCGAACCGGAACCCGGTGTAGCCGAGCGCCCGCGGAGCCTTGAGCGTCGCCTGGCCGCTGATATCGCTCAGCGAAAGGCTGCCGAGGCTGAACGCTCCACCGATGCCGGCGAGCATTCTGCCGATCGGCTTGAGGTTGACGCCGCCGCCGCCGCCACCGAGGTTCGCGGTACCACCGCTGAACTCGCTGGTTTTGAATGTCGAATGCTCACCGCTGAATTGCAGCCAGGGCTGAATACCGTTTCCGCCTTGCCCATCTTCGGCCTCGTGTTCGGCGTCGGATAGTTGGTTGCGCACCATGTCGGTCACAACGCGGCTGTCGTTGACGGTCATCCGCAGGGTCGACGCGTGAATCTCGCCAGCAAGGCCTCGCAATGCGGTGTCGAGTTCCTGATCGTCCAGAGCCAGCACTTCTTTGACGACGTTGCAGATGTCACCGGTCTGGCAGTTTTTGACGGCGTCGATGCCACGCCCCGCGGCGATACCATTCGGGGTCGTCGCGATCGAGGTCGTCGGCACGCTGATGTTCAGAATGGTGATCAGCATCGAGTCCTGCGACTGCGTGACCACCGGCAGTACCGAGGTGGACGTCGTTGATGCATCGGTGCCCGCGACCGACAGTCCACCGAGTGCTCTCAACGCGGTGTAGGTAGCACGCCGCGCCGGGTTGGGATCGTCGATCAGAACGTTCAGGTGACTGCCGATCAACGACGCGCGTCCATTGACGAGAATCGGTGCGGCGCCTGCGGCGGCCACCGTGAAGTTCAGCGACGAGCCCTGGTTGGCAAGCAGATCACCGTTGACGACCATCGAAGGCAAGTCGCGAAGCGCGAACGGCACGATCACCGCCGAGCGCGCCTGGTTGAATCCGCTGACGCCCGCGGCCGCCGCTGCCGCCTGAGTGATGCCGGGAAGCAGCAGCCTGCCGCCGAGCGTCAGGTTCCCGCCGATCGTGCCGGTGCCGGCAAATGTCGCTTGTGTTCCGACGCTGACGCTGCCCGGCAGCGTCGCGTTATTCATCGTCAACGTTCCCTGGCCGACGGTGGTGAGGCCGGTGTAACTATTGAAGCTGCCGAAGGTGGCGTTTCCCGCTCCCAGCTTGGTAACCGTTCCGGAGCCTGCAATCGATCCGTTGAAAACACCGTCGACCGTTTGATTGAAAGTCAGCGTGGTGTTATTCACAATCAGCCCCTGCAGGCTGCTGGTTGTCCCGGCGATGCCGCCGCCGTTGATCAGGGTGCCGCCGGTGTAGGTGTTGGTGCCACTCAACGTCAACACGCCGACGCCGTTTTTGATCAGCGAGCCGGCGCCATTCATCGCGCCGGCATAAGCGCCGTCGAATCCCTGGTCGAACACTACGGTACCGTTATTAATAATGTTGCCGACCAGGCTGTTGGTGTTGCCGAGCAGCGTGCCGGCGTTCAGCCGAATTCCACCGGTGAAGTTGTTCGTGGCGGTCAGCGACAGCAGACCCGCGCCGTTCTTGATCAAACCGCCAGATCCGCTGATCGATCCACCGAACAGCGAGTTCGAATCGTCGCCGCCGAGCGTCAGGAACGCACCGCCGCCGAGAATGACCGATCCGCTGCCCGCGAGTGAACCGACCGTTCCGTCGAAGCCATTCAGATCGAGGGTCGTGCCCCCGCCGAGCGACAGGACGCCGGGCGCCAATACGCTCGCGCCGCCGCCTCGCAGCGTGCCACCGGTTAGAATCAGCGGACCCTTGAATGTGTTGTTGCCGATCAGCGTTAACGAGCCTGCACCGGATTTGGTGATCCCACCACCGCCCGTGATGTTTCCGCTGAAGCGGGCATCGGTGCCCGTCGCCGTATCGATAAAGGCGCCGAGTCCGCCGACGACGATCGCGCGGGAAGACAGAAAAAGGCCGCCGGCATCGATGGCGAGGGTTCCGCTGCTTGCCGCATCGCCGAGTTGCAGTGTCCCGGAACCGAGCGCGCCGTCGCTGCCGACCGCCAGGGACGAATTGCCCGTGACAATCGTCCCACCCGAATACGAGTTCGCGCTGTTGCCGAGCGCGAAACTTCCGCCGCCGGTCAGGTTCAACGTGCCGACGGAGCCGTTGTCTGAGATCTGACCGTTCCACGCGATCGTTTGACCGGCTGGGGCGTTCACCGTCGCTTGTCCACTGAGGCCAAGCGCGTTCGAAAACACGCCGCCGGTTGTCGTCTGCAGCAGCGTCCCGGATGCCATGCTCAACGGCCCAGTGCCAAGGCTCCCCGGCGACTGCAGGCTCAACGCGCCGCCGTTCAGCGCCACGCCGCCGGAGAACGAATTCGCACCCACCAGCGACAGCGTTCCGGTGCCGCTCTTGATAATGCCGCCGCTACCGCTGATCGCACCGCTGAAGAGGCTGCTCGAATTGTCAGCGCCGACCGTCAGAAAGGCGCCGCCATTCAATCCCAGTGAGCCGCCGCCGGAAATCGAAAAGAAATTCTGCGAGAAACCGTTGAGATCAACACTTGCGCCGTCATTGACGAACAGCGTCCGGCTCGCGCCAAAGGCGCCGGCACTGCCGGCGACAAGCGTTCCGCCGTAGACGCTGGTCGCGCCGCTGTAGGTGTTGCTGCCGGAGAGCGTCAGCGTGCCAGCGCCTGCCTTGGTGAATGTTCCGGTGCCGCCGACCGCGCCGCTCCAAACCGCATTGGTTGTGGATCCGATCGTGTCGACTGTGCCGCCGCCGGCACCAATGGCGATTGATCGCGCCGAGCTGAACGCTGGCGACGAAATGCCGAGAGCACCCGTGCTTGACGCGTCGCCGATGAACACGTTGCTGGTCGCCAGGCCGAGCGCCCCGTCGGACGTGACGATCAGCTCGCTGCCGTTGTGGATCACGTTGGCGACGGTATGCTGATTGGCAGCGTTCGTCAGCATCATCGTTCCGCCACCGGTCACTTCCAGAATCGCCGGCGTCACGATTCCTTCCTCGACCTGCCCGGCCCACGTCGCCGTCTGACCTGGTGCGATGCTGACGGTGCCCAGACCATTTTCGAGGTACAGGCCCTGGGTGAACGTCGACGAGCCGGTGATGCGCAGGACCGATCCGGCGAACAGGCGAAGGTCGGACGTGGCGTTTCCGAGATTGTTTACCGATGAAATGCTCAGCGTGGCGCCGCCGTCGACCACGGTGCTGAACACGCCAGTCGCGCCGTAATGATTGTTGCCCGACAGGATCACCGTACCGGCGCCGCTGATGTTTAACGTGCCCCAGTTGTTAGCGTTGCCGCCGGAATTCGCCTCGTCTGCGATAGCGCTCGCGATCGTGATCGTTTGCCCAGCGCTCGGCGTGAACGTGACGTAGTTGCTGCCAAAGGTGGCGCTGATAAAGATGCCGGCGCCAGCGCCGACGCCATTCGCTGCGCCGCTCGACCCGGCGCCGCCCGACACGGTCGCTCCCGTGACCGTAAAGGGACCGACGATGTTGAGCCGGCCCGGGATGCCGCCGTTGTTGGCGAGAAACACGGCGCCGCCGAGTCCGGCACCGCCGCCGCCGGACCCCGATGCGGAACCGTCGCCGCCGAACGCTCCGGCGACGCCTCCGGCGCCACTGCCGATCGAACCACCGCCGCCGCCACCGAATCCGCCGGCGCCGCCATCCGCCGCGCCGATGCCAGCGCCGCCGCCTCCACCGAGGCCGCCCGCACCGGCGAACGGCCCCGCGTTCCATGCGCCGCCGCCGCCGCCGCCGTCAGTGCCGTTGCCCGAGAACCCGGCTGCGGGGCCACCGCCGCCCGCGGTTGATCCGCTTCCACCGACCGCGCCGCCACCACCGCCGAACGCTCCGCCGCTGCCCCCTCCTGTGTCACCACCCGGCCCGGACAGGTTGAGAATTCCGCTGCTGCCGTTGAACGTCGTGCCACCTCCGCCGCCAGCGGCCCCGCCTCCGAAGCCGCCGCCGCCGCCGGCGACGAACCCGTCGCCGCTGCCCCCGTTGCCGCCGAGGCCTCCGCCTCCGCCACCGCCGATCGCGCCAGCGACACCGCCAACGCCACCCGCGCCGCCGATCGCGGAATTGCCAGACAGATTGACGTTGCTGACGTTGACAGTTGCGCCAGTGCCGACGAGCAGCGCGCCACCAAGGCCGGCGCCGCCACCACCGCCCGCGGCTCCGCTGCCGCCCGTACCACCGGTGGCGATGGTGTTTTGAATCGTGACGTTCTGCAGGTTGACGACAACTGCAGGCGGCGGGCCCGTGCCGCCCACCGAATAGCCGACGACAAGGCCCCGAAACTGACCGGCGCCGTCGAGGACGAATCCCCCGCCGTCCAGGGTGATGGTGCCGCCGGTCTGAATGGCGGGCAGATCAGCGGCCGTCAGTGTGATGGTATTCGTGAAGCGGATCGTGTCGCCGCTCACCGCAGTGCTGATCGCCGCCCGTAACGACGCTTCATCGCCGACGGCGCAAATGCCGCCGGGGCATTGCGCGAAGGCGGTCGTCGGAGCGAGGAGGACAGCCGCCGACAGTACCGAGCCGTACCCGACGCATCTAAACGAAGAGGAGATCGCGGCGCGCATTGCTGGAAAGAGGTGCGCGCATTCTAGCCCACAAACGACCGCGGGAGCCGGTTGCTGGAAACCGCATGCGCCCGCGCACCGGGGTGACGCGGAACGTTAGTCCGCGGTTGCTGTGTCCATTGCCTCGTTGGCCAGGCGGTCGGCGTGCGCGTTCTTCGCGCGGCCGACGTGCTCGAAGGTGACGCGGCCGATCTGATGTGCGAGCAGTTTCGCCTTTGCATACAGCGGCACGAGACCGGGATGTTTGACTTTGTAGGTGCCTCTCATCTGCTGCACCAGCAGCAGCGAATCAGAGCGGACGTGCAGCGCGGTGAGGGCGCGCGCTTTTGCCCATTCGAGCGCCGCGAGCAGGCCGCGATATTCGGCGACGTTGTTGGTGGCGACGCCGATCGCTTCGGAAAATTCTTCGACCAGCGTCCCGTCTGGTTCTTCGATTCGCACGCCGAAACCGGCCGGTCCCGGGTTGCCGCGTGCGCCGCCGTCGATATACGCCACCATCACACGGGTCCGTTTTCAGTGACATGGATGGCCGCAGGAGAAAAAAACATGATCCGGTTGCAATGGTCGCATTGGAGGATTTCGTCGTTGCGCCGAATCTGGTTGAACACCTGAGGCCGCAGCCGGACGTGACACAGCGTGCACATGCCGTCGCGGGCTTCGGCGATGGCGACGCCGCCGCGCCGCTTCGCGATCAGCTCGAACGTCGACAGGACTTGCGGCGTGATCCCCGACACGACGGCCGCACGCTCGATGGCGATGCGCTGCAGGTCATCCTTTAGCTGCGCCAGCTGCTTGGTAAGCGCCTGCCGGTCTGCATCCACGGTCTTCTGTTCCGCCGCCGCCGCCGCGTCCGCTTTCTTGACCGCGGCGCTCAAATCGTCGGCTTCGACCATCAACTCGAGAATCTGATCTTCGCGCTTCTTGATTTCGGCTTGCGCGAACGCGATTTCGTGCTGAACGGCGGCATATTCCTGGTTGGTTTTCACCGCCATCGCCTGGTCGCGGAACTTCGACAACCGTCCCTGATGTACGGCGACATCCTTCTCGATGTCGCGGCGAGCGGCCTGGTTGGCAGCGAGCCGTTCCTTGGCGCTTGCCACCGCCTGTTTGGCGGCGTCGATCCGGGCGTCGAGCGACTTGATCCGCTCCGGTTCGTCGGCCAGCCGCCGCTGCGCGTCGCTGGCGGCGCTGTCGAGTTGCTGAAGGGACATCAGTTTTTCGAGGTCAGCGTTCATAACGGTAATGGCAGTGCTCACAGGATGCCCCGATGTTCTGTTGAGAAAAAAAAAGGCCCCGCACCGGCGGGGCCTGAAAGGTCTCTTCGCTGAGTTGTGTCCGATGTGGAGTCATAGCATTCAACGGTTTCGTCCGCCTTCGCTGCCTTCGGCGCGACCGCCTCCGCGTGGCTTGCCCAGCCGAAGCTCACGCTTCTGCTGCCACGCGTGAGCGGAGGCTGGGCCCACCAGGACTCGAACCTGGAACGAGCCGGTTATGAGCCGGCGGCTCTAACCATTGAGCTATAGGCCCATACAAACTTAGAACTAAAAACTGAAAACTCAAAACTAATTCTTCCGTCGCTCAGTTCTCAGTTCTTAGTTCTAAGTTCTAAGTTTCTAACTCGTTCTTCCCTCCAGGAACGCCCGCAGCTTCCGACTGCGCGACGGATGGCGGAGCTTGCGCAACGCCTTGGCCTCAATCTGGCGAATCCGTTCGCGCGTGACGGCAAAACTCTGGCCGACTTCTTCCAGCGTATGCTCGCTGCCGTCGCCGACGCCGAAGCGCATCTTGATGACCTTTTCCTCGCGCGGCGTCAGCGTTTTCAACACCGATTCGGTCTGTTCCTTGAGATTGAGGTTGATCACCGCTTCGGCCGGCGACACCACCTGACGATCTTCGATGAAGTCGCCGAGATGTGAATCTTCCTCTTCGCCGATTGGCGTTTCGAGCGAGATCGGCTCCTGGGCAATCTTCAAGACCTTGCGGACCTTGCTCACCGGGATGTCCATCCGCTTGGCGATTTCCTCGGAGGTTGGTTCGCGACCGAGCTCCTGGACCAGGGCGCGCGACGTGCGAATCAACTTGTTGATCGTCTCGATCATGTGGACCGGGATGCGGATGGTCCGCGCCTGGTCGGCGATCGCGCGGGTGATCGCCTGGCGGATCCACCACGTCGCATAGGTCGAGAACTTGTAACCGCGGCGATATTCGAACTTGTCGACCGCCTTCATCAGGCCGATGTTGCCTTCCTGAATCAGGTCGAGGAACTGCAGGCCGCGGTTGGTGTACTTCTTGGCGATCGAGACCACCAGTCGCAGGTTGGCTTCGACCAGTTCTTTTTTCGCCTGCTCGGCCTGATATTCGCCGCGAATGATCGTGTCGAGGGTCTTACGCAGTTCGTCGGCCGACTGCTCGAGCGAGTCGGTCAGTCCCTTGATCTTGAACTTGAAGTCCTTGATCTGCTTCTGCAGGGTCCGCTTGTCTTCTTCACGCAGCTTGGTCTTCCGATTCTTCGGATTCAGCAGCCGCTCGATCGCGTCCACCTCGCGCTGCTCGCGGCGCACCGACTCGACCGCGTCCTTCATGTCCTCGATCAGGCGGCGCTTCACCGCTTCGGTGAATTCGATCTCGCGTATCCGCTGCGACACGTCGATCAAGGCGCGCATCGCCTGGATCTTGGCCCTGCGAAACTTCCGCTTCTCGCGCGTGGTGGTGCCGCGCGGCGTTTCCTGCAGCTTCTGATCGAGCTTTTCGTAGTTCGCCCGCGCCTTGCGGACCGCGTCGATCTGCTTCTGAACCTGTTTGCGGCGCTGTTCGATGCGCTCGTCGGTGATTTCTTCGTCGTTGAAAATGACCAGCTCGCGAATCGTCCGCTCGCCCGAATCGAGCTGGTCGCCGAGCTGAATAATCCGCTTGGCGATCAGCGGCGTGCGCGAGATCGACTTGATTACCGCCAGCTTGCCGCGCTCGATGCGACGAGCGATTTCGACTTCGCCTTCGCGCGTCAGCAGCGGCACGGTACCCATTTCGCGCAGGTACATCCGCACCGGATCGTTGGTCTTGTCCAGCGCCCCCGGCGTCAGGTCGAGCTCCATCTCCTCGGCGCCTTCCGCGGTCCGGTCGATCGGCTTGACGTCGTCGCGGAGGTATTTCTGGTCGGAGTCGATGACTTCGATACCGGCGCTGCCGAAGGTGTTGAAGAGATCGTCGAGCTCGTCGGAGGAGGTGATCTCCGACGGCAGCATTTCGTTCACCTCGTCGTAGAGAAGGTAGCCCTTCTCCTTGCCGATGCTGATCAGCTGCCGGACTTCGTCGTAACGCTCTTCAATCGATAGGTGCGACTTGTCTTTTTCTTTGTCGTCGTGGCTTCCAGCGCCGCCGGCTACGTCAGTTGCTCGATGCGATGAAGAAGATCTTTTTTCCGCTGCCATAAGTCATCAATCTCGTGTTCGTGTTGTGTGGCTCCGAGCTGCTGGAGCCGGTCGATTTCCCGTTGAATGGTTGCCCGTTCCCGTTCCCATCTGAGCCGTTTGATAGCCTGCACGCACGCCGCCGGCGGGGCAGGAGCGTTTGCGGTCGCGGCGATGCCAGTGACGAGCTGGGCGTCCACTGTACTTAGACGCTGTAACAGCGTCGAGGGTAAGTGTTCCGGCGCGACACGGCCGAAATCGCTCTCTTTTTGCAGGCTCCGCGCCATTTCCAAGATAGCCTGCCCGCGCAGGTTCTCGAGGTCTTCAGGCTCGAGATCGTGCAATGCCGCTAAAGCCTCGACCGAGCTGTGAATAACCGCCCAAATCAGGTCTTTTTCCGCTTTTTTGAGCTCGCCAAAACTGGGCAGGATTGGCGCCTTCACGACGGTCTTCGTGGTGAACGACCGTCGAAATTGCGTCAAAACTGTCGCGTCGGTGACGCCAACCTTCTCGGCGACACGCCCGGCGAACAGCTCCTTGCTGGCGTCATCGGTGAGCAATTGTGAGAAGGAGGCCATCTTCGCCAAGTAGTCGTTCCGCCCCGCCGCCGACCTGAGATCGAATTGTGAAGCCTCGCGCCGGGCCACGTACTCGAGGTAGGGCACCGCGTCGCGCAGCTTCGCCCGGTATTCGTCGTCTCCCCGGGTGCGGATGAAAGTGTCCGGATCCTGGCCCTTATCCAGCATCACGACTTTGACTTCGAATCCCTCACGCACCAGCAAATCGCACGAACGCGTCGCCGCGCTTTGGCCGGCCGAATCGGGATCGAAGTTCAGCTTGACGTTGGTGGTCGATCGTTTCAGCAACTGCGCCTGCTGCGTGGTGAGCGCCGTGCCGCACGACGCCACGACCGGCGCGCCCGCCTCGGAAAACGCGCCCGATTGATACACTTGCCCGAAATCGAAATAGCCTTCGACGATCAGCGCGTATCCCTGCTTCCGAATCGCCGCTTTGGTCAAATTCAATCCGTAGAGCGTCCGGCTTTTCGAGTAAATCGGCGTCTCTGGCGAGTTCAGGTACTTCGGGCCACCCTGATCTGCATCCATCTGCCGCCCGCCAAAGGCGATTACGGATCCCGTATCGCGGCAGATTGGCACGATCAGTCGGTTCCGGAACCGGTCGACCACCTCGCCGGAATCGCGTTGCACGATCAGGCCGCTTTGCAGTAATACGGCCGGCGTGAAGCCCTGTTTCAGCAGCCGCTCCTTCAGGCCCTCGCGGGTCTGCGGGGCAAAACCGAGACCGAGCTGCTCAATCGTCTTCGCACTGAGACCGCGGTCCTTCAACTGCTGCCGCGCGCGGCCGCCCGCCGGTCCGGCGAGCTGCTCGCCAAAATATGCGGCCGCGATCTCGTGCGCTTTCAGCAGCGTTTCTCGCAACGCCGCGTCGCGTCGCTGGGCGTCGTCGGTAGTGCCGTCGCTCGACTCGGGCAGCGAGACGCCAAATTTCGACGCCACCAGTCTCACCGCTTCCGGAAAGCTGAGGCTCTCCTGCAGCTCAATGAATTTGAAAACGTCGCCGCCTCGGTTGCAGCCGAAACAATGGAAAAATCCCTTGTCCGGATCGACCGTGAACGAAGGCGTTTTTTCGCCGTGAAATGGACACAACCCTTTGTAGGTGCGGCCAGCTTTCTTCAGCGGGACGTATTCCTGCACGACCTGCACGATGTTCGCCTGCAGGCGTAGATCGTCGATGAAGGTTTGCGGGAACAACGCCACTATTCCTTGAGCTCCACGACGGTGACGCCACCGCCCCCTTGTTCCGGCGGTGCCGTTGCGAATCGCGCGACCAACGGGTGCTGCTGCAGGAAACCGGCGAGCGCCCGCTTCAGCTGACCGGTCCCATAGCCGTGAATCAACCGGACGACGCGCTGGTCGCTCAGCAGCGTTTCGTCGAGAAACCGTTCGGCCCGCGACAGCGCTTCATCGACCGTGCAGCCGATCACGTTCAGATCCATCGCGCTCGTTTCGCGCGGCTGCAGTTCCACGTGAACGCTGACTCTCGCCGGCGCCTTCGCCTGGCCACCGCCATTGCCGCCAACGACCCGCAAGTCGCGAACGCTGGCCCGCATCCGCTTGCCGCGGACGTCGAGCTCCGCCGTGCCGTCATGCAACGAAGTGACCGTCGCCTCCAGCCCCAAACCGCCGACGATCACGCGAGAACCCACGTCAATCAATGGTGATTGGAGATTGGGGGTTGGGGATTGGGGTGACTGGTCAGCGGGAGATTGGTGATGCACACCGCGAATTCGATCGGCGACCGCTTCCAGCGCAGCACGGGCGTCGCTTCGTGCCGTGCCGGTATCGCCGGTTGAAACCAGGCGCGGCGCGGCAGCGATTGCCGCGGCCTTTTCCTTCAGCTCGCCAATGACGTCGTCAATGTCCTTGCGCGCCTGACGTAGCTGCGTCTCGAGCTCTTCGTTCAGACGCTTGCGGAAGGTTTCTTCACGCTGCCGCAACCCGTCTTCGCGCTGCCGCATTTTTGCTTCCGAGTCGTGCAGCGTGCTCCGCTCGCGCGCAACCAGCCGCTGCTCGTGTTCCAGCGATCGCAGGTCGCGGTCGATCTTCGCAAGGTGCTCGGCAAGCTGTGCTTCGCGCGCGCTGACGTTGTCGCGTGCCGCGGCGATCACTGACGGATTCAAGCCGAGTCGCGCCGCGATCTCCAGTGCCAGGCTGCGTCCCGGCGTGCCGTAGACCAGTTGATAGGTTGGCGCAAATGTCGGTTCTTCGAATCCGAACGCAGCGCTCGCAACCCCTTCGGTCGTTGACGCATAGGTTTTCAGCGCATCGTAATGGCTCGTCGCAATTACGGTCGCGCCGCGCTTCCTGAAATGGTCCACGACCGCGACGCCTAGCGCGCCGCCTTCAATCGGGTCGGTCCCCGAACCGACTTCGTCGAGCAACACCAGCGCCGGCGTTGTCATGGTG
>Ga0070675_100000250_pt1 | contig 34971 bp, 34 predicted proteins | sample KBSM43metaG_FD_65343 | JGI IMG/M metagenome (GOLD analysis project Ga0070675, IMG submission 65343) | Miscanthus rhizosphere microbial communities from Kellogg Biological Station, Michigan, USA - KBS M4-3 metaG | ecosystem: Host-associated > Plants > Roots > Rhizosphere > Soil ... | reverse complement strand
ACGGCGAACGACGTCATGCGGTGCGGCTGCAACCGCTTCGCGCTCACGATCTCGCACGCCGGGACGCCGCGCGCGACGAGCGCATCGGCGATGAGCGAGCGGTGGCAGCGCCACGGCACCGCTTCCGCGCACATGATGGCGACGCGCTCGTGCTCGGCGAGCGCGATCAGCGCCGTGACCGCATCGGCGAACGGCGCCGTCTGCATGTAGTCGGCGTAGCCCTGGAACGAACGGTTGCGCCAGCCGCCGTTGATCGATCCCGGTCGCGGGGAGCGCAGCCCGCCGAGCGCGGCGAAGTGCGAATAGCCGATCGACTCCGCGGCGAGCGACGCCGCGAGCGCATCGCCGTTGAACTGCGGGTTGTGACGCGAGCGCGGCACCGTGCGCACGTCGACGAGCCGGTCGACGCCGTGCGCGCGCAGCAGCGCGACGAATTCCGCGATCGGCCGCGTCGAGTGGCCGACGGTCAGCACCGCGTGGGCGGCGGGCGCGTCGGGCTCGGGCGACACCGCGATCGGGTCGCTCGCGGGGAAGGTCTCCTCGAGCGCTTCGTCGAGCCGCGCGTCGAGGTCGCCCGGCGCGTCGACGGTGGCGTCGCTCGACGGGGCGTCATCGGGAAGGTGCATGCTTCGCTGACGTTCGCGGGGGTGGTCGGTCTGGCGGGCAAGTTCCGATCCCATCACAATCTTCGTTCCTGCCCGACCCGCCCGATGATCGACCTCAGCACCCTCGGCATGACCGAGATCGTCCGGCTGCAGAACCAGCTGCAGCAGGAGCTTCGGCGCCGCTTCGAGCGCTCGCTCCTGATGGCGTTCTCGGACATCGTCGGCTCGACGCCGTACTTCGCGCGCTTCGGCGACGCCGTCGGTCGCCAGCTGCACCAGCTCCACGTCGATCTCCTCGGGCAGGCGGCGGGCGACGCCCAGGGGCGCATCGTCGACGCCGTCGGCGACGGCGTCTTCTGCGTCTTTCCCGACGCCGAGGCGGGCGTGCGCGGGATCGTCGCGTTCGAGCAGGCGATGGCGCGCGAGAACGCGACGCGCGCGCGCGAGCACCAGCTCGCCGTCCGCATCGGGCTGCACTGGGGGTCCGTCTTGACCGACGGCAAGGTCGTGACCGGCGACTCGGTCCACGTCGCTGCGCGCGTCGCGCGCTGCGCCGAGCCCGGCGGCGTCTGCCTGACGCGCCAGGTCTTCCTCGAGTTCGGTCCTCAGCTGCGCGTCCTCTGCCATCCGATCGGCATGCGCGAGCTGAAGGGCGTCACGCAGCCGTTCGATCTCCTCGAGCTCGACTGGCGCGATCCCTTGACGTTCCCGCGCCGCGTGCTGATCGAAGAGACCGAGCAGCAGATCGCGCTGCCGCAGAAGGACATCGTCAGCTTCGGCCGCCTGCACGAGCCCGACGGCGCGCGCGCCAACGACATCGTGCTGTTCCATCCCGATCCGGCGCGCACGCGCCAGATCAGCCGCTGGCATTTCGAGCTGCGGCGCGCGCCCGACGGCCTGAGGCTGCGGACGCTCTCCGACGGCGTCACGACGGTCGACGGCGAGCCGGTCGGCAAGGGCGTCGACGTTCCGGTCAAGAGCGGCTCGCGGATCGTCGTCGCCAACACGCTGACGCTGCGGCTGGCCGGCCCCGCGCACCCGAGCGCCGACGACGAGAACAGCCGGACGATGCTGCTCGATCCGGCGCGCTGAGCGCGTCGAACCGAGGCGACGGGGCACCGCGGGACGCCGCCGCACGGCGTCGACGCGGCGGCCGTGCGCGCGTATCGTACGACCGCGCCACTGTTGGCCGCTTCATCTTGCGAGGCTCCTCGTGAAGCTCTACCACCATCCGATTTCCACGACCAGCCGCACGATCATGCTGTTCGCCGCCGAGAGCGGCATCCCGCTCGAGATGCAGGTCGTCGATCTCTTCACCGGCGAGCACATGCAGCCGGCGTACGCCGGCCTCAATCCGAACAAGCTCGTGCCGACGCTCGAGGACGGCGACTTCGTGCTGACCGAGAACTCGGCGATCCTCAAGTACCTGGCCGAGAAGACCGGCTCGCCCGCGTATCCGAAGGACCTGCAAAAGCGGGCGCGCGTCAACGAGCGGATGGACTGGACCAATACGCAGCTGACGATCGACCTCGTCTACGGCCTGGTCTATCCGCAGATCTTCGACTCGCACAAGCGGCGCAGCGACGAGGCGCAGGCGGCGACGCTCGAGCGCGCCAGGGAGCGGGCGCGCAACTGGCTCCAGGTCCTGAACGACCACTTCCTCGGGGCGGGCAACAAGTACCTGTGCGGCGACTCGATCACGATCGCCGACTACCATGCCGTCTCGTACATCGCGCTGGCCGAGGTCATCGGCAGCGACCTCGCCGCCTATCCGAACGTCAAGGCATGGCTCGCCCGCATGAAGTCGCTCCCGAGCTGGTCCAAGGTGTGGGCGGTGATCGACGGCTACGCCGAATCGCTCAAGTCGCGGCCGATGGTCGCGGTTTGACGCCCGTGTCGATGGAGGGACGCATGATCCGCAAGCTCCACCACAACGCCTACCGCTGCCGCGACTCGGAGCAGACGCGCGCGTTCTACGAGGATTTCCTCGGCCTGCCGCTGGCGCACACGCTCGACATCGGGCGCACCAAGACCGGCCGCGAGACGCGGGCGCTGCACACCTTCTACCGCCTCGACGACGGCTCGTACCTCGCCTTCTTCGAGACCGGCGACCTGCCGTTCGAGTTCAAGGCGCAGCACGACTTCGACCTGCACATCGCGCTCGAGGTCGCCCGCGAGACCCTGCAGCCGATGCTCGCCAAGGGGCGCTCGCTCGGAATCGAATGCCGCGGCCCGTCCGACCACGGGATGATCGATTCGATCTACTTCCGCGATCCCAACGGCTACGTCATCGAGCTGTGCGCGAAGCGGCCCGAGCACGACGAGCTGATGGACCCGGCGACGAACGACGCGCGCGCGACGCTCGAGCGCTGGACGGCCGCCAAGGCCGACGCGAAGGCTTGAGCCGTCGGGCTGCCCTGGAGCGAGGAAGCCATGATCGTCGAGCGCATCTGGACCGGCAACGCTTACCGCAACTACAACTACCTGATCGCGTGCGCCGAGACCGGCGATGCGCTCGCGATCGATCCGCTCGACCACGAGAAGTGCCTCCATGCGGCGCGCGTCAAGGGCTGGCGGATCTCGCAGGTGCTGAACACGCACGAGCACCACGACCACACCGGCGGCAACGCCGCGGTCATCGCGGCGACCGGCGCCAAGCTGATCGCGCATCACCGGGCGGGGGCGCGCATCGCGGGCGTCGATCGCGGCGTCAAGGCCGGCGACGTGATCAAGGTCGGCAAGACCGTCGAGCTGGAGTGCATGGACACGCCCGGCCACACGATGTGCCACATCTGCCTGCGCTCGCACACCGACCAGCCGGCGATCTTCTCGGGCGACACGCTGTTCAACGCAGGCGCCGGCAACTGCCACAACGGCGGCAACCCGTCGGACCTGTACGCGACGTTCGTCGATCAGCTCGCGAAGCTGCCCGGCAACACGCGCGTCTACCCGGGCCACGACTACATCGAGAACAACCTGCGCTTCACGCTCGCGCGCGAGCCCGACAACGGCGACGCCAAGGCGCTGCTGCCCGAGGTCAGCGGCCACGACCCGGCGACGATGCACGTGACGACGCTCGACGAGGAAAAGCGCATCAACACCTTCCTCCGCCTCGCGAGCCCGGGCGTGATCGCCAAGCTGCGCGAGGCATTCCCCGACCTGCCCGAGCGGCCCGACGCGAAGACGGTGTTCCTGAAGCTGCGCGAGCTTCGCAACAGCTGGTAAGCGCGACGGCGCGAATGCGCCGGGCCCGCGGTGCTTGCGCGGCCGGTGCTCAGCCGGGCTGCAACCCGGCGGCTTCGATCCCGGCGATGCAGATCGCCTCGTCCTCGTCGCCGGTGCCGCCGCTGGCGCCGGCGGCGCCGAGGACCTTGCCGTCGGCGTCCTTGATCAGCACCGCCCCGGTCTGCGGGATGAACTTGCCGTGGCCGGTCGACGCCAGCGCGCCGAAGAATGCCGGCAGGTCCTTGGCGCGCTGCGTCAGGACGCGCGACGCCGCGCCCATCGCGATCGACGCCCACGCCTTGCCGGAGGCGATGTCGATCCTGAACATGCTTGCGCCGTCCTGGCGCTGCGCGCTTTTCGTGTGACCCGCGGCGTCGAGAACGACGACCGCCATCGGTTGATACCCGGAGTCGGTCGAGCGCTGCAGCGCTGCGGCGATGATCTGGTTGGCTTGGGCGAGGGTGAGGTCCATGGTCGGCTCCGCGTTTCGGGGGGTGGCAAGAATTGTCACGTTCCGCAGCGGTACGCTCCTTGCCTCGCGTCATCCGATGGCCAAACCGCGCTTTGGAACGAAGTCGCCGACGGAGTGCTTCGCCTGGCACTACGCGTTCTTTGCGCGTCTGGCCAACCGCCGGGCACCGGGGTCGGCGACGCAGCTGCTCCACCTGACCCAGGCCGTCCACGCGTTTCGCGGCCACCTCGATCCGATCCGGGTCGCCGACGAAGTGTTGCTGACGTGGCCGTTCGACGTCCACGAGCCCGGCGCCTGAGCCCGACCTGACGAAACGCGGAGCCCGCACTCAATGCGGCGCCGGCGCGATGTCGAAGTGGAGGACGTCTTCGCGGACGCCAAGCTTGGTGTAAAGCGCGATCGCGGCGTCGTCGCCGAGGTCGGCCTGCACGAAGGCCACCCAGATGCCGCGCTCGGCGGCGAGCTGCTGCAGCGCACGAATGAGCGCGGTTGCGATGCCGTGCCGGCGCTTCGCTTCGGCGACGGCGAGGTCATAGATGTAGAGCTCGCTCCGTGCCTGCTCGAACTTCGGCAGCACATAGCCAGCGAGCCCGCCGACGACGGCGCCGCCCGCGAACGCGGCGATCGCGACGAACGTGTCGCGTGCGAGCAGCGCCTCGAGGTAGCGGTCGTCGGGCTGTCGGGCCGTGTACGTCGCGACGTCGCCGAACGCAGCGCCGAACATGGCGAGCATTGCGCGCATCGACGCGACGTCGGCGCTGCCGAGCACGCGGACCTCGAACGGACCTGGCATCGAGTGCACTCGAACGGGCGCTGCCCGACCGGTGGAGTCTAGACCGCGCGGGGGCAGCGGCCTGACGCCACCGGGGTCGCGACGACGCCGGCAGCCCACGCGGCCGGCGTGCCGATCGCCTGTTCGACGAACGCGACGGCGCTCAGCGCGACGACGGCGGCGAAGACGAAGCGGTGCGAGCGGCAGGCGGAACGGCAGGTCACGGACGGCTCCTCGGTCGCGATCGTGGTGGCGGCGACGAGCCGTGACTGTCGCCGGCGCGTGTATCGGCAGCACGTCCGCGCCGCCCCGGTTTGTATCGATGTTGTTGCCCGAGGCCCGGCAGTGACGTCAGGACGGCAGTCGCGCGAGCGCTTTCGCCAGCACCGCGTCGCCGGCGTCGCCGATCTTCGCGGCGAAGAGGTCGGCAGCGAACTCGCGCTCGCGCGCGTCGATCGTGGCGATGAACTCGTCGGCGCCCTTCATCGCGTGGAAGGTGTCGAACCCGGTCTCGAGCGTGCGCTGCAGCTCTTCGAGCCCGGCGACGCGCGCCGGGCCGCGCATCAGGCGCAGCGCGTTGCGCAGCAGCGGCAGGCGAGTGACGCGATCGAGATGCGAGGCGATCCGAAGCGCCAGGTCGATCTGGCGTCGCCGGTCGCTCGCGCGGTCGACGCGCTGCCAGGCGCCGACGTAGTCGATCGGTGCGATGGTGGCGTCGGCGAGCTCCGTCGCCATCGCACTGTCGAGGACCTCCGACAGGGCGTGCAGGTCGGCCAGGATCGCCACCGTCTCGGCCACCTGGTTCGGGAAGACGCGCGCGACCGCGGGACCGACGCGCGCGAACTGGGCGTCGCGCCGCGTGAAGTCGCTCGGCCCGTACAGCTCGTCGAGGAAGAAGCGCGCCGCCGCGCCGTGGCGGGCGCTTCGCAGCAGGTCGTCGTACGTGAGTGCGAAGCGGCGTTGCTGGAACGCCTTCAGCGCGGTCACCTTCGCGAGCAATCCGGGCAGTTCGGCGCGGCGCTGCCGCTCGGCGGCGACCGCGTTGAGCTGACTCGCGACGTCGGTGATCGAGGTTGCCATCCGCTTTGCAGGATCCGTGCCGACAGGACGATAGACGAATCGACGCGCGGCAAAAACCGGCGATCATGGGCGATCGTCTTCATCACGCACCGGCCATGGACCTCGAACTGCAAGGCAAGCGCGCGCTCGTCACCGGCGGCTCGCGCGGCATCGGCAAGGCGGTCGCGCGCGGGCTCGCGCGCGAAGGCGCTGCGGTCGCGATCCTCGCCCGCGATGCCGCAATGCTCGCGACGACGGCGGGCGAGCTCGCCAACGAGACCGGCGCGACCGTCGTTGCGGTCGTCGCCGACACGACCGACGACGCTGCGGTCGAGCGTGCGGTGGCCGAGGCGGCCGCGGCGCTCGGCGGCGGCATCGACATCCTCGTCAACGCCGCGGCCGAGCCCGGCGGCTACGCGCCGCCGCCCAAGCTCGCCGAGATCGACGCCGCGCAGCTGCAGCGCGAGATCGACGTCAAGGTGATGGGCTACCTCCGCTGCGCGCGCGCGGTGGCGCCCTTCATGCAGGCGCAACGCTGGGGCCGGATCGTCAACGTCAGCGGCCTCGCGGCGCGGCAGACCGGCAGCACGCTCGGCAGCATCCGCAACGTCGCCGTCTCGGCGTTGACCAAGAACCTCGCCGACGAGCTCGGCCCGTCGGGAATCAACGTCACCGTCGTCCACCCCGGCGTCACGCGCACCGAGCGGACCGCCGCACTGATCGCGGCGCGCGCCAAGGCGCAGGGGACGAGCGAGGACGCGGTCGAGAAGCAGCTCGCCGAAGGCAACGCGATCCGCCATCTCGTCGAGGCGAGCGAGGTCGCGAACGTCGTCGTCTTCCTGTGCTCGCCGAAGGCGGTCGCGATCCAGGGCGACGCGATCGCGGCCGGCGGCGGCGCGCCGAAGGCGATCCACTACTGAGTCGACGCCGATCGGCTCTTCGCCTGAGCCTCGGGCGGCGGCACCGTGATCGGCTGCACCTCGACCTTGGCGATGCCATCCTTCCGCGTGATGCCCAGCTGCTCGGCGGTCGCAGGCGAGAGGTCGACGATCCGCCCCTTCACGTAGGGCCCGCGGTCCTGGATCGTCACCGTCGCCGTCTGCCCGGTCTTCAGGTTGGTGACCTTGGCCGTCGTGCCGAGCGGCAGCGTCTTGCTCGCGGCGTTGTCGTCGTCGGCGGCCATGCGCGTGCCGTCGGCCATCTTGCGGCCGACGAAGCGGTGCGCATACACCGACGCGGTGCCGACGCGCTTCTTGCCCGAGCGATCGAGCACGGGCCTGGCGACGGGAACCTCGCGCTTTGGCGAAACGCTGTCGCGCGCCGGCGCGTCGACGTCGGGCGGCGAGGTCGCATGCGCGACCCCGGCGCAGGCGATCGCCGCGCCGAGCAGGGACGCGAGGCCGGGGGGTCGGTTGCGGGCGTTCACGGTCCGACTCTCGCGCGCCGCCCGCGCCGTGCCGATCGGCCGACGTCGAACCGGTGCGTAGGACGAGCGTCGGCAAGGCGTGGGCGCTTCGCTGTAGGGCACTGCCTACGCCGGTGCGTCGCGCTCGTTCGGCGCGACGACGGTCATGGCCGACGGCTCGCGCCCTTGTGCGTCGCCATCATGCGTGCTTCCGGCGCCCAGCCGCCTATCACCGTTCCCAGGAGCCCGCCATGACCTCGATCGCCAAGTCCAATTCCCAGAAGAAGAAGCGGGATGTCCAGGACGCCGTCCAGCTTCTCACCAGCGACCACGCCGAAGTCAGCGCGCTCTTCAAGAAGTACCACAAGCTCGCGGAGGCGAACGCCAAGGCGGCCGAGCGGCAGGCTCACGCCGAGCAGATCTGCACGCTGCTCACGGTCCACGCGACGATCGAGGAAGAGATCTTCTATCCGGCCGCGCGCGACGCCGGCATCGACGATGCGCTCATGGACGAGGCCGACGTCGAGCACGCCGCGGCGAAGGACCTGATCGCGCAGATCCGCGCGATGTCGCCCGACGAGGACCACTACGACGCCAAGGTCAAGGTGCTCGGCGAGCAGATCGAGCACCACGTCGACGAAGAGCAGGACAAGATGTTCCCGAAGTGCCGCAGCGCGAAGATGGACCTCGCCGCGCTCGGCAAGGCGCTCGCCACGCGCAAGGACGAGCTGCTGCGCGAAGCCGCCGAAGAGATCGTCTGAGGCCGACCGTGCGCAATCCCTGGCTGAAGAAGAATCCGTTCATGAGCATGTGGCTGAGCGGCGCCAACGCCGTCGCCGGCTCGGCGCGCGGTCACGCGAAGCGCCAGGCGACGACGGCGATGACGCAGGCGTCGAACGACATGGTGCGGGCGTGGGCCGACGCGTTCGCGCCGGCCCGGCCGCAGCCAAGGAAGCGGCGCCGCTAGACGACCCGCCGCTGGCGGCGCTTCTGCGCGACCCGCGCGAGGACGACGAGCCCGGTCACCAGCAGCACGTACGTCTCGGGCTCGGGGACCGCGGCGACCGCCGCGACGTCGCCGCGGATCACGAACGTCATGTCGGGCAGCGCGCCGGCGAAGCCGCTCGCGTTGCTTCCCGATGCGTGCACCACGATGGTCGCGAGAAACGCGCCGATGCCCCCGTCGTCGAGCAGGACGTCGAGACCGCCGAACGACGTGCCGGCGACGACATTCGCGAACGACCCGAAGCCGGCGAGCGTGAAGGCGTTGCCTGCGCCCGTGAGGTCGAACGCGCCGCTCAGCAGGTCGGCGGGGCCGATCGCGCTGTTGAGCACCGCGAGGCTTGCGCTGCGATCGCCGCTGCCGAGGGAGAACGTGCCGAAGTCGAGCGTCCACGTGTTGCCGTTGCGGCTGAGCGTCCCCGCGCCGGCCGTCTTCGCGAGCGCGGCTTCGGCGAAGTTGTTGACCTGGCCGCGCAGCTGCACCGTCGAGCCGCCGAGCGCGAGGTCGGCGAGCTCGCCGTCGTGGCTCGCGAAGCCGACGTTCGCGCTGCCGGCGAAGACGCCGGCGTTGGTCGTGCCGAGGCCGACGCGCAGGCTCGTCGCGTCGGTCGCTCCCGCGCCGAGCCCGGCGACGCTGCCGCTCGTCGTGAACGGCGACGGCGCGCCGCCGATCGACGCGACGAGCGCGTCGTTGAGCGGCGTGACCGGCGCCGCGTTCGTCACCGACACCGCGCGGTCGGCGACGACGTCGCCGCGGTGGACGATGCCGAAGTCGACGATCGCCGTGTTCGTCTGCCCGATCGCCGGCGTGTAGACGTGGCCGCTCAGCGCAACGCTTTGCGACGGCAGCGCTGCGTCGGGCGCGTTGGTCGTGCCGGCCCCGCTCGAAACGAGGTTGACGGTCGCGGTGCCGTTGAAGCTGCCGGCGGCAGCGGTGCTCAGCGCCACGCCGAGCGCGTTGCTCGACCCGCCCGCCGCCAGGCCGGTGATCGTTCCCGATCCGCTGAACCCCGCTGCGACTGCGCCGAAGCCGGCGTTCAGCCGCTCGGTGTACACGTCGGGCGACGCGTTCGTCACCGTGAGCGATGCGGTCGGCGCGGCGTCGCCGACGCGCGCGGCGAGCGCCAGCGACGGCGGTGCGACGTTCGGATTGGCGAGGCGGTACGCCGCGCCGTTCACCGCGACCGTCTGCGACGGCAGCGGCGTGACGCCGAGCCCGCTCGTTCCGGTGCCGTCGGACGCGAGCGTGACCGTCGCCGTCCCCGAGCGCGCGCCGGCGCTCGACGTGTCGATGCCGACGATGAGGCTCGTGTTGTTGCTCGCCTGCGGCGCGAGCAGCGTGAAGCTGCCGCTTGCGGTCACCCCCGCGGTCGCGCTGCCGATCGACGCGTTGAGCTTCTCCGAGAAGCCGTCGTTCGGCGCCGTGTTGGCGATCGTCAGCGCCTGCGTCGCGGCGCTGCCGACGCGGACGTTGCCGAAGTCGACCGGATTCGGCGCCGCCGCGCTCGGGCTCGCGAGGCGAAAGACGTTGCCGACCGTCTCGATCACGCCGGTGACGCCGACCGCCTGGCTCGGCAGCGCGGTGATGCCGAGGCCGCTCGTGCCGGCGCCGTCGGAGGCGAACTGCACGGTGACCGTGCCGTTGACGCTGCCCGCCGCTGCCGTGTTGAGGCCGACGACCATGCTGCTCGTGTTGCTCGACCCGGCGGCGAGGCCGGCGATGCTGCCCGACGAGGTGATGCGCGGATCGCTCGCGCTGCCGAAGCTCGCGTTGAGCTTTTCCGAGAAGCCGTCGTTCGGCGCCAGGTTGGCGATCGTCAGCGCCTGCGAGACGACGTCGCCGACGTGGACGTTGCCGAACGCGACCGGAGCGACGACGTTCGGATCGGCCAGCCGATACGCGGCGGCGCCGGGGGCGAGACCGAACGTCACGACCTGGCTGCGCGTGTTCTCGAAGTTGTTGACGATCGCGACCGACTGTCCCGTCAGCGGCGCGAGCGAGCCGGCGGCGCCGACGGTGACGACGACGTCGCGCGTCAGCGAATTGCCGGTCGCGATCGGCCCCCAGTTGCCGGCGGTGACGCCGTTGCCCGAAAGGCGGGGGTCGGTGATGTTGCCGCCGTTGACGCTGGTCTGGATCGCGCCGCGCAGCGCCGGCCCGGTCGTGCCGGTGTTGGCGATGTCGTAGTGGTAGGTCGTGCTGCCGACGTGGACGTTGCCGATCATGACCGTCGGCGTCGCGGTGTTGCCGTTGACGACGTTGGCGCCGGCGATGCCCTGGTTGGCGTCGCCGCCGGCGATCAGCCGGTTGCCGGTGCCGCTGGTGACGACGTTGGCGCGGCGGTTGAACGCGTTGCCGCTGCCGAAGTTCGCGTTGTCGTAGTCGCCGAAGATCGTCAGCGTGTTGGCGCCGAGGTTGAGCGTGCCCGCGGTGTGCAGCGTCCCCATCGTGCTGTTCGTGTCGTGCTGGTACGTCGCGCCGCTCGCGACGTTCACGGTGCCGGTCGGTCCCTGGGTGCCGCTGAAGAAGCGCATCGTTCCGGCATCGAGGTTGAGGGTGCCGGAGTTGGTGAACAGGACGCCGAGGTCGACCGTCGTCACGGTGTTCATCAGCTTGTTGTACGTGCCGACGTTCGAGAAGGTGTGCGGCCCGCCGACGTTGTGCTCGATGAACGAAGCGAAGGCATTCGCGTCGTTGAAGGTGCCGCGGTTGACGAGCGTGCCGCCGTTCCAGAACTGGATCGCGTTGTTGTTCGCGGCGGTGTTGCCGCTCCACGTCGTCGTCCCCATCAGGTTCAGCGTGCGGCCGCCGAACAGCACCTTCGTGTTGGCGCCCGAGATCGTCACGTCGTTGGTGAACGTCGTCGACGCCGCGCCGGCGATCGTTCCGCCGGTCCACGTCACCAGGCCGGTGAAGGTGTTGTCGGTGCCGGTGAGCGTGCTGCCGCTCAGCGCCAGCTTCGCGGTGTTCGTTCCGCCGTTGATGGCGACGACCGCGTCGCCGCCGACGTTGTCGGTGCTGATCGCGAGCGTTCCCGCGCCCTGCGTCGTCGCTCCGTTCAGGGTGTTGGTGCCGTCCTGGAAGTTGAGCACCGCGCCGGCCGCGATGTTGAAGGTGCCGGTGCTCGTGCCGCCCGAGGGCCGGAACGTGCCGGCGTTGACGTTGACGGTCCCGGAGTTGTTGAACGCGACGCCGAGGTCGACCGTCGTGATCGTGTTCGCGTTCTTGTTGTAGGTGCCGACGTTGTTGAAGTTGTGCGGCCCGCCGGTGTTGTGCTCGATGAACGATGCGAACGTGTTGTTGTCGTTGAAGGTGCCGGTGTTGTTGATCGTGCCGCCGTTGTGGAACTGGATCGCGTTGTTGTTGGCGCCGGTGTTGCCGGTCCAGGTCGTCGTCCCCTGCAGATTGATCGTGCCGCCGCCGACGAGGACCTTGGTGTTCACACCCGAGACCGTGAGGTCGTTGGCGAAGGTCGTGACCGCCGTTCCCGAGAACGCGCCTCCGGTCCACGTCGCCGGGCCCTGGAAGGTGCGGTCGGTGCCGACGATCGTGCTGCCGCTGAAGAGGAACGGCGCCTTCAGCGTGCCGCCGTTGATCGTGACGAGCGCGTCGGCGCCGACGTTGTCGGTCGAGACGATGAACGTGCCCGCGCCCTGGACCGTCGCGTGGTCGAGCGTGTGGCTGCCGTTCCTGAACTCGAGCGTCGCGCCGTTGGCGATGTTGAAGACGCCGGTGCTCGACGTCGTGCTGGTGCCCTGGAACAGCATCGTTCCGGCGTTGACGTTGGTCGTTCCGGTGTTGTTGTAGACCGCCTCGACCGAGGTGACGGTGTTGGCCTGCTTGTTGTACGTGCCGATGTTGTTGAACGCGTTGGTGCCGGTGACGTGGTCGATGAACGACGCGAACGCGTTGTTGTCGATGAACGTTCCCTTGTTGTTGAGCGTGCCGCCGGCGAACTGCAGCGAGCCGTTGTTGGCGGCGGTGTTGCCGCTCCACGTCGTCGTCCCGTTCAGCTCGACCGTGCGTCCGCCGGAGAGCGCCTTGGCGCCGAGGCCGCTGAGAGCGAGGGCGCCCGAGTACGACGTCGTTCCGCTGCCGGTCTGGGTGCCGGCGAGCCAGCTCGAATCGCCGGCGATCGTGAGCGTGCCGGTGCCGCCGAGCACGCCGCCGCTCAGCGCGAGCGACGCCATCGTCGAGGTGCCGTTCAAGGTCAGCGTCCCGGCCGAGAGCGTCGTCGCGGCCGCGGCGCTGAACGACGTCGCCACGGTGAGGCTGCCGCCGGTCATCGCGAGCATGTCGTCGCCGAGGATCGCGATGCTGTTGACCGTGTCGGTGCCCGATCGATGGGTGACGGTCTGGGCGCCGGCGACGTCGATGACGACGTCGTCGGCGAGCCCCGGCAGCGCCGGGTTCGATCCCCAGTTCGTCGCGATGTCCCAGAAGCTCGAGCCGCCGAGCCAGTTGACGGTCGCGGCGCGGGCCGGTGCGCTCGTGATCACGGCGAACGCAGCGAGAGCGAGGGCGACGAGCGAAGCGAAGAGCGATCGCCGGAACGAACTGCGCATGGCACCCTCCTCCAGGGCCGCAGGCGATCGGCCTGCGATGCAGAGAAGGTAGGCGCGACCGCGTTACCGCGGCGTTACCGCCTCAGTGCGTCAGCCGCCGGTCGGCCGCCGCGAGGAGGCTGCGGTTGGTCGGGTTGCGCTGCAGGAAGCTGTCGCGAAACGCCTCGGGGACGTGCGGCAGCGCGGTGCGGCGCACCCAGAGCGCGCCGCGCGCGAGCGCCATCATCGCCTGATCGCCGTCGCCGTTCGCCTCGAACACCTGCGCGGCGAGCCACCAGGCTTGCGCAAAGTAGAGGTCGGCGGGCTGGACCTCCTCGAACTGGGCGACGAGCGCGTGCATCGCCGCGGCCGCGCCGGCGGCGTCGCCGCCGCGGCTCTGCGCGTGCGCCCGCAGGATCCGCGCCTTCATCGCGACGCCGGCGAACTCGAGCGCGAGCGCCATCCGCTCGACCTCGTCGCAGCGCTCGATCGCTGTCGCCGGGTCGCCAGCCGTCGCCTGCTCGAGGAGGACGTGCATCCGCACGTGCGGGTCGGAACCGGGGCTGAGCTCGGCGGTGGCGGTCTCGATCAGCGCCCGGCCGCTGTGGCCGAGCGCACGCTCGACGCGTGCCGCGACGGTCGCGCGGCGCGCGCGCACGTGGTCGATCGGAGGCCGCTCGTAGTCGAGCGCCTGGCGCGCGCGCGCGAACTGGCCGAGGTCGATCAGGAGCTGCGCCTTGTGGTTCGAGGCGACCGCGACCCAGAGCGGCTGGCGGTCGCGCGTGAAGCAGGCGAGCGCGGCGTCGAGCCGCTGCAGCGCCTCGTCGTAGCGGCCGACCATCCCGCAGTACAGGCCCGCGTAGGTTTCGACGACGGCGCCCTCGGGGCCGCCGGTCGCGCCGAGCTGCTCCTGCAGCGCGAGCGAGCGCAGCGCCAGCGCGAGCGCGGCGGGGACCTGGCCGAGGTTGCCCTTGACCGTCGCCAGGTTGGACGTCAGCGTCGCGAGCTCGGCGACGTCGCCGAGCGCGTCGGCGTTGTCGATCGCCTGCTGCAGCGCGAACGCGGTGTCGCGCAGCCGCCGCGCCGTGTTCAGGACGTACGCGTAGTCGGCCCAGAAGTGGCCGCGCCGCTCGGCGTCGCCGCCGTTCTCGACCAGCGTGCGGTGCGCCTCGATGATGGCGAGCGCCTCGACCGCGCGGCCGGCTTGGGCGAGGCCGACCGCGTGCAGCCGCGCCGCCTCGAACGCCGGCCACGGCGAATCGAGCCCGCGCGCGAGCTCGCTCGCCTCGACCGCCGCGGCGATTCCGGCCGGATGATCGGCGGCCATCAGCGCCGCGGTCGCCTTTGCGGTCAGCGCGGCGGCGCGCTGCGCGTCCGACTTCGCCGCGGCGAGCAGGCCGTCGATGACGCCGTGCGCGTGCGTCACGCCCTTGACGACGATGAGCGCATGGACGCTCTCGCAGCGCGCATCGAACGCCGATCCCGCGTCGGCTGCGCGATCGAAGGCGTCGGCGGCGAGCCGCCAGCACTCGACCTCGTGGGTGCGCTGCGACGCCTCGCGCGCGCGCCGCGCCGCGGCAGCGTACGCAGCGCCCGCCTCGCGCCACTCGGCGGCGCCGGCCCAGTGCGGCGCGACGCTGTCGGGCAAGGCGTTGCGCGCCAGCAGGTGCGCGGCGATGCGCCGATGCAGCAGCTGCGCGATCGGCACCGGCACCGAGCGGCGCGTCGCCTCGAGGATGAGGTCGTGGGCGAACGTTCCGTCGCGCAGCACCTGCGCCATCTCGAGCTCGCGCCACGGCTCGGCGATGTCGAGCGGGTGGGCTTCGAGCACCGCGGCCGCGAGCTCGGCGCTGAAGTCGGGGCCGGCGAGCGCAGCGACGCGAGCGAGCCGCAGCGCTTCGCTCGAGAGCTGCCCGAGCCTGCGCTCGACGAGCGCGCCGACGCTCGCCGGCTGCGGCAAGCGCGCGTCCGCGGCGAGCGTCGCGGCCTGGCCCGAGAGCAGCAGGTCCTTCAGCGTCTCGAGCGCGAACATCGCGTTGCCGCCGGTGTGCTTGAAGAGCGCCGGCGCGAGCCGGTCGACGTCGAGCTCGGGCGCACCGAGCGACTCGATCAGGAGCGCGAGCTCGGCAACGTCGAGCGGCTGCAGCGCGACCGTCTCGACGCGGCCGGATTCCTCGAGCGCGGCGCGCATCTTCGTGATCGCGGTGCTCGATTCCGCGGGCCGCTGCGCGAAGCCCCACTGCAGCCCGGCGAGGCCGTCGGACTCGACCAGCGCCTGCACGAACTCGACGCTGGCTTCGTCGGCGAAGTGGAGGTCGTCGACGACGACGGCAAAGAGCCCGGCGGTGAGCGCGTCGGCGAGCGTCGCTTCGACGGCGCGGTGCAGCAGCAGCCGCTGCGCCTGTCCCGAGAGCGCGACGGCGGTGCCGAGCTCGGGCAGGACGAGCGCGAGCTCCTGCGTGCGCTTGGCGTCGAGCGGCAGCGCGCGTTCGGCGAGCATGGCGCGCAGCAGTCGCGCGAGCGCCGCGTACGCGATGCCTTCGTCGCCCGGCCGCGCGCGGACGGCAACGATGCTGTCGCGTCCGCCCGTGAGCTCCTGCAACAGCCGGCTCTTGCCGACGCCTCCCTCGCCGACGACGAGGAAGGCGCGCCCGGTCGACCAGGCGCGCTCGAGGCGGGCGAGCTCGCGTTCGCGACCGACGAGCTTGGGCGGCCGCAGCAGGCTCGCCGGAACGACCGCGCGCCGCGCGGGCAGGGTGGCCGCGCCGCGCTCGATCGTCGCCAGCAGCTCGACCGTCTCGGCCGAGACTGGCGTGCCGAGCTCGTCGCGCAGGCGTTCTTCGAAGCGCTCGAACGCGGCGATCGCCGCGGCGCGGTCGCCGCGCAGGTAGTGCAGACGCATCAGGCGGCGCTGTGCGTGCTCGGCGAGCGGGTTGCTCTCGACCAAGCGCTGCGCGTAGACCAGGCCGCGCGCGACCGCGCCGCTCTGCTCGCACTCGGCGACCGCGGCGGCGAGCGCCCCGTCGCGCCGCTCGCGCCATTGCTCGCGCTCGCCGCGCAGCCACTCGGCGAAATCGGGCAGGTCGTCGAAGTCGAGGTCGCCGAGCAGCTCGGCGCGGCCGGCGTTCTCGTCGCTGCGGATCGCCGCGAGCGTCTCTGCGAGGTCGACGGCGACGTCGCTCGCGAGTGCCATCGTCGCACCGGTGTCGATGAGCGCGGTGCCGCTGTCGCGGCGCAGGCGGAAGATCCGCTGGCGCAGGCTCGTGTCGGCTTGCCGCGACGTCGCCGACGGCCACAGCATCGCGGCGACGCGCTCGCTCTGCACCGGACCTGCGAGCGCGACGAGCGCGAGCAGCGCGGCGTCCTTCGGCCGGAGCGCGAGCGAGCGGCTGCCGTCGCTGGCGACGAGCGCGGGCCGACCGAGCAGGCACAGGCGCCACGCAGCGCGTGCGCTGGCGTGGGCGGTGGCGCGGGTCGGACGCGGCATGCTCGGCAGTGTCGTGGCCGCGCGCGCGGCAGGCAACGTCGCGCGCTCGTCGATGGCGATCGGTATAGGCCGAAGGCGTTACCGCGCGGTTACCGTGACGGTCGGCGCTTCAACGCGGCGTGCGCTGCGTCGCCGCGTACAGCTCGGCGGCCGGGACGACCCTTCCGTGCAGCGGCAGGATGCGATCGACGTCGAGCTTCAGCCGCTCGATGTTGTCGACGAGGTTGACGTTGTTGGCATTGGCGACCGCGGGCGGCGGCGTGTTCGGCGGCGCCGGCGTGAATGCGTCGGCCTCGATCAGGAGCCTCTCCTTCGGCAGGTAGACCATCACGAAGCTGGCGCTGTGCGGGCCGCCGACGATGCGGTGCACTTCGACGGGTCGAGCGGCGTCGCCGATGTCGAGCTTGTCGCCGACGGCGATGAACTCGGGCTTCTTGCCCGCGCGCGCGTAGGCGTCGGGGCGGATCGCGTTCGCCTGCGCGAATGCGCGCTCGAAGTAGCGCAGGTTGGCGGCCTGGGTGACGATCGTCGCGCCCTCGGCGACCGCGGCGCGAACGCCGCCGGCGTGGTCGAAGTGGGCGTGGCTGTTGACGACCGTCTTGATCGGCTTGCCCGGAGCGAGCGTCTTCACGTGCTCGATGACGGCGAGCGTGCGCGCGTCGTTGAGCGGTGTCTCGACGAGGACGATGCGGTCCTGCAACTCGATCGCGACGCTGTTGTGCGAGCCGCCGGCAACGAACCAGACCCCGTCGGCGACCTTCTCCGAAGTGACGCGCTCGGCGGTGTTCTTCGCTGCGTCGGGCACCGGCAGCGCGAGCGACGGGTTGACCTGTACTTCCTTGATGGCGAGGTCGAGGACCGGAAAGCCGCCCATCGTCTGGCGGATGAGCATCGGCATCTGCACGCCGTCGACGGCGCGGTACTCCTGGTAGGTGGTGATGACCGGGGTGTCGCCGAGCACCGGATCGGCGACGACCGACTCGACGCGGCGGACGAGCCCGTCGGCGTCGACGAACGCGGTCGCGGTGAAGCGGCCGGCGACCTCGAAGTCGACCGCGGTCGCCCCGGCGGGCCCGGGCCGTGCCCGCGCGCCGCCGCGCGCGGCCGCCTTCAACGCGCCGTGCGGCGTGATCCAGAGCTGGTGGATGCGCTCGGTGACGAAGCGCGGACCCGGAGTCGCCGTTGTGCTGGACTGGTTCCAGGCGAGCTCGCCGCTCACGAACTGATCGTTGCGCTGCTGCCCCGAGAGCGGGTAGCCGCCGCCGCCGAGCGGCTCGGCGCGGCTCAGCACGACCTCGTCGCGCATCGTGCCGCTGGCGTAGTCGATGCTGCGCGTCACCGAATGCAGCGCGATCCGCGGCCACGCGCCGCCGGGTTCGTACGCCTGGCCGAAGGTGTAGCCGGTGCCTTCGGCGACGTAGCGCAGCGTGTTCAGCTGCGCCGCTCCCATCGCCTGCGACGCGCGCGCGACGACCGGGGCGGCGTCCTGCTGCGGAGCACTTGCGCACGAAGCGAGCAGGAGCGAGGAGGCGGCGACCGTCGCGCCGACGGCGAGAAGACGTTCGATGTGCATGCGCGCTCGGGAGGAGGGTGGAGTCGCGACGATACGCTTCGCAACATGAAGCCGCTCAAGGCGTTGGCGGGGCGCGCCGATACAGCGCGATCGGCGGCATGGCCGCCCGACCAGGAGCCTCGATGTCCCTCACGGTGCAGCACGCGTTGCCGACACGGTCGACCGCGATCGCGCAGGTCGACTCCGGACGGGATCGTCGCTCGCCCACGGCGCGCGTCGACGGCGCCGGCGATCGCGCCGCGCCGAACCGCCGCCACGCGCTGCTCAGGGCCATCGTCGACGCGGTCGAAGCGCTCCTTCCCGGCAGCGCCGATGCGGCCGCTGGCGCCAAGCCGGCCGACCAGGGCGCGTCGAAGCGCGCGCTGCACGGATTCGTGCACGCGCTCTTGGTCGAACTGCGCCCGGGCGCGGGCGAAGGCGGCCACGGCCGCGGCTTCGCCTGGGGGCGGACGACCGCAGCGACGCTCGGTCAGCGGCTCGACGACCTCGTCGCGCGACTGCAAGCCGACGGCACGACGACGTCGCCGGCGACGGAGGCGACCGACGAGACGGGCGCCAGCGCGACGGCCGCGATCGATGCAGCGATGGCGGCCGCCACGACAGAGGGCACCGCTCGGCCGACGCCGGCGGCGCCGAGCGAGCAAACGTCGAGCACGACTGCGCCGACCGCTCCAGCACCGGCGCCGACGGCACCGCTTCTCACCGCGTTTCGGGAACTGGCAACTGCGCGCGGTGCAGGCGGGGTCGACAGCGCGACGAGCGACGCCCTCGTCGCGATGCTGAGGCGGGTCGCGAGCGCGCTGGACGGCGACGCCGGCGCGCTCGTGCCGGCAGCAGGCGGCCTGCTCGACGCGACCGCGTAGCGACGGTCCGGCACAGCGACGACATCCGTTCGCGGGGACGCTCGGCGTCGCGCCTCGCGGTGCCGTAGGATCGAGGGCGCCAGGCGCGATCCGCAACGACCATGAAGGAGTACGTCCTCGACGAAACGTCGCCGCCCGACGTGCCACCGTCCGACGCGCCGCCGTACGTTCCGGCCGCGACCTTGCCGCCGCAGCCCTGGCCGTGGCGCGCGCTCCTCGTCCTCGCGGTCGTCGAGCCGCTTGCGCTCGGCGCGCTCTACCTGGCTCTCAACGCCGACGGGCACCCGGGCCAGCGCGCCGAGCCGTCGGTGGGCCCGGCGACGATCGCCGCGTTCGCCTTGCCCGCGGCGCCGGGCCAGAGTGCGACTGCCGCCGCCGCCACGGCGGCTGACGCCGCGGGCGAAGAGAGCCGGATCGCGTTCGAGCGCGGCAGGTACGTGATCGACCTGCGCTCGACCGACATCGGCCCCGCGCTCGCGATGCTCGCGCAGGCGACGAATGCGACGGTGCGCGGCGCCGAGGTCCTGTCGCGCCAGCCGACGCAACTGTCGCGGTCGGCCGTCGTCGCGACGCCCGCCGAGGCGTGGCAGGCGGTGCTCGGCGACGTCGCCAATTTCGCGATCTCGTGCGCGGCGAAGGGCTGCACGGTGTTCGTCACCGCGGTTGCGAAAGGCGACGCGAGGGGCGACGCCGGGCCATCGACGCTCGCGCTCGCCGCTCCTTTATTCGCGCCGGCCAACGCCGGGAACGGCGCCGAGATGCCCGCGGTCGATCCGGTCGCCGCGGCTGCGGCCATCGCTGCCGCGAAGTCCGCGAACGGCATGCTGCCGCCGGGCGCTGTGCCGCCGCCCGAGAACGGCGAGTCCGAGAACTGACTCGCCGCACGATGATGGTCGACATCGCGGCGATCGCGCCAGGGCTCGAGCTGCGCGACGACGGCATCTGGTACAGCCTCGACGAGCAGGCGGTCTCGTATCCGAGCGAGGGCCACAGCGCCTGCTTCGCGCTCGAGGACGCGTCGTTCTGGTTTCGCCATCGCAACGCTTGCATCGTCGCCGCGGTGCAGACGTTCCCGCCGCCCGACGGCGGCACGATCTTCGACGTCGGCGGCGGCAACGGCTTCGTTGCCCGCGGCCTCCTCGACGCCGGCTTCGACGCGGTGCTGCTCGAGCCCGGTGCCGCCGGAGCCCGCAACGCGCAGCGGCGCGGCGTGCGCCAGATCATCTGCGCGACGACCGACACCGCCGGGCTGCGCGACGAATCGCTGCCGGCGGTCGGCCTCTTCGACGTCATCGAGCACATCGAGGACGACGCCGCGTTCCTGCGTTCGCTGCGCACGAAGCTGCGCCGCGGCGGCCGGCTCTACGCGACCGTGCCTGCGTTCCAGGCGCTGTGGTCGAAGGACGACGTCGGCGCCGGGCACTTCCGACGCTACAGCCGGGCCGCGATCGCGCGCACGATCGCCGATGCCGGCTTCGCGATCGACTTCGCGACCTGCATCTTCCGGCCGCTGCCGCTGCCGCTCTTCGTCGCTCGCGTGCTGCCCGAGCGCCTCGGCATCGGTGTCGCGCGCGACACGAAGAAGTACGAGCGAGAGCACCAGGTCTCGGGCGGCGCCATGTCGCGCACGCTCGATCGCGTCCTCGCGTCCGAAGTCCGCAACATCCGCGCCGCGCGGCCGATGCGATTCGGCGGCAGCTGTCTCGTCGTCGCGCACGCGGCCTGACGGGCGCGCGACCGGCAGGCCAAGGCCGCCATGAAGATCGCCGTTCTCGGCGCCACCGGTGGCACCGGACGGCAGATCGTCGCGCAGGCTCTTGCCGCCGGTCACGCGGTGAGCGCGCTGGTCCGCGACGCGGCGGCACTGCCGGCGCGGCCCGCGCTGACCGTCGTCGTCGGCAGCGCGCGTGAGCGCACGCCGGTCGACGCCGCGATCGCCGGCTGCGACGCGGTGCTCTGCGCGCTCGGCGGCCATCCGCTGCGCCGTCGCGAGCGCGTCTGCTCGACAGCGATGGCGACCGTCGTGCCGGCGATGCACGCGCTCGCGGTGCACCGGATCGTCGCCGTCTCGACCTTCGGCGCCGGCGACTCGCGACTGCAGGTCGGCTGGCTCGCGCGAACGCTGCTGTTCGGCGCCGTGCTGCGCAGCGAGGTCGCCGACAAGGAGGCGATGGAGGGGCAGCTCGCCGCGAGCGGGCTCGACTGGACCGTGGTGCGCGTCGGCCCGCTCCGCGACGACCCGGGTCGCGGCGCCTGGCACGCCGCCGACGACGGCTCGATCGTCGGCATGCGCTCGATCGCGCGCGCCGACGTCGCCGCGTTCATGCTCGCGCAACTGGCGAGCGAGGAGTGGCTGCGGCGGCGGCCGGTGCTCGTCGGTCAGGCGACCGGCAGATAGCGCACGGCGAGGACGCCGTCGATCGCGGCGATCCCGGCGAGCACCTGCGGCAGCACCGGGCTGTCGACGTCGACGAGCGTGTATGCCATCTCGCCGCGCGACTTGTTGACCATGTTGTGGATGTTGAGGCCGGCGTGCGCCATCGCGGTCGAGATCTGGCCGAGCATGTTCGGCACGTTCGCGTTGGCGATCGCGACGCGCCACTCCGACTCGCGTGCCATCGTCACCTGTGGGAAGTTGACCGCGTTCGTCACGTTGCCGTGCTCGAGGTAGTCGCGCAGCTGGTCGACGACCATCATCGCGCTGTTGTCCTCGGCCTCGCGCGTCGATGCGCCGAGGTGCGGCAGCGCGATGACGCGCGGCTGGCCGTGCAGCGCCGTCGACGGGAAGTCGCAGACGTAGTGGCCGAGGCGATCCGCCGCGAGCGCGGTGACGACGGCCTGGTCGGCGACGACGCCGTCCCGGCTGAAGTTCAGCAGCACCGCGCCCGGCCGCATCAGGCCGATGTTGTTGTCGTTGACGAGATTGCGCGTCGCATCGACGAGTGGAACGTGCAGGGTGACGAACTGCGCGTTGCGCAGCACCTCGGCGACGCTCGCCGCGCGCCGCACCTGCGACGGCAGGCTCCACGCCGCGTCGACCGTGATGTCGGGGTCGTAGCCGAGGACGTTCATGCCGAGCTTGATCGCCGCGTCGGCGACGAGGCAGCCGATCTTGCCCAGGCCGACGATGCCGAGCGTCTGGCCGCACAGCTCATAGCCCGCGAACGCCTTCTTGCCGTCCTCGACGACGCGGTCGAGGTCGGGCGCGGCCGCGTCGAGCGCACCGACGAAGCCGAGTGCCGGCGCGATCCGACGTGCCGCAAGGAGCATCCCTGCGAGCACGAGCTCCTTGACCGCATTGGCGTTCGCGCCGGGTGCGTTGAAGACCGGGATGCCGCGCCGGCTCATCGCGTCGATCGGGATGTTGTTGGTGCCGACGCCGGCGCGGCCGATCGCGCGCACGCTCCCCGCGATCTCCATCGCGTGAAGGTCGGCGGAGCGAACGAGGATCGCGACCGGATCGGCGACATCCTTGCCGGCGCGGTAGAGCTCTGCCGGCAGCCGCGACAGTCCCGCCGCCGAAACCTGGTTCAGCACCAGGATACCGTGCCGCTCAGCCATGCTCGGCCTCGAATTCGCGCAGGTAGGCGACGAGCGCTTGCACGCCCTCGATCGGCATCGCGTTGTAGATCGAGGCGCGCATGCCGCCGACCGAGCGGTGGCCCTTCAGCTGGACCATGCCGCGCGCCTCGGCTTCCTTGAGGAACGCGCCGTCGAGCGACTCGTCGCGGAGACGGAACGGCACGTTCATCAGCGACCGATCGGCGCGCGCGACCGGGTTGCTGTAGAAGCCGCTGCCGTCGAGGAACTCGTAGAGAAGCGCCGCCTTGGCGCGGTTGCGCTCGGCGACCGCGGCGAGGCCGCCCTGGTCCTTGAGCCAGCGAAAGACGAGGCCGGCGATGTAGATCGCATAGGTCGGCGGCGTGTTGAGCATCGAATCGGCCTCGGCCTGCAGCTTGTAGTCGAACGCCGACGGCGTGAACGGCAGCGCCTGGCCGATGAGGTCGTCGCGGACGATGACGATCGTCAGCCCCGCCGGTCCGATGTTCTTCTGCGCGCCGGCGTAGATCAGGCCGTAACGCGCGACGTCGACCGGCCGCGACAGGATGTCGCTCGACATGTCGGCGACGAGCGGGACGTCGCCGACGTCGGGAGTGAAGTGGTACTGCACGCCGCCGATCGTCTCGTTCGAGCAGATGTGGACGTACGCCGCGTCGGGTTCGAGCCGCCAGCTGTCGCGTGGCGGGATGCTCGTGAACTTCGACGCCTCGCCGCTCGCGGCGACGTTGATGCGCGCGTACTTCTTCGCTTCGGCGATCGACTTCTTCGACCACTCGCCGGTCGAGACGTAGTCCGCGCTCGCCTTGCCGCGCAGCATGTTCATCGGCACGATCGCGTTCTCGCCGATCGCGCCGCCCTGCAGAAAGAGCACCTTGTAGCCAGCCGGAACGGCGAGCAGCTCGCGCAGCAGCGCCTCGGCCTCGGCGTGGATGGCGATGAACTCCTTGCCGCGGTGGCTCATCTCCATCACCGACATGCCGCTGCCGTGCCAGTCGAACATCTCGTTCGCAGCCTGGCGAAGCACGGCCATGGGGAGCACGGCAGGGCCGGCACTGAAATTGAGGACGCGGTGCATCGCGGTTCTCCGAAACGGGTCGGCGCGGCCTCGATTCGGCCACGCGAGCCGCGATGCTAGGGCCTCGCGGAGGCGATGCGAGAACAGGCCTTACGGCGGCGCGATGGGCAGGCGCGGCAGCAGCTCGCGCTCGCCGGAGCGCGTCAGCGCCAGCGCGCGACCGTCTTCGCGCCGGAGCCACCCGCGCCCGACGAGGTGCGCGCAGAGCTCGTCGGCGAGCTGGCCGGCGAGGTGGTCGCGGCGCTCCGACCAGTCGAGGCACGGATACGCGAAGCGGCGCCGCTGCGACGGCGGCGACGGTGCGAGGCCGAGGCCGCGGAGCCACTGCTCGCCGCCGTCGGTGAGCGAGAAGCCGTCGGCTGCGGTAGCGAGGCCCTGTTCGCTGCGCAGCGCGTCGTACACGGCGACGCCGAGCCGGCCGGCGAGGTGGCCGTAGCAGCAGCGCGCGTAGCGCAGGCGCTGGCGCGCCGGATGCGCCCAGGCGCGGTCGTGGACGTCGCGCTCGGCGACGAGCGCGAGCGCTTCGAGCGCGTGCGCGACCTCGGCGTCGGCGAGCCGGTAATAGCGATGCCGTCCGCGCGGCTCGCAGACGACGAAGCGTGCGTCGCTCAGCTTGGCGAGGTGGCCGCTCGCGGTCGCCGGGGTCACCGAGGCCGCCGCGGCGAGCTCGCCGGCGCTCGCGAACTCGCCGCCGAGCAGGTACGAGAGCATGCGCGAGCGCGCCGGGTCGGCGACCATCGCCGCGACGCGGGCGAGCCGCGGCTCGTAGGGATCGGCGGTGCGCGCTTTCACGTCGCCTCGGCCGGGATCGGCGTGCGATCGCGCGTTGCCTCGACGTCCTCGAGCCAGCTGCGCTCCTCGCGCAGGATGAAGCGCTCGGCGGCGGCGCGCGCGAAGTTCGCGCGGCCTTCGGGATCGGCGCGCAACGCCGCGCGGTAGCGCTCGTAGGCGGCGAGGCTCGCGAAGCCGATCAGTCCCCAGGCGACGTCGTTGGTGCCTTCGTGCGGGAGGAAGTAGCCGATCAGGTCGCCACCGCAGCGCGGGATGATGCGCGCCCAGGCTTCGGCGTACTCGCGAAACGCTTCGCGCTGGAACGGATCGAGCTGGTAGCGGATGAAGCAGGTGATCGCCATCGTCTGCTGGGTTGGGCGCCGTGGCCACGACTGTGCCGCAAGCGCGGTGCAAAACGTTTCGACCGGCGCCGAAGCGATCATGGCAGGATCGCGTCGAGGAGAACGCGCCATGGCCAAGCCGGTTCCGTTCACGCTGCACGTCGACGACGATGCGATCGCCGACCTGCGCCAGCGTCTTGCGCGAACGCGCTTTCCCGACCAGGCGCCCGGCGAGCCGTGGGCGTACGGCAGCGATGTCGGCTATCTGCGCGAGCTCGTCGCGTACTGGCAGACCACGTTCGACTGGCGCGCGCAGGAGGCGCGTCTCAATGCGTTCGCGCAGTTCAAGGTTCCTCTCGAGGGCATCGACGTACACTTTCTGCACGTCGAGGGCAATGGCCCGGCGCCGATGCCGCTGCTGCTTTCGCACGGCTGGCCGGGATCGGTGTTCGAGTTCGTCGATATCCTGCCGCGGCTGACGGACCCGGCGCGCTTCGGCGGCGACCCGCGCGACGCGTTCACCGTCGTCGCGCCGTCGCTGCCCGGCTACGGGCTGTCGTTCTCGCCCGGGCAGCAGCGCTTTGCGATCGAGCGCGTCGCCGACTGCTTCGCCGCGCTGATGACCGAGGTGCTCGGCTACCCGCGCTTTGCCGCGCAGGGCGGCGACTGGGGCGCGTTCGTCACGTCGCGGCTCGGCCACGCGCACGCCGACAAGCTCGTCGGCATCCACCTCAACCTGCTGACGGTGCCGCGCGATCCGAAGCTGCTCGCGAGCGGCACCGCCGACGAGCAGGCGTACCTCGCCGAGCTCAAGCACTGGCTCGACGAGGAATCCGGCTACCAGTGGATCCAGGGCACGCGGCCGCAGACGCTCGCGTTCGGCCTCACCGACTCGCCGGCGGGGCTCGCGGCGTGGATCGTCGAGAAGTTTCGCGCCTGGTCCGATTGCGGCGGCGACGTCGAGCGCGCATTCACCAAGGACGAGCTGCTCGCCGACATCTCGCTCTACTGGTTCACCGGTGCGATCGGCTCGTCGTTCTGGCCGTACTACGCGCGCCGCCACGGCCCGTGGCCGATCCCGCAGCACGGCGTCGCGGTCCCGATGGGCTACGCCGAATTTCCGCGCGAGATCCTGCATCCGCCGCGCTCGGTCGCCGAAACGATGTACACCGACATCCGCCGCTGGACGCGGATGCCCGCGGGCGGCCACTTCGCGGCGATGGAACAACCCGAAGCGCTCGCACGCGAGATCGTCGAGTTCTTCCGGCCGCTGCGGCGCTAGGGCGCGCCTGCGATCGCTTTCGCGCGGTACGAGCCGTCGACGTAGCGCGACGCGTCGCCGAGCGTGCGCTCGGGCCGGCCGTACTTCGCGCGCAGCTTGAGGACCGTGGCGAGCGCGGCGGGATCGAGCTCGAGGTCGCGCAGCAGCCCGCCGCGCTCGGCGAGCAGCGTCTCGGCAGCGCGGCGCGCGAGCTCGGGCGTCATGTCGCGCAGGTTGGCGACGAGGAGCGCCTCGGCGACGTCGCGGCGCGCAGGGTCGACGAGCCAGCGCATCGCGCTCCGGTAGGCGCGCAGGAAGCCGACCAGCGCCGCCTCGTGGCCGCTCGCCCACGAACGGCGGACGAACCCGCTCGTGCCGAGGTAGGGGCCGAGCGAGTCGGCGCGCGCGACGACGCGAAAGCCGCGCTCGGCGGCGAGGATGTCGAACGGCGTGCGCAGCAGCGTCGCGTCGAACGTGCCGGCGACGAGGCCGGCGTAGCGCAGCTCGGTCGCGCCGCCGCGGACGACGGTGACCTCGCTTTCACCGACGCCGCTCGTCTGCAGCAGCTCGCGCAGGACGAACGCGAAGCCGGTGTTCGGCGAGTCGACCGCGACCTTCTTGCCGCGCAGGTCGGCGATCGTCGCGACCGAACGTTCGGCGACGACGCTGAGGAAGCCGTTGTCGACGCCCATCACGGCGACGAGGTCGGGATCGCGCAGCGGCGCGCCGTCGCCCTGGCCCTCCTGGGTGGCGACGAGGTTGTCGATCGCCGCGAGCGCGAGGTCGTAGCGGCCGGCCATCAGGCCGCTCACGAGCGCGCCCGAGCTCGGCGTGTAGGAGAGCTCGACGGCGATGCCCTGCTGCTCGAAGAAGCCCTGGCGCTGCGCCGCCCAGAGCGGCAGGTTCCAGCCGCCGGCAAAGGCGACGACGCGCACGGTCGTGCGGCTCTCGGGTTGCGGCTGCGCGCGCGCGATCGCGCACGCGGCGCACGCCAGCGCCAGCAGCACGAGGATGCGCAGTCGTTTCATCGTTGCGTCATTGCTCGGTGTCGATCCGATGCGCGAGCAGAAAGCGTTCAATGACCGGATCGACCGTCGCCGGGTCGGTCACCGGGCCCATGTGGCCGAGCTCGGCGAACTCGACGACCTCGACGCGCGGCAGCCTCGGCGCGAGCAGCTTCGTCACGCCGCGTGCCGACGCGGTCGATCGCCCGCCGGTGAGATAGAGAACCGGGACGTCGAGCGAGGCGAACGCGGCGAGCGGAGTCGGCTCGCCGATCAGCGCGTGCGCCCAGCGGCGGACGTTCGCGACCTGCGCGGCGACCTGGGGCTTGCGCTGCTCGGGGACGGCGTCCCAGGCGCCGGTGCCGCTCCAGTAGTCGATGAAGCTGCGCGCCGCGCCGAAGCGATCGCCGGTGTCGAGCGCCGCTGCAGCGTCGGCGACTGCGTCGCGGATGCCGTCGGCGTCGTTCGGCCGCGGCGATGCCTGCTCGATGAACGCGAACAGCGTCGGCTCGTAGACGACGAGCGCGGCGATGCGGCTCGGATCCGCAAGCGCTGCCTTCAACGCGACGGCGGCGCCGTACGAATGGCCGACGAGCGCGATCGGCCCAGGCGCCGGCGCGAGCAAGGGCTCGATCAGCGCGGCCTCGTCGGCAAGCGTGATGACGCGGTCCGACGGCCACTCGGGCGTGCCGCCGACGCCGTAGAGATCGGGCGCGACGACCTGGAAGCGCGGCGCGAGCAGCTCGGACAGGTGACGCCACTGCGCCGAGCTGCTCGCGTTCGCGTGCAGGCAAACGACGCGCGGGCCGCTGCCCGCGATGCGGACGTGCGGAGCGCCGCTCGGGGTCGCGGTCATGCGCCGATTGTCGTCGCGCGAGCTTCGGCGTTCGACGTGGCAACCTCAGCGCCGCGCGTAGCTCACGGTCAGCGCTTCCCAGACGTGGCCGTCGGGCTCGCTCCAGTAGACGATGCGACCGCCGTGTGCGGTGTTGACCTTGCCGTCGACCGGGCCGTGTGGCGTGCTGCGCACGGCGATGTCGCGCGCGGCGAGGCGGGCGACGATGCCGTCGAACGCGGCGTCGTCGACGCGAAAGCAGAAGTGCTGGACCGGCACGTCGCCTTCGAGCTGGTCGACGTCGAACGTCAACCCGTCGTTGACGTAGACCGCAGTGAACGGGCCGATACGGCTCTCGGCCCACGGCACGTCGAGGATCGCGGCGATCAGCGCCGCCGCCGCGGTGCGGTCGCGTGCGAAGACGATCGTGTGGTCGAGTTGAACGCTCATCGTCGGATGCGGGCCGGGACTGTCGATTGCCACCTGTGCGAGGGAGCGAATGCCGTGCACGAGACGATCGTCCAGGCGATTCACGAGCGGCGCAGGCTGCGCTTGCGCTACAACGGTACCGTGCGAATCGTCGAGCCGCAATGCCATGGGCTCGGGACGCGGGGCACCGAGCTGCTGCGCGTCCGCCAGGTCAGCGGCGGCTCCTACCCCGAGGCGCTGTTCGATGTCGCCAAGATCGCCGACCTCGTCGTCCTCGACGAGCGCTTCGAGCGCCCGGGACCTCACTACCGCAAGGACGACTCGGCGATGAAGACGATCTTCGCCCAACTCTAGGGCGCGATCACCGCAACTGCGCGACTCAAGGCCTCACAGGGGTGCCAGCCCCGGTCCGAACCCGTCGAGCTTCAGCTTGTGCATGAGGGCGACAAAGCGCGGCTCCTGGCGCAAGCTCGCCAGGCGCGGGTCGTCCTTCAGGAACACCAGGCGCGTGTCGCGACTGAGATATGCCTCGTCGAGCGCATCGAGCGCCAGCTTCACCTCGCCGAGCCCGGCATGCATCACGGCGATCGACGAAGGCGAAACGTAGCGCGACTTTGCAAGGGTGAGCAATCGACCCAGGATGTCGCGCGCCTCTTCGCGTTGACCGATCCGCGCAAGGTGCATGCCGAGCAAGGCCAGCGGCCGGCTCGTGCCGTCGGCCAGTTCGACTCCGCGTCGCAGCTCGGCGATCGCCTGGTCGGTCTTGTGGTCCGCAAGATCGAGGAGGGCCTGGGTGCAGTGCGCGGCCCAGAAGCCGGGTGCGATGTCGAGGGCGCGGTTCAGCCTGACCTTTGCTTCGTCGCGACGATCCGCCGAGAGCAGGTAGCCGGCCTCGAGGGTGTTGTACACGGGTGACATCGGATCGAGCTCTCGGGTGATTCGCATCTGCGTGAAGCCTTCGTCGCGCCGGTCCTGGGTCAGGAGCAGGGTCGCCAGACCGAAGTGGGCCGCGGCCACGTTCGCATTGATCGCGATCGCGCGCCGAAACTCGCGTTCGGCCGCCGCCCAGTCGAAGTCGAACCAGTACAGCTTGAACGCCTGCTCGGCGCGCGCTTCGGCCAGATCCGGGACGAGCGCCAAAGCGCGCCGGATTGCCGCGTCCGCCGGCTCGAACGCATCCGATGGCCTGGCATCGGCGCCGAACAAGGTGCGCCGATGCGTTTCGGCGAGACCGGTCCAGGCCAGGGCATAACCGGGGTCGACCTCCAGCGCCTGCCGATACAGCGCCATGCTCTTGCGCAACCCGTCGGCGCGCATGTCCTGGGCGGATCGCGCCGCGGCGAGATAGAGCTGGTAGGCGTCGGTATTGCGCGTCCCGCCGAGCGCCGCGACACCCGGGTGCGCTCCTGTGAAGGCTTCGAGGCTCGGCGCGAGCACCTTCGCGACGCGCGCCGAGATCGCGTCCTGCACTTCGAAGACTCCGGTGAACTGCTCGTCGAAGGTGCCGGTCCAGACGGCACTCCCATCGGTGCTGCGGAGCAGCCGCGCAGTGACGCGCAACTGGTCGCCACGCCGCTGCAGCGAGCCATCGACGACCCAGGCCACGTCGAGCTCGCGCGCCGCGCGAAGCGGGTCTTGGTCGATGCCGGCATAACGGCGCACCGAGCCGACCGAGCGAACGACCAGGCCGGGAACGATCGACAGCCGCGCGATCAGGCTGTCGGCCATGCCCACTTCCAGCAGTTCGTCGCGCGCTTCCACCGCCAGCGGCTTGAACGGCAGCACGGCCAGCGTGGTGGATCGAGCAGGGTCGTCGGCGCGCGGCATGCGCCGCGACGTCCACAGCGCGACGCCACCCAGGCTCGCCGCGGTGCCGCCGAGCAGCGCCAGGTGTAGCCATCGTCGTCGGCTCGAGGCGTGCGCCGTGCCGGATCCGGTCTCCCGCGTCAAGGATGCATCGACCTCGGGTGCAGAGTCCGACAGCGCGGTGACGTCGGCGACGAATCTGAAGCCACGCCTGGGCACGGTCTGGATGTATCGGCTGGCCACGGGATCGTCGGCGAGTGCACGGCGCAGGCTGGAGACGACTTGGCTCAGGCTGTTCTCGTCGACCACCAGGCCCGGCCACAGCGCTCGCATCAGGCTCTCCTTGTCGAGCAGCTCTCCGGCGTGTTCGACGAACAGGAGCAGGGCATTGAAGAGCCGCGGCGAAAGGCTCAGCACACTGCCGTCGAGACGACGCACCTCCTGCTGAGATCGATCCAGCACGAAGTCGCCGAAGCCGTAGCGTGGCGCCGCAGTCTTGGCGGAATCAGCCATTTTTCAGGAACGTTTCAAGGCGTGGCGAATGACTTTCAGGGTCGCTCGGCGCACCGTGATGACACCGGTTCCCCCTGCTGCGCCGGATCCCGAAGGGTAAGACATGAGACCGACCCCCAGAGGCCCGTTGGCCGCGTTCACGTTGCTGTTCGGCGCCGTTGCGCTTTCTTCCTGCGGCGGCGACGCGAGCCCGACCCTCGACGCCGACGGCTGCACGACGGCGCCGGCCGCGCCGGTCGATACGGCGGTCTGTCGCGGCAAGGCGAACTTCCACGACCGCAAGCTCGTTGGCCTGGGGGGCAACGGCCGCGCGTGTTCCGACTGCCACATGGATTCCGAGAACTTCCAGCTGACCCCGGCAGCCGCGCAGCAACGGTTTGCGCAGATGACCGCGTCCGGGGTCGACGATCCGCTCTTTCGGGCGATCGATGCCGATGACTTTCGCGTCAACGGCGCCGCCGCGCACGACTTCACCAACCTCACGCAGAACGGCCTGATCCGCGTCACGATCCCATTGCCAGCCAACGTCAAGCTGCTCGATTGCGGAGCGGCCATCCCGTGTCCGGCCTCGGCTCGCCCGACCAGCGAGACCGTCGCCGAGGTCTGGCGCGCCGTTCCCCCGATCCTCGACGTCAACATCACCGGCCCCGACGGCGGCGGGCCGGTCTCCGACCGCGGCCCGAACCGCAGCGGCGGCTACCAGCTCGACGGCCGCATCGACACGCTGCAGAACCAGGCGCTCGCCGCGTTGCAGAACCATGCGGCGGCCACGGTCAACCCGCCGGCGGGCTTTCTCGACGATCTCGCCGCCTTTCAAAAGACGCAGTTTTCGTCGCCAAGCGTCAAGCGGCTCTCGGACGCGATGACGACCGGCACCAGCCCGCTCCCCGATCCCGACCCCGTCCTGAATGCCCTCGAAACGTCGGGCAAGGCGGTCTTCAACCGCGCCTGCGGCCAGTGCCACGGCAACGTCGGCGGCCATCCGAGCACCACCACTCCGATCGTGCAGGGAGTCGCGGGAACGCCGACGGGCCTGATCCGCTACCACGACGTCGCGACCGCGTGTCCGCGTCCGGTCGACACCGTGACTCCGCCGCGCTTCGTGTTCCAGCAATGCAGCCCGAGCCAGCTGGAAAACGTTCGCACCTACGAGATCACGAACAGCGGCGTCGCCCCCAGCGGCACGCCGTGCGGCGGTGCCGCCCCGCAGCCGGCATGCGTCACGCGCGTCACCACGTCGGATCCGGGCCGGATGCTGCTCACGGGCTTTCCGACGCCAGCAGGGCCCGGCGACATCAGCCACTTCGACTCACCCAACCTGCGCGGCATCAGCCGCACGGCGCCGTACTTTCACAACAACACCGCTGGGACGCTCGAAGAGGTGGTCGAGCACTACAAGCAGTTCTTCAAGCGCGTCGCGATCCAGGCTCCGCAAGCGCCGCTTCTCACCACTCAGCCGGGCGTCACTCCGCCGGTCATCGATCGCCCGTTCACCGATGCCGAGGTTCCGGCGCTGCTCGCCTACCTGCGCAAGCTCTGACCGACCGTCCGACCACCATGCACGCACCGTCGAAGTTCTTCCTCCTGACCATTGCGCTGGCTGCGCTCGGCACGGTCGCACATGCCAGCGACTTCTTCTGCAACAACTACGCCGCGGGCGCGCCGGCACAACACTTCCAATGCGTGCAGACCACGGTCGGACCCGGCGCCGTGAGCGTCCTCTCGTCCGATCAGGCCGGCGCAGGTCTGCTGAGCGCTGCCAGCGTCAGCGCCGGCAGCGGTCCCTTTGCGTCGACAGCGAGCGCCAGCGCCGAAGCCAGCCCGGGCCTGCTTCGCGGTTTCGCCTCGGCCGAGATGCTCGGCGGCAGCATTCCGGAAGCGCAAGCGGTGGCGCGCTCGGACGCGTGGTTCGCCGCAGGAGGTACGGTGGTCGGTGCCGCCGGCATCGCGGCCGGGACGCCCGTCACGCTGCGCTTCACTATCGACGTCGCTGGGATCTTCGTCGGAGGCGCCACGTTCACTGCGCTCAGCGAAGCCAACGTCGATCTCGTCGTCACGCGTGGCAACGTGTTCGCATTCGAATCCAGGGCGACGATCAACCGATTCCAGCCGACCGGTTTCGTCACGACCGACGTCGCCGCGCTGGTTGGCGACAGCTTCGAGATGCTGATGAAGCTGCACGTCTCCGCAGGTGCCGTCAACAGCGCTCAACCCGGCAACACCATGTCCATCGCCGACGTACGCAACACGGGCCATCTCTACGTCGACGCGCTGTCGAGCGATGCCGAATTCATCGGCTCCGACGGTCATCGCTACGCGACGCCGACGCTCGCGGCAGCGGTGCCCGAACCTGCTTCGCTCGCGTTCATGGTGGCCGGCCTGGCCTGTATCGGCACGCTGGCAAGGCGGCGTCGCCGTGACTACGTCAGCTGAGGCTCGCTTGCCGGCTACCTGAAGTTGGCGAGCATCCGCTCGAGTGCCATCGTGAACGGCGTCTCGAGGAGCGGCAGCGTCACCAGGACGCCGACCAGGCCGACGCCGAGCGTGACCGGAAAGCCGATCGCGAACACGTTCATCTGCTGCGCGACGCGCGAGATGACGCCGAGGACGAGGTTGGCGAACAGCAGCATCGCGACCAGCGGCAGCGCGATCCACAAGCCCAGCGAGAAGATCTCGGCGCCCCAGCGCTGCGGCTCGACCGCGCGCAGGAACGCGAACGGATCGCCGCCGACCGGAAACGCGACGAAGCTCTGCGCCACCGCGGCGACGACGAGGAGGTGGCCGCCCATGACGATGAAGAGCCAGGCGATCGTGACCCCGTAGAAGCGGCTGACCGCGGTCTGCTCGCCGCCGCTCATCGGGTTGAAGAAGGTCGCGAAGTTCATCCCCATCTGCAGGCCGACCAGCTCGCCGGCGAACTCGACCGCGGCGAAGACGATGCGCACGGCGAAGCCGAGCGAGACGCCGATCAGCACCTGCTGCAGCACCGCGAGGACGGCCGCCGACGAGTCGAGCGCGATCGGCGCGACCGGCGGCAGCGACGCCTGCGCGCAGAGCGCGACGAAGAACGCGAGGCCGATCCGCACGCGCGCGGGCACCGTGCGCTGCGCCAGCACCGGCAGCGCGCTGAAGAGCGCGACGACGCGCAGGAACGGCCAGAGAAGCGGCGTCAGCCAGGCGAGGACGTCGGCCTCGGTGAACGTGAGCACGGAGCGCCCTCCGTGCTTCAGGAGACGGCGCCCGGGATCGCTTGCAGCGTGCGCTGCACGAACTCGACCAGCGACGTCAGCATCCACGGCCCGCAGACCGCGAGCACCGCGACGGCGGCGATGATCTTCGGCACGAACGACAGCGTCGCCTCGTGGATCTGCGTCGCCGCCTGGAAGATGCTGACGACGAGCCCGACCGCGAGCACGGTGAGCAGGATCGGCGCCGAGACCATCAGCAGCACGTAGAGGCTCTGCTGGCCGAAGGTGAAGACCTGTTGCGAGTCCATCGGGATCAGGTGACGAAGGAAGCGGCAAGCGAGCCGAGCAGGAGGTTCCAGCCGTCGGCGAGGACGAACAGCATCAGCTTGAACGGCAACGCGATCAGCACCGGCGACAGCATCATCATGCCGAGCGACATCAGCACGCTGGCGACGATCATGTCGATGATCAGGAACGGCAGGAAGACGAGAAAGCCGATCTGGAAAGCGCTCTTCAGCTCGCTCGTTACGAACGCCGGCACGAGGACCTTGAACGGCACGTCCTCGGTCTTGGTTCCGGCGTCGAGCTTGGCGAGCTTCGCGAACAGCATGACGTCGGTCTGGCGCGTCTGCTTGAGCATGAAGCCGCGCACCGGGGTCTCGCCGCGCTTGAGCGCTTCCTCGAAGGCAATTCTGTTCTCGGCGTACGGCTGGTAGGCGTCGGCGTAGACCTTGTCGATCGTCGGCGCCATCACGAAGAAGGTGAGGAAGAGGCTGAGGCCGATGACGACCTGGTTCGGCGGCGCTGCCTGCGTGCCGAGCGCCTGGCGCAGCAGGCTCAGCACGATCACGATCCGCGTGAAGCTCGTCATCAGCAGCAGCACCGCGGGCAGGAAGCTGAGCGCGGTGAAGAAGAGGAGCGTCTGCACCGGCACCGAGTAGCTCGTGCCCCCGGGTCCCTGGCCGACGAGGAGCGGCAGCGTCGCGCCGCCAGTCGCGGGCGTCGCGGTCTGCGCCGCGGCAGGAAGCGCGGCGAAGAACACCGCGAACGCGATGAGAACGACGAGCGCGAGCCACGCGACGCGGCGCTGCTGCGGTGCGCGCAGCTGCTCGTCGAGCCTGGCCTCGTTGCGCCGTTCGGCGGCGAGCGCGATCCGCTCAGCCGGCATCGCCGCATCCC
>Ga0070675_100000249_pt1 | contig 35004 bp, 27 predicted proteins | sample KBSM43metaG_FD_65343 | JGI IMG/M metagenome (GOLD analysis project Ga0070675, IMG submission 65343) | Miscanthus rhizosphere microbial communities from Kellogg Biological Station, Michigan, USA - KBS M4-3 metaG | ecosystem: Host-associated > Plants > Roots > Rhizosphere > Soil ... | reverse complement strand
GCTGGTGGTGACCGACGGCGCCGGGCGCGACGTGCCGCTGCCCGACGACGTGCGGGCCTACCTGATGTCGTCGACGCAGCACGTGACGTCCAGCGCACCGGCTGCCGGCATCTGCCAGTTGCCGAACAACCCGGCCCGGCAATCGTCGACGTACCGCGCCCTGATGACGCGCCTGATCGCATGGGCCCATGACGGGCGGCCGCCGCCGCCCAGCCGCTTTCCCTCCGTCGCCGCCGGAACGCTGGTGCAGCCGCAGCGCGCCGCCATGGGCTTTCCCGATCTGGGCGCCCTCGGTCTCGCGCTGCCGGCGGCGCTGAACGACCTGAGCCCGGCCGACCAGACGGTGATTCCGGCCCGTGTCGACGCGACTCGGCGTTACGTGGTGCTCGTGCCGCGCACCGACGCCGACGGCCACGACGTCGCCGGCATTCGCGTGCCCGACATCGAGGCGCCGCTGGCCACGCACACGGGCTTCGGGCTGCGCAAGGCGGGCTTCGCCGAAGGACAGCTCTGCGGCCTCAACGGCAGCTACCTGCCGCTGGCCAAGGACAAGGACGAGCGCAGTGCCAGACGCGACCCGCGGCTGTCGCTCGCGGAGCGCTACCCGACGCGAACGCTGTACGTGCAGCAGGTGCGCGCCTCCGCCGAGCGGCTGAAGAACGACGGCCTGATGCTCGAGGAGGATGTCGCGCGCGTGCTCGACGCGGCGGCCAGGGAACCCCGCGTGCAGGCGCTGCCGCAGTAGACGACCGGCGGTTCCAGTCGGCCATGATCGCGAGCTCCGCCGCCGACGTCACCGCCGCCGTCCTGGCCGAGGCCGGCCGCACGCCCGACGCCCGCCAGCGCGAGCTGCTCCTCGGCGCGGTGCGCCACCTCCACGCCTTCGCCACCGAGGTCCGCCTGACCGAGGCGGAGCTCTTCGGCCTCGTCGTGGCGATCGCCCGGGCCGGGCGCATGACGACGCCCTCGCACAACGAAGTGATGCTCGGCGCCGGGTCGCTCGGCCTCTCGGCGCTGGTCTGCCTCATGAACAACGAACCCGGCGGCACGGCGAACCTGCTCGGCCCCTTCTGGCGCAGCGGCGTGCCGAAGATGGCGAGCGGCGACTCGATCGTGCGCTCGCCGACGCCGGGCGAGCCGGTGCTCGTGCGCGCCGAGGTGGTCGATGGCGACGGCCGGCCGGTCGAGGGCGCCGAGGTCGATGTCTGGCACGCCAGCGCCGACGGCTTCTACGAGAACCAGGATCCGGCTCAGGCCGACATGAACCTGCGCGGACGATTCGTCACCGATGCCGCGGGCCGCTTCGAGCTCCGCACGGTCAAGCCCGCCGGCTATCCGATCCCCGTCAGCGGCCCGGTCGGCGATCTGCTGCGCCTGCAGGGCCGGCACAACATGCGCCCGGCGCACATCCACTTCCTGATCGCCAAGGGTGGATTCAAGACGCAGTTCGCGCAGGTGTACTCGGCCGACGATCCGAACCTGGAGAGCGACGTCCAGTTCGCCGTCACCGCGCCGCTGGTCGGGCGCTACGTCGCGCATCCGGGGGGCGGCTGGCTGCTGGAGCAGCGGTTCGTGCTGCAGCAGGGCGAGTCGCGGTTGCCGGTGCCGCCGATCAGCGGGCGCGCCGAAGGGCCGCGGCCGACGCCCGAGGTGCTCGCTCGCCGAAGCTAGCGGCTCGCGACGAGCGCGTCGCGCCTGCACGCGGAGGAAAGACCGCGCCGCGCGGTTCGGCGCTCGGCGGTGCCAACATTTCGGGCTTTTCATCCCTCGTCGCCACGCCATGACCGCTCCCGCCGTCTCTTCGCTTCGCCGTCGACTTCCCGCGCTCGCCGCCCCGGCGCTCGCGCTCTTTCTCGGCGCGGCCGCGATGGCCGCCCCGGTCGCGCCCGTCCACGACCTCGCCCGTCAGGAGCAGCAGCCCCTCCTCGACACCCTGCGCGACCTCGTCTCGATCGAGTCGGGCAGCAAGGACCTCGAGGGCCTCGACAAGATCGCGCACCTGATCGCCGATCGCCTGAGGAAGCTCGGCGGGCACGTCGAGATCGTTCCGCCGGCCGACGTGTTCCGCATGGACGACACGCCGGCGAAGACCGGCGCGATGGTGCGCGCGGTCTGGAAGGGCACGGGCACGAAGAACATCCTGCTCATCGCGCACATGGACACCGTCTACCTGCGCGGCATGCTGAAGGACCAGCCGTTCCGCATCGAGGGCGACAAGGCCTACGGGCTCGGCATCGCCGACGACAAGCAGGGCGTCGCGCTCATCGTCCACACGGTGGCGATGCTGCAGAAGCTCGGCTTCAGGGATTTCGCCACGCTCACCGTGCTGATCAACGGCGACGAGGAGATCAGCTCGCCCGGATCGCGCAGCACCATCACCCAGGTCGCCTCGACGCAGGACGCGGTGCTCTCGTTCGAAGGCGGCGGCAGCGACGGCGGCCTGCGGCTGGCGACCAGCGGCATCGGCTCGGCCTATCTCAGTGTCCTGGGCAGGGCATCGCACGCCGGGGCGCGGCCCGAGGGCGGCATCAACGCGCTCTACGAGCTGGCGCACCAGATCCTGCAGCTGCGCGACCTCTCGCAGAACGACAAGGGCCTGAAGCTCAACTGGACCGTCGCCCAGGCCGGCACCAACCGCAACGTCATCCCGGCGCAGGCCACGGCGCAGGCCGACGCCCGCGCGCTGCGCGTCTCCGACTTCGAGCAGCTCGAGGCGACGCTGCAGGAGCGCGTGAAGCACCAGCTCGTGCCCGAGACCAGGGTGAGCCTCAAGTTCGAGGTGCGCCGGCCGCCGCTGGAGGCGACCGCGGCGTCGCGCAAGCTTTCGGCGCACGGCCAGGCGATCTACGCCGAGCTCGGCCTGCCGATGAAGGTGACCGACGTCGCCACCGGCGGCGGCACCGATGCCGCGTTCGCCGCCCTGCAGGCGAAGGGCGCGGTGATCGAAGGCTTCGGCCTGAGCGGCTTCGGCGCGCACTCGAACGACGCCGAGTACGTGCAGATCGGGACGATCGTGCCGCGGCTCTATCTGGCGACGCGGCTGATCATGGACCTGGCGCAGGACAAGGTGAGGTAGCGTAGAAGCGCAGGATCCAGCCCGCGATCCGGAGGCAAGCATGCGCATCATGTCCTCGGCCCGGCCTCGCCGCGGCCTGGCCAAGGCAGCTCTGGTCTTGTCGCTCCTCGCGCTCGGCTCGACGCCCTGGGCCGCGCCGAAGGTGGCGTCGACCGACGCCGAGCACTACCTCGACGCCTTCGTCGACCGCAGCGCCGACCCGCGCCAGGACTTCTTCCAGTTCGCCGTCGGCAAGTGGCTGAAGGACCACCCGATTCCCGCGAGCGAGCGCTCGTGGGGCATCGCCCGGGTGGTGCAGGAGGAGACGTACGTGCGGCTCAAGGCGATCAGCAACGAGGCCGCCGCGCGTGGCGATATCGCCGCCGCGGGCGGAAACGAGCGGAAGATCGGCGACTTCTGGCACGCCGCGATGGACACCGAGGCGGTCGCCCGGCAGGGGCTCGGTCCGCTCGACGGCGCGTTCGCGCGCATCGAGGCGGTCGGCTCGCTCGCCGAGCTGGTCGCCGAGATCGGCCGCCTGCAACGCATGGGCGTGGAGGCGATGTGCAGCCTGTACGTGTTTCAGGACGAGAAGCGCAGCGACCGCTACGCGCTACACCTCTACCAGGGCGGTCTCGGCCTGCCCGACCGCGACTACTACGTCGACGAGGACGCGCGCTCGGCGACGCTGCGCACCGCCTACGTCGAGCACGTGGCGCGCATGCTGGAGCTGCTCGGCGATGCGCCCGAGAAGGCGCGCGCGAACGCCGCCGTCGTCATGGCGCTCGAGACCGACCTCGCCCGCGCGTCGCGCAAGCTCGCGGCGTTGCGCGATCCGGTCGCCAACTACCACGAGGTTCGCGTCGACGCGCTCTCCGGGATCGCCGCGTCGATTCCCTGGCCCGCCTACCTGGCGGCCGGCGGGCTGCCGCGGCTCGAGAGCGTCATCGTCGGCCAGCCCGAGTTCTTCGCGGCGCTCGACAAGACGCTGCAGGGCCGCCCGCTCGGCGAATGGAAGGCGTACCTGCGCTGGCAGCTCGCCAACGCGTACGCGGCGCAGGCGGGCGGCGCCTTCGAGGCGGAGCATTTCCGCTTCTTCGGCACGATCCTGCGCGGCACGCCCGAGCAGCGGCCGCGCTGGAAGCGCATGCTCGACGAGGAGGAGAAGTACCTCGGCGACGCCCTCGGTCAGCTCTACGTCCAGGGCTACTTCCCGGCCGCGGCCAAGACGCGCTACGAGAACCTGAGCGGCGCGATCTTCGATGCGTTCCGCACGCGCCTGCGCACGCTCGACTGGATGAGCGAGCCGACGCGCCAGCGCGCCCTTGCCAAGCTCGGCGCGGTGACGAAGAAGGTCGGCTACCCCGATCGCTGGAAGGACTACGCGAGCTACGAGGTCGGCCGGGATTCGTTCCTGCTCAACATCGTGCGCGGCCGCGTCTGGCAGAGCGACTACGACATCGCCAGGCTCGGCAGGCCGGTCGACCGACTCGAATGGGAGATGACGCCGCAGACGTACAACGCCTACTACAACCCCTCGAACAACGAGATCGTGCTGCCGGCGGCGGCCTTCATCCTGCCGGGCATCGCCGATGCCGCGGTCGACGACGCGCTCGTCTACGGCTACGCCGGCGCGACGACGATCGGCCACGAAATCACGCACGGCTTCGACGACGGGGGCCGGCAGTTCGACGAGCGGGGCAACCTCGCGAGCTGGTGGACCGGGGAGGACGACGCCGAATTCAATCGCCGGGCAAGAGGGATCGTCGAGCAGTTCAACGGCTACGTCGTCGCCGGCGACCTCCGCATCAACGGCGAGGCGACGCAAGGCGAGAACATCGCCGACCTCGGCGGCGCCGTGCTCGGCTGGGAGGCCTTCACCCGCACGGCGCAGTACCGGGAGGGCAAGCCGATCGGCGGGTTCACGCCGGCACAGCGCTATTTCATCGGCTGGGCGCTCGGCTGGATGATCCAGGTCCGGCCCGAGTCGCTCGAGCTCCAGGTGAAGACCGACGTGCACGCGCCGAACCATCTGCGCGTGATCGGCCCGCTGAGCAACCTGCCGGCGTTCCACGAGGCGTTCGGCGTGCGGCCCGGCGACGCGATGTACCGCCCCGCGGAGGCGCGGGTGCGCATCTGGTAGGGCGGCCGCCGGACGTCGTCGTCGCGCGGCACGGCGGCTAGGCAGCTAGGAGGACGGCACCGCCAGCCAGCGCTCGAGCCGCTGCCGATCCGCGAGCAACTCCTCGCTTGCCCCCTCGTGCGCGACGCTGCCGCGGTCGAGCACGACCGCCCGCTCCGTGATCGGCAGGATCGTGCGCGGGTTCTGCTCGACGATGATCGCGCTCATGCCCTCGTCGCGCACGACGCCGGCGATGGCGCGCAGCAGCTCCTCGACGATGATCGGCGCGAGGCCCTCGAGCGGCTCGTCGAGCAGCAGCAGCTTCGGGTTCGTCACGAGGGCGCGCCCCACCGCGAGCATCTGCTGCTCGCCGCCGGAAAGCTGCTGGCCGAGCAGGTCGCGCCGCTCGGCGAGGCGCGGGAAGAGCGCGTAGACGCGCTCGATCGTCCACTTGCCGGGCCGCGCCACCGCGGCGAGGTTCTCGTGCGCGGTCAGCGAGCGGAAGATGTTGCGCTCCTGCGGCACCCAGCCGATGCCCGCGGCGGCGCGGCGGTGCGGCGGCAGGTGCGTCAGCTCGACACCGTCGAGCACGATCCGCCCGGAGAAGCGCCGCGTCACGCCGACCAGCGAATCGATGAGCGTCGTCTTGCCGGTGCCGTTGCGGCCGAGCAGGGCGAGCGAGCCGCCGGCGTCGACGGCCAGGCTCACGTCCTGCACCACCACCGCCTGGCCGTAGCCGGCGCGGAGCGCCTCGACGCGCAGCAGCTCAGCCATGCGCCGCCGCCCCGTGCGCCTCGCCGAGGTAGACCGCGGCGACGCGCGGATCGGCGGCAATCGCCGCCGGCGCGCCGTCGGCGAACACGGCGCCGTCGACCAGCACGGTCACGCGCTTGGCGAAGTTGAAGACGAGGTCCATGTCGTGCTCGATCAGGAGCACCGAGACGTCGTCGGGCAGCGCCGCGACGATGTCGAAGATCTCCTGGCGCTCGCCCTCGGGCACGCCGGCGACCGGCTCGTCGAGCAGCAGCACGCGCGGCTTGCAGGCGATCGCGGTGGCGATCTCGAGCAGGCGGCGCTTGCCGTAGGCGAGCTCGGACACCTTCTGGTCCTGCACGTCGTCGAGGCGGAACCGGCGCAGCAACGCGTCGCATGCGGGGCCGACGCGTTCGTCGGCGCCGAGCCGCCGCCACCAGGCGCCCGAGATGCCGAGCTGGCGCGAGACGCTCAGCGCCAGCGACTGCAACGGCGTCAGGCTGCCGAAGAGCTGGCCGATCTGGAAGGTGCGGACGATGCCGCGGCGCACGCGCGCGTGCGGCGCGAGCCCGGTGATGTCGTGGCCGTCGAGCAGGATCGCGCCGCGGGTCGGCGCGAGCGTGCCGGAGAGCAGGTTGACGAGCGTCGTCTTGCCGGCGCCATTCGGGCCGATCAGCGCGTGGCGCGCGCCGAGCTCGACCCGCAGCGAGACGTCGTTCGTCGGCACGACGCCGCCATAGCGCTTGACGAGCCCGCGGGTCTCGAGGACGACCGACGCCGCGCCGCTCATCGCCCGGGCCGCCAGGTCCACGGCCGCACCAGCCGGTCGCGGCCGACCAGCACCAGCACCACGAGGAAGGCGCCGAGCCAGAAATTCCAGTACTGCGGCGTCCACGCCGAGACGAGGTCGTGCAGCAGCTTGAAGGCGATCGCGCCGTAGAGGCCGCCGTAGAGGTAGCCGGTGCCGCCGATCACGAGCACGAGCAGCACCTCGGCGCTGCGGTGGAAGTCGAACACGTCGAGCGAGGCGAAGCCGCTCGTCTGCGCGAGCAGCGCGCCGGCGACGCCGGCGATCGCCGCGCCGATCGTGTACGCAGCGACCAGCCGGGCCTGGACGAAGACGCCGATGCTCTCGGCGCGCAATGCGTTGTCGCGCAGCGCCTGCAGCGAGAAGCCGAACGGCGAATGGACGATCCGCCGCATGAACAGCAGGCAGGCGAGGAGCAGGAAGGCGGCGTAGCCGAAGGCGACGCGGCCGGCAAGGTCGAACTCGAAGCGGCCGAACGGCGTCCAGAGGGCGCCGATCGTCACGCCCTGCAGCCCGTCGGCGCCGCCGGTCAGCCAGTCCATCTGGTTCGCCAGCTCGTAGAGCACGAGGGCGACGCCGAGCGTCACCATGAGCCGCGTCAGGTCGGAGCCGCGCAGGATCAGGAAGCTCGTCAGGAAGCCGAGCAGCGCCGAGAGCGCCACCGCCGCCGCCATGCCGAGCCACGGGTCCGGCGTCAGGTGCTTGGCGACCAGTGCCGCGGTGTACGCGCCGAGGCCGAAGAAGGCGGCATGGCCGAGCGAGACGATGCCGGCGTAGCCGAGCACCAGGTCGAGCGAGAGCGCGAAGAGGGCGAGGATCGCGATCTCGTTGAGCAGCAGCGCCTGCTGCGGCAGCGCCAGCCAGGCGATCGGCAGCGCGGCCAGCGTCGCCAGCTCCCAGCCGCGCCAGCGCGCGTCGCGGGCGAGCGCCGGCGCGGCGGCCGCGCTGGTCGCGGGGGCCGCCGAGCTCGCCGGGGTCGCGGGCGCCGTCATCCGCGCCGGGCGCTCGCGCGCGCGAAGAGGCCCTGCGGCCGCACCAGCAGGATCGCGATCATCAGCGCGTAGACGACGAAGGCGCCGAGCTTGGGCGCGTAGTACTTGCCGAACACGTCGGCGACGCCGAGCAGCAGCGCGGCGAGCAGCGGCCCGGTGATCGTCGTCGTGCCGCCGACCGCGCAGACGATCAGGAAATAGATCATGTACTTGAGGGGAAACGTCGGGTCGAGCCCGAACACCTCGGCGCCGAGCGCGCCGCCGAGGCCGGCGAGGCCGCTGCCGACGACGAAGGTGGCGAGGAAGATCCGGTTCACGTCGAGTCCGAGGCCGCTCGCGACGCGGCGGTCGTCGACGGCGGCGCGCAGCCGGCTGCCGAAGCGGGTGCGCGCGAGCATCCACTGCAGGGCGATCGCGAGCAGCGCGCAGACGACGATGACGAACAGGCGATAGCGGCCGATGCCGATCCACTCCAGGTCGAGCCGGCCCTGCAGCCAGGGCGGCACCTGGATGTTCTGCTGCGACGAGCCGAGCAGGTAATCGGCGGCGGTGATCGCCATGAAGACGAGACCGATCGAGAACAGCACCTGGTCGAGGTGCGGGCGCCCGTACATGCGGCGATAGAGCGTCGGCTCGAGCAGCCCGCCGAGCAGCGCCGCGGCGAGGAAGGCGAGCGGCAGCGTCGCGAGGAAGGGCACGCCGGCACGGTTCATCAGCAGCACCGTGACGTAGCCGCCGGCCATGGCGAAGGCGCCGTGCGCCAGGTTGATGAAGTTCATCAAGCCGAGCGTCACCGCCAGGCCGACGGCGAGCACGAACAGCAGCATGCCGTAGGCGATGCCGTCGAAGAGGAGGGTCAGCATCGCGGCAGGAGGCGCTCGCCTTCGGCTACTTCGCCTTGCCGGGGTCCTTCACCTGCTTGAGGACGTCGAACTCGACGTTGTAGAGCTGGTTGCCCATCGCCGGCACGCGCTGCACCTTGCGGATGTAGACGTCCTGGACGATGTCGCGCGTCTGCGCGTCGATCAGCACCGGGCCGCGCGGGCTCTCGAAGATCTGCCCCTTCATCGCCTCGAGCAGCTTCTCGCCGCCCTCGCCCTTGGTCGCCTCGAGCGCCTTGTAGATGACGCGCATGCCGTCGTAGCCGCCGACGGCCATGAAGTTCGGCCGGAACTTGTTCGCCGCCTCGAACGCCTTGACGAATTTCTTGTTCACCTCCGAAGGGTGGGCCGCCGAGTAGTGGTGCGAGTTGACGACGCCGATCGCGACCTCGCCCATGTCGGCGAGCTGGTCGTCGTCGGTGACGTCGCCGGTCGCGATCAGGCGGACGCCCGACTTGTCGAGGCCGCGCTCGGCGAACTGCTTCATGAAGGTCGCGCCCTGGCCCGAGGGCAGGAAGACGAACAGCGCATCGGGCTTGGCATCGGCCACCTTCTGCAGCACCGGCGCGAAGTCGGGCGAGCGCAGCGGCGTGCGCAGCTTGTCCAGCACCTGGCCGCCGTCGAGCCGGAACTGGCTGTCGAAGAACTTCTCTGCGTCGAAGCCCGGGCCGTAGTCGGCGACGAGCGAGATCGCCTTTTTGATCCCGTTCTTCGCCGCCCAGTCGGCAATCGAGACCGTCACCTGCGGCAGCGTGAAGCTGGTGCGGATGAAGTACGGCGATGCCTGGGTGATGCTCGACGTCGCCGCCGCCATCACCACCATCGGCGTCTTGCTCTGGGTGCCGAGCGGGGCCGTGGCCAGCGCCGTCGGCGTGATGCCGAAGCCCGCCAGCACCGCCACCTTGTCGTTGACGATCAGCTCCTGGGCCAGCCGCCGGGTCGTGTCGGGCACGGCGCCGTCGTCCTTGAGGATCACCTCGACCTGCCGGCCCGCGACCTTGTTGCCGTTCTGCGCCACCCAGAGCTTGACGGCGGCTTCGATCTGCCGGCCGGTGGAAGCGGACTGGCCGGTCATCGGCAGGATCAGGCCGATCTTGATCGGCCCGGCATCGGCAGCCTGCGCCAGGGGTGCGGCCAGGGCCGCGGCCGCCACGGCCAGGCCGAGCGCAGCGCGCGAAAGACGTTCGCAAAGATTCATGGAGTCTCCATTGTTGTTCTCCGGGCCGCGTCGGCCCGGTTCCTCGCCGACGAAGGGAGCTGGGAAAGGCCCCGGCGTCTCCGTTCGGCTACGCTGACGGCCAGGCACAAAAGCGTGCTTTATGGATGAAATCGTACTGCGGCTCGAGATTCGCGGATCGGTCCAGGGGGTCGGGTACCGCTGGAGCATGGTCGAGGAGGCCCGGCGCCTGGGCATTCACGGCTGGGTGCGCAACCGTCGCGACGGAACCGTCGAGGCCATGGTGAGCGGCCCGCGGGAGGCGGTGGACCGGATCGTCGCGTGGTCGAGGCGAGGCCCGAGATCGGCGGCCGTCGATGCGGTCGACGTGTTCGCGGGCGAGGGAGATTTCGACTCCTTCGATGCCCGGCCGACCGAGTAGCCGCGCCCCGAAGCCGGAGCCTTCGGCGCTATGCTCGATCCGTCCCGCCAAGGAGAAACAGCATGTCCAAGGAAGACTTTCGCGGCCTCGTCGCGAAGCTGACCACCGAGATCTCGGGGCGCCCGCTCGATGCCGACCTTCAGCGCTGGCTGAACACGGAGCACGGCCCCGGCTCGGAAATCTACAAGGCGGTCGAGCAGAGCTGCCGGCAAGGCGTGGCCGAAGGCTGGATGTGCGAGCGCGAAGGCGGCGGAATCCGCTACGGCCGGGTGCTGAAGGCCAGCGACGACCTGAACCGGTTTTCGGTCGACGTCGTCGACATGGACAACGTGGTCGGCCCGCATCACAGCCATCCGAATGGCGAGATCGACCTGATCATGCCCTTGAGCGGCGGCGCGCGGTTCGATGGTCACGAAGCCGGCTGGTGCGTCTACGGGCCGGGAACCGCCCACCGCCCCACGGTCACCGATGGGCGTGCGCTGGTGCTCTATCTCCTTCCCGAAGGAGCCATCGAGTTCACGCGCGCCGGCGCATGAATCGACGCTAGAACTCCAGCGTCTGGCCGGGGACGGCGACGATGACCTTGATCGCGCTGCTCCCCATCGCATCGACGAACTCCTTGGCCGTGCCCTTGGCGAGCGGATTGGTGCCGTAGTGCATCGGGATCACGGCACGCGGCTTGAGCAGCTGCGTCATCGCCCAGGCGGCATCGCCCGGATCCATGGTGAAGTGGCCGCCGATCGGAACCAGGGCGAGATCGGGCCGGTAGCGTTCGCCGATCAGGCGCATGTCGCCGAACACCGCGGTGTCGCCCGCGTGGTAGATCCGGAATCCGTTCTCGAGCTCGATGATCCAGCCGACCGGCTCTCCGCCGACATGGGTCTCGTCCTTGTCGCTGACCGGATTGCGCCAGACCAGCTCGGACGAATGCTCGGCGTGCACCGCGGTCACCTTGATGCCCGGAACCGGCGTGACCGTGCCGCCCTTGTTCATGCGCGGCAGCAGCTTGGCCGGCAGCACGCCGAGCGTCGTCAGCGTCTGGTTCAGTCCGCCGGGCGCGGTGATCGGCGTGTCGTAGCGCTGGGCGAGCGCGGCGGCGTCGGCGAGGTGGTCGAAGTGCCCGTGCGAGACCAGCAGCACGTCGACCTTGCCGAACTTGTCGAGCTGCTTGTACTCGGGCGGGGTCAGGGGATTGGTCCGCAACCAGGGGTCGGTCACGATCACCTTGCCCCCGGGCGACGTGATCTTGAACACCGACTGGCCGAGCCACACCACCTCCACCTTACCGCCGGTCGCCGCGGTCTGCGCCGTCGCCGCGCCGGCAAGCGCCAGCAGCAGCGCGGCGATGAGGGATCCGATCCGGGTCATGCTCTTTCTCCTTGGTGTCGATCAATCGGGCTTCACGTGGCCGGCCTTGACCACGGCGGCCCAGCGCGGGATCTCGCGTTCGATGAGCTCGCCGAAGGCCCTGGGCGAATCGGGTGTCGCGATCGCCCCTTCGGCGGCGAGCTGCTAAGCCACTTCCGGCGCCTTCAGCGCGTTGTTGATCGCGGCGTGAGGCCGGCGACGAGGGCTGCCGGCGTCCCTGCCTGGTGCGACGACGCCGTACCACTGGTCGGCATCGAAGCCGGGATGGCCGCTTTCCGCCACGGTCGGCACCTCGGGCAGCGCCGGCAGCCGCCGCGGGCTGGAGACAGCCAACGCTCGCAGGCGGCCGCTGCGCACATGCGGCAGAACCGCCGGCGCGCCGGTGAACAGGGCCTCGACCTGGCCGCCGAGCAGATCGGTGACCGCCGGCGCCGTGCCGCGGTAGGGGATGTGCAGCGCCGGAAAGCCGGCTTCGAGCTTGAGGTACTCGAAGGTGATGCGCGCGCCGCTGCCGTTGCCTCCCGACGCGTAGGTCATGGCGCCCGGCTACGCTCGCGCCCGGACGACCAGCTCCGCCAGCGTCCTGACCGGGGAGACGGCGTTGACGACGAGGACGTTGGGGACGCGCGCGACCGATGCCACCGGCACGAAGCTCTTGAGCGGGTCATAGGGAAGCTTCGGGTAGAGCGCGGGCGCGACCGCGAGCGTGCCGACATGGCCCATCAGCAGCGTGTTGCCGTCGGCCTCGGCGCGTGCGGCCTCGGCCGCGCCGAGCGAGCCGCCGGCGCCGGGCCGGTTGTCGATCACGACCGTTCGGCCCAGGTCGGGGCCGAGCTTCGCGGCGATCGCGCGCGCCAGGATGTCGGGCGATCCACCGGGCGGAAACGGGACGATCAGGCGCAGGGTCTTGCCAGCCTGGGCGTGCACTGCCGGCCAGGCCGCCATCGCCAGACCGCCGACCAGCATCGCCCGCCGTCCCGCCGAGCCTCCCGCTCCCATCGAGTCACCTTGTTGTTGTCAGGCCGCTTCGGCCAGAGAATCTTCGCCTGCGCGGGAAGCCGCAAATCGTACTGCGGCTCGAAATCGCACCGACAGCGTCGATGAGTGACACTCGGCGCCACGACGCCGATTCGCAGGGCGTTCACGGAGGAGACACGATGCGACACCGTCCGCTGCTGCTGGCTGCGCTTGCCCTGTCGTTCGCGTGCACCGCCGCGCAGGCCCGCGTCACGCGCATCGTGATCGATGCGACCGAGCCGCTGCCGCTGCCCGCCGGCACGGCCGACGGGCCGATCCTCTACGAGCAGATCGCCGGCCGCGCGTTCGGCGAGCTCGATCCGGCTTTGCCGGTGAACGCGCTGATCCAGGACATCGCCCTCGCAAAGGACGCCGACGGCAAGGTGCGCTACGTCGCCTCCTTCGTGCTCTACAAGCCGGTCGACATGAAGCGGGCCAGCGGCCTGATGTGGCACGACGTGCCGAACCGCGGCCGCGTCTTCGCGATGGACATGGCCGAGCGCCAGGCCGGCGACGTGCTGCTCGCGAGCGCCTGGCAGGGCGACAACGCCGGCAACACCGCCATCAAGCCAACGGGCACGCTGACCGCGGGGCAGTGGCTGCAGCTTCCGGTCGCACGCGGCGCGAATGGCGAGCGCATCACCGGCGAGGTGTTCGCCCGCATCGTCAACCGCTCAGGATTCGATTCGCAGCCGCTGCTGGTTCAGACCAACCCCGTGCCTTACAAGCCGCTGAGCCTGGACACGACGAAGGCGAAGCTCGTCTCGCGCGGCGGCGAGAACCAGCGAGGCGAGGTGATCGACGAAGTGACGATCCCGCCGGACGAATGGGCCTGGGCCGCGTGCGGCGCCGACAAGCCCTTCCCCGGAACGCCCGACCCGACGCAGATCTGCCTGAAGCGGGGCTTCGACGCGAAGCGCCTCTACCAGGTCGTCTTCATCGCCGCCGACCCGTACGTGCTCGGCATCGGCTTCGCGGCCTGGCGCGACGTCGGCCGATTCTTCAAGAGCGCGAAGGCCGACGATCAGGGCACGCCCAACCCGGTGGCCGGTGCATTGACGCAGAGCATCGGCCGCGGCGTCTCCCAGTCGGGCAACTTCCTGCGCGGCTGGCTGCACCTGGGCTTCAACCAGGACGAGGCCGGCCGGCAGGTGCACGACGGCCTCTGGCCGATCATCGCCGGCCGCCGCATCGCGCTGAACTTCCGCTGGGCCCAGCCCGACGGCGTGCTCGAGCTCTACCAGGCCGGCAGCGAAGGGCCGCAGTGGTGGCTGGCGCAGGCGGACCCGGTGCGCGGCCTGCCCTCGGCCGGCATCCTCGGCCGCTGCAGCGCGACGCGCACCTGTCCGAAGATCATCGAGCACTTCGGCTCCGCCGAGGTCTGGGCGCTGAAGCTGACGCCCGAGTGGGTCGGCACCGATGCGAAGGCGGACCTGCCGCTGCCCGACAACGTGCGCCGCTACTACGTCCCGAGCACCAACCACGGCGGCGGTGCCGGCGGCTTCGACACCAGCCTGCCGGGCGTCGGCTTGCCGAAGATCGGTGCGGCCTGCCCCGGCAACAACTTCGGCACCGGCGTGCTGCCGGTCAATCCGGTGCCGCACACGCAGACCGTCAACGCGCTGCGCGCCCACTTCCGCGCCTGGGTGACGAAGGGCACGCCGCCGCCGCCGAGCCGCTACCCGACGCTCGCCCAAGGCACGCTTGCCGAGGCGAACAAGGCGGCGCTCGGCTTCCCGACCCTGCCGGCGCTGCGGCCTTCGGTGCCGGAGCCCGACTTCATCATGCCGGTGCACGATCTCGACTGGGGCCCGCAGTTCGACCCCGTCGACGGATCGGGGGTGCCGTCGCTCGCACCGCCGCGCATCCGCCAGGTGCTGAAGATGTTCGCGCCGAAAGTCGATGCCGACGGCAACGAGCTCGGCGGCGTGCCTGTCGTTCTGCTGGGCGCACCGCTCGGCACCTACCTCGGCTGGAACATCGCCGCGGCGGGCTTCCACCAGGGGCAGATCTGCAACTACGTCGGCGGGATGATCCCGTTCGCGCGCAGCGCCGCCGAGCGGCAGGCGAGCGGTGATCCGCGCCCCTCGCTCGAGGAGCGCTACCGCGACCATGACGGCTACGTGCAGGCCGTGGCGCGCGCAGCCGAACGCGCCGTCGGCGAGGGGTTCCTGCTCGACGGCGACGCCGCCGGGCTGATCCGCGCCGCGCAGTCCAGCGCGGTGCTGAAGTGACGCCGATGGCGGCCGTCGCCATCATCGCCATGCTCGTGCGCCACGATCCTCGCCGAGTCAGCCGTGCACGGCACTCGATCGGTCAGCCTGCATGAACATGCCCGTCACGAGATGCGGTCCTTCGATGCAATAGCGTCCGACCGGAGGGCCCGACGAAGCGGGGAGGCGCGGCAATGGCGCGCTTGTGGCCACGATGAAGCTTTCCTCCGCGCCGAACGTCACCCATGCCTGCGTGAAGTCGAGGAATACGCCCGTCGTCGGATACAGGGCCTTGTAGAACGCCTCCTTGGCCGAGAAAACCAATCGGCCCCCCAGGGGCCGAATCCGCGGCGGGAGCCGCGCGATCGAGTGCCGATCGCGCGCCGTCAAGACCAGCGGCTCGATATCCGCACCCAGAGCCAACGCGGGCTCCACGTCGACCCCGATGGCGCAGATGTCCGACCCCGATGCCACGACCACCGCACACAAGGTCGGGCAATGCGAGATCGAGCCGACATATCCCGCCGGCCATGCCGGGGCGCGATCCGGCCCGTTCAGCAGCGGCGCTGCCGCAGCGCCGAGGCTGCCGAGCAGCGAGTGCGCCAGCAGGCGCCCGGCAGCGTATTCCCTCCGGCGACCGGGTGCGGCCCGGTCGATCTGCCCCTGCTCGGCAGGGTGCAGCCGCGAGGGCTCCGCGTCGGAGGGATTCATCTCCGCGACCCGAACGCACGCCGGAAACAGTAGGCGGCTTGTCGACATGTCCTGCTCACCCGGGGTGAGTACGCGATACCTCATGCCCGTGACCTCTCCTTGCCGAACGTGGGCACGGACAGTGTGCTGTTTGGCCTGGCCAATCGCTCTCGCCATGGCAAAATGTGTTCATTTCGCGTTCAGATTCCGCACATACCGGTACGGTTCGGCGCCACCGTATGGCAGGGCGTCCGGCCAAGTGGACGATCGGGTCGCCAATCACCTGATCATCGATGCAGCACTGTAGACGGCTCGTTCCGTCATCCCCCTTCATGCCTGCCCGGCGCAGGGCCCGTGGTCGCGACCCGATCGCTGTACTTGCCTGGCAGGTCTGGCCATCGGCGCGCGCATGAGCGATCAATTCCGGCCGCTCTCCCATGGCCAGCTGAGGCTGTGGCTTCTCGATCGCCTCGAGCCCGGCTCGGCCACCTACAACATCGGGCGGCTGCTCCGGCTGCGGGGAACGCTGGCCGAGGCGGCCTTGCGCTCCGGCCTGCAGGCGGTCGTGGCTCGCCACGAGGTGCTGCGGACTTCATTCGTCGAGATGGAAGGCGAGCCGCTTCAGGTGATCGCACCGACGCGCTCCGTCGAGTTGGCCGTCGTCGACCTGAGCGGCATCGCCGACGGCGAGGCCGAGGCGCTTCGCCGTACGCAGGCCGAGGCACAGCGACCGTTCGATCTGACCGGCGACACGCTTCTGCGTGCGACCCTGCTGCGACTGGGCCCGCAGGAGCACCTGCTGCTGCTGGTCATGCACCACATCGTCACCGACGCGTGGTCGATGAGCGTGTTCTTCGAGGAACTCGGACACCACTACACGGCCTCGATCACCGGGCGTCCGGCGGCGGTCCCCGACTTGCGACTGCAGTACGGAGACTTCTCGCGCTGGCAGAAGGAGGCGCTGCGCGGGCCCCTGCTCGACCGGAAGATCGACTACTGGCGCAGTCGGCTGGCGGGCATGGAACCGGTCCTGGAGCTGCCGACCGATCGGCCGCGCCCGGCCGCGCGGACGCCGCACGGCGGCGTCGAGCGCGTCGTGTTCCCGCCGGCACTCCGCGATCGACTCAAGGCGGTCGCTCGCGATGCCAGCGCCACGCTCTTCCAGACGCTGCTGGCTACCTTTGCAGTCCTGCTCGCGCGCTACACCGGGCGCGACGACATAGTGGTCGGCTCGCCAACGGCGGGGCGGCGCGATGTCGATCTGGAGAACCTGATCGGCTTCTTCGTCCACACGCTGGTGCTGCGCACCGACCTGTCGGGCGATCCGACCTTCCGCGAGCTGCTGGAGCGGGTGCGCGGCACCACCCTCGCTGCCTACGACCACCAGGAGGTGCCGTTCGAAAGGATCATCGCCGACCTGCACGTGCCCCGCAGCCTCAGCCACACGCCGCTTTTCCAGGTGATGTTCATCCTCCAGAACGCCCCCAGGCAGCGGCTGGAGCTGCCGGGCCTGACGCTGGACGAAATCGAGTTCGATCCGGGCACCGCGAAGTTCGATCTCACGGTCGACATGGCCGAGGTCGACGAGGGCCTGTCATGCGCCTTCGAGTACAGCACCGACCTGTTCGAGGCGTCCACCATCACGCGCATGCTCGACCATTTCCGGGTGCTGCTCGAGGCGGCGGCAGCCGACCCGGCGCAGCGCATTTCGGCCTTGCCGATGATGCAGGCGTCGGAGCGGGAGCGCCTCGTCACGGCGTGGAACGACACCGCCGCCGACTATCCGCGCCAGTCGTGCCTCCACCAGTTGTTCGACCTCCAGGCCGAGCGCACGCCGGACGCCCTCGCACTCATCGACGGCGAGCGGCGCGTGTCCTTTCGCGAGCTGCAGGCGCGCGCCAACCAGCTGGCGCACCACCTGAAGGCGCGCGGCGTCGGCCCCGGCGATCTGGTGGGCGTGTGCCTGGAGCGCTCGATCGAAGCCTGCGTGAGCCTGCTCGCCATCTTGAAGGCCGGTGCCGCGTACGTGCCGCTGGATCCCGCCTATCCGCCGAGCCGCCTGGCCTACATGCTGGCCGACTGCGCCGCGCCGGTCCTGGTCACCACGTCGCGCCTCCGGGACCGGCTCGCCGCCGGAACCGCCACCGTCATCGACCTCGACGCCGACGGCGCAGCGATCGGCCGGGAGCGTCTCACGGCACCCGAGGACGCTGCCGGGCCGCAGGACCTGGCCTACGTCATCTACACCTCGGGCTCGACCGGCAAGCCGAAGGGCGTGCTCGCCGTCCACGAGGCTTCGGTGAACCGCTTCGCCTGGATGTGGCGACGGTGGCCGTTCACGCCGCACGACGTCTGCTGCCAGAAGACCTCGCTGAGCTTCGTGGACTCGGTATGGGAGATCTTCGGTCCGCTGCTGCAGGGCGTGCCGACCGTGATCGTCGCCGACGAGGTGGTCGGCGATCCGGTCCGCCTGGTCGAGCTGCTGGCGACGCACCGGGTGACCCGCATCGTGCTGGTGCCTTCGGTGCTGAAGCACGTGCTCGAGAGGGTTCCCGACATCGCGCGGCGTCTTCCCGACCTGCAGTTCTGGGTGACCAGCGGAGAAGCCGTCCCGGCCGATGTGGCCCGGCGCTTCGCCGAGCTCCTGCCCGGAGCGACGCTGGTCAATCTGTACGGCTCCTCGGAAGTCACGGCCGACGTGTCGGCCTACGTCGTCACCGGCACCGGCCCTCGCGATCGCATCCCGATTGGCCGGCCGATCGCGAACACGCGCCTCTATGTGCTCGATGCGCACGCGAACCCGGTCCCGGTCGGCGTGCCGGGCGAGATCCACGTCGGCGGGGCCAGCCTCGCACGAGGGTACCTCCGCGACGCCGAGCTGACGGCAAGGAAATTCATCGCCGATCCGTTCGCCGGCGACGCGCGGTCGCGGCTCTATCGGACCGGAGACGTCGGCCGGTTCCTCGCCGACGGCAACCTGGAATACCTCGGCCGCGTGGACAACCAGGTCAAGCTCCGCGGCGTGCGCATCGAGCTGGGCGAGGTCGAGAGCGTGCTGCGCACCCATCCGTCGGTTCGCGACGCGGTCGCCCTCGTCGCCGATGCCGCGGGCGAGGCGCGCCTCGTCGCCTATGTCGTGGCGAGCGACCCTCGCCCCGAGTCGAGCGAGCTGCGACGCCACGCGCGCGAGCGGCTGCCCGACCACACGGTGCCATCCGGGTTCGTCTTCCTCGACGCCCTGCCGATGACGCCCAGCGGCAAGCTGGATCGGCGCGCCCTGCTGTCGCAGGCGCCGACGCCGGCCCAGGGCGCCGGTGTCTACGTCGCCCCGCGAACCGCCACCGAGGATGCCCTGGCCGCGATCATGGCCGAGGTCCTCAAGATCGATCGCGTCGGCATCCACGACGATTTCTTCGACCTCGGCGGCCACTCGCTTCTCGCCGTGCAGGTAATCGCGCGCGTGCGCAGGACCCTGCAGGTCGAGCTGCCGATGCGCAGCCTCTTCACCGAGCCGACGGTCGCGGGCCTCGGTCCCGAAGTCGAGCGGGCCCGCGCCAGCGGCGTCGTCCCGACGATGCCGCCACCCAGCCGCGGCTTCGGCAGCCGCGAACAGCTCCACGTCCGGCTGGCGGGTCTCTCTGATGCCGAAGTGGAGGCCTTGCTCGCTCGCCTCGATTCCCGCAAGCCGGGGGACCGAGAGACCGAGACCTTCTAGGGCACCCGTGACGGGCACCGCGGCGGAATTCGTCACGCAGCTGCGCTTGCTGGGCATTCGGATCGCCGTCGATGGCGACCGGATCCAGTGCAGCGCGCCCAAGGGGGTGCTGACCGAGGCACTGCGCCGAGAATTGACAGCGCGCAAGGCCGAGGTGCTGGCATGGCTGCGCTCCGACGAGGGGCGCCCGCCGCTGTCGTTCGCGCAGCAGCGCTTCTGGTTTCTCGACCAGCTCGAACCCGGCACCTGGGGCTACACACTGTGCCTGCGTCAGCGGTTCCAAGGCGTTCTCGACGCCGCCGCGCTCGCACGCGCCCTGAGCGAGGTCATGCGCCGCCACGAAGTGCTGCGGACGACGTTCCTGAACCAGCACGGTCGGCCGGTGCAGCACCTCGCCGATCCCGCGCCCGTCGCCCTGCCCACGATCGATCTGGAGCGAGAGGAGGCTGCTGAGCGGGAACGCGTCGCCACTCAGATCGTGCACGGCGAGATCCATCGCCCGTTCACCCTCGCGCGTGGGCCGCTCGTCCGCCCGCTGCTGATCCGGTTCGATCCCGAGCGGCATGACCTGGTGGTCACGCTCCATCACATCGTCTGCGATGGCGCGTCGCTCGGCATCCTGACGCGCGAGCTGAGCGCGCTCTACGAGGCATTCACCCGCGGCGAGGCGTCGCCGCTGCCCGAGCTGCCGATCCAGTACGCGGACTACGCGGCCTGGCAGCGCGAGTGGCTGAGCGGCCCCACCCTGGAAACGCAGCGTCGTTACTGGCTCGCTCACCTGGCCGGCCTGGCGGCGCCGCTGCGGCTGGCCGGCGATCACCCGCGCTCCGCCACGCTGGCGCCGGCCGGCGCGAGTCTCGATCTGGTGTTGTCCAGCGAGTTCGCCGATGGCCTGCGCGAGCTGAGCCGCCGACACGGCGCCACGCTCTTCATGAGCCTGCTGGCCGGCTTCAAGGCGCTGCTGAGCCGCTACACGGGGCAGGAGGACGTGGCCATCGGCACGCCGCTGGCGCATCGCAACCACCTCGAGCTGGAACCGCTGATCGGCCCGTTCGCCAACACACTCGTTCTGCGCACCGATCTCGGCGCAGACCCGACCTTCCGCGAGCTGCTCGCCCGTGTGCGCGAGACCTGCCTGGGCGCCTATGCGCATCCGGACATGCCATTCGAGAAGCTGGTGGAGGACCTGCATCCGGCACGCGCCCTCGGCCAGAACCCGCTGTTCGAAATCAGCTTCGTGTTCCAGGGCGCCGAGGAGTGGACGACGACGAGCTCGGTGACGGTGGCCTCGCCCTTCGAGCTGACGCTGTTCGTTCGCGACCGCCCCGACGGATCGCTCGGAGCGACCCTGCAGTACTCGCGCGACCTGTACGAGCCGGAGACCGTCGCCCGGCTGATGGCGTCCTATCGAATGCTGTTGCACGGCGCGCTGGCCGATCCGGAGCGCCGAGTATCGGCGCTTGCGCTCACCGACGATGCCGAAGCCCGGCGGTTGCTGATCGACTGGAACGCGACAGCCGCCAGCTATCCCCGGGAGCAGTCGATCGCGGCGTGCTTCGAGACCCAGGTCGACGCCTCCCCACAGGCGGTGGCGCTGGTGTTCGACGGCGGCTCCGTGACCTACGAGGAGCTCGATCGCCGGACCAACCGTCTCGCGCACCACCTGCGCGCGGCGGGCGTCGGCAGCGGACACGTTGTCGGCGTATGGATGGACCGCTCGCCGGCGATGATCGTCGCCCTGCTCGCGATCGTGAAGGCGGGCGGCGCCTACGCCCCCCTCGACCCGCTCGCACCACCCGCGCGCCTGACCGCCATGGCGAGCATCGCCGGGATCGATCTCATCCTGACGCGCGAGGGGCTGCCGGCTTCGCTGGCGCGCCTCGGCGCGCGCGCGATCGCCGTCGATGTCGAGGCCGAGGCGATCGCCCGACGGCCCGCCGCGCGGCTCGAAGCATCGGCATCGGCCGAGAGCCTCGCCTACGTCATGTTCACCTCGGGCTCGACCGGCGAGCCCAAGGGCGTGGAGACGATGCACCGCAACGTCGTGCGGCTGGTCAAGGGCGCCGACTATGCGCGCTTCGGTGCCGACGAGGTCTTTCTCCAGCTCTCCTCGCCGTCGTTCGACGCCTCTACCTTCGAGATCTGGGGGGCCCTTCTGAACGGCGGGTGCCTCGCCATCGCGCCGCCCGGAGTGCCGTCGGTGGCCGAGATCGGTGGCTTGCTTCGCCGCCACGGGATCACCACTTTGTGGCTCACGGCCGGCCTCTTCCACGAGATGGTCGACCACCGGCTCGACGATCTGCGGTCGCTGCGCTGCCTGCTGGCCGGCGGCGACGTGCTCTCCCCGGCGCACGTGGCCCGGGTCCTCGGCGCGCTGCCGGAGCTGCGCCTCGTCAACGGCTACGGGCCCACCGAGGGCACCACGTTCACCTGCTGCCACGCCGTGACGGCGCCGCCGCCGCCGGGCCGCTCGGTGCCGATCGGCCGGCCCATCGCCAACACTCGCGTGTACGTGCTCGATCGCCACCGCCGTCCCCCGCCCATCGGCGTACCCGGCGAGCTGTGGATCGCCGGTGACGGCCTCGCCCGAGGCTATGTCCAGCGGCCGCAGCTGACTGCCGAGCGCTTCGTGCACGTACGGCTCGCACCCGGCGTGGAGGAGCGTCTCTATAGGAGCGGCGACCTCGTCCGCTGGCTGGCCGACGGCACGCTCGAATTCCTGGGACGGCTCGACGACCAGGTGAAGGTGCGCGGCCATCGCGTCGAGCTCGGGGACATCGAGGCCGCGGTCATTCGCCATCCGCGGATCCGGGAGGCGGCCGTCGCGCGGCGCGGCAATGCCGACGAGTCGCGCCTGATCGCCTACGTCGTCGGCGATGACCCCCCCGATCCGCGCGAGCTGCGGGAGTTCGTCGCCCGCGCGCTTCCGGAGTACATGGTGCCGGCGGCGTTCGTGACGCTGGAACGCTTGCCGCTCGCTGCCAGCGGCAAGGTGGATCGTGCGGCGCTTCCGGAACCGGCCGGCCGGGCACCTTCCCCCGAGAGCACCGTCGAACCGCGCGACGAGCTGGAGCGCCGCCTCGTGCAAATCTGGCAGGACGTCCTCGCCGTAGCCCCGATCGGCATCCGCGACAGCTTCTTCGACCTCGGGGGCCATTCCCTGCTCGCGGTGCGCCTGTTCGCCCGGCTCGAGTCGGAGATGGACGTCGACCTGTCGCTGGCCACCTTGTTCGAGGCGCCGACCATCGCGGCGCAGGCGGTGTTCATCCGCGACCTCGTCCGGCCGTCGCTCGGACGCTCGCTGGTCGCGGTCCAGCGCTCCGGCAGCCGGCCGCCGATCTTCGGAATCCCCGGCATGGACGGAGGCGTGCTCGGCTTCCACACGCTCGCCCGATTGCTCGGAACCGACCAGCCGTTCTACGGGCTGCAGTCGCGCGGCCTCGACGGGATCGGAAGCCCGCTCACCCGGATCGAGGACATCGCCGCGGCCTGCGTGGAGGAGATCCGCGGACTGCAGCGTGCGGGGCCCTACCATCTGGTCGGGATGTGCATGGGCGGGGTGGTGGCCTGGGAGATCGCGCGCCAGCTCCGCGATGCGGGGCAGGAGGTGGGTTTGCTCGCGCTGGTCGAGACCTGGCCCCCTGATGAGGCCGCGTCGAATGCCATGTCGCCGACGCGGCGGGCACCGGCCCTGCTGGATTTTCTCGCCTCCCGGCTGCGGCTGTATCGCGAGACGCTCTCCGGGCTGCGCGGCAGGGCACGGTGGCGGTACGTGCTGGAGCGGATGCGGCCGCTCGCCGATCTGGTGCGCCACGGCGATCCGTTTCGCGGCGTCCGGTCGGAGATCCGCCGGCACGCCGTCAGCCGCGCCAACCTGAGCGCCTTCCAGCGCTACCGGCTCGAGCCGTATTCCGGACCGGTCGTCCTGTTCTATGCCGAGGGCCGGCCGCTGACCGCCGAGCTCGACGGCAGGCTGCGGTGGCATCGGCTCGCCGGCGCCCTCGAGGCCTACGGCGTGCCGGCCGGCGACTCGGGAGAGCTGCTGACGGAGCCGCCCGTGCGGGTGCTCGCCGCGCAGCTCGCGGCCTGCATGCGGCGGCTTGCGCCCGGGCCCCGCGCATGATCCTTCGCGCCATCGTTCCGCGCCACGCGTGGGGCCTGGCGATCGCCGCGGTCGCGGCCGGGGTGCTCGGCGGCGCCTGCGCGGCCGCGCTCATCGCGCTGATCAACTCGGCCCTGCACCGGGCCGATCTTTCGCGCGGCCTGCTCGTCGCGGGATTCGCGTGCCTGCTGGCGGCCAAGATCTCGAGCCAGGCGGTGGCGCGGGTCCTGCTCGACCGGTTCACGCAGAGGACGCTGACGCGCCTGTGCCGCGATCTGACGCGCCAGGTGCTGGCCACACCCCTGCGCAGGCTCGAGGACGTCGGCATCCCGCGGATCCTTGCCACGCTCACCGACGACGTCGCGTGGCTGGGCTGGGCGGCCCAGAACGTCCCCGCGCTGGCGACGAACCTGGCGATGGTGGCAGGCTGCTCGCTCTACCTGGGATGGCTCTCCTGGTCGACCCTGCTCGCCTTGGTGGTGGTGATGGCGGTCGGGGCGCTCGTCTATCGGGTGCTGAGCGCGCGGGGCTACCGGTATCTGCAGGAGGCGCGCGACACCCGCGACGTGCTCTTCCAGCACTTCCGGACGCTGACCGAAGGCCTGAAGGAGCTGAAGATCCACGCGCCGCGCCGTCGGGCGTTCATGGTCGAGCGCATCGAGTCGGCCACCGACGCCTTGAGCCGCGCCTCGCTCCACGGTCTCAAGCACCACCTGGTCGCCGACACCTGGAGCCAGCTGCTGTTCTACGGGCTGATCGGCGGTCTGCTGTTCGCGGCCCCGTCGGACGAGAGCCGGTCCGGCGAGCGGCTCACCGGCTATATCCTCGTCACGCTCTACATGATGGCGCCGATGTGGTCGATCCTGGAGGCGTGGCCGATCTTCGCCCGGGCGCGGATCGCGCTGCAGAAGGTGCAGGACCTCGGGCTGTCGCTCGCCCCGGACGAGCGCGCCCCGGCCGCTTCTGCGGAGCTGACCGCGTCGCCCGCGTGGCGCCAGCTCGACTTCAGCGCCGTGACCTTCGCCTATCCCGCGGATGTCGACGGCCAGGCTTTCGCGCTCGGCCCCCTCGACCTCACGTTCGAGCCGGGCCAGATCGTCTTCCTCGTCGGCGGCAACGGCAGCGGCAAGTCGACGTTGGTGAAGGTGCTCACCGGCCTCTACGACGCCCAGGCCGGCGCGATCCGTCTCGACGGCGTGGCGATCACCCCCGACAACCGGGAGTGGTACTGCCAGCACTTCTCGGCGGTGTTCTCGGACTTCTATCTGTTCGACGCCCTGCTCGGACTCGACCCTGCCGGCCTCGACGCCCGGGCCCACCGCCTGCTGGTCGAGCTCGAGCTCGACGCCAAGCTGCGCATCGTCGACGGCGCGCTCTCCACCACCGCCCTGTCACAGGGCCAGCGCAAGCGCCTGGCGCTGCTGACCGCGTTCCTCGAGGACCGTCCGATCTACGTGTTCGACGAGTGGGCGGCCGACCAGGATCCCCACTATCGCGAGATCTTCTACAAGCGCCTGTTGCCCGAATTGAAGACCAGGGGCAAGACCGTGTTCGTCATCAGCCACGACGATCGCTACTACCACCTGGGCGATCGTGTGGTGAAGCTCGAGTACGGCAAGGTGGTGGACGATCGGCGCCCGGGCTCGCCGACTTGAACTCGGGGGGAGCAGGCACCCGCCCCTACTCGGGCAGCAATCCGATCTCCTTGGTCAGCTGTTCCCAGCGGACGCGCTCGGCGAGAAGAAATGCGGCCAGGTACTCGGCACCGCCCGCCTCGGGGACGGGCCCCAGGCCGCGGATCCGTTCCGCCGTGTCCTTGTCGAGCAGGGCGGCGTCGAGATCGCGAGCAAAGCGCTGCACGGCCTCGCGCGGCGTACCGGTCGGGGCGACGACGGCCATCCAGCCGCTCATCTCGAAGCCGGGCAGCGTCTCGGCGAGTGCCGGCACGGTGTCGAAGTCGACGAGGCGCTTGCCGGTGGTGACGGCCAGCATGCGCAGCCGCCCCTGGCGCACGAGCTGGGCGGTCGAGGCGACGTCGGCGACAAGCACGTCGGTGTGGCCGCCCAGCGTGTCCTGAATGGCGACCGCGACCGACGCGTAGGAGACGAGGTTGGTCTCGACCTTCGCCTGCGCGTTGAAGACACGGGCGATCATGCCGCCGAAGGTCTTCGGTCCCTCGATCGCGATGCTCACGCGGCCCGGCTGTGCGCGGGCCCGGGCGAGCAGGTCGGCGATGCTGCGCAGGGGCGACTTGTCCTCGACGAGGACGGCGAAGGGCGAGCGCCCGATCAGACCGACCGGCACGAAATCCTTCTGCGGATCGTAGGGCAAGGCCTTGAACAGGAACACGTTGGTGACCAACGCCGCCGAGGTCGCGAAGTAGAAGTTGTAGCCGTCGGCCGGCGAGCGCGCCGCGTACTGCGCGCCGATCAGGTTCTGCCCGCCCGGCTTGTTCTCGATCACGACCTGCTGGCCCCAGCCCCGCGACACCCGGTCGGCGACGACCCGGGCGACGTTGTCGACGCCCGAGCCCGCAGGATGCGCGAGGATCAGCTTGACCGGGCGCTCGGGCCAGGTCTGGGCGAACGCGGAGGGAAGGCAGCCCGCAAGCGCTGCACCGGCGGCGGCGAGGGTGAACGTTCTGCGGTGCATTGCTCGTCTCCTTGGCGTGGACTGAAACGACAGGTGCGACTCTTCAAAGTGGACAGAGCGAGACACCCAGCGCATTCGCTGCCTCGTCCAGCAATGCGGTGATTGCTTGCGTCGAAACGGCGACCCCGTAGACGTAGTTGTCCGGTCGCACCAGGGCCGCCACGCAGCCGTGGCGATGCAACCAAGCGGCGCCGACCCCTTCGGCCTCCGTGTTCTCGTCCATCCTCAAGACCTGCAGCCCCGGCGGCACGGCGCTCTCGCCCGGGGTGGGCTTCGGCACGCCGGCCGCCAGCACCAGGCGCCAGCCGTTGCCGATGACTTCGTCCATTCGCTTGCGCACGCCGGCTTGCAGCAGCCATGGCTGGGGAAAGAGGCTCCCACGGGCGGCGTGGTCTCGGCTCGCCAGGAGCCCGGTCTCGAGTCGCGGCAGGATGTCCTGCCGCGGCGTGTCCTTCACGATCCCACCGGCATCGGCGAGCAACTTCTCGTCGCGCGCCCTCGCCTTCGCCGGGTCACGCTCGCAGATCACCGCACCCACGCCCTTGATGCGGCTGGTGAGCTCGCGCACATGCGCCTTGCGCTCGGCTCCGTAGCTGTCGAGCAATTCCGCGGCGGCAGAGCCCTGCACCTCGCGGCGCAGCACGGCACCCAGCTTCCAGGACAGGTTGGCCACGTCGCGTATTCCCTGGCACATGCCCTGCCCGAGAAACGGTGGCTGCATGTGCGCAGCGTCACCTGCAAGAAAGACGCGGCCCTTGCGCCAGTCCCGCGCCACCAGGGCGTGGAAGCGGTAGCTCGCCTGCCGCCACAGCTCACCCTCCTCCGGCTTCAGCCAACGGGAAAGCAACTTCCACGTCTCTTCGGCGCTCGCGATCTGCTCGGGGTTCTCCCCAGGCTTGAGCGAGATTTCCCACCGCCTGTGATTCTTCGGACCGATGACCAGCGTGCAGGGACGCTCCGGCTCGCAATACTGGACGCTTACCTTGGGCAGCCGGCGCAGCCCCTGTTCGTTGACCAGCACGTCGACAACCAACCAGGGCTCGTCGAAGTCGAGGTCGTCGAGCGCCATGTCGAGCTGGGTGCGCACGGTGCTCGAGGCGCCATCGCAGGCGATCGCGTACTTCGCCCGCACTTGCTTCGAATGGCCGCCATCGACGACGGACAGCGAAACACCGCCATCGTCCTGCACGATGCGTGTCATCTCGACGCCAAGTTCGACCACCACGTTGGGGAGCAGACCCACGCGAGCACGCAGGGCGCGCTCGACTGGAGGCTGGGTGAACACCACCGACGGGGTGTAGCCCTGGGGGTAGGGTGGCTCCACCATCGTCATGCGCCGGATCAGCCGGCCGTCGACGCCAAAGTATTCCGAAGGGGTGAAGGGCTCGCAGTAGGCCGCCACCGCTTCCATCACCCCGATCTGCTGGAACACGCGCTGAATCTCGTGATCGAGCGAGATGGCGCGCGGGATCTCGTAGACGCCGGGCAAGCGCTCGCAGACGTAGACGCCGAGGCCCTGCTGTCCGAGCAATGCTGCGGCGACGATCCCGGCCGGGCCGCAGCCGACGATGGCGACGTCGTAGTCCTTGGCGCCGCTCACTTCACCTCGCCGGAAATGGGATTGGACAAGGTGCCAATGCCCTCGATCTCCACTTCGTAGGTATCGCCGGCCTTCATCCACACCGGCGGCGTGCGCGCCTGGCCGACACCGGCCGGCGTCCCCATCGCAATCACGTCGCCCGGCTCGAGCGTCAGCACCTCGGCCAGCAGCGCGATGGTCTCCGCCACCTTGAAGATCATGTCGCTGGTGTTCGCGTCCTGCATCACCTGGCCGTTCAACCGACCTTGAATACGCAAGCCTGCCGCGCCGGCGGGCAGGTCGCCGGCGGTGACCAGCCACGGACCCAAGCCGCCGGTGCCATCGAAGTTCTTGCCGATGGTCCACTGGGGCGTCCGCTTCTGGTAGTCGCGCACGCTCATGTCGTTGAAGCAGCTGTAGCCGAAGACGTAATCCAGCGCATCGACCTCCTTGGTATGGCGCGGCACCTTCTTGCCCATGACCACTGCGAGCTCCGCCTCGTAATCGAACTTCGACGACACCGCGGGCACGATGCCCGGCTCGCCGTGTCCTATCAGCGAAGAGGTGCCGCGGAAGAAGAACCAGGGGTACTCAGGCTTCTCGCGACCCCCTTCCTTGGCATGGTCGAAGTAATTCAGTCCCAGGCACACCGTCTTGCCCGGATCGGGCACCACCGGCGCCAACCTGGCGGTCGAGAGCGATTGGCGCCTGGCGTTGCCTTTCAGGGCGGCACGCCCGGCGGCGTGCAGGTCGACGCCGGTTCGCAGGGCGGCGCGTATGTCGGCAGGTATCTGGGGCAGCGCGTCGTTCAGGTCGATCAGATCGGCACCGTCGACGAGGGCCAGGCGAGGAGCGCCATCGCGCAGGAAACTGGTGAATCTCATGATCTTGCTTTCGAGGAGCGGCTCAATTCGTCGGTGCGAAAAGGACGCGCCGCTGCGCTTCCTTCAGGCCGGCGCCAGGGGGCGGCGAGATGCCCCACTGGTCGACTCGACCGGGAGGCCACTTCCACTCCGCGGGTCCGCGCGCCAGATGGCTGTCGTCGATCTGCTCGACCTCGGCGGTGTACTCGATGACGACGCCGAAGGGATCGATGAAGTAGTTGAAGAGGTTGTTGCCCGGGCCGTGACGGCCCGGACCCCATTGGATCGGGAAGCCCGCATCCTTCATTCGGCCGCCGCCACGCATCACGGAATCCGCGTCCGACATCAGGAAGGCGATGTGGTTCAGAGCATCGTTGTCGGTGATGCCGATCGCGATCGTGTGGTGGTCGCGGTCGCAGTTCATGAATGCCATGATCCCGGTGCGGTCTGCCAAGCGGAAGCCGAGCGCCTGCTCCATGAACAGCTGGGTCTCCTCGACCGCATGGCTGTTCAGCACCACGTGCGTGAGGCGCACGGGTCGATCGGGCTGCGGCGGCCGCGCCTCGTGGCGCGAGTCACCATGGACAACCTGAATGACTCTGCCATGGGGGTCGCGCAGCGTGAGACCGGTTCCTCCTGCCGGATCATTCGTGAGCGGCGCGATCGGCGACACGATGGTGCCGCCGGCTCGAGCGGCGGCCCCAGCCACCTGTTCCAGCGCCTGGAAGCTGCGGGCGCGCAATATCACCTGACGCAACTGCGGAAGATCTCCGCCGGCATACAGAGCCAGAAGATGGTGATCGCTGCCGGTGCCCCGCAGGAAAAGCGCATCGTCCTGGCGTTCTGCAACGTCCAGGTTCCAGACTCGGGTGTAGAAGTCTTCAGCCTTGGCCAGGTCGGGTACGTTGAGGGCGACGCTTCGCAGTCCTTCTATCCAGGGCGAACTCATGCGGGCGCTCTCTGGGGGAGGCCGAGAATGCGTCGGGCGTGGTGCCGTATCAGGCGCATGGCGAGGTCCTCCTCGAAACCCGCTTCCTCGATGCGTTGCCGAGGAAGCATCCCGGAAGAGGACGCGCTCATGGGCACTAAGGCGCGCAGATACGATTCCACTCTTTGGACAGCCTGTCAATTGCGACCCAAGTGTCGCTTCCGCCGATACCCCGTTCGCCGTACGCGCGACGACAATGGCAACCGATCTTCGCATGAGCATCGACTGCACGCCGTTGACGATGCCGGCCGTGGCCGGCCCGGCCCGCTGCCTCTGGGAAGCCGGCGCGACCCTCGGCGAAGGCACATGCTGGTCAACGCGCGCCCAGGCGCTGTGGTGGGTCGACATCCTCGAGCGCCGGCTCTTCCGCTATCGCCCGGCCGATGACGGACGCGCGAGCTGGAGCTTCGACGAGGAAATCTCGGCCGTCGCCGAGCGCGCCCACGCCCCGGGCCTGATCGTGACCCTGCGGCGCGGCTACGCGCTTTTCGATCCCGAAGCGAGCGGCGGCGTCCCGCGCTATCTGCACCGGCCCGAGGCGGAGCCGCCGGGCAACCGCTTCAACGACGGCAAGTGCGACGCGCGCGGCCGGTTCTGGGGCGGGACCATGGACTTCGCCTGCGAGGCGCGCACCGGCTCGCTCTACCGCTACGACGCCGACGGAAGCTGTGCGCGGCACGACATCGGCTATGCCGTCACCAACGGTCCGACCTGGTCGCGCGACGGGCGCACGATGTACTTCAACGACACGGTACGGGGCCGCGTCAATGCGTTCGACTTCGAGCCGGAGACGGGCTCGCTTTCGAATCCGCGCGAGTGGCTGCGCTTCGCGCGCGGCGACGGCCTGCCCGACGGCATGACGACCGATGCCGCCGGCCGGCTGTGGATCGCCCACTGGGGCGGCGCCTGCGTGAGCTGCCACGACCCGCTGAGCGGCGCCGAGCTGGGGCGCGTGGCGCTGCCCGCGAGCCACATCACGAATTGCGCTTTCGGCGGGCCCGACCTGCGCACGCTCTATGTCACGAGCGCGCGGTCCGGACTGTCGCCCGCGCAGTTGGCGGCCGAGCCGCTCGCCGGCGGCTTGTTCGCGTTCGAGCTTGCCGAGCCGGGCGTCGCACCGGCGTTGTTCGCGGGCTGATTCAGCGTTCGGGCGGGATCACGCGCGCCCGGCGACGCGGACGCCGGGCCTAGATCAGCCCGCTCCCCGATTCGAGCACCGCGCTGAGGTCGTCCCGCGTCTCCTTGAGCTGCACCAGTGTCGCCTGCTGCGCGGCGAGGGGGTCGCGGCTCAGCAGCGCCGTCAGGATCGCCTTGTGGCGCGGCAGGGAGAGGGCGTGCGTGTTCGGATGCAGGCTGCTGAGCTTGATCGACTCGCGCAGCGCCAGCGACAGCATGTTGCCGATGTAGGCCAGCAGGTCGTTGTTGGTGGCTTCAGCGATGCGGCGGTGGAACGCCAGGTCGGGCTCCAGAAGCTCCTCGGGCGTGCGCGCCGCCTCCATCCCGGCATAGGCCGCGGCGATGCCTTCGAGCGCTTCTTCGCTGGCCACCCTCGCCGCCAGCGCTGCGGCCGCCGGCTCGAAGACGCGGCGCACGGTCAGCAGCGTTTCGACGAACTTCGGCGGGGGCTGCGTCTGGATCAGCCAGTACAGCACGTCGGGATCCAGAAGATGCCACTCGCTGCGCGGGCGCACTGTCGCGCCGGCACGCTGGCGCGACAGCACCAGTCCCTTGGCGACCAGCACGCGCGTCGCTTCGCGCAGCACCGGGCGGCTGACGTCGTACTCCGCCAGCAGCGTGGCTTCGGCAGGCAGCCGGTCCCCGGGCTTGAACTCGCCGGCAACGATGCGCATGCCCAGGTCGCGCACGATGCGTGCGTGCATGCTCTTGCGAACCGGCGGATGCCGGTAGTCACGATGGCCGTGGCTCGCGTTCAATTCCCCGCCCTACGCCGATCGCTGCGCCGCCGGACCCGTCAGGCGGCCCAGCGCAGCACCAGCGGATCGAGACGGCGCGCCGTCTCGATCAGGCCGGCGCGGGTCGCGGGATGCATCGCCGGGAACGGATCTCGCGGCGCTTCGCACGCGATCACGCCACCCTCCTGCATCAGGGCCTTGGCCGACAGCAGCCCGCCCTGGCGGTTCTCGAAGTTGATCAGCGGCAGCCAGCGCGTGTACTCGGCGATCGCCTCCTCGCGCCGGCCCGCGACGTAGGCATCGATGATGCGACGGATGCCGTCCGGGTAGCCGCCGCCGGTCATCGAGCCGGTCGCGCCGGCGTCGAGGTCGGGCAGGAGCGTGATCGCCTCCTCGCCGTCCCAGGGTCCCTCCACCGCCGCCCCGCCGAGCCGGATCAGCTCGCGCAGCTTCGAGGCTGCACCCGCCGTCTCGATCTTGAAGTAGGCGACGTGCTCGATCCCGCTGGCCATGCGGGCGAGGAACGGAGCGCTCAGCACCGTTCCGCTGACCGGCGCGTCCTGGATCATGATCGGGATGGCGAGCGCATCCGAGAGCGCGGCATAGAAGGCGTGGATCGCGGCCTCGGGCACGCGGATCGTCGCCCCGTGATACGGCGGCATCACCATCACCATCGCCGCGCCCATGTCCTGCGCGCGGCGGCTGCGCGCGACGCACACGCGGGTGCTGAAGTGGGTCGTCGTGACGATGACGGGCACCCGGCCGGCGACGTGCTCGAGGATGGCCTTCGTCAGCACCTCGCGCTCGTCGTCGGCGAGCACGAACTGCTCGGAGAAGTTGGCGAGGATGCACAGGCCGTTCGAGCCGGCATCGATCATGAAGTCGACGCAGCGCAGCTGGCTCGGCAGGTCGAGCTCGCCTGACGGCGTGAAGGTGGTGGGCACGACAGGGAAGACGCCGCGGTACCGGGCAGCGCTTGTCATGAGGAACCTCCTTTCGTGGCAGTGATCAGTGCGAATGCGCCGGCACGGCCGCGCCGCGGCAGCCGACGAGGAAGTCGAAGTCGCAGCCTTCGTCGGCCTGCAGCACGTGCTCGACGTAGAGCTTGCGGTAGCCGCCGCCGTCGTCCGGATTCGCGACGCGTGCGCTGGCCCACGCGGCGAGGCGGGACTCGAGCTCGGCGTCGGTGACGTCCAGATGCAGGCGGCCGCCGGCACAGTCGAGCTCGATCCAGTCGCCTTCGCGCACGACCGCGAGCGGCCCGCCGGCGCGCGCCTCGGGCGCGACGTGCAAGACCACCGTGCCGTACGCGGTGCCGCTCATGCGCGCATCCGAGATGCGCACCATGTCAGTCACGCCCTCGGCCAGCAGCTTGGGCGGCAGGCCCATGTTGCCGACCTCGGCCATGCCCGGGTAGCCCTTCGGGCCGCAGTTCTTCAGCACCAGCACCGAGTCGGGCGTGACGGCCAGCGCCGGGTCGGCGATGCGCGCCTTGTAGTCCGCCAGGCTCTCGAACACGACCGCGCGGCCGCGATGCTGCAGCAGCCCGGGCGTCGCGGCCGAGGGCTTGAGCACCGCACCGCGCGGGGCGAGGTTGCCGCGCAGCACGCACATGCCGCCATCGGCGACGAGCGGCTTGTCGAGCGGGCGGATGACCTCGTCGTCGAGCTGCGGTGCGTCCTTGACGTTGTCCCAGAGGCTGTGTCCGTTCACGGTCAGCGCGTCCGGATGCGGCAGCAGGCCGGCCTCGCCGAGGCGGCGAAGCACCGCCGGCAGCCCGCCCGCGTAGTAGAACTCCTCCATCAAGAAGCGGCCCGAGGGCATCAGGTCCACCAGCGTCGGCGTGCCGCGGCCGATGCGCGTCCAGTCCTCGAGGTCGAGCGAGACACCGATGCGCCCGGCGATCGCCTTCAGGTGGATGACCGCGTTGGTCGAGCCGCCGATCGCGGCATTGACGCGGATCGCGTTCTCGAACGCCGCCCGGGTGAGGATCCTGGACAGCGTCAGCCCCTCGAGCGCCATCTGCACGATGCGCATGCCCGACAGGTGGGCCAGCACGCTGCGCCGCGCGTCGACCGCCGGGATCGCCGCGTTGTGCGGCAGCGTGACGCCGAGCGCCTCGGCCATGCACGCCATGGTCGATGCGGTTCCCATCGTGTTGCAGGTACCGGCCGAACGCGACATGCCGGCTTCCGCCGACATGAACTCGTGCAGGGTGATCTTGCCCGCCTTGACCTGCTCGGAGAGCTGCCACACGGCCGTGCCCGAGCCGATGTCGCGCCCGGCGTGCTTGCCGTTGAGCATGGGCCCGCCGCTGACGACGATCGCGGGCACGTCGCAGCTCGAGGCGCCCATCAGAAGTGCCGGCGTGGTCTTGTCGCAGCCGACCATGAGCACAACCGCGTCGATCGGATTGCCGCGGATCGCTTCCTCGACGTCCATGCTGGCGAGGTTGCGCGTGAACATCGCGGTCGGGCGCAGGTTCGACTCGCCGTTGCTGAAGACCGGGAATTCGACCGGATAGCCGCCGGCCTCGAACACGCCGCGCCGCACCCGCTCGGCGAGCTGCCGGAAGTGCGCGTTGCACGGCGTGAGCTCCGACCAGGTGTTGCAGATGCCGATGATCGGCTTGCCCTGGAACTCATGGTCCGGGATGCCCTGGTTCTTCATCCAGCTCCGGTACATGAAGCCGTTCTTGTCGGTCGTGCCGAACCATTCGGCGGATCGGAGCTTGCGTGCGGGTTCAGTCATGGCCATCCATTAAAGTAATTCTTTATTTCCATCAATGTCAGAGTTTTCCCTAAAAGCGGCCTGAAAACCGGTCTTTTAGTATGACTACTTGTAGATCGGACCAAGGCCCAACCCATCTGGAGGAGCCGATGCCAGATGTTATGAACAACAGCGCCCGCTATCCCAGCCTCCAGGACCGCGGCGTACTGATCACCGGGGGTGCCACCGGCATCGGCGCCACGCTGGTGGCGGAGTTCGTGGCGCAAGGCGCGCGCGTCGGCTTCATCGACATCGATAAGGCCTCCGGCGAGGCGCTGGTCGCGCGGCTGCAGCAGGCGCGCCACGCGCCCGCGTTCGTCGTCGCCGACCTGACCGACATCGCCGCCCTCGACCGCGCGATCGACGCGCTGCGCCAGCGCAACGGACCGTTCACGGTGCTGCTCAACAACGCAGCCAACGACCAGCGCCACTCGATCGAGTCCACGACTTCCGAGAGCTGGGATGCCGGCATCGCCATCAACCTGAAGCAGCAGTTCTTCGCGGCAAAGAATGTCGCCGCCGACATGAAGGCGGCGGGCGGCGGCTCGATCGTCAACTTCGGCTCGATCAGCTGGAAGCTCAAGCAGGGCGGCATGCCGGTGTACACGACCTCGAAGGCCGCGGTGCAGGGGCTCACGCGCAGCCTGGCGCGCGACTACGGGCCGTTCAACATCCGCGTCAACACGCTCGTCCCCGGCTGGGTGATGACCGAGAAGCAGCTCCGCCTGTGGCTCGACGAGAAAGGCAAGGAGGAGATCGCACGCGGCCAGTGCATCGGCAGGGCTTTGCAGCCCGAGCACATCGCGCGCATGGCCTTGTTCCTCGCAGCGGACGACAGCGAGATGTGCACCGCGCAGGATTTCATCGTCGACGGCGGCTGGGTCTGACAGGATGAACGAGAGCGCGGCGCGCCTCTTCGGTCATCT
>Ga0070675_100000248_pt1 | contig 35032 bp, 29 predicted proteins | sample KBSM43metaG_FD_65343 | JGI IMG/M metagenome (GOLD analysis project Ga0070675, IMG submission 65343) | Miscanthus rhizosphere microbial communities from Kellogg Biological Station, Michigan, USA - KBS M4-3 metaG | ecosystem: Host-associated > Plants > Roots > Rhizosphere > Soil ... | reverse complement strand
GACCGGCACCTGCGGGCCGCCCGCAAGCGATATCGCGACCGGCGCGACACGCTCCTCACTGCGCTTGCCGAGCAGCTGCCCCAGTTCCCAGTCGCGGGCGTGGCGGCGGGGCTGCACCTGCTTCTGCTGCTCGGTGGCCGGTCTCGAATTGGCGCGGCAGAAGTCGTACGGCGAGCGGCGGCGAGTGGGCTACGCATCGGCTGCGTGCGGCAGTACCGGCTGGACAACCGCACGTTGGACGACGCGCTGGTGCTCGGATACGGCAACCTCGGCGACCGGGAGGTCGAACACGCCGTCTCGCTGCTGGCAGCGGCGATCGGAAGCAGACGAGGTCCAGTCGCACCGACCGCGCGGTGAACTCACCCGCATGACGCGAGAGCCCGCGAGGTCGAGGCCCACAGTCAAAACGTAGGTGTCGACGAGGTGGCGTTGGCGGCGGTCACCCCGGCTGGGGTGGCGACCCGGCGGGGTGGCGACCGGTCGGCCGCACGCAGAACTCGTTGCCGTCCGGATCCGCGAGCACGACGGTGCCGTCGTTGCGGACGTCGAGCCGAGCCGCGCCGAGGGAGATCAGTGCGTCGACCGCCGCCCCCTGGTCGCCGTCGGCCGGGAGCAGCTCGAAGCGCTGGCGGTTGGGCTCCTCTTTCGGCGCCATGGGCGTGCCATCCCATGTGTCCCATGCGACTTTCGTGCCGCCGCGCGGTGACTGGATCGCGGTCTGTTCGCCGCGGTCCCACACCAGGGGCCAGCCCAGTGCCTTGCTCCAGAACAGGCCGACCTGCCGGGTGCCGGCACAGGTGAGCTCGCCGAGCGGGCCGCACCCGGCGAGGTAGCCGTTGCCGGGCTCGATCACGTCGAACTCGTAGCCTGCCGGGTCGGCCAGGACGACGTGCCCGTCCTCGGGTCGCTGCCCGACGTCGATGTGGCGGGCACCGAGCCGGACCGCCGTGGCCACCGTGTGCCGCTGGTCGTCGAGGTCGGCGCTGGTCAGGTGCAGGTGCATCCGGTTCGCGCCGAGTTGGCCGGCGCGGCCCGGTACGAACCGCAGGCCGAGCTGGGTGTCCCCGCCCGGTAGCAGCACACCGCCGGCATCCTCGATGATCTCCCGACCGAGCAGGCCGGCCCAGAAGCGTGCCGGTCCAGCCGGGTCGTCCGCCTCGAAGGTCACCGCCAGCAGTCGCGAACGCATCACCGGAACGTAGACGCCGCCCCGTGCGGCGGCAAGGCAGTATCGGACCCGACCACGGCCGCGCGGGGCGGCGTCACGGCTGCTGCCCGGCCTGCTTGCCCATCGGATGGAAAGCCGTCATCGGCGACGCAGCTGTCGTGCTTGCCGCACCGGCGGTACGTCCGGTCGACCTTCCGTATCCTTCGCTGGGTGAGGCTTCGCTTTGACACGCGCGGGTCCGACTCACCGTGGGTTGACACCGTGTGGACCTGCACCAGCGAGCACGTCACGGAGATGACCTCCGTTGCGGCAGTGAACTGGGGTTTGGTGTTCTGGGAGCGCGAAGGCAGGGCGTACGCGAGCATTTCCGGCCCGGAGACCGGGACCGGTACCGCGCCGGTGCCGGAGGGTGTGGCCTTCGTCGGCATCGAGTTCGCAGTGGGCACGTACCTACGAACCGTGTCCACGGCGGCCCTCGTCAACGGGGGTGTCGAACTGCCGGACACCACGTGCGGAACCTTTCGGCTGGACGGTGTCCGCTGGCAGACGCCCGGCCCGGACGATGCGGAGGCCTTGGTCGACCGTCTCGTGCGGGCCGGAACCGTCATCCGTGATCCGCTTGTCACCGAGGTCCGCCGAGGTCACAGTCCGGCCGTCTCGGACCGCACTGTCGAACGCCGGTTCCGGGCGGCGACCGGACTGACCCGGGGTGCCGTACGGCAGATCGAACGCGCACGGGAGGCCTCGGCGCTGCTGGCCGGGGGCGTTCCCAGCACCGGCGTTATCGCCAGGTTGGCGTACTTCGACGAGCCACACCTGGCCCGTGCGCTTCGCCGGTACGTCGGACGAACGGCCCGGCAACTCCGCGAGGGCACCGGCGGCGCGATCGCCCTGAACCTGGTTCAGCCCACCACGTCGTAGATCATCTTCACGATGCCGTTGGGATAGGCGACGGACGCCCGCAGGCGCAGTACCTGCTTGTTCTTGTCCGCCCGGCTGAACAGGCTCTTTCCGGCGCCGAGCAGCACGGGGAAGACGAGAAGGTGGTACCGGTCGATGAGGCCGGCGTCTGCCAGGCGCCGGGCGAGTTCGGCGCTGCCGTGGATGAAGATCGCGCCACCCTCACTCTTCTTGAGCTCCAGGACGTCGTCGGCCGAGCGCAGGATCGTCGTCGGACCCCATCCCTCGACGAGGGCCTCGTCGCGGAGCGTGGTGGAGACGACGTACTTGGGCAGATCCTTGTAGCCCACGTGGTCGTCCGACTCGGGCCAGACCGGCGCGAACGTCTCATAGCTGCGGCGGCCGAACATCAGCGCCGTTGTGTCCGCGAGTTCCTCGCCCTTGAGCGCGAACGCCTCGGGCAGGAACTCGATGTCGTTGACCACCCAGCCGCCGCTGCGGTGCTCCTCACCTGGCCCACCGCCCGGGGAATCCACAACGCCGTCGAGCGACATGAACCCGGTATAGACCAGTTCGCGCATCTGTTTGTCCTCCTCGTACTCGGACGAAGTTCAAGCGGTCGACGTGTCCGCGGCCACGGGTTGCGGGCGCAGCCTCGCGGGCCATGCTAGGAGCCGCCACCGCCGCCGTCTTGTACGGAAACGACACCGACGCGACGGACGCGGTGCTCGGCGGCGCTCGCGGTCGGCCTCACCGCCGCCCGCGACCTGGCGCTCAACCGTGCGCCGTCGGACCGCCTGTTCCTCGACGACGCCCCATCGTTTGTCGTGGCCGCGATCGACCTTGGCTACCACGGCGAAGCCGGCTCGGCCGGTCATCGCGGCTTGTTCGGTGGGTGCGGGGCTACCCCAGGTCGAAGCGCTTCACGTTGAGGTTCGAGGCGAGGCTGTCCAGCGCGCCGGCGGGCACGGTGCCGGTGGCGATGAGGACGGTGTCGGTGGTGACCCAGCCGAGCCCGCGGTACGGCCAGGTGATACCGGAGCCGGCGCCGTCTTCCAGACGTCCCGCGAGCGGGTAGCTGGCGACCGTCGCACCGGTTTCCACGTCCACTATGAAGAGCTTCTCGGCGTAGGTGCCCGGCGTGAAGTGGATCGAGCCCAAGGCGACTGCGATCCGCGTGCCGTCCGGTGAGAGCCGTGGCGGGAACACCTGCTCCGCGCAATGTCCGGGTAGCGGCACCACGCGCCGACGCTGCTTGGTTTTCGCGTCGAGCACGGCCAGGGCACAATCGGACCGGGCACCCATCGCCACGATCAGGCTGGACCCATTCGTGTCGATGTCTACCCCATCCGCGACCGGCAGGTCACCGGTCCGCTGCAGGGTAGCCAGGTCGAGTGTTCCGCTGTCGGCTCCGGACAGGAAGACCTCGCTGTCGCTGGCACCGATCAGATGCGTTCCCGGGCTGGGTCGCTGCCGGGCCGACAGGTCGTGCTGGCCCAGCACCGTGAGGTCGCGGCTCAACACCACCAATCGCTGCGTCTCCGGCTTGCGCGAGGCATACCCGAGCACCACCAACCGGCCATCGGGTGTCGCCGTGGCGTAGAACGGTGGCAGCAGCCCGGCCGGCTTGGGCAGGAGCTTCACCGCACCGTCGGGCAGTAGCTCCACGATCTGTTCCGGGAAGACCCTCGACGGTTGCTCGAAGTCCGCGTCGCCGAAGCTCTGCGGCAGGTCGGCATTCAGTATGACCCGCTTGGCCGACGGCGCCGACGTGGCCGGAGCCGACGTGGCGGGGACCGGCCGGTCGCGATTGGTCCGTGGAACCAGTACGAAAATCGCGGCGAGCGCGGCGACCACAACCATTGCGAGCGTCGCCTGCATCCCGATCCGGCCGCGGCGGCGGCTGCGGGCCCGCCGGCGAACCCGCTCCAGATCAGCCGGGGCGGCCGGCGCGGATGTCGCGAGGGAACGGACCGCCCGGTCGAGGGCGACCGGCAGCCGGTCAGTCATCGGTCCTCCTCGGTCAAATGGGTGCGCAGCGCGGCCATGGCCCGGGCCAACCGGCTGCGCACGGTGCCCTCGGCGATGCCCAGAACGTCGGCCGTCTCGGCCGTGGTGAGGTCGAAGAGGACCCGGCAGACGACCACCGCGCGCTGGCCGGCCGGCAGCGAGAGCAGCACTCTCGTCATGTCCGGATCCGCCGAATCGGCCGGGTCCGTCGGGTCGGCGTGTCCCGGCGCCGCCATCGGCCAACCGCTCTGCTCGGTGAGCGGGCGCTCGCGGCGCAGCTTGCGGCGCCAGGACACAGCCCAGTTGAAGCCGACCCGAAAGACCCACCCGCTGGGATTGGCGCAGCGCGTCACCTGGCCCCAACGGGCGTAGGCCCGGGCCATCGCCTCGTCCCGCGCCTCCCGGGCCAGATGCGCATCGGCAAGCGCCAGCGCCAGCGCCCGGTACACGCTGTCGGCAGCCCCGACGTAAAACTCCTCAAAGCTGCCCAGCCGGTCACCGGTCCCCACGTCCGCACGAGCGCTCGTGCCAGCGTTCATACCTGTTGACGCGCCGAGACCCACATCCGCTCCATGCGGTCCAGTTGGCGCGGACTGATCACCGTCGATCACCGGTCGATCCTGGTATTGGCCGGGCGGGCGGCTCCTCGACCAGGCGGCGATGCAACTCGAGGGTCAGCGTATGGATCGCGCGGGTGAGCTCGGTGTTGGTCTTCAGCTCGAGCTCCTGCTCGGTGAAGTCGTGGTCGGCCTTCGCCTGTTGGAAGGCCGCCTGGCGGTTCTGCCCGATCATCACGAACGTCGACAGGAAGATCGCCTCCAGGGACACGATCAGGGTGAGCTTCGGCCACGGATCGCGCTCGACGAGCAGCATCCACAGCGCGAACCCCACCGCATGCAGGTACACGAACCACATCGAGCCAGCGAACGCGGTGATCCAATCGGCGATGCGAACCTGGACGCTGTCGACCCGTCGGGCCAGATGCGCCTCGACGGCGGGATGGTGCGGTCGACGGGCGATGGTCGAGAAGGTCCTAGTCGTCACAAAACGATTATCGGACCGCCTCGGCATCGGCCGGCAAATCTCGCGTCTGCTTCGCTCGGCCTCATTGAGCCGCAGTGCGTGCACGTGCCGCTGCCGGCGCGTGCACGTGTGCTGTTCTGAACAGACAACGCGACGAGAAGAACATCTGGATGCGCTCAGTCAGGATTCCAAGCCGACGGTTCCATCGGTGACGGCGACGTCCAGATTGTAGGCACCTGCGACTCTCGCGCCGGTCAGGTCGGCGCGGCTGAGATCCGCGCCCCGCATGAAGGAGTCGTTGCCGGGATCGAACCGTCCGAAGTTTGCGTTCTCCAGCGTGCTGTCGATGAGGCTCGCCTCGCACAGGTCGGCCCCTTCCAACCGCGTTCCCCACAGGTTGACCGCGTCCAGCCGTGCCCCCCGCAGGTTCGCACGGCGTAGGTCCGTGCGGGACAGATCGAGCAGTCCCGGCTGCCGGTTGGCGACGCGCTCATCGGCCAACGGCGAGCGACACAGCACCGTCAACGCGGCCTGCGCGTCGGGAGCCCGCAACTGCAGGATCGGCACATACCCTCCCGCGCCGACGGACGCGCCGGGAAGGCGTTCCCGGACGAAGGCGGCAAGGGTGTCCACAATGTGCTGGCGATCGTCGGGCGAATCCCGCGCGATCCGCTCCAACGCGAACACCCCACCCATGCGGACGTGGTTACTGCTGCCGCCCAACTGCTCGATCGCCCGGCTGAACCGGTCGGTGAGCTGAGCACTACGGGCAAGCTCCAACTGGCGCACCTGAAAGGTCTCCTGCTGGCGCAGCGACTGTCCCTGCCGGCGAAAGTTCAGCACGCCGACGATAAAGGTCGCCGCCGCGCCGACAACTGCGACGATGAAAGCCGTCACGCCGGCCGCCGACGCAGACTCGACCGCCAAAACCGGTGTCATCAACTCTCCCGCCGCAGAGGGGCTGCACGCGTCTGGACACCCCACCGTCGTGCACGGTAGTCGATGGCACCCGGCTCACATGCCGCCCGGTGGCGCGCCACGCTCGTGCCGCCGCCATGTTCAGGTCTTCGAGGGATGCACAAGGAGCCAGTGCGTAGCCGCTCCGGAGCGGCAGGTGAGACGCCGGCCGTGGTCGGGCATCCCCAGGCCCAACCGATCAGCGTTCGCCTGTCCCCAGGATCTGTACCGACGCCGCGGTGATGAACGAGCCGACCGCGTCGCGGGACTGATTCTCGTAGGTCTTCACCTCGTCGCGGTCGACCGCGTTCAAGATCGCGTTGGTCGGGACGTGCGCCCGGGCGGCGAGCGCTACGAGTTCGGCGTCGTCCGCGATCAGTTGGACCTGGAACCGGGCGTGGTCAAGGGCGGCACCGAGCCGGTCGCATTCTTCCCTGGCGGCGCGGTAGCCCGGATCGTGCGGGCCGGCGCCGCGCCGGAACCACAGATTGACCACTGCCCGCCGGTGATCGGTGACCGCTCCGGCGAACGCCCCGTAGACGACCATGCGTTCCTGCCGCAGACGCTCCTGACGAGCGAACCGTTCGGCGCGTTCGACGGTCTGCCGCTGGAAGTAGTAGGTGGTCGCGGAACCCAAGAGGGTTCCGACGACGGCGATCAGACTGGCGACCAGGACCTCCACAGGAACAGCAGCGTACGTCACAGCGGACCGGCCGGGAATCCAAGCGGCAGCTCAGCGATCCACGCAGAACGCGTAGGAGGTGATCCACCAGTCGCTGTCTGCTTCGTCGTTTTCCTCGCCGTAGGCCCACGCGATGCGCTCGTCGAGGTAGGTGTCCTCGAGGAGGCTGTCCGCGGCGAGTACCACGGTGCCTGTCCCGTAGTGCAGTTCGGCGGTGCTGCCGGTGGGGATCTGCAGGCCCTCGCAGGTCGCTTCGGTTCTCGTGTCGGTGGTCGTTGGTGTGCTCGACACGGACACCACCTGCTGGCCGGGCAGCGGGTCGGCGCAAATGAGGAAACCGTCGAGGCGCCAGTCGCCGGAGTACGCGTCGCCCTCCACGCCGATCAGGTCGACCTTGGTCGCCGCGACGCCCCGGCCGCCGTTGGGGACGGCCTCGTCGACCCACGCCTCACCGGCGCCGCCGGTGATCGCGTAGCCGTTGCCCAGCACGGTCTTACCGGCGCTGCAGGCGACCGTAAGCGACTTCGGTGAGACGCTGTTCGTCGCGGTCTGCGCCTTGATCCATTCCAGGCCGGGTAGCGGGTCTGCGCAGGTGACGACCGCCTCGGCCGACCAACTCGTGCCATACGAGTCCGTCTCCAGACCGGTCACCGAGACGAAGTTCAGATCCGGATCCGGGAATACGTCGTCCATGATGACCTTGCCGTAACCGGACTCGATTTCCCCGCCGGCGTCGATCACCTTCTTTCCCTTCGGGCAGTTGATGGTGACCGTCTTGTCGTCGGAGTTCTTGGTACTGAGGTGGATGTAGGTCGCGATGCCCGGTACCGACGCGGCCGCCGGTGTGGCCGGGCCGGTCAAAACGCTGGCCGTCCCGGCAATCACCGCGACGGCACACAAGCCGGCCAGCACCGCGGATCGGCGCGCAACATTGCCCATGAACTGATCTCCTCCGGCCCGCTCGGTCCGGACGGTTCCAGACCGTTGCACAGTGTGGATGAGCGAGCTTCGGCAAACCTTCGGCAAAGCTTGCATCGACGCGTACCGCCCCGGCCAAGATCCCTACGCAGGCGCCCGGTGTGGTGGTGGGTTGTGGGCTATTCGTAGCGGATTCTGGGGTCGAGGATGCCGTAGAGGATGTCGGCGGTGAGGTTGCCGATGATGACGATGAAGCCGGTGACGAGCAGGATGCCGAGGATGGCGTAGCGGTCGCGGGTGGTGATTGATTCGATGAGGTAGCGGCCGAGGCCTTGCCATTCGAAGACGGTTTCGGTGACGACTGCTCCGCCGAGGACGGCGGCGATGGCCAGGGCGCTGACGGTGGTCATCGGGATGAGTGCGGTGCGCAGGGCGTGGTGGAGCAGGACCCGGCGGGGTGGGAGTCCTTTGGCGCGGGCGAGTCGGATGTAGTCGCTGCCGAGGACCTCGAGCATGGAGGATCGTTGGAAGCGGCTCCAGGCGGCGTAGGTGATCAGGGCGAGGGAGAGGGTGGGCAGGATGAGGTGGCCGGCGGTGTCGGTGATGGCGTTCCAGGTGCCTGGGTGGGTGGAGTCTGATCGTGCTCCGATGGTGTAGAGCGTGCGTTGGCCGGTTGTCTCGTTGATGGTCAATGCTGCCTGTTTGAGCAGTACGGCGGTCCAGAATGGTGGCATGGCGAGGAATATGAAGCCGAGGAAGGTGAATGTGTAGTCCAGCCAGGAGTATTGGCGGGTGGCGCTGAGTACTCCGGACAGGATGGCCAGGATCAGGGCGAGGAACATGGCGACGATGACGAGTCGGAGTGTGACGAGGGTGCGTCTGAGCAGTTCGTCGCCGATGTTGGTGGTGGCGGTGATCGAGGGTCCGAAGTCGCCGTGGAGGGTCAGGTTCTTGAGCCAGTTGCCGTACTGGACGACGATCGGGTCGTTGAGGTGTAGCCGTTCCTTCTCGTTGTCGATCGTCTGTTGAGGTACCGGGGGGTTGCGGCCGGCGTATTTCTCCTCCACCGGGTCGCCGGTGAACAGTGTCAGGGTGAAAACGATGACCGAGGCGGCCAGCAGGACCGGGATGGCGACGAGAATGCGCCTGATGGAGTAGGCGAGCATGATCCCTCCAACCACAACACGGACGGGACGTAAACGGGACACGGACTGGCCTGCTGGAGCTCCGGCCAACCGACACCCGGTGGGTCTACGGTGCGATCGCGGTCCACAGCTGGAACGCGGCCACGTCGCTGTTCGGGCCGGCCGGTGGCACGGTCACGACCAGGATCGGCTGACCGGCGGTTGAGGGCCTGGCAGTGAGCACCCGGCCCGACAACCGGTTGAACAGGAGCCCGTACGGGTGATCGTGTGCGATCCGGTCGGGCGTGCGATGGTGCTGCCACAGCTGCGGCGAGTCTGCCGCCACGTCGACCAGGCACGGCGCAGAGACGACCTGAGCGCCGTCACCGTAGTCCAGCAGGCACAGGTTGGTGATCGGGTTGCGTAGCTGGTAGGGCGCCGTGAAGCCGGGCAGCGCACCGAAGCCGGGGTGCGGCAGGCGGACCCACAGCTGCAGCGCGCCGCCCGGTGCCGGGGCCACCTCGCCGTTCCAGCCGAGGACCTGGCCGGTACCGAGGTTGAGCAGTCTCGACGGGGTCGATTCGGCAGCCCCCGCCGGTCCCGCCGGGGCCAATGCCGCGGCCATCGGGGTGAGCACAACCGCCAGACCGACGGCGAGGTGGGACAGAAGTCGTTTCATCTGAACGATGACACACGACGATCCCACCCGGCTCCATACGCGGTTCTACGTACGGGGTCCGCCGCTACGAGGCGTAGATCGAGTACTTCGCGGTCCAGCGCGTTGACGTACCGAACGAGGATGGCCAGGTGCCGAACGGGCGCGACTGGCTCCAGGCGCCCTGGTTGGCACTGCCGACGTCATAGCTCATGTTGTTGTCACCGTTGGTGTTGAACATGAGCCAGTACGCCGTGTTCGGCGCGAGTGTCGCGCTGATCGGCCGGCTGTTCCACGAGTTGGCCGTCAGCGTGCCGGACGCGCTCGACGCCACCAGTGCGCCCGGCGAGCCGTTCACGTCGGTGTAGATCGCCACCTGGTACTGGTTGGCCGGCGCGGCCTGTACCGACTTCAGGTAGACGGAGATCTGGCTCACCGTGAGCCCGGTGGAACCGGTGACGAACCGCGAGCCGTTCATGTAGTTCATGTCGCCGGAGTCCAGCGAACCGCCCACCTGGTCGTACCCGAACCGCGGGGCGCTCGGGTCGGCCGTGGTGAACGAGAACTGGTGGTTGGCCGCGAGCGCGTTGCCGGCCGCGTCGGTCACGCCCGTCCGGACGGTCACCGTGTACTGGGTGGAGGCGGCCAGGGCGGCGGACGGAGTGATCGTCGCCGCCTGGTTGGCCGCGTCATAGGCGACGGTCCGGTTGACCAGCGTGCCGCCCGGGCCGCGTAGTTCCAGGTTTGCCGCCGTGATGGTGCCCGCCGCCATCACCTCGCTGAACCGCACGGTGATCGGCGCGTTCACCGCCACCCCGGTTGCGCCGGCGGCCGGGGTCGTGGACGTCACCGTGGGTGCGGCGGTGTCCACGCCGGTGGTCGCGTAGATGGAGTACTTGGCGTTCCATCGGCTGGACGTGCCGAACGTCGCCGGCCAGGTGCCGAACGGCGTGGCTGCGCTCCACGCGGCCTGGTTGGTGGTCCCGGCGTCATAGCTCATGTTGTTGTCGCCGTTGGTGTTGTACATGAGCCAGTACGGGGTGTTGGCTGCCAGCGTCGCGGTGATCGGCAGGGTGTTCCACGAGTTGGCCGTCAGCGTGCCCGACGCGCTGGTAGCCACCCGGGCACCGGGTGAGCCGTTCGAGTCGGCATAGATGGCTAGCTGGTACTGGTTGTTCGGCGCCGGCCGCACGGCCTTCATGTACACCGACATGGACGTGACCGTCGCCGGATCGGACCCGGTGACGAACCTGGAGCCGTTCATGTAGTTCATGTCGCCGGTGTCCAGCGACGCGCCGACCTGGGTGTAGCCGATCCGCTGCGACGTCGGGGCCGTCGCGTAGGTCGCGGTGTACGTCGTCGCGGCCGTGGGTGCGGTGATGACATGGGTCTGCGCCCCGCCGTCGGACCACGACGCGAACGTCGAGGAGCCCTGGGGCGACGGCGCGGACACGGAGTTGGTCGAGCCCTGGATCACGGTGCGGGAGAACGGCGTGGTGCCCGACGATGAACCGACGGTGAGCTGGAGCCCGGAGGGCACGGTGTTGAAGGTCAGGTCGACCGTCTTCGGGTCCAGCCGGCGCGTCGCGGTGTGCGTGAGGCCCTCCTGGTCGGTGGCCACGAGCTTGAGCTCCAGATAGGACGGGTACTCGTGGTCGGGCGCCTGGAACGACCCGGACGCGACGCCGGTCCAGCTGCGGATGTCGTGCGCGTGGCAGTTGTCCGGTGTGGAGCAGTGGTGCATGACAAGGTCCCAGTCGAGGCGGGACGCGGGTAGGGTGCCCTGCTGCGGATCGGTGGCGTGGCCGGAGAAGGCGATCGTGTCGCCGACCTTCCAGGTCGTGCTCGGGACCGGCGTGTCGATGACCGCGGTCGGTGCCTCGTTGCCGGGCGTGAGGGTGACCGTGCTGGTGTGGGTCGCGTTCAACGTGTCGGTCACCGTCAGCCGCGCGGTGTACGAGCCCGCCGTGGTGTAGGTGAACGTCGCCGTCGGCGAGGTGGAGTCGGTCACCCCGTCGTTGGTGAAGTCCCAGGCGTACTGCAGGCGACCCGCGTCGGCCGGATCGGGGTCGGTGGAGCCGGTGCCGTTGAACGTCACCGTCAGCGGCGCCGGACCCTGCGTCGGCGACGCCTGGATGACCGCGGTCGGCGGCTGGTTCCCGGGGAAGTAGCGCAGCCGGCGGATGGTGCCGCCCAGGTCGACGTAGTAGAGCTCGCCGCCGGGGCCGACCTCGAGGTCGACCGGGCTGGCGGCGTCGGAGACGAACGTCTGCAGGTTGGCCGGGTCGGGCAGGCCGCCCGGCGTGGACGGCAGCGACGCCCAGATGCACCGGCGCGAGTAGTCGGCGAAGAAGACCGCGCCGTTGTACGCGGCCGGGTAGGGACCGCCGGCTGTCGGGTAGAACGCCACGCCGGTCGACGACGAGCTGCCGGTCGGGCAGGCCTCGCCCGCGACCAGCTTGCTGGCGTGGTTCCAGGCGACGAACGGCGTGGTGTGGGTGCCCGCCGGCGCGGTGTAGAGGGTTTCGCAGATCGGCAGGTTCGCGCTGTCGTATCCGGACTGCCGGGCGCTGCCCTCCCAGCACGGCCAGCCGAAGTTGGTCACGCCGGCGGTGGGGTTGACCACCCGGTCGACCTCTTCCCAGGTGTTCCAGCCCGTGTCGGAGATCCAGGCCTCGTTGGTGCCCGGCCGCATGGTGAGCCGGAAGGGATTGCGCAGGCCGTTGGCGACAATCCGGCGGGTGTCCGGATCGGCGGAGCCGATGTTCGGGTTACCCGTCGCCGCCGCGCCGGTAGTCGGGTCGAGCCGCAGCAGGGTGCCGTCCAACTGGGTCTCGTCGCCCGTCGTGCGGATGTCCTGCGATCGCAGCGCTCCGCCCTCATTGGCGGGATCGGTGCACGGGTTGGTCGGCGCGCCGGAGGGGAACTGGCCGTAGTCGACCGCGTTGAAGCTCGCCCCGTCACCGGCGGTGACGTAGAGCATCCCGTCGGCGCCGAAGGCGATGTCACCGATGGAGTGGCTCGGGAACTGCTGGCACCAGTCCTGCAGCAGCACCTGCTCGCTGCCGGTCATGGTGTTGCCGCTGGCTTGCAGGCGCGAGAGCCGGCCGGTGACCACGCAGCGCCCGTCGTTCGCGTTGGCGCACACGTCGTTCCAGACGGGGGCGGTCTGGCCGGGCGGCGCGTCGTAGGTGTACAGCACGTAGACGTACGGGTTGGCGGGGAAGTTGGGCGCCAGCGCCATCCCCAGGAGGCCCCGGTCCCACTGGTTGTGCACGTTCGCGGACAGGTCCGCGAAGACCGTCGGGGTCGTGTCGGCAAGGTCGTCGAAGACCTTGATCCGCCCGCCCTTCTCGGCGACGAAGATGCGCCCGTCCGGCGCGAACTCCAGGTTGGTCGGCGAGCTGAGGCCGCTGAAGACGATCTGCTCCTGGAAGCCGCTCGGCAGCGCGACCGCGGACGCAGGCTGCGGACCGATGAAGGACGACATCGCGAACACCGTCGCCAACGCGACAAACCCACGTAGCACACGCCGACGCACGGGCATTCCTCCCCATTCGCGGAATCCCAGGCCGCGCGGGGGAGCGGGACGGGTGTCCATCACCTCGCGAGATCGACGGATCTTAACGGGATGCGAAATCCCCTCGGTGTCGGCTGTTCGACTCGGCCGCCCGCCGACCGGTCAGACCTGCCCGCCCGTCCGGATGAGCCGCGTCGATCGGGGGCCGCTGCCGCCCGGGCGCGGGGTGGTGGCCCGAACGCGAAGGTGTTTGCATGCCCCCGTGATGTTCGCTGCGCTCGGCCGTTCGTGTGCCCGCTGGCGGTGGCCGGTGCTCGGCGCCTGGCTCGTCGTGGTCGCCGCCGGGTTGGTCCTGGGTGGCCAGGTCTTCGACCGGCTCACCACCACCGACAGCCTTCGGCCGGACGCCGAGTCGCAGCTGGCGGACCGGCGGGTCGACCAGTTGCAGCCCGAGGGTCCGGTGGTCGTCGCCGTCGTCGGGGGACGCGATGTGTTCGACCCGGCGCTTGTCGACGACATCACGGCCGTCACCGCCGAGCTTCGCGGGATGGACGGCGTTGCGGAGGTCGAGGACCTGTACAGCGCTCCGGGCGGACGCGTCGGCGCCGACAACCGGAGCTCGCTGATCCGGGTCGAGCTGGAGCGGGGCCTGCCGGACGATCGTCGCGAGCAGGTGGAGGACGCGGTCGCCGCCGCGCTGCACCGCATCGATGCGCCCGAGGTGCTGGTCGGCGGCGAGAAGCTCGCGGAGCGCGCGTTCGCCGAGCAGGCCATCGCGGACGCGGCCCTCGGCGAGTCGGTCGCGATCATCGTCCTGCTGATCGTGCTGGTGCTGATCCTCGGCGGCTTCGTGGCCGCCGCGATCCCACTTGCCGCCGCACTGTCGACGGTGTCGGTGACGCTGCTCGGCCTGTTCGGACTGACCACGCTCACCGGGGTCAGCGAGTTCACCGTCAACGTCGTCACCCTGCTCGGCATCGGGCTCGCCGTCGACTACGCGCTACTGATGATCGCCCGGTTCCGCGAGGAGCGCGACACCGACCCCGACGCGCCGGTCGCGGACCTCGTCGCCCGCACCACCGCGACCGCCGGTCGCACCGTGCTGATCTCCGGGCTCGGCGTGGCCGCGGCGATGGTCGGCCTGTACGCGTTCGCCGAACCGCTGCTCGCCGCGATGGCGCTGGGTGGCGCGGTCGCGGTGCTGCTGGCGACCCTGGCCGGCCTGACCGCCGTACCCGCGCTCATCGCCCTGGCGCACCGCCGCATCCCCGGCGCCAGGGATTCCACCCGGGTACTCGCGGTCCGCCGTGCCGTCGCGGCCGCGCTGCCTCGCCGCGCGGGTGCGGCTGCACCGTCCCGGCGGGCGGGTGCGGCTGCACCGTCCCGCCGGGCCGAACCCCGCCCGGGCCTGCTCGCGCGGCTCGCCGCGTTCGCGCAGGGCCGTCCGGCGCCGGTCGCGCTCGCGGTCGCGGCCGGTCTGGTCGCGCTGTCGCTGCCGTTCGTGTTCGCGGTGAACCTGGAGAACTCCGACGCCCGCGCGCTGCCCGCCTCAGCCGAGGCCCGCAGGCTGCAGGAGGCGGTGCAGCGCGACTTCAGCGGCGGTCAGGCCGACCCGATCGTCGTAGTGGTCGACGCCGATCCCGCCGGTGTCCCGGTCCGCGATTTCATGAACGCCCTCAACACACTGGACGGCGTGCTGCGGATGCAGCCGCGCCCCGACATCGCCGGACCGGCGGCCATCATCGACGTCACGCCGCAGGGCAAGACAGCCGGCCGGACCTCCCGCGACGTCGTACGCGCGATCCGGGCGCTGGACCCGCCGTTCCCGGTGCTCGTCGGCGGCGCCGCCGCCGAACTGGTCGACTACCGCGACTCGGTGGCCCGCCGGCTCCCCATCGCGTTGCTCGTCATCGTGTTGTCCACGACGGTGCTGTTGTTCGTGCTGACCGGCTCGCTGGTGATGCCGGTCAAGGCGCTGCTGATGAATGCGCTCACCCTGCTCGCCACGCTCGGCGTGCTGGTCGTCGTGTTCCAGTGGGGCATCGGCGACGCGCTGTTGGGCTTCGACTCGTGGGGCGCGATCGACGTCACCACACCCGTCCTGCTGTTCGTGTTCGTGTTCGGGCTCTCGATGGACTACGAGGTGTTCCTTCTCGCCCGGATCAAGGAGGAGTGGGACGGACGCGACATCACCCGCCGCCGCACCCTGCGCCGCACGCCGGCCGGCGACCGCGCCGACGACCGTGCCGTCCGCGCCGGCATCGAGAAGTCCGGGCCGGTGGTCACCGCCGCCGCCCTGTGCATCGGCGTGGTTTTCCTCGGCTTCCTGCTCGGCGACCTGATCGCGGTCAAGGAGATCGGTCTCGCGATGGCGGTCGCGCTGCTGCTCGACGTCACGGTCGTCCGCGGCCTGCTTCTGCCGGCGCTGATGAAGTTGCTCGGAGAGTGGAACTGGTGGGCTCCCGCGCCGCTTCGCCGGCTGCACGAGCGTTGGTTCGCGCCGCGCACCGGCAGCCCGGAGGCGACGTCCGGGCGGAGCCCGGCCGTCCGGGCGCCGGACCGGGAGCGCGCGCTTCGGTAGCGGTCGGCCGCCGAGGCGTCGCCCTCCACGCGGCGCGCGAGTCGCTGGCCATCGCGCCGGACATCGGCCGCGGAGTCGCGGTCTGAACCGTCGACTGATCGACGAGCGACCTTGTCCGCGACCAGCGCGATTTGACGTCAGCTCCACTGTCGCTCAGCTGTTGCCGCGGTCCGGTGCACCCGCTGCCGCCGATTCAAGGATTTCTCAAGGTCGTCTACTAGGTCCGTCCGGCACGATGCGGAGGCCCGCCGGGCGGGCCGACAGTGGCTTTCCCAGACCGATATGCAACCCCCAGAATCCGAGGCGGCCGTCGTGATCGGACATGTCGCGCGCACCCCCGCTCCGGCGGTGGCCCGTCACCCGGCCGCCGTCCACCTGTCGCGCGTCACCAGGCTCTTCGACGGCCTCGCCGCGGTCAGCCAGGTCAGCCTCGACATCGCGCAGGGCGAGGCGGTGTGGTTGCGCGGCTGGAACGGCTCCGGCAAGACGACGCTGCTGCGCGTGATCGCCACGGCCATGTCGCCGACATACGGTGGCGGCAGCGTGTTCGGCTTCGACCTGCAGAAGCGGCGCACGGCGATCCGCGGCCGCACCGACCTGTTGTCGCATGAGACGCGGTTCTACAACGACCTCACCGCGGCGGAGAACCTCCGCTTCACGTGCAGCCTGTACGACCTGGACAACCAGCGCGTTGACGGTGCGCTCGAACGCGTCGGGCTCGGCGACGTCGGCACGGTTCGGGTGGGCAGCTTCTCGCAGGGCATGCGCCAGCGTCTGGCGCTCGCGCGGTGCCTGATGCGGGCGCCGGCACTGGTCCTGCTCGACGAGCCGTACGCGGCGCTGGACGCGGAGGCGCGCGTCCTGGTCGACGACCTGCTCGCCGGGGCCCGGACCCGCGGACAGACCGTCGTCATGGCAAGCCACGAGGCACCGCCGCCGCACCTCATCGATCGTGAGCTGACGATGGACGGGGGCCGCCTCGTCGCGCCGGTGGAGCCATCGTCATGAGCGAGCGCAGCGAGGCGGTCGCATGAGTCTGCGCGTGGCGGAGGCGATCGCGGTCAAGGACCTGCGCATCGAGGTTCGCAACAGGTCCTCGGTGAGCACGGTGCTCCCGTTCGCCGCGACGATGCTGCTTGCTTTCGGGTTCGCGCTCGGGCCGGACCGGTTGCTGCTCATCCAGATCGCGCCAGGGCTGCTGTGGCTCGCCGCGCTGTTCTCCTCGGTCGAGCTGAGCCATCGCCTGTACCAGGCCGAGGCGGCGGGCGGTGGGCTGGAGGGGCTGCTGCTGTCACCGGCGGACAAGGGCGCCGTGTACTTCGGCAAGGCCGCCGCCGCGTTCGTGCAGCTCCTGGTGCTGTTCGCGGTGACCCTCGGCATCGTGATCGTTCTGTTCGGGCTGCCCCTCGGGCCCGCGCCCGGGCTGTTGCTGCTCACTGTCGTGCTGGGCATCGCCGGGCTGAGTGCGTTGGGTAGCCTACTGGGCCTGCTCGCGGTGCGGGGCCGTACCCGGCAGGCCGCGCTGCCGGTCCTCGTGCTGCCGTTGGTCAGCCCGGTCATCATCGCCGCGACGCGCGCGACCGCGCTGCTGACACAGGGCAGCGCCACGGGGATCGGCGGATGGTTGGGCCTGCTCGCGGCGTTCGACGCCGCATTCCTCGCGATCGGGTACCTCGTCTTCGGCCACCTGCTCGAAGACTGAGCCTGCTCGCCTGAGCTATTGGCATCGGCCGATAGAGATTGGGAGGTGAAGGAGTGAGGGCCAAGTCAAGAGACCCGTCGCACCGACGAAGAACGAGAGCCACAGGCGTGCTGTCCGCGCTCGTGGGCGGACGGTTGGCGACGGTACTCGCCATCGGTGCGATCGGTGTGCTGAGCGCCTCCGGACTCACCGCGGCGAGCCCGGTCGATGGCTACGGCGACAACGCGGGCCAGGAACTGGTCAACCAGGGCAGGCAGACGTTCCGGTTCGACACGTTCGGCGATCAGGCGTTCTGGGGCGATACGTTGCACCTGCACCAGGCGATCGCCGGCGCGGCGAACGGCGGGGTCGGACCGGGCGTGAGCCCGAGGACCGCGCTGTCCGTCGGCCTGAAGGTCGACTCGACGGCGCTGCCGGCGGCGGTGAAGAACGGGATCCGCAACGGCACGGTGAACCTGGACGACCCGGCGGTCACGCTGGCGCTGCTGAAGCTGAACGCGGTCGTCGGCGTCAAGGGGTTCTTCGACCGCAGGGGCAACCTGAACTCGGTCGGCATCGAGTGCGCCCTGTGCCACTCGACGGTCGACAACTCGTTCGCGCCGGGCATCGGCAACCGCCTGGACGGATGGGCCAACCGTGACCTGAACGTGGGCGCGATCATCGGCCTGTCGCCGAACCTGGAGCCGGTCGCTTCGTTGCTGCACACCGACGTGGCGACCGTGCACGCGGTGCTCGACTCGTGGGGACCGGGCAAGTTCGACGCCGAGCTGTTCCTGGACGGCAAGGCGTTCCAGCCCGACGGCCGCTCGGCCGCCACGCTGATCCCGCCCGCGTTCGGGTTGGCCGGCGTGAACCTGCACACGTGGACCGGATGGGGTTCGATCCCGTACTGGAACGCGTTCGTGGCCGTGCTCGAGATGCACGGTCAGGGTACGTTCTTCGATCCGCGGCTGGACAACGCAGACCAGTTCCCGATCGCGGCGGAGAACGGCTTCGGGCACCTGAGACCGCCGGTCGATCTGGTCACCCCGAAGTTGCCCGGGCTCCATGCGTATCAACTCTCGTTGAGCGCACCGCAACCACCGAAGCGCTCGTTCGACCCGGTGGCGGCGGCCAGAGGCAAGGCGTTGTTCAACGGGAGAGCGCAATGCTCGACGTGCCACGTGCCACCGTTGTTCACCGAGCCGGGTCAGAACCTGCACCCTGGTAGCGAAATCGGCATCGACAACTTCGAGGCAGATCGCTCGCCAACCCACATGTATCGCACGAGCCCGCTGGCCGGGCTGTGGACGCACCAGGCGGGCGGCTTCTACCACGACGGCCGGTTCCCGACCTTGCTGGCGGTGGTGCAGCACTACAACGCCACGTTCCACCTGGGCCTCACGGCCAGACAGGAGAACGACCTGGTGCAGTACCTGCTGTCGATCTAACGAATGTCAAGACCGGAGTAGCTGGATGAGGTACGTATACCGCGCACTGACCCTGCTCGGCGGACACCGAGCGCAGCGGGTCATGGGTGCCGCGACGCTCGTTGGCCTGGCGGCCACCGTGGCGATCGGACTGTTCGTGGTACCGCCGGACGCGGAACAGGGCGACGTGCAACGTCTGATGTACGTCCATGTGCCGGCCGCGTGGGTGACGTACCTGTCCTTCGGGGCGGTGTTCGTCGCCAGCATCGCCTACCTCCGGACCGGCCGTATCCAATGGGACCGGGTGGCCTGCGCATCGGCCGAGATCGGTGTGCGCTTCTGCGCGCTGACCATCGTGCTCGGCGCGCTGTGGGGCCGCCCGGTCTGGGGCACGTGGTGGACCTGGGATCCGCGGCTGACAACGACTGCCGTCCTGCTGCTGATCTATGTGGGTTACCTGTCCCTGCGACGGGTCGCCGACAACCCGATTCGTCGGGCCCGGTGGGCGGCCGTGGTGGGCGTCGTCGGTTTCATCGATGTACCGATCGTGCACATGTCGGTCGTGTGGTGGCGGTCGCTGCACCAGCAGGCGACCGTCGTGCGGCCCGGGGCACCGACCATCGCCGGCAGCATGCTGGCGACACTTCTCCTCGCGTTCGTGGCGTTCTCGCTCGCGTACGGCTACCTGATGGCCGTACGCATGCGGGTCGGGCGGCTCGAAGACCGCAGCGCGCTTCCGGTCTCCGAGCTGTCCACGCCGCGGGCACGCCGTCCACGTCCGGTCCAGGCCACCGCCGTGAATGGGAGTCCACACCATGCATGACCTCGGATACGTCGCCGCCGGATACGCCGTCACGCTGGTGACGCTCGCCGGGTACCGGTGGCGGCTCGCGCTACGCACGCGCCGCGCACGCCGGTACCTCTCGACGGCCACCGGACGCACGACCGCAGGGCGGCACTGACGATGAGCCAGGACCTTCTCCAACCACCGGACGCCTTCGACCCGCCGGCCCGCCGTTGGCGAAGCTCGCGATTGCGGCTGATGGCCTGCCTTCTCGTGATCGCCGGTGCCCTCGCGTTCATCGCGGTGCGCGGCCTGACCGGAAACTTCGTCTACTACCTCACACCGACCGACATCGTCGCCGATCACAAGGCGAAGGTCGGGGAGCGCGTGCGGCTCGGCGGCTACGTCGTGCCGGGCAGCGTCAGCCGGACCCCGTCGTCATTGACCTTCACCGTCACCGACGAAACCAACTCGATACAGGTGTCGGACACGGGGTCGGTACCGGCGCTCTTCAAGGCCGGACAGGGTGTCGTGCTCGAGGGTGCGCTGGGCAGCGACGGGCTGTTCCACTCCGACACGCTCCTCGTGCAGCACGACGGGCGATACCGTCCGCCGGAACGTGGAAACAAGCCACCGACCCACGCCGATCTCGGCGGAGGGGGCTGACCGTGGGCGGACTCGGTTCGTACGGGCTGGTGCTGGGGCTGGTGCTGGCCGGATACGGCGCGGTCGCCACCGCTGTCGGCGGCCGGACGGAGCGTCCGGCGCTGGTGGAAAGCGCACGGCGGACCGCCTACGCGTTGTTCGCGACGATCCTTGTCGTCAACGGCGCCATGCTGGTCGCGCTGCTGCGCAACGATTTCACGCTGCGATACGTCGCGGGGAACTCCTCGCTCGCGACGCCGGCCTTCTTCCGCGCGCTGGCGCTGTGGGCCGCCGACGACGGGTCACTACTGCTGTGGAACCTCATCCTCGCCGGGTACATCGCTGCGGTCGCGCTGCGGTTCCGCCGTGATCGGCCAGGTACGTTCCCGTACGCGCTCTCGGTGCTGTTCCTGGTCCAGGTGTTCTACCTGATCCTGGTGAATGGCCCGGCGCGGCCGTTCGCCACGCTGGCACACCCACCGGCCGACGGCGTCGGCCCCGCGCCGCTGCTGCAGAACCATCCGCTGATGGCCGTGCATCCACCGTTCCTCTACCTCGGGTTCATCGGTTTCACGGTGCCGTTCGCGTTCGCCATCGCGGCGCTGCTGGCCGGTCACGGCACTGACGAATGGGTGTCGATCATCCGCCGGTGGACGCTTGCCGTGTGGTGCTTCCTCACCGTCGGGCTGCTGTTGGGCGCATTGTGGTCGTACTCGGTGCTCGGCTGGGGCGGCTACTGGGCCTGGGATCCGGTGGAGAACGTCGCGTTGCTGCCGTGGCTGCTGGCGACCGCGTTCCTGCACTCGGTGATGCTGCAGGAACGGCGCGGCATGGCACGGCTGTGGAACGTCGCGCTGGTGATCGGGGCGTTCTCGCTGACGACGTTCGGCACGTTCCTCACGCGCGGCAGCGTGCTGTCGTCTGTGCACGCGTTCGCCCAGACGCCGGTCGGCCCGGCGTACCTCACGTTCCTCGCCGTCGTCATGCTGGTCGGCTTCGGGCTGGTGATGTGGCGGCTGCCGACGCTGCGAACGCCGGCGCGGCTGGACTCGGCGGTCTCGCGCGAGGCGGCGTTCGTGGGCAACAACATGCTGCTGCTCGCGGCGACCGCGATCATCCTGCTCGGCACCGTCTTCCCGCTGATCGTGGAGGCCACGTCCGGTGAGCAGATCACCGTCGGTGGCCCGTACTTCAAGAGCGCGCTCAGCCCGGTGTTCCTGTTCTTGCTGCTGCTCGCGGGGACCGCGCCGCTGTTGCCGTGGCGCGTCACGAACCGCGCCCGCGCGCTGCGGCGGCTGCGCGTACCGGTGATCGCCGCCGCGCTCACCATGGTCGCCACGGCGCTCGCCGGCGTCGACGGGGCCGCGCCGCTCGCCGGCGTCGACGGGGCCACGGCCGTCGCCGGCTTCGGCCTGGCCACGCTCGTGCTGGTGGCCAACGGCCAGGAGGTCGTGACCGGGTCGGCGATCGGCCGGCGCGGCGGGCGCGGGGGGATCCTGCGCGCCATGGTCCGGGGCCGACGGCGCTACGCGGGGCTGGTCGTCCATGTCGGCCTGGCGTTGGCTGCCGCCGGCATCACCGCGTCGTCGACACTGGGCCAGCAGACCGAGGTCACCTTGAAGACCGGACAGAGCGCGGTGTTCGGCGGTTACATCCTGCGGTACGAGGGCCTGCGCACCGACCAACAGGCGCAACGCGTCGTGCTGACCGCACCGCTGACGGTGAAGAAGGTCGGTGGCGGAGGAGCCGGCACGCTCGACCCGCGGATGAACCTGTACCCGGCCGCGTCCGAGCCGATCGGTTCGCCGTCGATCCAGCGCGGTGTCGTCTGGGACCTGTACGCCTCCGTGATCTCGCTGCAGGAAGAAGGTGACTCGGCGACGTTCCGGTTCTACCGGAACCCGGGCGTGAACTGGTTGTGGCTCGGCGGGTTCGTGATGGCACTCGGCGGTGTCGCGGCCGTATGGCCCGCACAGCACGGGCGTGACCGACACGAGGCACCGGTGAGCCCGGCGCCCGCGCGTACCGCCGACAAGGTCGGAGCCGTCTGATGTCCCCTGTCACGCGCCGTCGCGCGCTACTGCTCGGCGTCGTCGCCGTCGTGGTGTCCGCCGCCGCGGTGGTGCTGTCCGTCGGGCTGCGCAGGGACCCGTCCGCGGTCCCGTCGCCGTTGATCGGGCGCACCGCACCGGATTTCACGCTCAACCAGCTCGACGGCAAGCCCTTCACCTTGTCCACGTTGCGCGGTCAGATCGTCGTGGTGAACTTCTGGGCGTCGTGGTGTACCGAGTGCCACACCGAGCAGTCGACTCTGAACCAGACGTGGCAGCGGTTCCAGGACTCAGGTGTGGTGGTCGTCGGCGTGAACTTCGAGGACACCACCGATGACGCCATCGACTACGTCCGCACGGCCAGTGTCTCGTACCCGGTGGTCGAGGACAGCGACTCGCGGACCGCGTTGGCGTACGGCCTGCGCGGCGTCCCGGAGACTTTCGTCATCGACCGGACGGGGCGGATCGTCGATCGCATCATCGGCCCGGTGGACGCGACAAGGCTGACCAACCAGATCACCTCGATGCTGCCGGCAGGTGAGCAATGACCGCCACGGCGATCCTGCCGCGCGTGCGCGCACAGCTGTCGCTGATTCTCATCCTGCTCGCCCTGCTGGCCGCCGGGATCACGCTTGCGGTCGTGGCGATGCGCGGTGACGGCGCGAACCAGAGCGAGGCGCAGCAGGTCCAGCAGATCGCGGCGGGGTTGCACTGCCCGGTATGCAAGGACCTGTCCGTGGCCGACTCTCCAGCCCCGCTGGCACAGCAGATGCGCGAGCAGATCGCCCAGAAGCTGCGCGCCGGCGAGACGCCGGACCAGATACGCGCGCAGTTCGTGGCAGCGTACGGCGACTCGGTCCTGATGTCGCCGCCCAAGCGGGGGCTGTCCGCCGCCGTGTATGTGTTGCCGACGATCGTGATCGCAGCCGGTCTGGCCGTCGCGACGATGCTGGTACGGCGCTGGGTGCGCCGCCCGGAGCTGGAATCGGACGAGGACGACGCGGCGCCGATGGCCGCATCGGACCGCCGCGCCGTGCTCAAGGCGGTCGAGCGGCTCCGGGAGGAGGAAGCGGCATGACAGCGATACTCCTGATCGGCGTGCTGACGTTCACGGCCGGATTCGTCATCCTGCGCCCCTTCGCCGACGCGCACCGCCGATCGCAGGCGCGGGCACCGGCGTCCCACGAGGTGCGCCGCCGCGAGCTGCTGCGCCAGCTGCGCGACCTCGACGACGATCTCGCCGCCGGCAAGCTGACCTCGGCCGATCACGACCGGCTTGCCAGTCCGGTCCAACGGCAGGCCGCGGCCATCCTGCGGCGCGCCGGGCGTCGCGGCGTGGCGGCCGGAACCCGACGTGCCGGCGCGGTGGCGGTGAAGGAGCGCCCAGCGACGACCGGGGACGCCCGCCGGGTACCCAAGCGGTGGCGGCGGCGGACCGTGACCATCCTCGCGTTGGGCGGTGGTGTCGCCGGTGTCACGCTCCTCATGCTCGGCGCTGTGACGCCGCGGACCGCCGGGCAGTCCGTCTCGGGCGACCAGGTCGCTGGCGCGGCTGCACCGCCGGGCGTGGCGGCACCGCCGGGCGCGGCCACGAGCGATGGCGCGGCCATCTCAGGGCAGCAGGCGACCCCGGAGCAGCTCGCCGCCATCGACGCGGCGGCGCAGCGCGTCAAGGACAACCCCAAGGACGTCGACGCGCACCTCGCGCTGGCCCAGGCTTACGAGGCCGGCGGCGCCAGCCAACTCGCCGCCGTCGAATGGCTGGCCGTGACCACGCTGGACCCGTCCAACGCCGAGGCGAACACGGCCCTCGCACAGCTCGCGTACGCGGTCGGCCAGACCGGACAGGCCAAGACCCTGCTCGACACGGCGCTCGCCGCGCACCCGAAATACCCGGAGGCGCTCTACGCCCGCGGCCTGATCCTGCTCGTGGCGCTGCACCAGCCCAAGGAGGCCGTAAAGGACCTGGAGGCGTACCTGGCGGTCGCCCCCTTCGGCCCCCAGCGCACCCAGGCCGAGACGTTGCTGGCGCTGGCCCGCGGGCAGGACCGCTGATGGGCGGCCTCGCCTGCGTGTCGATCGCGGGCTGCGACGTGTCGCTGGACCTGCTCGAGGCGGTCTCGTACGGGCATGACGAACTGGCGCAACGGCTGCCGGCGCTGCGCGCGACCAGCGCGGCGAGCGGTGTGGTGGTGCTGTCGACGTGCCAGCGCACCGAGGTGTACGCGACGTGGCCCGGCCAGCCGGCCGCGGATGCGCTTGTCGCTGCCGTCGCGCGCGACTGCGGCGTACCCGAGCCGCCGGTGCGCGCGGTCGCCCGTACGCTGCACGGCGACGCCGCGGCGCGGCACCTGTTGCGGGTGACCAGCGGGCTCGAGTCGTTCGCGCTGGGGGAGTCGGAGATCGCCGGTCAGGTGCGCGCGGCCACCGAGGCGAGCCGGGCCGTAGGCGCGTGCGACGTCGTACTCGAACGCCTGATGGACGCCGCGGTCAGCGCGTCGCGCAAGACCAGGCGGCGCACGTCCATCGCCGCAGCCACCCGGTCGGTCGCCACCGTCGCGGTCGACACGATCGTGCGATCCCGCGGGCGGGCGATCGCCGGCCAGCAACTGCTGGTCGTGGGCGCCGGCCAGGTCGCGGAGGTCGTTGTGGACCGCGCGACTGCGGCCGGAGCGAAGGTCACGGTGTGCAACCGCACCCGCCGGCGTGCTGCCCGCTTCGCGGCCGCTGGCGCGCGCGTCGTCGACCTCGCCGACCTGCCGGCGTGCCTTGCCACGTGCGACATCGCGATCCTCGCGACCGCCGCGCCGCACCCGTTGGTCAACGCCCGGATCCTGCGTGCGGCTCGGCCGGTGGGCGCCGGGCCGCTGATGCTCGCCGACCTGTCGTTACCGCGCAACGTCGACCCGGACGTACGCCCATTGCCGTCCGTCCAGCTGATCGACCTCGCTGACCTCCGCGACGCGACAGCCGTCGAGGCGCAGGATTTCACCACCGACATGGCGGCCACGGAAGAGATCATCGAGGGCGAGCTGAGACGGTACCTGCGCTGGGTGGCCGGCCGATCGGCGGCGGCGGCGCTCCGTCAGGTCCACCGGAGTGCCGAGAGCATCGCCCGGGAGGAGATCGCGCGTGCCACCGGCGGGGCGCCGTCGGAGGTTCGCGATGTTGTCGAGCGTGCGCTGCTGCGCACGGTGCACCGGTTGGCACACGGTCCGACCCGTCGCCTGCTGACGGCGGCCGAGGCCGGGGACACCGACCTGGTGAACCTGCTCGGCGGCCTGTTCGACCCGACGGCCGCGGCCCGGTAGGCGCGAATCGAGGAGGTGGTGGCAATGTCGGCGACGGCCTTGGCGATCGCGTTCGCAGGCGGAACGGTCTCGCTGCTGTCACCGTGTGTGCTTCCGGTCCTCCCGGCCTATCTGTCGATCACTACTGGGCTCGGCATGTCCGCGCAGCGGCAGCCGGGCCCGTACGCGGCATCGGATGTGACGAAGCACGCTGACGTCGACGCGGGATCCCCGGTCGCCGTCGCGGCCCGGCTGCGCGTGGTGCCGCGCGGTGGCCCGGCGACCGCGACGGTTCTTCGTGGCGGCCTCCTGTTCGTCGCGGGCTTCTCGGTCGTGTTCGTCGCGCTCGGGCTATCCGCCACCGCGATCGGTTCGTTGTTGCTGCGCAACCACGTCTCGGTCACGCGGGTGAGTGGCGTGCTGGTCGTCGTGATGGCGCTCGCGCTGCTGGCCAGCACGCTCCGGCTGCCGTGGCTGCCCGGTCGTGAGCTGCGCTTCCACCCGCAGCTGAGCCGGTACGGCGTCTGGGCGGCGCCGGTGGCCGGGGCCACGTTCGCGTTCGGCTGGACGCCGTGCATCGGACCGGTGCTCGGGTCGGTGCTGGCGGTCGCGGCCGACCAGGCACGGCTCGGGCAGGGCGCGGCCCTCCTCGCGATGTACGCGGCGGGCATGGCCCTGCCGTTCCTGGTCATCGGCCTCACGTTTCACCGGTCCCTCGTCGCGGTGCGGTTCCTGCGCCGCCACTCGGTGCTGTTGACCAGGGCATCGGCGAGCGTGCTCGCGGCGTACGGCATCCTCCTGGCGTTCGACCGGCTTACCTGGGTGACCCTGCAACTGCAACACGCCGCGATCGCACTGGGCCTGTCGTGGCTCGCCGGACTCGGTTGAGACTTACCTCGGCGCGTGGCTGCTCCCACCATCACCCGGTAGTGCGTGCAGCGCTCCTCCAAGATCACGTTGATCTTGCAGTTGTGGTGCCAGATTTCGCCCTGCTTTGGTCCTCTTTGACACCCACCACAACTGCAAGATCAACACGATCATGAGCGGGTCGGCTCGCGGACAGCGCGAGCAATCGCCAGCTCCTCGTTCGTGGGCGCTAACGTCAGCCGCCCTCGGAAGCCCTTGGAGAGCGCTCTCTTGACCGGGGTCGGAGCCGCTTCCTAGAGTTCGACGTAGGTCGATCGACGCTGCCCCGCGCCCCCTCGGACGCACCGGACGCGGCAACCACAGGATGGCGTCACGGCCGATCGAGAAGGGAGGAGACCATGCGTAATCGACGAAGTATCGCCGCCGCGGTGGGCATCGGCGCGCTGGCCGTCCCGTTCGTACCCGCCGTCGCCGCCGCCGCGCCCACTCAAGGCGTCACGGTCGGCACCGAGCGGGGTGTCTACACCGTCGACGAGGGCGGTGCGGTCGAGATCGGAGTCGTCGTGCGGACCGCAGACGGCCAGCCGTTGGCCGCCCCTCGCTCCGTCCGCTATGCAGTGGGCGACGGCACCGTGACCAATGCCGCCACCGCCGGATCCGACTACCCGGTGACGAGCGCAACGATGTTGTTCCCGGCCGGTACCGCGTCCGGCGCCGTCCAGCGGATCACCGTGCAGGCGCTGGCGGACCGTGCTGCCGAAACCGCCGAGGCCGTGCCGGTCACGCTGGAGGCCGGCGAGGGCGCGACGGTCGCGGCCCCGCACGTCGTGATCAACGCAAACGGCCTGCCCTATCTCAACCCGCACCTGCCGGTCTACTGGCGGGTGCTCGACCTCCTGCGGCGCATGACCCTGGAGGAGAAGATCGGCCAGATGACCCAGGCGGAGCGCGCCGCGGTGGACGCGGACCGGCCCCAGATCGCCCGGTTGCTGCTCGGCTCACTGCTCTCGGGCGGCGGCTCCACGCCGGCCGAGAACACCCCGGCATCCTGGGTGCGGATGGTCAACGACTATCAGTCCTACGCCCTGACGACCCGACTGCAAATCCCCCTCATCTACGGCATCGACTCGGTGCACGGCCACGGAAACGCCTACGGCGCAACGATTTTCCCACACAACATCGGCCTCGGCGCCACCCGTGACCCCGCCCTGGCCGAGCAGGTCGGACACGCCACAGCGGTGGAGACCCGAGCCACCGGCATCCCCTGGGTCTTCGCACCGTGCGTGTGCGTGAGCCGCGACGAGCGCTGGGGCCGCTCCTACGAGAGCTTCAGCGAGGACCCGGCGCTGGTCCGCCGGATGGAGTCGATCATCGATGGGTTCCAGGGGCCGCGGCAGCGCGATCTGGACGACCCGGATCGGGTGCTGGCCACGGCGAAGCACTACGCCGGCGACGGTGACACCGAGTACAACCAGGCTGTCGCCGACGCCAACGCCGGCCTGCCGTGGTGGGAGCAGAAGTACCCGATCGACCAGGGTGTGACGGTCACCAACCGGGCCGACTTCGAACGCATCGACCTCGCGCCGTACCGGACCGCGATCGACGACTACCGGGTCGGCAGTGTCATGCCGTCGTTCTCCAGTGTCGACTGGACCGAGGACGGCGTGGGCAACCCGATCAAGATGCACGCCAACCAGCAGCTGATCACCGATGTGCTCAAGGGCCGGCTCGGCTTCACCGGCCTTGTCGTGTCCGACTGGGAGGGCATCCACCAGATTCCCGACCCGGACGAGCCCACCAACGCCGGGCTGACCGCCTACAAGGTGCGGGTGGGCGTGAACGCCGGCACGGACCTGTTCATGGAGCCCAACACCGCGCCGCAGTTCGAGCAACTGCTGCTCGCGGAGGTCACCGCGGGCCGCGTCGCCATCGCCCGGATCGACGACGCGGTGGCTCGCATCCTGCTGAAGAAGTTCCAGCTCGGCCTGTTCGAGCGGCCATACGCGCCCACCGACCGGATCGGCCTGGTTGGCTCCGCGCCGCACCGGGCGATCGGCCGGCAGGCCGTCGCGCAGTCCCAGGTACTGCTGAAGAACTCCGGCAACGCGCTGCCGCTGCGCCGCGACGCCAGGCTGTACGTGGCCGGGCGCAACGCCGACGACATCGGCAACCAGGCCGGCGGCTGGACCATCCAGTGGCAGGGCGTGTCCGGCGACACCATCCCGGGCACGACGATCCTCGAGGGCATCCGGGAGGTTGCGCCGGGTGCCCGGGTGACGTTCAGCGCCGACGCGTCCGCACCGGTCGGTGACGCCGACGTCGGTGTGGTCGTGGTCGGCGAGACACCGTATGCCGAGGGCTACGGCGATGTCGGCGGCCCGGAGTGCGGGTGGTGCACCGTGCCACAGCAGGAGGAGAAGTCACTGCGCCTGCAGCCGGGCGACCGCGCGGTCGTCGACCGGGTGTGCGCGGCCGTGCCGACGTGCGTGGTGCTGGTGGTGTCCGGACGCACCCAGGTGATCGACCCGGCACAGCTCGGCGCCGCCGACGCGCTGGTCGCGTCCTGGCTGCCCGGCAGCGAGGGCGCCGGTGTGGCAGACGTCCTGTTCGGCCGCCAGCCGTTCACCGGTCGCCTGCCGGTGACGTGGCCGCGCAGCGAGACACAGGTGCCCATCAACGTGGGCGACCCGTCGTACGACCCGTTGTTCCCGTACGGCTGGGGCCTGCGCACCGACTCGACCCGAGCCCGGCTCCAAGCCGCGGCGGACCACGCCACGCCAGCGGAACGGGCCGCCCTCCGCGACGTGCGCACGGCGTTGGCCGCCAGGAACTGGAACTCCGACGGATCGGTCCGTGACGCCGCAGCCGTCCTGCGCTTCCTCGGCAACGCGCTCGACCGGCTCCGCCACCCGGACCTCGCCCCCGGCGGCCTCGCCGACACGATCATGTCGGTGGCGCGTGACCTCGCCCAGGCTCGGGCCGTTGCGGGCACCGCTCCGGCGGGCTGGGCCCGCCTGATCGCCGACGCCGACCACGCGCTCGCCGACGGCCGGGCCGCTCAGGCGTACGTGCTGCTGGCGCGAGCGGCTACCTGAGTCGGGCCCGGACGCGAAGACAGCGGCCGGCGACGCACCCCGCGTCGCCGGCCGTCCGGCGTCAGGAAAGCGGCGCACCGACTGCCCCGGGCCTAATCTGCCGGCGTCCGGCAAAATCGGATCGTGGTGCCCGAGTACTTGCGCCGGCAGCCGCCGCCTGCCGGCTCTTGTGGTGGCACCGGGACCGGTCCGGCGCGTCGGCGGAATGGTGGAGGTGAGCCAGCATGGCGAACAGCGGTCGCCGGCGCGGTGTCGGTGCGGTGCCGACGGTGCCGGCGCAGGATGCGTGGCTCGTCGAGGTTGCCGAGGGCGCCAGCCGCGACGCCGGCGGTGTGCCGGTCGGCCTGCTCGGCGACTACCTGCCGCTACTGGCCGATGCCGCGGTGACCGGGCGGCGGCCCAAACGCTCGGAGTTGGATGCGGTGGGTCGGTTGGGCCGGCAGGCCGCGGAGCAGGGCATCTCGGCCGGACGGGTGGTGCAGTTGTACCTGTCGGCGGCGCGGCGGTTGTGGCAGGACCTGCCGGTGGTGGTGCGGTCCCGGGACCGGGAGGCGGTGCGGGCGGCGGCTGCGGCCGTGCTGCATGTCATCGACGAGGCGGTGGCCACCCTCGCCGAGGGGTATGCGGTGGCGCGGCGGGATCTGGTGCGCCGGGAGGACACGCTGCGGCGGGAGTTGGTCGACGATCTGCTGCGGGGCGATTCGGATCTGGGTGCGCTGGTGGAGCGGTCGGAGCCGTTCGGGCTCGACCTGGCCCGGGTGCACCAGGTGGCGCTGGCCGCGCCGGGTCGGCGGCTGCCGGACACCGCGGCGGCGATAAGCGCGTTGGAGGCGGTCATCTTCGACCGGCTCGGCGATCGCGATGTGCTGGTGGCGACGAAGGAGGGTCTGCTCGTCGTGGTCGCTCCCGCCGATCCTGCGACGGCTGGTCGGATCTCACCGACGGTCGACCCGAACAACGACCTGGGCCGGCTGATGCACGGCGAGCTGAACCGGCTGCGGCACGGTCGGCCGTGGCGGGTGGCGGCCGGGCGGGCGCATCCGGGCCTGTACGGCATTGCCCGCTCCTACGAGGAGGCGCGGGAGGCGCTGACCATGGCCGCCCGGCTGCGGCTGAGCAGTCCGGTCGTCAACGCCCACGAGTTGCTCGTGTACCGGGTGCTGCTGCGTGACCAGCCGGCCATCGTCGACCTGGTCTCGGCCGTCCTCACCCCACTACGGCAGGCGCGGGGCGGGGCCCAGCCGTTGCTGGACACCATGGACGCCTACTTCAGCACCGGCGCCGTGGCCACCGAGTCCGCCAAGCGGCTGCACGTGTCGACCCGAACGGTGACCTACCGCCTGGAGCGGATCAAGACGCTGACCGGGTACGACCCCGCCGACCCCCAGCACCGGTTCACCTTGCACGCGGCGGTGCTCGGTGCGAAGGCGCTCAACTGGCCCACCAACCCACTGCCTGCCGGGTAGCGGTGGTCAGCCTTGTCGCAGGCCCGCGGCTGCCAGGTTGCCGACGTCCGGAAATGAGCACCGGTCCTTTGCTGTCGGCCACCGACATGTCGAGCCCGTCCGTCCTCGGGCAGCCTTGGTGACAGGAGTCGGACCTGCACCTCGACAACCGGTCGCCGCCGGCGACCATCGCGAGGCACGCATTCGCGGCTGCGGACGCCACCGACGGGCCATCCCCCCGTAGGCACCGACGACGGGCGAACGCACGTTTGCGGCTGTGCGTGTCGCCGTGACTGGACGCGATGGGCCGGGCCGCGACGGCGACGCGGGCAGGTCCGGCTCCGTTCCCGGTCAGGGGCCGGGACGCCGCGCATCAGGCGTGTATTACTGCGGGATGTCCACGACGCACCGAGTGGACAACCGCGGCTTACGTGACGTGCACCGACCGGCCCGCGGCGGCCAGCACGATCCGGGCGTGATGCAGGGCGGCGCCGCAGCTCACCGTCAGCAGCCGTCCCCCGCGGGTCGGCCGCGGTGAGTTGACCGGAGCGTTCGGCGAACCAGTTCCATCCGCTCTGGCTGGAGGCGCCATCGCCAGGGCTGGGTGTTGAGGATCGACGGTGCGTGGCGGGCGGCGGTCGCGGCCCGTACGGTCATACCGGTCCGATAGACCGTGGTTGTCGGGTGACTCATGGAGACCTCCAGGCAGACGCGTCGCAGGAAGGACTCGTAGGCATGCAGGGCCGGGCCTCGGCGACGCCTGATACGAGGCCGGTGTCGGACGGCGGCACACCACTGACCGTTCTCCATACTCGATCAGCGCTCGAGGGCGGGACAGCACCACGTCTGGCAGAAGTGACACCTGGAATTTGCCGATGCCCGGCAAACGCGGACCGCAGGCTGTGCCCGCTGAAATTCGCGGCCAGGTGCGAAAGCTTGGCGTCGAAGCCGGTGGGACACGCTCATGGCGGACGGTCCCGCAGGCGCGTGGGTCAATTCCGGCCGAACGCCGCCCCCAGGCCGGTCAGATCGATCGGGCGTCGCGCGTGCTCGGGCACGTGCTCGACCAGCGACCGCATCGACTCCAGCGCGGTGAGAATCTGCCGGGCGACCCGATCGACCGGCCGCATGGCGTCGACCGAGACCAGGATGCCGCGTGAGGCGTACCAGTCGACGATCGGATGGGTCACCTCGTGATAGATGGCGAGCCGTCGACGGATGACCGGTTCGGTGTCGTCGGACCGCCCTTCCAGGGCCGCCCTGGCCAGCAGCCGACGGATCAGCTCCTCGTCGTCGGCCTTGAGGTGCAGCGCCACGTTCGCGGTCATCTGCAGGCCACGGCCGATCTCGTACAGTGCCCGCGCCTGCGTCATGTTGCGTGGCATGCCGTCGAGCACGTACCCGACGCCGCCGGCTTTCGCCTCGGCGATCGCGGCGGCGACCATGTCCAGCACGACCTCGTCGGGAACCAGCTCACCCCGGCTGAGCCGGTCGCGTACCGCCCGACCCAGCTCCGTTTCCCGGGCCACGTGGTCGCGCAGCAGATCACCGGTGGCGATGTGCGGGATGCCGAAGTGTGTCGCGATCAGCGCGCCCTGGGTTCCCTTGCCTGCCCCGGGTGGGGCCACCAGCAGCACCCGCATCACACGACTCCCTCCGCCGAAGGCCGGCGCCGCGCCGATCAATGTCGGCGCTCGACGGCCGGCCGAGCCCGCCCCCGTGACGCGACTGCGCCGATCGTAAGCGCTTTCCCACCGCCGGGCCTCCTACTCTCGACCGGCCGGATGGTCGGGTACCGCTGTCAGAGTGTGTACGCCCCTGAAGTTCCCGACGGGTTGTCCTGATAGGACGCACCGCCGTCGGACTCGTGGCTCAGCGGTTTGGCACCACCCTCCGGCGGGCCCGCAGCGGATTGGCCGCCGGCGGCCAGGTGCGGGAACTTCGCGTCGAAGGCGGGCCGCTCCGAGCGGATGCGGGGCAGGCGGTCGAAATTGCGCAGCGGTGGTGGGCAACTGGTGACCCACTCGAGCGAGTTGCCGTGACCCCACGGGTCGTCCGTCTCGACGGTCCGTCCGGCGCGGTAGGAGATCCACACGTTGTACAGGAAGGGAAGCATGGACGCACCGAGGATGAACGAGCCGACGGTCGACACCATGTTCAGGGTGGTGAACCCGTCGGTGGGCAGGTAGTCGGCGTACCGGCGTGGCATCCCCCGGTTGCCCAGCCAGTGCTGCACAAGGAACGTGGTGTGGAAGCCGATGAAGGTCAGCCAGAAGTGGACCCGTCCCAGGCGTTCGTTCAGCATCCGGCCAACCATCTTGGGAAACCAGAAGTACACACCCGAGAACACCGCGAAGACGATTGTGCCGAACAGCACGTAGTGGAAATGGGCCACCACGAAGTACGAGTCGGTGACGTGGTAATTGACCGGTGGGGAGGCGAGCAGGACCCCGGACAGGCCGCCGAACAGGAACGTCACGAGGAAGCCGAGGGTGAACAGCATCGGTGTTTCGAACGACAGCTGCCCCTTCCACATGGTTCCGATCCAGGTGAAGAACTTGACCCCGGTCGGCACCGCGATGAGATAGCTGAGCAGGCTGAAGAACGGCAGCAGCACCTGTCCCGTGGCGAACATGTGATGCGCCCAGACCGTCATCGACAGGCCCATGATGGCGATGGTCGCGCCGACCAGGCCCTTGTAGCCGAATACCGGCTTGCGGCTGAAGACGGGAATGACCTCGGTGACAATGCCAAAGAACGGCAACGCCACGATGTACACCTCTGGATGGCCGAAGAACCAGAACAGATGCTGGTACAGCATCGGGCCGGCGGTCGCCGGATCGAACACGTGGGCACCGAGCTTCCGGTCCGCGAGCAGCGCCAACAACGTCGCCGCGAGCAACGGGAACACCATGATGACCATCGCGCTGGTCACCAGGATGTTCCACGTGAAGATCGACATGCGGAACATCGTCAGGCCGGGCGCGCGCAGGGTGACGATCGTGGTGATCATGTTGACGGCGGCGAGGATCGTGCCGAGACCCGACAGGACCAGGCCGACGATCCACATGTCGGATCCGACGCCGGGTGAGTTGGCGGCGCTGCTGAGCGGGGTGTAGGCGAACCAACCGAAGCTCGCCGCACCGCCCGGGGTGAGGAATCCGGCGATCACGAGCACGCCGCCGAACAGGTAGAGCCAGTAGGCGAAGGCGTTGAGCCGGGGGAACGCCACGTCGGGCGCGCCGATCTGCAGCGGCACCACGTAGTTGGCGAACGCGAACACGATCGGCGTCGCGAACAGCAACAGCATGATCGTGCCGTGGATGGTGAACAGCTGGTTGTACTGCTCCGTGGACAGGAACTGCAGCCCGGGCCGAGCCAGTTCGGCACGCATCAGCAGGGCCATCAGGCCGCCGACCATGAAGAACGCGAACGATGTGACCAGGTACATGATGCCGATCTGCTTCGCGTCGGTCGTGCGCAACAGCCGCCCGACCGCGGAACCCTTGACCGATCGCCGCACCGACCACGGGCGGGTCACGATCGGTTGTGGACCCGGCGAAGGGTGAGCCACGCCGGACCCTGTGTCCCTGACCTGTTCCACGGCAGCCGCCGGCGGCGAGTCCCGGGGCGTCATGGCCGCGCCGCGGTCGGCGCGAGGTCGTGGTGTCGCGGAGCAGTTCGTCGGATCGCGCCCCGTGCGGCCACGTCACATTCCTTCCACAGTGCTACGAGCGCGATCGTGCGGACACGGCGGCTTGACCGGCGGCGGCCCGGGCGGCCTGACCGGCGCCGCGCAGCGCGGCCAGCCGAGGTGTGTAGGCGGGTCGAACGTGCGCCCGCAGGTTCGCAGCCAGCCGGATCGTCAGTTCCGGGATGGTGGCGCCGTCACCGACGATGACGGCGCCACGGGCGAGCGCCGCCGCAGCCAAGCGCCGCATACGCGGGTTCTGGACGATGTCGGCGACCAGGCGGGTGACGACACCGGCGAGCGGGCGCGGCCCGCCACGCGAGGTCGGGTCGTGGGTGCCCACCGCGGCGCGGCGGGCGCCGACGATCCGGCCGTCGACAAGGAGGGCGACCTCGGTCAGTTCCGCACCGACGTCGGCGATGAGGAGCACGCCGGCCGCCGTAGCCGAGCCGATCGCGGCCGCTCGCACCGAGTCGATGAGAAGTACCCGCGACCCGGCAAATGCTGCCGCCATG
>Ga0070675_100000244_pt1 | contig 35244 bp, 27 predicted proteins | sample KBSM43metaG_FD_65343 | JGI IMG/M metagenome (GOLD analysis project Ga0070675, IMG submission 65343) | Miscanthus rhizosphere microbial communities from Kellogg Biological Station, Michigan, USA - KBS M4-3 metaG | ecosystem: Host-associated > Plants > Roots > Rhizosphere > Soil ... | reverse complement strand
CGGCCGCATGGATCGCTCGGTCACCTGACCCCGAGCGAGTTCGCCCAAAGAAGGTCAGGCCAACCGCCGAAAAGCCGCCCGTCTCTAACTCAGAACTGACCGGAAACGGGGGAGACGTCAAGGGACTTGAGAATCAAGTCCTCAACCGTCCGCGAGACAGGGTCAAGTCCAAGTCCAAGTCCAAGCCGGGGTACAAGAAAGGAGCGGTAAGCCTCTCTCAATCCGTAGGTCGAGTGTTCGAGTCACTCGGGGCCCACGAGTGAAACCCACGGATTCTTTTCCGTCACTTCGACGGCTGACCGGCAGGTCATGAAGCTCAGCCAGCGCCGTAGGCACTACAGCCTGCGAACCCATCGCGGACGATCGGCCATCGAACGAGTGGACGCTGGCGTCCGCTTTTGGACAACTCAAGGCTTGTCAGAGCGCGCCAGCTGCCGTGCCCAAGCGAAAAGCGGCGGATTACACGTTTGGAGCGAGCAGCCCCTCGATCCGGTCGGCTCGAAAGTACTGGACGCGAGCCACGCCGAAAGCCGCGGCCGTTGAATCTCAGCTTCCGACAGCCGTTATCAAGCGGCGGCGACACGCGGCGTGCCATCTACCCCGCTCAGCCAACCGCCTTCGAAGCCGGCGCGCTCGAGGCCTCTGCGCAGCGGCGCGCAGCGACGCATCAGCGACCAGACCAGCCCGCTGCGATGGTTCTCGATCATGATGATCGTCGGCCCCTCGTTGATGCCGAAGTGGTAGGGCGAGACCCAGCCGACCGCGTCGGCATCGCCGCTGAAGACCGAGTTGAACGACGCCTTGAAGCCGTACGGATTGGGCACCTTGATGTGGAGTGCCTTCATGTGTGCGATGGTCGGCGCGACGACCTCGGGCGCGAAGGGAATCGACGCGGCCACGGCCCAGGGTGCGATCGTGCCGTCGTCGGGTCCATACGGGACGGCGCGTGCGATGTAGTCGTAGAACGTGCGCTGCACGCCGTCGATTTCTTTGACATGGTTGCCGGGCCCGTCGCTGGCAGTGATCCCCCAGCATCGATCGTTGACGTGCTTGAAGCCGAGCGGATTGCGGATCGCGTACTGTTGCTGAATCAACGTCGCCCGGCGGCTGTTCTCGAAGTAGTCGCAGTCGCGCTCGCGCATGTAGCGGTCGCGAATGCCGCGAAAGTCGCACCAGATGTGCGACATCTGGTGGATGAAGAGAGGCCCCGCATACAGAAAACCGATGCCGTAGATCTCCTTCCACTGGTAGGTGCTGCACCACGCCTGGTAGCAGCGCGGCTCGATCGGGTGCGTCGGCGAGCCGATGGCCAGCACATAGAGGATGAGGGCTTCGTCGTAGCCGCGCCAACGAAACGGCAGAAAGCCGCTTTCGGGGCGCCAGCCATGGCGCAGCGTGTCGCCGCCATCGAGCATCCAGGGCCAGTCGACTCGCTCGTAAAGCAGCCGCGCGAGCGAGCGGATCTCGGTCTCCTGTGTGTTGTCGGCGTCGAAATACTGCGCTGCTGCGAGTGCGCCGGCGATGAGGAGGGCGGTGTCGATGCTCGACAACTCGCATTGCCAGACGCGCCGTCCGGCCTTCATGTCGAGGAAGTGATAGTAGAAGCCCTTGTAGCCGGTGGCGTCGGGCCTTTCGCTCTGTTCGCTGGCAGCAAGGAAGCGCAGCATCGTCACGGCGCGCGCAGCGGCATCGGCGCGGGCCATGAACTGGCGCTCGACGCCCACCGCGTACGCCGTGAGGGCCATGCCCATGGCAGCGATGCTGGCGGGCCAGTCGGGCGCGGTCTTGTCGAGAACCAGCCCGTTGTCCCGGTTGATTTCGTGGACGAAGTAGTCGAAGGAATGGCGCTGCAGGGCGCGCAAGGTTTGGGCTGGGAGGGAATCGTCCTCGCAGACGCTGTGCGGGTGCGGTCTCAGCATCGGCGGCGTTCTCAGCGAGTGAGCACTTTGCGCGCTCGCGCAACGACGTCGTCGACCGTGAAGCCGTACTCCGTCAGCAGCACTGGTGCCGGTGCAGAAGCGCCGAAGCGGTCGATCGAGACGACGTCACCGCCATCGCCCACGTAGCGCTCCCAGCCCTGCGAGACCCCGAGCTCGACAGCGAGGCGCGCCTTCACCGAGGGCGGCAGCACTTCTTCGCGATAGCGCTTCGGCTGGCGCTCGAACAGATCCCAGCTCGGCATCGAGACGCAGCGAACCGCGACGCCTTCGTCGTTGAGCCGCTCGGCCGCCGCGACCACCAGGCTGACCTCCGAGCCGGTGCCGATGAGGATGAGCGACGGCGCGCCGTGGCGGGCGTCGACCAGCACGTACGCACCGCGGCGCACGCCTTCGGCGCTGGCGAAGCGGCTGCGGTCGAGCGTCGGCAGGTCCTGACGACTGAGCGCAAGCAGCACCGGTCGGTCGCGCGTTTCCATCGCGACTTTCCACGCAACCGCGGTCTCGTTCGCGTCGGCGGGGCGCAGCAGCGTCAACCCGGGAATCGCGCGCAGGCTGGCGAGTTGCTCGATCGGCTGGTGCGTCGGCCCGTCTTCGCCGAGCGCGAGGCTGTCGTGGGTGAAGACGTGGATGACTTTCAGTCCCATCAGCGCCGCGAGCCGGATCGAGGGCCGCATGTAGTCGGAGAAGATCAGGAAGGTCGAGCCGTACGGGATGAAGCCGCCGTTCGCGGCGAGGCCGTTGACGATCGCGCCCATCGCGTGCTCGCGGACGCCGAAGTGGACGTTGCGACCGGCGTAGCTCCAGCCCGCGCTGTCCGAGCCCTCGCTGTCCTGGCCCGCGGCCAGCGGCGGGTTGAAGTCGCCCTGGCCCTTGAGAGCGGTGTGCGTGGACGGATCGAGGTCGGCCGAGCCGCCGAAGAGCGCCGGCACCGCGCCGGCGATCGCATTCATCACCTTGCCGCCGGCGACGCGCGTCGCCATGCCCTTGGCATCGGCGGGAAAGGTCGGCACCTCGCGGTCCCAGCCCTCCGGTAACTCACTACGCAGGCGCAGCTCGAGCTCGCGGCCGAGTTCGGGGAAGGCTTTGGCCCAGGCAGCGCGGCGCGCGTTCCAGTCGCGCTCGGCGTCGTCGCCGCGCTGCAGCGCGGCGCGAAAGTGCTCGCGCGCGGCGTCGGGAACCAAGAACGCGGGCTCGAGTGGCCAGCCGAGCTTCTCCTTTGTCTTTTTCACGTCTTCGACGCCGAGCGGAGAGCCGTGCGCCTTGAAGCTGTCCTGCTCGGGTGAACCGAAGCCGAGATGCGTGCGGACGAGGACGAGCGTCGGCCGATCGGTCTCGGCTTCGGCTGCCTTCAGGGCCGCGTCGATGGCGTCGATGTCGTTCCCGTCGTCGACGGCGATCGTCTGCCAGCCGTAGGCTTCGAAGCGCCTGGCGCGGTCTTCGGAGAAGGTGATGTCGGTGCCGGCCGCGAGTGACACCGAGTTGTTGTCATAGAGGCAGGCCAGCTTGCCGAGCCGGAGGTGGCCGGCGAGCGACGCCGCCTCGGCGGCGATGCCTTCCATGAGGTCGCCGTCGCTGACGATCGCCCAGGTGCGATGGTCGAAGAGCGTGTGCCCGTCGCGGTTGTAGCGCGCCGCCAGGTGCATCTCGGCGATCGCCATGCCGACCGCGTTGCCCAGGCCCTGGCCGAGCGGGCCGGTCGTGATCTCGACGCCTTCGGTGTGGCCCCGCTCGGGATGACCCGGCGCCTTGCTGCTCCACTGCCGGAAGTGCTCGAGGTCATCGAGCGAGAGCGTGTAGCCGGTCATATGCAGCAGGCTGTAGAGCAGCGCCGAGCCATGCCCGGCCGAGAGGACGAAGCGATCGCGGTCGGGCCAGAGCGGATGCACTGGGTCGTGCTTGAGATGGCGCGTCCACAGCACGTAGGCCATCGGCGCCGCGCCGAGCGGCAGCCCGGGATGGCCGCTGTTCGCCTTCTGCACCATGTCGACCGACAGGAAGCGCAGGGTGTTGATGCAGAGCTCGTCGAGGGGGGAGGCCATGGCCGGCTTTCGATTCGATGTTCAGTTCGCCGCCGGCGCGTGGAGGGCGGCGTCGTAGCGGCCGCGCCGGGTCGCGCGATTGCAGGCGGCGCGATGGGCGAGGGCCTGCTGCGCGGCGGGCACGTTGGCCGGCGTCGGCATGCTCTCGTCCATGGCGAGCAGGCCGCGCTCGCCGCTCAGCAGCAAGCGCGCGGTGTCGTCGAGCGTTCGCGTGTCCATCTCAGCCACCTGACGTTGACGGCGCAGCGATCGCCCGGTCGACGACCGCCTGCGCTTCCGTCAATAGCAGTTGCAGATGTTCGGCGCTGGCGAAGCTCTCGGCATAGATCTTGTAGATGTCCTCGGTGCCGGAAGGGCGGGCGGCGAACCAGCCGTTCGCCGCGATCACCTTGATGCCGCCGATCGCCGCGCCGTTGCCCGGCGCCTTGACGAGCACCTGCGTGATCGGCTCACCGGCGAGCTCCTTCGCGCCGAGCGCATCCGGCGACAGCGCGGCCAGCCGCTGCTTCTGCTCCGCGCTCGCCGCGGCATCGACGCGATCGCTGAATGGCCGGCCGAGCGCCTTCGCGAGCTCGTCGTAGGCGCGCCCGGGATCGCGCCCGGTGCGCGCGGTGATCTCGCCGGCGAGGAGCGCCGGGACGATGCCGTCCTTGTCGGTCGTCCAGACGCTGCCGTCGATGCGCAGGAACGAGGCGCCGGCGCTCTCTTCGCCGCCGAAGCCGAGCGAGCCGTCGAACAGGCCGTCGGCGAACCACTTGAAGCCGACCGGCACTTCATAGAGCCGGCGACCGAGCCGCTGCGCGACGCGATCGATGAGCGAGGTGCTGACCACCGTCTTGCCGACGGCCGTGCGTCCTGGCCAGTGCGGCCGGTGCGCGAACAGGTAGTCGATCGCGGTCGCCAGGTAAGCGTTCGGCGCGAGCAAGCCGCCTGCGGCGGTGACGATGCCGTGCCGGTCGTGGTCGGTGTCGCAGGCGAAGGCGACGTCGAAGCGGTCCTTGATCGCGAGCAGCCGTTGCATCGCGTACGGTGACGACGGGTCCATGCGGATCTTGCCGTCCCAGTCGAGCGTCATGAAGCGGAAGGTCGGGTCGACCTCTTCGCTCACCACCGTGAGGTCGATGCCGTAGCGCTCGGCGATGCGCGCCCAGTAGTGCACGCCGGCGCCCCCGAGCGGATCGACGCCCAGCCTGACCTTCGCGGCGGCGATGGCGGCGAAGTCGATCACGTTGCCGAGGTCGGCCACGTACGTGTCGAGGTAGTCGTGGCGGTGCGTCGTCGCTGCGCGCAGCGCCTCGGCTTCGGCGACGCGCTTGACGCCCGTGAGCCGCGCTTCGAGCAGCCGGTTCGCCGCCCGCTCGATCGGCGTCGTGACGTCGCCGCCAGCCGGGCCGCCGTTTGGCGGGTTGTACTTGAAGCCGCCGTCGCTCGGCGGGTTGTGCGACGGCGTGACGACGATCCCGTCGGCGAGACCGGTCGTGCGGCCGCGGTTGTAGGTGAGGATCGCGTGCGAGATCGCCGGCGTCGGCGTGTACTCGTCGCCGGCGGCGAGCATGACATCGACGCCATTCGCGGCGAGCACCTCGAGCGCGCTGGTCGCTGCCGGCTTCGAGAGCGCGTGCGTGTCGATGCCGAGGAAGAGCGGGCCGTCGATGCCTTGTGCTTGGCGATGGGCGCAGATGGCCTGGCTGATCGCCAGCACGTGCGCCTCGTTGAACGAGCTCGTCAGCGACGAGCCGCGATGGCCCGAGGTGCCGAAGGCGACGCGCTGCGCGGCCATCGACGGATCGGGAACGCGGTCAAAGTAAGCGTCGACGAGCTGGCCGACGTCGACCAGCGAAGAGGCGGGCGCCGGCTTGCCGGCGAGGGGATCGATTCGGGTGGCCATGGTCGCGCCTCGGAAGATGTCAGGCGGCACCGCCGGCGTCGCGCAGGCGGTGATAGCGGCGGATCAGCGCGTTCGTCGAGCTGTCGTGCGCGAGCGGCGGCTCGTCCTCGCTGCTCAGCTCGGCGCCGACGCGCTGCGCCAGCACCTTGCCGAGCTCGACGCCCCACTGGTCGAACGAGTCGATGTTCCAGACCACGCCCTGGACGAAGACGCTGTGCTCGTACAGCGCGACCAGGGCGCCGAGCGCGTGCGGGGTCAGCCGCTCGGCCAGCAGCGTATTGCTCGGCCGGTTGCCCGCGAAGACGCGGTGCGCCACCAGGTCGGCGGGCGTGCCTTCGGCACTCACCTCGTCGGCGGTCTTGCCGAAGGCGAGCGCCTCGCTCTGCGCGAGCAGGTTCGCTATCAGCAGGTCGTGCTGCCGGCCGAGCGGATTGAGCGGCTGGGCAAAGCCGATGAAGTCGCACGGCACGAGACGCGTGCCCTGGTGGATGAGCTGGTAGAACGAGTGCTGGCCGTTGGTCCCAGGCTCGCCCCAGAGCACCGGCGCCGTCTCGACGCCGACCGGCGCGCCGTCGAGCTGCACGCGCTTGCCGTTGCTCTCCATCGTCAGTTGTTGCAGGTAGGCCGGCAGACGTTTCAGGTACTGCTCGTATGGCAGCACGGCCAGCGTCGACGCGCCGAGGAAGTCGTTGTTCCAGATCGCCAGCAGTCCGTGCAGCGCCGGCATGCTCGCTTCGATCGGTGCCGTGCGGAAGTGCTCGTCCATGGCATGGAAGCCGGCGAGCAGGGCGCGAAAGTGCTCGCTGCCGACGGCGATGAGGGTCGACAAGCCGATCGCCGAATCCATCGAGTAGCGGCCGCCGACCCAGTCCCAGAAGCCGAACATGTTCTGCGGCGCGATGCCGAACTCGGCGACCCCCTTGGCGTTGGTCGAGATCGCGACGAAGTGCCGCGCCACCGCCTTCTCGTCGCCCAGCCGGCCGACGATCCAGGCGCGCGCGGCGTGCGCGTTGGTGAGCGTCTCAAGCGTCGTGAAGGTCTTGGAGCAGACGATGAAGAGCGTTGCGGCCGGGTCGAGGTCGTGCGTCGCCTCGACCAGGTCGGTGCCGTCGACGTTGGAGACGAAGCGGACGGTGAGGTCGCGATCGCTGTAGAAGCGCAGCGCCTCGTACGCCATCACCGGCCCGAGGTCGGAGCCGCCGATGCCGATGTTGACGACGTTGCGGATGCGGGCGCCGGTGTGGCCGCGCCAGTGGCCGTCGCGAACCGACTCGGCGAAGGCCACCATCCGGTCCAGAACGCCGTGCACCTGGGCGACGACGTCGACGCCGCCGCCGACGAGAAGCGTATCGCTCGCAGGCTTGCGCAGTGCCACGTGCAGCACCGCGCGCCTCTCGGTCGTGTTGATGACGTCGCCGCGAAACATCGCCGCGGTGCGCTCGCGGACGCCGCATTCGCGCCCGAGATCGACGAGCAGGCGCATCGTCTCATCGCTGACGCGGTTCTTCGAGTAGTCGAGATGCAAGCCCGCGGCGTCCAGGACCAGCCGTTCGCCGCGCGCTGGATCTTCGGCGAACAGCGCACGCAGGTGGCGCTCGCCGATCTCGCTGTGATGAGCCGCGAGGGCGCGCCACGCCGGGCGTTCGTCGACGCGAACGCTCATGCCGCGTGCGCTCCGGCCAACTGCGTCGTCTTGTCGCGCAGGCCGTCGATGAGGGCGGCCCACGACTTCGAGAACGCCGCGCCGCCTTCTTTCTGCAGCTGTGTCGCCAGCGCGTCGACGTCGACGCCTTGGCCGGCAACGGCGGCGATCACCGCTTCGGCGTCGCCGCCATCGGTCGCCATCGGCGCCCCGACCCGGCCGTGGTCGGCGAAGGCCAGCAAGGTCTTGTCGGGCATCGTGTCGACGGTGTCGGGCGCAGCGAGCGCCTCGACGTAAAGCGTGTCGGATGCGGCCGGGTCCTTGGTGCCGGTCGAGGCCCACAGCAGCCGCTGCGGATGCGCGCCGGCGGCGACGAGCTTCTGCATGCGTGGCGACGCGAGCAACTCGCGGTAGGCCTGGTAGGCGCGCCGACCCATGGCAATGCCGAGCTTGTTCTGCAAATCCGACGGCACCTTGTCCTTGACCGCCGTGTCCCAGCGGCTGACGAAGATCGAGGCGACCGACTCGACCCGCGGATCGAGCCCCTTCGCGAGGCGGCGCTCGATGCCGCGCAGATAGGCCTCGGCGACGGCCAGGTATTGCTCGCGCGAGAACAGCAGCGTGACGTTGATCGGCACGCCGGCGAAGATCGATTCCTCGATCGCAGGCACCCCCGCCGGCGTGCCGGGGATCTTGATGAAGACGTTCGGCCGCGCTGTCTGTGCGCGCAGCTTCGCCGCCATCTCGATGGTCTTGCGGGTGTCGTCGATGAGCAGCGGAGAGACCTCGAGCGAGACCCAGCCGTCGACGCCGCCGGTGCGATCGTGGACCGGCCGGAACAGGTCGGCGGCGCGCGCCAGGTCGTCGACGGCGAGAACGAAGAACAGCTCCTCGCCGGCGCGTCCGCCGCGCGCGAGTTCGGCGATCTGCGCGTCGTAGCTGCTGCCGGCGCCGATCGCCTTTTCGAAGATGGTCGGATTCGACGTCAGGCCGGTGACCGAGTACTCGTCGATGTAGCGCGCGAGCGTGCCATCGGCGAGCATGTCGCGGCTGATGTTGTCGATCCACAGGGACTGGCCGAGCTCGTGCAGTCGGCGCGTGTTGCCGTTCATGATGGCTTCTCCGGGAGGGTGGCGCCGATCAGCGCGTCGATGTCGACGGCGAGCAGGTCGCCGATTCGCTCGACCGTGCAGTCGGCTGGCGGGTACCGGCCGGCGCTAGCCGGGTCGTGGGCGTAATGGCCTTGGCGCGGAAAGACGGTGACGAGGCGCTCGCCCCAGACCGCCTTCATCGCCGCGAGGACGCGCTCCTTGTCGTCGACCATGACGTAGCGGCGCGCCGGGAGGTGGTGGGCGACGACGTCGATCATCGCCTCCTTGTGGACGAAGACGAACACCCGGTCGGCCACCGCGGCGCGCAGACCCGAGCGCTCGATCTTGCGCGGCTGGAAGACGACGTCGCCGTCGGAGAGGATCACCGTCGGCCCGACCTGGCCGAGGCGCTCGACCACGTCCAGCGCCTGCGGGTAAAGGCGATCGGCGAACGGATAGTCGACGAGAAAGCTCGACATCGACAACAGCTTGTGCGCCGCCGGGCCGCTCGCCTCGATGTCGGCGCGGTAGCGCTGCAGAGCGCCGAGGTAGTCTGCGTAGCCGAGCTCGCTGCGCAAGGTCTCGAACTCGACCCAGTAGCGCTCGGCGCTTTCTCTGCCGAACTCGTGCACGAGGTGCTCGCGCAGGTCGGCGACGACGCGGTCGTTGTCGAGCAGCGTGTTGTCGACATCGAGGAGGAAGATGACGTCGTGCGTCTGGGGCAGGGACGTCGAGCGCGGGTCCATGGTCGAGTGGCTAGGCCATTTCAGTCGCAGCGCCGCGCTGGCACCTCGGGACCGAGATCGTGCCAGCCGCCGTCGGCAGCGATGAGCGCGTCGGCGGCGACCGGCCCCCAGCTGCCAGGCGCATACGGCAGCGCCGGCGCGTGATCGGCGAGTACCGGATCGACGACAGCCCAGGCGGCCTCGACCGCGTCCTGGCTGGTGAAGAGCGAGCCGTCGCCGGCCATGGCATCGGCGAGCAGTCGCTCGTACGTCGCCTGCTCCTCGTGCAGGTCCTCGCAGAGGTAGAGCTCGCCGCGATCGCCGCTGAAACCGGGACCCGGCCGCTTGACGCGCGCCGCCAGTGCGATGGCCGAGGTCGGCTGCAGCTTGAAGCGGACGTAATTGCTGTCGACGGCCGTGGCCGGTGAATCTTCGAACAGGCGCTGCGGCGGCGGCTGCAGACGGACCAGCACTTCGGCCGCGCTTGTCGGCAAGCGCTTGCCGGCGCGCAGGTACCAGGGGACGCCAGACCAGCGCCAGGAATCGATGAACAGGCGCAAGGCGCAGAAGGTCTCGACGTCGGAATCGGCGGCGACGTCTTTCTCGTTGCGGTAGCCGTCGTACTGGCCGCGGACGACGGCGGCGGCGGTCAGCGGACGCATCGCGTGGAAGACGGCGGCCTTTTCGCTCTGCGCGGCGAGCACGCCGGGAGACGACGGCGGCTCCATCGCCAGCAGCGCGACGATCTGGAAGAGGTGGTTCTGGACGACGTCGCGCAGCGCGCCGGCGCTCTCGTAGAAGGCGCCGCGCTCGCCGATGCCGAAGTCTTCGGCGAGCGTCAGCTGCACGCTCGCGACGTGGTGCCGGTTCCAGATCGGCTCCAGAAACGCGTTCGCGAAGCGGAAGTAGAGGAGGTTCATGATCGCCTCCTTGCCGAGGTAGTGATCGATGCGGAAGATCGCCTCTTCGGGGAACACCGAGCGGGCGATCGCGTTCAGCTCGACCGCCGACGCGAGGCCGCGACCGAACGGCTTCTCGACGATCACGCGCGCGCCGCTGCGGGCGAGGCCGGCGGCGCCGAGGTTCCTGATCACCGTCTCGAACAGGGCCGGCGGGATGGCCAGGTAGTGCGCCGGGCGCATTGTCTCGCCGAGCGCCGACTTCAGCGCGGCGAATGTCGCCGGGCTTCGATAATCACCGCTGACATAGCGGACGAGCGAGAGCAGCCTGTCGAGCGTCGCCGGATCGACGACGCCGGCCGCCGCGACGCTCGCTCTGACGCGCTCGTTCACCTCGTCGCTGCCGAGGCTCGTCGAGGCGACGCCGATCACCGGCACGCTCAACGCGCCGCGCTCGACCATGGCGTACAGCGCGGGGAGGATCTTCTTGGTCGCGAGGTCGCCGGTAAAGCCGAATACGACGAGCGCATCGGAACGCGCTGCAGGGGCGCCGCGTCCGCCCGCGGGCGATGCGGTGAACGGCGTCCCTGCCGCGCTCATGGCCCGGCCTCGGGCGGCTTCTCGAGATGGCCGCCGAAGGCATGGCGCATCGCCGAGAGCACCTGGCTCGCGAAGCCGCCCGCGCCGCGTGAGCTGAAGCGGTCGAACAGAGCGGCGCTGAGGACATGCGTCGGCACTCCCTCGTCGATCGCCGCCTCGATCGTCCAGCGGCCCTCTCCCGAATCGGAGACGCGGCCGCTGTATGCCGCGAGCTGCGGGTCGTGTCGCAGAGCAGAAGCAGTGAGATCGAGCAGCCAGGAGCCGATCACGCTGCCGCGACGCCACACCTCGGTGATGTCCGCGAGATTCATCTGGTAGCGGTAGAACTCCGGTTGCCTGAGCGGACTCGTCTCGGCATCGGCGGTGTGCTCCTTCAGTCCGACGTCGGCGTTCTTGAGGATGTTGAGCCCCTCGGCGTAGGCGGCCATCAGGCCGTACTCGATGCCGTTGTGGACCATCTTCACGAAATGGCCGGCGCCATGCGGCCCGCAGTGCAGAAAGCCCTGCTCGGCGTGTGTCGGCGCGCCATCGCGCCCGGGGGTGCGCGCCGCCGCATCGACGCCAGGGGCGAGCGCCGCGAAGATCGGTGTCAGGCGATCGACCACGTCCGCCTCGCCGCCGATCATCAGGCAATAGCCGCGCTCCTGGCCGGCCACCCCGCCGCTGGTGCCCACATCGACGTAATGGATGTTCAACTGCGCGAGCTTGCTGCCGCGGCGAATGTCGTCGCGGTAGTACGAGTTGCCGCCATCGATCACGACGTCGCCGGGCTCGAGCAGCCGAAGCAGGTTGTCGAGCTCCTGGTCGACGACCGCGGCCGGCACCATCATCCAGATCGCGCGCGGCGCCTGGGTCTTCGCGACGAGCTCCTCGAGCGACGCTGCGCCGGCGGCGCCGTCCTTGGTCGCGGCAGCAACCGCCGCCGGGTTCATGTCGAAAGCGACGCAGTCGTGGCCGCGCTGCTGCAGCCGCCGCACCATGTTCGCGCCCATTCGGCCGAGGCCGATCATCCCGAGTTGCATTGCGATCCTTCGCGTCCGGCCATGACGGCTCGGGCGCCATCTTGCGTCACCCGAGCGCTGCCCGGGTGGCAAGGAGCAACGCACACCCTACGCAGCTGCCTTCGCCGCGCCCAGAGGCCAATCCACGATCACGTCGTAGGAGAACGTCGCGTCGCGCAAAGTCAGGGGCTGGCGGCCGCGCCGACCGTAGCCGCCCGATCGCTTCGGCCTAGTCGGCAGCGCCGAAGATGGCCGTGCCGGCAACGATCGCGTCGACCCCGGCCTCGACGGCGCGCCGCAAGTTCGCGCCATCCTGACCGCCGTCGACCTCGATCCAGGGATCGAGCCCGCGCTGCACTTCGACGGCCGACTGGCAGCATGGCGTCCCGAGGTTAGGACTCAACGCACCGAGAAACAGCCTCTCGACGCTCATGCGCAGATTGGGATCTCCTTCCGCGTCCGCGCGGTCCACGCCGACTCGAATTCGGCGATCGGCGCGGGCCGACCGAAGAAGTAGCCCTGGAAAGCCTGGCAGCCGATGCTCTCGAGGAAGCGCCACTGCCGCTCCTCCTCGACGCCTTCGGCGATGACCTGCATGCCAAGGCTCTGGCCAAGCGTCACGATCGCGCGCGCGATCGCGATGTCGTTCTCGTCGTTGAAGAGATCGCGCACGAAGGAACGGTCGATCTTCAGCTGCTCGAGCGGAAGGCGCTTGAGGTACGAGAGCGAGGAGTAGCCCGTGCCGAAGTCGTCGAGCGCGAAGCGGATGCCGCGTTGCATCAGGATATGCATCTTGTCGACGATGCCATCCAAATTCTTGATCAGCAGGCTTTCGGTCAATTCGAGCTTGAGCCTGCGCGGATCGATGCCGGTTTCCTCGAGCAGCTCCAGCGTCTGTTCGACGAACTGAGCGTCGTAGAACTGGCGTGCGCTGATATTGACGGCCAGGCTCAGGCTGGCCGTCGCCGGCCGCGCCGACCACGTGCGCAGCTGCGCGCAGGCCGTCCTCAAGATCCACCGGCCGAGCGGAAGGATCAGGCCGGAATCCTCCGCCACCGAAATGAATTCGCCGGGCGGGACGATGCCGCGCTCCGGATGGTTCCAGCGGACCAGCGCCTCGGCGCCGAGCAGCTGCCCGTCGATGCCCACCTGCGGCTGGTAGTACAGCAGGAACTGTCCGTTCTGGAGCCCCTGGCGCAGGTCCGCTTCCAGCCGCGCGTGACGGGTCACGGTCGCCTGCATCGAAGGGTCGTAGACGCTCACCGTGTTGCGGCCGGAGCCCTTGGCCTGGTACATCGCGAGGTCGGCCTGCTTCAGCAGTTCGTCTGCAGGCTGCGCCTGGCCGCGGAACATCACGACACCGATGCTCGGTGAGCTGTGGTGTTCCTGCCTCTGGAGCTGGTAGGGCTCGTTGAGGCGGGCGAGGATCTTCCGCGCGACCATGCCCGCCCGCTGGGCAGCCTCGTCGGCGTCGCCCCCCAGCCCCTCGAGCAGCACAGTGAACTCGTCGCCGCCCCAGCGCGCCACCGTATCGCATTCGCGCAGACACTCCTCCAAGCGCCGCGCCACCTGCATCAGGTGCAGGTCGCCGACGTCATGCCCGCGCGTGTCGTTCAAGGTCTTGAACTTGTCCAGGTCGATGAACAGCAAGGCACCTTCGTCCCCGGTGCGCTCGCTGGTCGCCAGCGCATGAGTCAGGCGGTCCATCAGTAGCCGCCGGTTCGGCAACTGCGTCAGCGGGTCGTAGAACGCCAGGCTGCGGATCTCTTCCTCGGCACGTTTGCGCTCGGTGTTGTCGGAGGCGGCGTAGACGTAGTGCGTCACCTCGTCCTGCTGCGAGCGCACCGCCGTGATGCTGAGCCAGAGCGCGACCGGAGTGCCGTCCTTGCACAGCACCTCCAGTTCCCCGCTCCATTCTTCGCCCACTTCGAGGGTCGCGATGCGGCTCGCGTCCACGCTGCCGTCGGGGCGTCGGAACTGGAACACGTCGGGGCGTCGGCCGATGAGCTCGTCGGCGCGATAGCCGGTGATGCGGCAGCAGGCGCTGTTGACGCGGAGGATGTTGTGCTGCGCATCGGCGACCAGCATCGCTTCCTGCGACTCGAAGGCCACCGCGGCAACGCGAAGTTCCTGCTTTTGTTCGGCCACCGCGTTGTAGGTGGTCGCGTTGTCCAAGCCGATCGCCCCCCATGCGCACAGCGTCCGGAAGATGGCCCGCTCGCGTTCACCGTACACGTTGGCCCGGGTCGACTGGACGCTCATCACGCCGAGCAGCCGGCCGCCGACCTCGAGCGGGAAAAACATCAGGCTCAAGCAGGGCAGGGTGCCCGGCAAATGCGACGTGCTGGCTTCGGCGAGCTCGCGCTCAATGATGATCTCACGGCGCTCGCGTGCGCAGGCAGCCGCCAAGGAGATGCGATTGCTCAGGGGAATGTTCTGTGGCGGCATCGGCTCGGCGCGTTCCGTCACGAGCGGGCTGCTGAGTGTCTTGCCGTCCGCGTCCAGGACGTGGATCAGGAAGAAGGTCACGTCCATCAGCTCGGCGAGGTGCCGGTGCAGGATCCTGCAGATCGTCGGGATGTCCAGGCTCGCGGTGATCTCGCGCCCGATCCGGCCGAGGATCTCCAACGTGTCGGCAGTGGCCTGCAGCCTCGCGGCCAGCTTCCGGTGCCGCTCGGACTCGGAGCGTGCCTGCTCGACGGCACGCCGGATCTCGAGGGCCAGGGCGCGATTCTGACCGTCTTTGAGCGTGGACGCGTTGCGCGCTTCCTCGGCGGCGACGACGTAACGGTACGCCGCGACGTGGTCGTCGCCATCCGCGTAGGCAGAGGCGATTCGACGCAGCAGGTCGATCGGCGCGCGGTAGTCGCTGACCGATTCCGCGAGCTCGTGTGCCGCGAGCAGATAGTGCAGTGTCGCGGTTGCCTCCTGCATGCCGGCCGGGTCGGGCAAGGCGTGGTGCTGGTGGATCTCGGCCAGGACCAGCAGCGTGCGGATCTGATCGTCGGCATTGCCCCGCGTTCGTGCCAGCTCCAGGGCCTCCAGCGCGCGCAGGGCGGCCCGTTCGGCGTGGCCGAGGCCCGACAGGGCACCTGCTTGGCCGCGCCTGGCCTTGATGAGCAAGTCGGGGTGGTTGCACTGCTGCGCGTCGCACTCCATCTGCTCGAAGATGGCGAGCGCGGCGTCGAAGCATTCGTTTTCGAGCTCGAGCCGGCCCTGGCTGTGCAGCACCTCGCCCTTGTTGCGCGATGCGCCCAGGGTCTGCATCGTGGCGACCGCCAGCGACAGCAACTCCGCGGCCTGCTCCGGCCGGTCGAGAAGGCGCAGCACGTCGCCGGTCTGGCGCTGGCACACCGCGATCAGCGCCGGCCAGCCGCTGGCGCGCGCAGTGGACAGCGCCCGTTCGCTCCACTCGAGGGCGGCGTCGAGGTCGCCCAGAGTGACGAAGCCCTCGGATGCGTTCGAGGCGCTGATCATGGCCTGGCGGACCTGGCCGCTGCGCTCGCAGAGCATGTGGGCCTGGAGGTCGTGCTTGATCGAGTCGCCGAGGCGGTTCATCAGCGCGGCGATGGTCGCCTGCGCCGATTCGACCCAGGCCCGCACGCCGTCGCTGCAGTCTTCGCAGGGCCCCAACTCCTCGGCCATCCCGCGGGCAGCGGCCTGGGCGTCGACGAAGGCGGCCAGCGTCCAGCTCCGTGCCTGCGCGGCCTTCAGCCGCATCGCGTCGTCGGTGCGGCGATAGCTCTCGACTGCTCGGGCCATGGCCTGATCCAGCTCGGCCTGGCGGCCTTGCTCGGAGAATATCGAAGCGTTCAACCATTCCGCATCGCCGCTGCCGAGCGCGTCGCCGCAGCGTTCGAAGCCGGCACGGCCCTCGTCGCACCAGGCGCGGGCCCGGTCGGCGTCGCCGTGTAGCAACGCAACCTCGCCTTCGACCAGGCACAAGCGGGCGAGGTGCTGCTGTGCCAGCGAGTCGTTCGTGCTCGTCAGGATCAGCTGGCGGGCCTGCGCGCAGAGGTCCCGCGCACGTCCGCAGTCGACTTGGCGCAGCTGCCAGGCGAGGTCGACGAAGAGCGCCAGCTTCCGATCGGCCTGCGCCGTCTCCAGGGACACCTCGATCTGAGCCAGTTCGGCGGCGGAAGAAAATTGACGGATCGGCACAAGTCGCATTCGGGGCTCCATCGGGTGACATCGGTCCGCGCGCGCCGGACTTGAGAGCGGACCCGTGCAAAAGGCCGCACGGCGACTTGGTTCAGCCATACCTAACCGGTCGTTCCAGCCGAATCGCCGTCGGCGGCGGACAGCTGTGTGCCGTCGCGATCAGGTCAGAAGGGCGACGTGGCTCGGGTGATAAGAGGCTTGAGCTCGTGGCCGTCTGCTACGACCAAAGTTTCGTGTCCGCCGAACGTTGCTGATCGGTCGATCGGCGACATCCGCCCCCTTCCGAACGTGCTGCGTCGCAGCCGGCGTAGGGGGTATCCGTGGGGTATTAGCCGATTTTGGGCGACCGAAGGCGAGGCATCCAGGCGCATCCAGGCACTACACGGATTGACCCCAGCTCCACCAGAACACACTATTAATACGAGTAATCGATAGTTCACGTCGACCAACTCCGGGCTGGCGTCGATCCGCGGAGCTACAAGGCGCTGCTGGAAGCCGTGCACCGCGGCGACCCGATCCGACCCCGCCGTCCGCGGCTCACGCCGCGGCCCGGGCGGCCTCGATGCACACCCGGCCGTCGATCCAGGCAGGACGAGCATCGCGTACTGGCCGGCGAGGAAGGTGGCGGATCCGTCGGCGCGGAACGCGAACTCGCGGATGTCATGGGTGATGTCGCGAGTGCCTTCGAGCCGCGCCGTGCGTCGTCGCGGCGAATTCGGCGTCAGGTGGCTGTCGGCGGTGCGCGACTTGATCGTGCAGTCGCCGCGCGACACGCTCTGGCAGGCAAGGCGCCGGCCGCGGTCGCGCTGCTTGCATCAGCCATTCGAGCCGGCCCTTGGACCACGGCGAAGTGCGCCGCCACCCAGCCGCCGAGCGAGTCGCCGGAAAGCGAAGCCCGGTCGAGCTTCAGCTTGTCCATAAAGCCGAGCAGATGGGCGACATAGTCGTCGATCAGGTAGGGCCGGGCCTATGATGCTTCCGCAAGACGTTGAAGCCTTGCGAACGTCGACATAAGGAGCGAGACATGGCCAAGAAGGGAAATCAATCCGGGGTCTATCGCGTGACGGAGATCATCGGCACCAGCCCGACTTCCTGGGAAGACGCAGCGAGAGTCGCCGTGGAAACTGCCGCGGCGTCCCTCCGCGACCTGCGTGTCGCCGAGGTCAGCAAGCTTGACTTGAAGATCGAAGGCGGCAAGGTCGTTGCCTTCAGAGCAAAGGTTTCGCTTTCGTTCAAGTACGAGGCCTGATCGTCAGGTGTGCGTGGCCGGACGCAAGCGGTTCGGCCACCAGAGGTGCGAGGCGGTGACGGCCTCCTGGGGGCCTTTCCGCAGTAGCGCGCCTGCTCTTTACCCGAGGCCGATTCGACTCCCGGCCCCGGCCGATCTTCTTGTCGCGTTTCCCGCATGAGGCCGGTGTCATGACGGGCAACTTCGTGCAGGTCCCTCGGTCGAGCGGCCCCGCACGACGGGTCCAGCGGGAGCGCCGCGGCGCAACCAAGACCTCCCTGGCTGTCCGTCAGTACAGCCGGACAGCCACGTCGAAATACCAGGTCCGTCGAATTTCGATCACGTCGAAGTCGCGGGCCAATCCCGGCGGGAACGCCTGATACGGTACTTGGCTTTGCACGATGCGGCGGATGGTTTCGTCGATTTCCGTCACTCCGCTGGAGATATCGAATGTCACGGACTCCACGGATCCGTCGCGTCGAAGGGCTACCGTCACGAGGGGATCGCGGTGAGGGCGCTTCGCCACTTCGCTGACCACGGCAACTGTCGTGTTGAACTCGATCTTGCGGGCTAGGGCTTCCGCATACAGGACGAGTTCGACATTGGCGTCGGTCCGTCCCCACAGCCTGCCTCGTCGTGCGGTGCCCAACGAGTAGGGACGCGTGTCAGGCTGGCGTGCCGCGGTCGCGGCCGCTCCACGCTGCGCAGCTTCCTCATCGAGCTGTCGTCCCATCGCCCGACGGGCCGCTTCCCGCCTTTCCGTCTCCTTTCTCTCTGCCTGGAGTCGTTCGGCCTCCAACCGCTCGGCCTGGCCCCGGGCCGCTTCCTGACGAGCGACCTCTTGTTGCGCCGCCGCATCCCGGACCGCCGCCCGCTGTGCGGCCTCCAATCGCTCGACCTGGGCTCGCGCCGCTTCCTGACGAGCCGTCTCCTGCTCCAGCGCCCGCCGGGCTGCCGTCTGGCGCGCGGCCTCCAGGCGTTCGGCCTCCAACCGTTCGGCCTGGACCCGCGCCGCTTCCTGACGAGCGACCTCTTGTCGCGCCGCTGCATCCCGGGCCGCCGCCCGCTGTGCGGCCTCCAATTGCTCGACCTGGACTCGCGCCGCTTCCTGACGAGCCGTCTCCTGCTCCAGCGCCCGCCGGGCCGCCGTCTGGCGCGCCGCCTCCTCCAGGCGTTCGGCCTCCAACCGTTCGGCCTGGACCCGTGCCGCTTCCTGACGAGCGACCTCTTGTTGCGCCGCCGCATCCCGGGCCGCCGCCCGCTGTGCGGCCTCCAATTGCTCGACCTGGGCTCGCGCCGCTTCCTGACGAGCCGTCTCCTGCTCCAGCGCCCGCCGGGCTGCCGTCTGGCGCGCGGCCTCCAGGCGTTCGGCCTCCAACCGCTCGGCCTGGACCCGAGCCGATTTCTGGCGAGCGGCTTCTTGTTCCGCCGCCTCTCGCCGGGTTGCCGCCTGCGTCTCTGCCTCTAGTCGTTGGGCCTCCAGTCGTTGGGCCTCCAACTGCTCGTCCTCGGCCCGCGCCGCTTCCTGACGGGCGGCCTCATGCTCCGCCACCTCTCGCCTGACCGCCGCCTGCCTGTCGGTCTCCAGTCGTTCGGCCTCCAACCGTGCCGCCTCCAATGCCGCCGGGCTCGAGGCGCCGGGCGCTGCCGCGGCGACCGGCGATGGCGCCGACGCAGCGGGAGGCACGACCCACGCAGCCTCGTCGGGCCGTTCGAGGGCGACCACGACGGGCTCGGGAATCGGTGCCGGCGTCGCCTCACTGGTTCCATCGCCGTCCAAAGGCGCGGTCGCATCGGCCGGACTGCTCGCGAAGGCATCCTGCGTCGCTGCCTCTGCCTTCAGATCAGCCTGGCGCGCGATCGTGTCTGTTGCCTTCGGCGAAGGCTGTGTCGTGGACTCGGACGGCCCGTGCACCGGCCTCACGGCGGCAACAGGCGGTCCGGCCGGTGCCCGCTGCAAGAGCTCCGCGACAGGCCGGGCCGCCGGCCCGGCGGCCACGGCCCGCGGAGGAACAAGCACCACGCGCAGTTCAGGCACCGCGATCCGTCGTTCCTGCCACGGGAAGCCGAAGCCCGGAAACCCAAGCTCCTGCGTGCCGAAATTCAGGCTCAACAGCAGCGCATGAACCAGCAGGGAAAGCAGTAACGCAGTGGCCAGGCGCCGGGAGTCAGGACACATGCGAGGACTCCGCCGCAGACCGCGACGCGCAGCTCGGGAACACTGCTGTGCCGATGAGTCAGCCGGGGGTGAACGCTCCTCCAAGCAGCACCTCACAGAGTCAGCGATTGCGCGAGCACCTCGATCCTATCGAGGTTGCGTCTGGCACGAGGCCCGCAACTTCGCCGGCAACCCCCCTAGCGGCGGGGTCGGTGTCGCCCACGTTCCCGCAGAGCTCGTCCTCACGAGCGACATCGTCGCCGCGATCGCTCCGGTCAGCGCGACCGCACAGTTGGCGATCCGCGGCACGTGACGGTCGATCGGCGCGCTGCAGGCTGTGCCGCAGGAGGCCCGACTGTCGAGTCCCACCCACGCGGTGCCGATGGGCCTGTCGCTGTGCGGGCCATAAAGGCACAGACAGCCGCTTTGCATCGATGATGCTGCCGGGCTGCCGCTGGGGCGGCCTGCACGGGCGTCCCGACAACCGAGAGGACTCACGATGAACCGCTTCCATCCCTGGCGTCGCCTGCTGGTCGCGTTGTTGCTGGGTCTGGCGGCCCCCTGGCTGAGTGCCATCCAACTGGTGCCGATGACCTCGACGGCTCTTTCGAGCCCGGTATTCGTCGGCAACGCTGCCGACGGTACGCGACGGCTGTTCATCGTCGAGCAGGGCGGCATCGTCAAGGTGCTGCAACCCGGCGTGACGGTGCCGACGACCTTTCTCGACATCCATACCCGGTTGCTCGCCGGCGGCGAGCGAGGCCTGCTCGGCCTGGCCTTCCATCCGCACTATTCGAGCAATGGCCGCTTCTTCGTCTACTACACGCGGTCGGGCGATGGCGCGTTGGTTATCGCGGCCTATCGGGTGTCTGCCGATCCGAACGTGGCCGATGGCGCCGAAACCGTGCTCCTGACCATTCCGCATCCCACCAATGCCAACCACAACGGCGGCATGCTCGCCTTCGGGCCTGACGGCTACCTGTACGTCGGCGTCGGCGACGGCGGCGGCAGCAATGACCCGCCGAACAACGCACAGAACATCAACGTGCTGCTCGGCAAGATCCTGCGCATCGACGTCGACCACCCGGATCCCGTCGCGGGCACGGTCTATTCGTCGCCATCCGACAACCCCTATGTCGGCAGGGGCGGGCGTGACGAGATCTTCGCGATCGGCTGGCGTAATCCCTGGCGCTTCAGCTTCGACCGGCAGACCGGGCGGCAATGGGTCGCCGACGTCGGCCAAGGTGCGCGCGAAGAGGTCGACACCCCCGTCGTAAAAGGCGGCAACTACGGCTGGCGAGTCTACGAGGGGAGCGCCTGCACCGGACTCGATCCGTCGCTGTGCGTCCCCGGCAACTACATCTTCCCGATCTTCGACTACAGCCATTCGAACGGCCGATGTTCGATCACCGGCGGGTACGTCTATCGCGGCGCACAGGGCGCGCTGCCGCTGGGCACCTATGTCTTTGCCGACTACTGCACTGGAGAGATCCTTTCCTGGAACGGCAGCACGCAGACCCTGCTGCTCGACACCGCGCAGAACATCTCGTCCTTCGGCGAAGACGAATCCGGCGAGCTGTATGTCGTCGGTCTCGGCGGCTCGGTCAGCAAGATCGTGCCGAACACGCCGTGCACCTTCGCCATTTCGCCGAGCGGCAGCAACTTCACCGCCGTCGGCGGCGCCGGCGCCGTGGCTGTCACGGCCGGCAGCGCCTGCGGCTGGACGGCGGTGGCCGATGCTTCCTGGATCCATGTGACCTCGGGCGCCAGCGGCAGTGGCAACGGCAGCGTGGGCTACAGGGTGGACACCAACAGCTCTTCGACGTCACGCTCGGGCACGATGACGATCGCCGGCAAGACCTTCACGGTCACCCAGAACCGCACGTCGGCCTGCGCGTTCACGATCACGCCGAGGCGGGCGAGCTACGGCAGCGGCGGCGGTGGCGGCAGCGTGGCCGTCACCGCACCCGTGGGCTGCGCCTGGACGGGCGTCAGCAACGTCCCGTGGATCACCGTCAACGGATCCGGTGGCGGCAGCGGCAATGGCTCACTGACCTTTTCGGTGGCGCCTTTTTCAGGGCCGCTCCTCTTCCGCAGTGGCACGCTGGACATTGCTGGCAAGACGTTCACGGTAACGCAGTCCCGGTAGCGCAGGCGGCAGCTTCGAGCCTCATAGCGTCCGGCTCTGCGAAGGAGCCGCCCACCGCAAAGCGGCCTTGCAGCAGCAGGTCGCCGCCTTGCTTGAGAAGCACCCGTTGACCCGCCGCGTATGCTGGGGGACCATAGCGCCATCTGGTCGCAGGAGACAGCGCGCGTCGGCAGCAGTCTGGTCGTGAACACTGGCATCGTTACCTTACTGTTCACCGACATCGAGGGCAGTACCGAGAAGTGGGAACAGGAGCCCGAAGGAATGGCGGACGCCCTGGCTCGCCATGATGTGCTGCTGCGTACTGCCGTTGAAATGCATCACGGGCGCGTGATCAAGACGACCGGCGACGGGATCTACGCCGCCTTTGATGATGCAGCCGAGGGCCTGAACGCCGCCATCGCGATCCAACAGTCCGTTGCCGATCCAGCGGCGACGGCGGGAATGTCGCTCCCCATTCGCTGCGGGTTGCATGCCGGCCCGGCCCACGAGCGCGACAACGACTTCTTCGGTGGCACCATCAACCGCGCCGCACGAATCATGGGACTCGCGTACGGGGGCCAGGTGCTCGCTTCGCAGGCTGTCGCGGACCTCGTCGCGGGCCGATTGCCCGCGGAAAGTTCCCTTCGCGACCTCGGAAGCGTACGCCTCAGGGGCATCGCGAGCAGCGAGCACGCTTTCCAGGTCGTTCACCCAAGCCTGCGCCAGATGTTTCCGGCGCTGCGCTCGCTGGAGGTGACGCCTAACAATCTTCCAAAGCATCCGACGTCATTCATCGGGCGCGAGCGCGAAATCGAGGAAGCCGAACAGCTGCTGCACCGCGCGCGATTATTGACACTCCTCGGCATCGGCGGCCTTGGCAAGACCCGCCTCGCGCTGCAGATCGCGGGCGATGTCCTGGAGTCCTATCGCGATGGTGCGTGGCTCGTGGACCTGGCGCCCATACGCGACCCTTCCATCGTGGCCAGCGAGGCGGCCAAGGTCCTTGGCGTGCGGGAGGAGCCCGGCAGGCCGCTCATCAAAACGCTTTGCGCGCATCTGAAGCCGCGAAATCTGCTGCTGATCCTGGACAACTGCGAGCACCTGATCAAACCATCGGCGGAACTCGTCCATGCGATTCTCCGGGCTGCGCCTGAGGTCCGCGTCATCGCCACGAGCCGCGAGGCGCTACGCGTTCCCGGGGAGCAGTCGTACACGGTGACGCCTCTTCCCGTTCCGAATCGGTCCGACGGAATCGAGGCGCTGGCAAGGTCACCGGCAGTCAGATTGTTCGTCGAGCGTGCGCAACTTCATCGACCCACCTTTGTGCTCGACGAACAGGGTGCCCCCGCGGTGGCCGAACTGGTGGCCAGGCTGGAGGGTATTCCGCTCGCGATCGAGCTGGCTGCCGCGCGCGTGAGGGTGCTCACGGTTGCCGACATCAACCTGCGCCTCAAGGATCGCTACAAGTTGCTGACTGGCGGCGGCCGCGTGCTGCTCGAGCGACAACAGACACTGCGGGCATTGGTCGATTGGTCGTACGACCTGCTCCGGGAGCATGAGCAGGTGCTGCTTGCGAGGCTTGCGGTCTTCGCGAACGGATTCGAGCACGCGTCGGCCGAGGAAGTCTGCGGCACCGACCCTCTGACCCGGGAGGACGTTGTGGACTTGCTCACCTCCCTTGTGGAGAAGTCGTTGGTCTTGACGGAGGAGCGCCAGGATGGAATGCGCTATCGATTGCTCGAGACGATCCGGGACTACGCCGTCGAGAAGCTGACTCAGCGCAATGAATTCGCGGCGACCGCCGTGCTGCACTGCAATCACTATTTCGTGATGGCGAAAGCCGGCAATGAGGGCTTGCACGGAAACGATCAGGCGGAATGGATACGGCGCTTCGAGAGCGAACTTGACAACCTGCGCGCGGCGATTGCGTTGACGCTTGAAGGCGGTGTCGATCCGATCATCGCGGTCAAGTTCGAGGTTGCAATGCAGGGCTTCAGGACGCTTCGGGGATATTCGACCGAGGGCCGCAAGAATGTGCGCGCAGCGCTCGCGCTCCCGGCGGTCGAGGCGTCGGGCGTGGCGCAGGGGCACGCGCTGTACGTCGGGGCCGCACTTGCAGCGGCGCAAAGCGACTACGCGGAGGCGCGGCGAATGCTGGAGAAGAGCCTTGTGCTGCGACGGGGACTGGGCAACCCGATCGACATCGCGGCGACCCTGTCCACGCTCTCGTGGGTGCGCCTGCACGAGGGCGACGCGATGGAAGCGCGAGCGTGCGAGGAGGAGGCGCTCGCACTCTTTCGTGAGCTTGGCGATCGAGACGGAGAGGCGATCGGCCTGCAGCATCTTGGCGAGATTGACCTGGAGCTGGCCGATCACGATGGCGCTCGTCGCCACATCGAGGAGTCTCTGGCGATTGCTCGAACGATCATGCACCGGGAGCTCGAGAGCGAGTGTGAGCGAATGTCGGGCGAGGTTGCCATGGAAGAAGGCGACCTTCCCACTGCCCGGGCGAAGTTCACACGTGCGTTGGACGTCTCCAGCGGCGTGGGCGACAAGCGCGGGGAGGCGACCGCACTCTGGCTTCTGGGGAAGACAGATGTCGTCCAGGGCCACCTTGATTCCGCTCGAATGAGACTAAGGGGGGCATTGCTTGTCTTCCGCGCATTCGAGATGCGCGCAGAGTTGCTGGGGTGCCTCGAGGACATTGCAATGCTCGAGCGTTCAGTCGGCTCGGTCGAGGAAGCCGTGCGTCACTACGCGACCGCCACGAGTGCCCGCGATCGACTTGGATTGGCGTTGCCACCGCGCGACGAGCAGCGCCTGCGGGCCGAGTTCGCGGCGATGCGGCAATCGCTGGGTGACGCCGCGTTCGAGGCTGCGTGGGCGGAGGGTGAGCGCTGTGAAGTCGAAGAGGCAATTCGGCGCGCGTTGAATTCTTCAAGATGGGACGTCCCACGGACTTCGAGTACGGGTTGAGTGATGAATGGCGATCGGTGTGCGCACCAGATCGTTGATCTCTTCGAACGCAGCGCGTCCGCGCCGTTTACAGGCAGGCCGCCGACGCTCAGAATTGCCCGATCCAACGAGGAGCGTCGCATGGACCTGGGTCTCAAGGGCAAGAGCGCCGTCGTTACCGGCGGCAGTCGCGGCATCGGTCGGGCGGTGGCCGAGGCCTTCGCGGTGGAAGGCGCGAACGTCTCGGTCTGCGCGCGCAAGGCCGAGGAGGTGGCGGCGACCGTGCGCGCGCTCGAGGGCGGCGGGGTGCGCGCCTTCGGTCAGGCGCTCGACGTGGCCGACGGCGCTGCCCTGGCCGCCTGGGTGACGGCAAGTGCGGGCAAGCTCGGCGGCATCGACGCCCTGGTCTGCAACGTGAGCGCGCTTGCGGTCGGCGACAACGCCGACTCCTGGGAGAAGTCGTTTCGTACCGACATGATGCACAGCGTCAATGCCGTCGCCGCCGCCGTTCCCTTCCTGGAGAAGTCGAGCAGCCCGTCGATCGTGCTGATCTCGAGCGTCTCGGGCTTCGAGGTCGACTTCGCCGCCGGTTCCTACGGCGCCATCAAGGCCGCGCTGATCCACTACGCCAAGGGCCTGAGCCGGCAGCTCGTCGGCAAGGGCATCCGCGTGAACTGCGTGTCGCCGGGCAACACCTACTTCGACGGCGGCATCTGGCAGACGATCGAAAAGGGCATGCCCGATCTGTTCGCCTCGACGCTGAAGGCGAACCCGACCGGCAAGTTCGGCACGCCGGCCGAGGTGGCAAATGCGGTGGTCTTCCTGTCCAGCCCGGCGGCGAGCCGCATCTCGGGAACCAACCTGGTCGTCGACGGCGCGCTGACCGTCGCCGTCTGAGGAGACGTGCCATGAGCGAGCTCGCCGGCCACACCATCCACCGCAATCACATCCACCATGGCTGGAACAACGCGTTCGAGCCCTGTCTGCGCATCGCGCCAGGGCAAAGCGTGCAGTTCGAGACCATCGACGCGTCGTCGGGTCAGCTCACGAAGACCTCGACGGCCGCGGATCTCGAGAAGCTCGACCTCGGCCGTGTCAACCCGGTCACGGGGCCGGTCTGGATCGATGGTGCGATGCCGGGCGACGCGCTCAAGGTCACGATCCTGGAGTTGCGACCGTCGGGCTGGGGCTGGACGGGCAACATCCCGGGCTTCGGCCTGCTCACCGATCAGTTCCCCGACGCACGCTTGCATCATTGGCACTACGACCCCGCCCTGACCCCGGCGATGTACGGGCCCGGCGGCCGCGTGCCGTTGCGGCCGTTCACGGGAACCATCGGCGTGGCCCCGGCCGAGCCGGGACTGCACAGCATCATTCCGCCGCGCAATGTCGGCGGCAACATGGATGCACGCGACATCTGCGCCGGCACCGAGCTGTACCTGCCGGTCGAGGTGGAAGGCGCGTTGTTCTCGGTCGGCGACACCCATGCGGCGCAGGGCGACGGCGAGGTCTGCGGCACGGCGATCGAGAGCCCGATCGACGTCGCTCTCAAGTTCGAGCTCGTGAAGGGCGCCCGGCTGCGCTCGCCGCGCTACGTGACGCAGGGCCCCGTCACCGACCATTTCGACAAGCGCGGCTACGAGGTGACGACCGGCATCGGCCCGGACCTGATGGCCGGTGCGCGCATGGCCGTCTCAGAGATGGTCGAGCTGCTGAGCAAGCGCTATGGCTACCAGCCGGTGGACGCGTACATGCTCTGCAGCGTGTGTGCCGACCTTCGCATCAGCTCGATCGTCGATGTCCCGAACTGGGTCGTCTCGTACTACTTTCCGCGCATCGTTCTCGAGTAGCGCGAGGCCCGCGGATGGGCATCGGGGCCAGCGCCTGCTAGCCGTCCGCGGCTCCGCAGGTGTGGCGAGCGCAAGAGTGCCAACCGCGCCGCTCAATCGGCCTTGATGTTGGCCGACTTTGCGAGCTGCACATAACGCGCCCGATCGACCTGAATCAGCCGGGCGAGGTCGGTCGCGCTGCCTTCCACGGGCTCGACCCCGGCCGACGAGAGATTGCCTCGCACTTGCGGATCGGCGAGCACCCGCTGCACGTCGGCTGTGATGCGTGCGACGACGTCGGCCGGCAGCTTGGCCGGCCCCATCAGCGCGTACCAGATCGAGAAGTCGAGGGGCTTGAGCCCCTGCTCCTCGAACGTGGGAACCTCGGGCATGAGCCCGTAGCGGGTGCTGCTGGAGACGCCAATGGCCCGCAGCTTGTCCGACTTGACATAGGGCGCGCCGAGGTTGGCGCTGAGCGTGGCGAGCAGCACATGGCCGCCAACGACATCGGCGAGGCCGGGCGCGCAGCCCTTGTACGGCACATGCGTAGCGGCGAAGCCGGCCTTCAGCTTGAGCAGCTCCATCACGAAGTGCTGCGGCGTGCCGTTGCCGCAGGAGCCGTAGCTGAAGGCGTTCGGGTTTGCCTTGGACGCGGCCACGATCTCCCGCAGGTTCCTGACGTTGGCGCTCGGGTGCGCGAACAGGGCGATCGGCGTCACGCCAAGCAGCAGGATCGGCGTCAGGTCCTTCTCGGGATCGTAGTTGGAGGTGCCGGAGACGGCCGGGTTGACGACCATGGTGCTGTTTTGCAGCAGCAGCGTGTAGCCGTCTGCCGGCGAGCGCACCACCGCCTCGGTGCCGATGTTGCCGGACGCCCCGGCGCGGTTCTCGACGATGACGCCTTGGCCCCACATCGGCTGCAGGCTCGCCCCGAGCTGCCGCGCCAGGATGTCCGAGCCTCCGCCGGTGCCGTAGGGGACGATGATGCGCAGCGGCTTGGCGGGCCAGCCCTGCGCCAGGGCAGGAGGCGCGGTGGCCGGCAAGGCGAGCAGGGCCGCCAGGCAAAGAACGATCTTCGATCCCATGGCGTCGCCTTCAGGGCTCGATCAGGCCGATGCGTCGCTGCCACAGGTCCCACGAGCGGCCGATCTGGCTGTCGTTGGCCATCGCCGCGAGCCGCGCTTCTTCCTCGGAGAGGTAAGTCACGCTCCCGAGCGCGAGTGCCTGCGCCTGCAGCTTGGCGTTGATCTCGGCGTAGATCGCGCGGAAGACGGCCTGCTCGATCGAGTTGCCGACCGTGGTCGAGCCGTGGCCGCGCATCAGCACGCAGCTCCGGCCGGCGAGGGACTCGGCGAGTGCCTTGCCGAGCGCCGGGTTACGGATCAGCATGTCGGTCTCGCCGCCGCTGTCGCGGATCTCGAAGGTGGCCGAGCCGTTGCCGAGAAAGCCGGCCATGTGGTAGATCGGGCGCAGGCGCTGGCCGGTGACGCCGAACGGGATGACGCTGGGCGAATGACTGTGCACGACGGCGATCACGTCGGGCCGTGCGCGGTAGATCTCGCCGTGGATGAAGCGTTCCAGATAGGGGCGCTCGGAGCTTGTCGACACCGCGTTGCCATCGAAGTCGTAGCTGACGATATCGGCCGCCTTGACGAGGCCAGGGGCGCGATTGCATGAGAGAAGAAAGACGTCCCCCGCGCTGTCGTGGCGGACGCTGACGTGGCCGAGGCCGTCGACGATGCCCTGGTCGTAGAGGATGCGGTTGGCGACGACAAGCTTGTTGACGAGTGCGGGGTCGGGTCTGGGTGGGGTGATCACGGGGGGTCCTGCTGGTCGAGACTGATGTTTGCGCCGTTGAACTGACCGTCGTGGTGCGCCAGTTCTGGTCGGCATGGCGGCAGATTTGCGCAGAAGAGCGGCTTCGAGGCATTGTCCCGAAATGTGCCAAGCCGATGGAGATTGCTCCGGCACGGAGGCGGTAAGCCCATGCCGGCCCCTCCGGTTAGTGGCCTGAAGCGCGCCACCGAACCGCGCGAGAGCAGAATCCGATGTCCCCTTTTCATGCAGAGGAGTGCGCCTCGCGTGGCTACCGTTCTCGACAAGGAACTCAAGCGTCAAGTGACAGTCGACGGATCGGATTACACCGTCGCCGTGAACCCCGACGGCCTCCGGTTGACCGGAAAAGGCAAGAGAAGGCCCGAAGTCGAGCTGCACTGGCGCGACCTCCTGAGCGGTGAAGCCGCCATGGCCGTTGCCTTGAACGCTTCCCTCACCAAGCGGCAGGCGGTCCCCAAACCGGAAACCGAACCGTCGCCAGATCGGACAACCAAGGGTCCGCCAAAGAAGCGGGCGGGCTAGCCGCCTTGCTCCGTTTCGCGGCAAGCTCGGGCGCATGGCGACACCCATCACCGTCAACATCCCGCACCAGCTCGGCCGGGCTGAGGCGCGCCGCCGCATCGAGACCGGTTTTGCGAAGATCACTCACCTCTTGCCAGGCAGCGGCGGCCACTGCAACGAACGCTGGGACGGTGACCGGCTCATCTTCAGCGTCGCGGCGATGGGCCAGACCGTCGCCGGTGTCATCAGCATCCTCGATGCCGAGGTGACGATGGAGATCGAGCTGCCCGGTGTGCTGGGAATGATCGCGGGCGGCCTCAAGGACAGGCTCCAGAAGGTCGGGCATCTGCTCCTCACGAAGTCGTAGCGCGCTTCGGACCGCGCCCGCCTGGGCCCCGGCTCAGACCGGACAATTCACGACGTTGAATTCCACCCGCCGGTCGAGCGCGTCGCGCGCGTCGTCGGTGCCGAGCCCGACGATATTTTCGGCCGAGCCGCGCCCGGCCGCGACGCTGCGCGTCGAGAGGCTCGGCACGATGGACTCGAGCCGCTGTTTCACGAGCTGCGCTCGCATCGTCGACAAGCGCTCGTTCAGCGGCTCGGGCCCGGTGCGGCTGGTGTGGCCCGTGATCCGAAGGCAGCTCTGCTGCTGGCCGGAGTGGGTGGCGATCTGCCTCAGCCAGATGCGATAGGACTCCGCCAGCTCCTGCCTGTCGATGAACACGGTGGAGCCGGGCCGGAACAGGAACTTGACCGCCAGGCGCTTGTTCGCGAGGCCGTAGTCGACGATGCGCCCGAAGGCCTCCTCGGCCTCGGCCTTGCGGCCCAGGTTCCAGGCGCTCAGGTAGATGCCGTTGTGGACCCGCAGCTGGTCGCCCTGGGGCGTGCGTGCCACGCCGCGGTAGAGATCGAGCGCTTCCTGGTAGCGCCCGCCTTCATAGGCCTGGAAGGCCTCGTTGATCAGGGCCGCGGCGACGATCTTGTCCCAGTAGTTGGGATTGATCGGGTCGCCCGCTCGCGTTCCCTGGCACGTCTTGACGTAGCCGTCGGTCGCGGTGTCCGGAACCCACGTGGGACTGTCGAGGAAGTACTGCACCGGCGTGGAATCGACGCCCTCCGTCCGCGAACGTGCGAACCCCTTCGACACGATCTTGCCGGAGCGCAGGTCGAGCATCGCGAGGCACACCCGGTACCACTCCTTTGCGCCGGCGTTCTTTCCTTCAGCGTCGACGGCAGTGAAAGTGCCGATGAACAACAGCGACGCCTTCGCGAGCGTCGATGCGGCGAAGGGCTGGACCTCGAATTTCGGGTAGCTGTTGCGCACGAGGCCCACGAACTCCTTTTCGAGCGTCTGCGTGGCCACCGACTGCACCCCGCTGTTCCCGTCGATCAGCGGGTCGACCACCAGCGGTACCGTGCCGGAGTCGGGGGTTGCGATCGTCGCGGCCTTCAGCATGTTGTTCGCGGCGAACAGGACGGCATCGCGAAAGCCCATGATCGGCGGCAATGGTGGCGGACTCGGCGGTGCCGAGGCCGCCGGCGCCGCGGCGACGGGCGATGGCGCCGCGGTCGGCGCAGCCGCGGGCGCGGCCGCCGTGGTGGGCGGCGAAGCCGACGTGCGCGGCTGGCTGCCTCCGTCGGCAGCGCATCCGGCCAGTACCAGCAAGGCCGGGACAACGAGAGCCGACCGAAACGGGACATCCATGATCACCCTCCGGAAGGGGCTGGACCTGGCAGACGTCGCACCGATCGGGCAACACGCCTGCACGCAGGCACTCGGCTGAAGACTACGACTCCACGAACCGTTCGTCCACCGCCTCGCGGGCATCCGGATTGCTCTCGCTACGACAGCAAGCTGACCACGGCCACGCCTGCCAGGGCCATGACCAGTGTCGTCCCGTACAAGGCCGACACGAGGCAGGCCCGCAGCAACCGCGGCCACCAGCGGCCGCCGTACACCCGCTTCATGGCCATGAGTGTGTAGATCGGTACGGTCAGCAAAGCCAACGCGGTCAGCAGGCCCCAGCCCGGCAGGGTGAGGAGAAGGGCCACGAACCAGAACGCGTGGACGTGCAGCGCGAACACCAGGTGCTCGGTGTAGCGCAGGCGCCGGTTGCGATAGGCCAGCTTCAGCCATAGCGCAAAGCTCGGCAGCAGCACGAACATCGCCGGGCCGAGATTGCTGAGGAAACGGTCCTTCAAGGCCTCGACTTCGCCAAGCATCTGCTTGGGGTCGGTGTCGAGGCGACGCTGGATGCGCTTGCATACCCAGCCGGGCAGCCCTTCGCAGAAGAACACGCCGTCGCGAATGCCGGCCCGGTCCCGGCCGATGTCGATCGAGATATTGCGGTTCTCCTTGGCGATCCGGGCCGTGTCTTCCACCTTGACGTCCACCGGGCCGCTGCCCGCCAGGCGCACCAGCAGCAGAACGACGAGGCTGATCGTCAGGTAGAGCCGCAAGGGCAGGACATAGTGCTTGCGCCGGCCCGCGAGGTACTGCTCCGTCAGCGCCCCAGGCTTCCAAAGCAGCAGCCTCAAGCTGCGCCACAGCGCGCCCTCGGCGGCGAGGTAGGCGCCGCCGAATTGCTGAGCGAATTCGCCGATCGTCGGCGCCCGCACCGTTGTTTCCTGCCCGCACTCGGGGCAGAAGCGGCGGCGACGTTCGCCCCATTGGCCGAACGATTCGCCGCAATTCGGACAAGCGGTCGCCATGTCGGCTTCAGCGGGCGGGGCGGCAGAGGCGGCGCGAGACACAGTGCAGCACGGTAACTTACTGGCGGCCTTGTGCATCTTCAAGGCAACGCACCCGCTGCCGCGCCTGCCCCGACTCGCATCGGCCTTGCTACATTTGACCAATGGTCGATTCCGGCGCCCCTGCCTGATGCCACGAGCATGACTTCCGAGCCTTCCGACAGCAACATTCCGGCCCCCGCCGCGCCCGGCGGCGGCACGGTCGCGCGCCGCCACATCCGCCTGACATCGCACAGCGGGGGCTTCGGCGCGCTGCCGATCGTCTGGGGCGCGCCGAGCGCTGTGGAGCGCGGGCCGATCGTCGCGACCACGACGACGCGTGCGCACCGCAACGTGATCGGCACGCACTCCGGCTCCTACAGCGTCTACCGTGCCCTGGCAGTCGCCTCCGGAGCGCTCAAGGCGGCGCACAAGGCCGACCTCACCGACACCGCGCCGACCGACACGATCGGCCCGCATCCGTCGTGGAGCGAGCCGGGCCGGATCGTCAGCATGGACCCCTGGGGCGCCGTCGTCGCCCAGGCCTACGCTGCCGAGATGGCGGCGGGGTACGACATCCGGCCGACCATTGCCGTGACCAAGGCGCACGTCATCCTGCCGGAGGTGATCGAGGCGCTCCTGAGCGGGCGGCTGGTCGCCGACGGCCGAGTCCTCGCCGCCGGCGGCGCGGCGCTGGTCACCAAGGTGGCGGTTGAGCCGGTCTGGTACCTGCCCGGCATCGCCGCACGCTTCGGATGCTCGGAGAATCAGCTGCGCCGGGTGCTGTTCGAAGAGACGGGCGGCATGTATCCCGAGCTCGTGACGCGCTCCGACCTCGAGGTGTTCCTGCCGCCGATCGGCGGCCAGACCGTCTACATCTTCGGCCGCCCCCAGGATCTCGCCGATCCGTCGGTGGAGCTCACGGCGCGGGTGCACGACGAGTGCAACGGCTCCGACGTCTTCGGCTCCGACATCTGCACCTGCCGGCCCTACCTCACCCATGCCATCGAGGAGTGCATCCAGGGCGCGCAGCGCGGCGGCGTCGGCCTGATCTCGTATTCGCGCAAGGAAGGCCGGGCGCTCGGCGAAGTCACCAAGTTCCTGGTCTACAACGCGAGAAAGCGCCAGGAGGGCGGAGACACCGCGGCGCGCTACTTCGCCCGCACCGAATGCGTCGCCGGCGTGCAGGACATGCGCTTCCAGGAGCTCATGCCCGACGTCCTCCACTGGCTCGGCGTGCGCAAGATCCACCGCCTGGTGTCGATGAGCAACATGAAGTACGACGCCATCACCACTTCGGGCATCGAGGTCGGCACGCGGGTGAACATCCCCGATGCGCTGATCCCGGCAGACGCCCGGGTCGAGATGGACGCGAAGATGGCCGCCGGCTACTTCACCCCCGGCGTCGTGCCCGACGCCGCCGAACTGGCCAAGGCCAAAGGCCGCGGCTTCGACGCGGGTGGAGCGAGTTGACCGAGGCGGTCGCCCTGTTGCGCAGCACGGTCGCCGTGCGCGGGCGAGCCGGCCTGCTGCTGGCGAGGGCACGCGAAGGCGGCTCGGCCGAATTCGTCGTCGATGACGCCCGGCTCGACAGCGCCGCGGCCGAGGTGGCGGCGGTGACGCGCGCGCGCTATCCGTCGCTCGAGATTCCGTTTCATAGCCGCTGGCGCCATTTCGAGGCCGGCGGGGTCGACCGTCGCGACGCGCTCGACCGACGGCTGGGCGATGCCGATGCCGCCGAGCGGGCGAGGGCGCAGATCGACCTGGCCCTGGTGAGCGTTCTGCTCGATGCCGGCGCCGGACCGGCCTGGCGCTACCTGGAACCCGGCACCGGGCTCGTGCTGACACGCTCCGAAGGCCTCGGCGTCGCCAGTTTTCATGCCTTCGTCGCCGGCCTCTTCTCAAGCGATCCGTCGCAGCCCTTGCAGGTCGACGCCGCCGGTCTGCGCCGCCTGGATGCGGCGGCGCTCGCGCGGGCCTTGCAGGTCGGGGCCGGCAATCCGCTGGTGGGGCTCGACGGCCGCGTGGCCCTGCTGCGCCGGCTCGGCGAGGCCCTGGCTGCGGCTGCGGCGGTGTACGGGGCCGATGGTCGTCCCGGCGGCCTGTTCGACCACGCCCTGCGGCAGCGCGCGCCGGTGACCGACGGCCGGGCGGGCCCCTTGCAGGCGCACGATCTCCTGGTCGTCTTGCTCGACACCTTGGCGTCGGTCTGGACCACCGGCAACGCCCTCGACGGCCTGCCGCTCGGCGACTGCTGGCGTCATGACGCGGTGCCCGGCCCCGGTGCCAGCGCCGGCTGGGTGCCGTTCCACAAGCTCTCGCAATGGCTCTGCTACTCGCTGCTGGAGCCGTTCGCCTGGGCCGGCCATCCGGTCGCCGGCCTCGATGCCTTGACCGGCTTGCCGGAATACCGCAATGGCGGCCTCCTGATTGACACGGGCGTGCTGCAGCCGAGAGACCCGCAATTCGCAGCCCGGCCCCATGCCGTCGGCGATGCCTTCGTCGTCGAGTGGCGGGCCCTCACCGTGGCCCTGCTCGACGAGCTGGCGCCGCGCGTGCGCCACGCCCTGGGCGTGCCGCCGGAGCAGATGCCGCTCGCCTGCGTGCTCGAGGGCGGAACCTGGGCCGCGGGGCGGGCGCTGGCACAGCGCTTGCGCGCCGGCCTGCCGCCGGTGACCGTTGTCAGCGACGGCACCGTCTTCTGATTGCGCCGACCGATCACTGCCGAACCGGAGCCCGCATGAACAACGTCCACCTCATCGACCACCCGCTGGTCCAGCACAAGCTCACGCTGATGCGCCGCAAGGATGCCTCGACGGCGAGCTTCCGCCGCCTCCTGAACGAACTGGCGACGCTGATGGCCTACGAGGTCACGCGCGAAATGCCGATGCAGGAGATCGAGGTCGAGACGCCGCTCGAGACGACCACCGGCAAGGTCATCGACGGCAAGAAACTGGTGTTCGTCTCGATCATGCGAGCCGGCGCCGGCATCCTCGACGGCATGCTCGCGGTCGTTCCCGGTGCGCGGGTGGGCCACATCGGCCTCTACCGCGACCCGAAGACGCACACCGCCGTCGAGTACTACTTCAAGATGCCTTCGGAGATGCACGAGCGCGACGTGATCGTGGTCGATCCGATGCTGGCCACGGGCAACTCGGCCATCGCCGCCGTCGATCGCCTGAAGGAAGTGCGGCCGCGCTCGATCAAGTTCGTCTGCCTGCTCACCTGCCCCGAGGGGTTGAAGGCGATGGGCGATGCGCACCCCGACGTGCCCGTCTACACCGCCGCCATCGACCGCCAGCTGAACGAGCACGCCTACATCGTGCCGGGCCTCGGCGATGCCGGCGACCGGATCTTCGGCACCAAGTGAACGTCCCGTTTCCCACCCAAGAGGAGAACCTCCCCATGACCATCCGTTCCACCGCTCGCCGCCTGGCGCTCGCCGCCGCCGCGCTCGCACTGACCGTGCCCGGTCTCGCCTTCGCCCAGGCCAAGCTGAAGGTCGCCGCCGTCTACACGGTGCCGTTCGAGCAGCAATGGGTCGGCCGCCTGCACAAGGCGCTGAAAGCTGCCGAGGCGCGCGGCGAGATCGAATACAAGGCGAGCGAGAACGTTTCCAACGCCGACTACGAGCGGGTGATGCGCGAGTACGCCACCGCCGGCAACCAGCTCATCGTCGGCGAGGCCTTCGCCGTCGAGGCCGCCGCGCGCAAGGTCGCCAAGGACTTCCCGAAGACCATGTTCCTGCTCGGCTCCTCGGGCAAGCCGCAGGCGCCGAACTTCAGCGTCTTCGACAACTACATCCAGGAGCCGGCCTACCTCACCGGCATGATCGCCGGGGCGATGACCAAGTCGAACAAGATCGGCATGGTCGGCGGCTTCCCGATCCCCGA